>Ga0208958_1001616_pt1 | contig 21822 bp, 31 predicted proteins | sample RifOxyB1_FD_184032 | JGI IMG/M metagenome (GOLD analysis project Ga0208958, IMG submission 184032) | Soil microbial communities from Rifle, Colorado - Rifle Oxygen_injection B1 (SPAdes) | ecosystem: Environmental > Terrestrial > Deep subsurface > Rock core/Sediment | place: Rifle, Colorado... | reverse complement strand
GGCCGACTACGAGAGGGACCTTGTTGTCTACATCGGAAGGCCCCACGAACACAAGGGTCTCTCCTTCCTCCCACTCGTGGCGAGGCTGTTGCCGGACCTTCGGTTTGTCTGCGCCTGGGGGGTGACGTCCCTCGTGCATGCCAAGGCGGTGACATACCTCGAGAAGAAGTTCGACGGGGTTAGGAACCTGACCATCCTGGCCTTGCCACCCCCCGGCCCTGGCCACCATGAGGCGAAGCGGGACCTCCTCGCCCGGGCGGCGGTGGCAATCCACCCAGCCACCTACCTGGACGCCTGCCCACGCACCGTTATCGAGGCGCAATCGTGCGGGGTGCCGGTGGCGGCCTTCGATCGGGGAGGGGTGCCGGAGTTGGTCCACCCTGGGAGGACCGGGGCATTGGCCATGTTCCCAGAGGGGTGGCCACTAGGTGACAGCTGGGAATCCGGTGCCCACGCCCTGGCAATGTCCGTGCGGAGCGCGTTGGAAATGGATCGGGAGTACGTACGTCGCTGGGCCGTGGCCGTCCACGGCGCCGAACGTATGGCCCGGGACTACCTGGCCCTCTACGGCGCCCTGGCTCGTGGGGTACGTTGGGGTAGGGGCCTCACTGTATCATGATCTCTTTCGATTTCCAGAGACTCGCCAAACGGCTGCAAGACGCGCGGAACCTTCCGGTCTCCGACGTCTCCGGCGGTGACGTCGTCGGTTGGGAGATCGAACGGGAGCTGGCCGTTCAGGCAGCTCTCTACCTTTATGATCGGTCCCTACGGAGGGGGGACCTCGCGTCCGCCATGGGCCTCCTCGCCGTGGGCGTCCCGGTCTGGGCCCGGGGCGACCCGCGTGTCCGCTCGGCCGTAGACCATGCCGTGGCCTTGTGCGAGGGGAAGTTTGGCGGCTATGAAAAGGAGCTCCTACACGCCAGGGAGGGGACATACCTGTTAGCAGACGAATTCGCCGACAACCTCAAGCTCCTTCCGTCCAGGGCGGGCGCCTTCTACGGGATCGTCCGTCTCTTAATGGTACCTACCGCCCTTGAGTATGGCTGTGGCCACGGCTCTAACATTTTCGCGCTCGCCAAGGGGGATCCCGACATCCTCTGGTCCGGTTGTGACATCTCGGCCGAGCAGGTGGCGCTGTGTAGTGACCAGGCCTCTAGGATTGGGTCCAGGGCTAGGTTCTTCGTGGCGGCGCAGGGTGAGGTAGAGAGACACTATGGCTGCGTCGGCCTCCTCGACGTCCTCGAGCATACCCTCTACCCAGACCGGGTCCTGGACGATGCCGAGAGGTACCTGGACGACGACGGGGTTATGGTCGTCGTCCTTCCCCACTGGCACGGCACCTTGAAGGTCCAGGACCCGACGGCGTTGGACTACGCCGCAGGCGCCCAGGCCATGCCGAGCCACGTCAACGTCACCTCTCTCGAGGAAGCCGTCGCCTTGATCACCCGCCGGGGAGAGGTCCTGGACGCCCGTCTAATCCCAGGGGGTGGGCCGGGTGAAGGCCCGGAGGTCCTCGTGGCCTACAGGCCGTTGGTCAGGGAGGTCGAACCATGATCACACCGTGCCCGGGTGGGAACGACATGAGGTACCTGTTTCAGTGGCACCACGCCCAGGCGCCTATTCTCAACGTCGGCTGCGAGAGTGACCCGGTCCACTTCGGTCACGTATCGGGGACAGTCAACATGGACATCGACCTGTGGCCAGAGGTTCCCGGTTTTCGCCAGGTGGACGCCTGTGTGGCTCCGTGGCCGTTTGCCGACGGACAGTTCGAGACCGTCGTGTTCGGAGATTCCCTCGACCACATGGAACGGCCCGAGGTGGCCTTGGCCGAGGCCCGGCGCGTGGCGCGAGGGCGGGTGGTGGCCACCCTGCCGAAGGACCCACCCGTGGAGAAGGACAGGTGGGAGGACCACGTGGGGGACCTTGGGACAGCCGGCCTCAAGGCCACGGCCGAGGGGGACCTCGAGAAGAGACACTCACACAGAGTTCACTGGACAGAAGATCGTGTCCGCGAGCTGTTCGCGGGTTTCCCGTGCATGGAGGTGGTTTCGCTCCGGAGCGGCCTGGCCAAGGATCCCCGGTGGTACTGGGGCATCTTTCTCCCCCTTGGCCACCCCTTGGCCCCGGCAGCGCCACCGGTGCAGCCCAGGCTGAGCGTCCTCCTCTGTACTTACCGCCCGGGTGGATTGGACGTGGCCTTCTCTGGCCTCAGTCGGCAGAACTACACGGGCCCTTGGGAAGTGGTCCTGATCGACGAACTCCACTGTTCGGCCGACCGTCGGGCCGCGGTGCGGCGCGCGGCGGAACGTTGGCCAGTGGCCGACCTGCGGCACCTGGCCAATCCTCGGTCTCTCTGGCCACGCTGTTCGACTGCCAGGGCCCACAACGAGGCCATTCTCCGTGCCGACGGCGACGTGGCGATCTGGCTGGCCGACTACGCCTCGGTCAGGCCGGATTTCTTGGCCCAGCACGCCGCCCTCCACATGGCCGGTGGCGACGGCCTGGTAGTGAACGGGGCCTTCTACAACGCCTGGCCCCCCCGCGTGGCGTCGGGCCTGGCCAAGGGCTTACCGATGAATCCGTTCTCTCAACACCTGTGGGGACTCGAGTCGATCTTTGAGTATCCGTGTACTCCGGAGGTGGCCTGGGTCCTCCCGTTGCAGAACAGAACCGACGAGGGGAAGGGGTGGACCCGCGGGAACACCGGGCAGGACGAAGCCTCTACGAGGTTCGTCGACGGCTCCGTCCATTGGGAATACTACTTCATGAAGCACGATAGCGTGTCGCTGCGACTTCTCCGCGAGCTTGGCGGAAACGACGAGTCGTTCGATGGCCTGCACGCGCGGCACGACAGCGAGTTGGGGCTGCGCCTGGCGGCCGCCGGTGCGAGGTTCCACCACTCGAAGCGTCCCGCCATACGGCTGGTCCAGGTACGGGCCCTGATGGGCCGTCTCAGCATCGAGGAGGATGCGGACCGGCGTGGGCTGGAGCTCATGGGGGATACCCACCGGAGGGTCGCCGCCGGCATCGCCTGGCCGCGCCAGACGCACCCAGACTTGGAGAAGCCATGAGTGGCCGGCACGTATCTCGACTGGGAGACCTGACCTCCCGTATTCCCCGCGGCGGATCGATTGTCGTCCTCGGCGCCGGCCAGGGGCCAGGCCCTGGTCCGGGCGAGGACCTTCTCGAAGATATCCTTCGCGTGGCCACCGGCCTGAAGGTCCGAAACCCTGATCACTTCAAACAGGCCGGGTGGGACCATGGGCCAGTGGACCTCCTCGTCGTCAGGAGGGACAAGGTAGTCGAGAAGCTCACCGGCTCCCTCCTAGCGACCTGGACGCAGCATGTCGGTCACCTTGGTTACCTGGCCTTGGTGGGGTGGTCCCCGGTCGAGACACCCTCTATCCCCCCGTTGGGGATGTGGCAGGGGGTGGACGGTCGGTGGTGGGCGCCGGTGACGTGGGAAGGTGACTTTCTGGCCTACTGGTGCGTCGGCGTCCCGGCGGACGCCTAGCGGCGGGCGACAACCATGCGGACGCCTAGCGGCGGGCGACAGCCATGCTGATTCGCCAACCCCATTTCGCACTGGATGACCCGTTCCTGGTCGAGCGGCTACATAGGATAATCTCCGACTACGGGATCCATACCGTTGTGGAAACAGGGACGAATGAGGGGAAGTCGACCCTCGGCTTCTCCGCCATGGTCAGGCTGGTGGTCGGGGTGGACAACGACCCCGAGTGTCTCATGTCGGCCGGGGGCCTGCTGGTTGGGTCCGGCCGTGAGAACTGGAGACTGGAGGTGGGGTCGTCCCCGGGGGTCCTCCGCAGGGTGATCCCGGAGGTGTCCGGGCTTGGGAACATCCTGTTCTTTCTGGACGCCCATTGGGAGGGCTACTGGCCCCTCCTTGACGAGATTGAGGCCATAGGTGATCTGTACGCCGGGCGTGGGGTGGTGGTCATACATGACATGCGGGTCCCTGGACGAGACTTCGGCTATGATCGGTACGGAGGGCAGCCACTCGAGTACGACTACGTCGCTGCGGCGCTCACACGGTGGTCGCGGGGTCACGTAGTGGAATACAACACCGAGGCGGTCGGGAGCCGGGTGGGGGTCGGGTTTGTCTTTCCCTGACAGAGACTTCGATCCGGTCCGTGTAGCCGAGAAGGCCCTCTGGGTCCGTCGCGTGGTCTTGGAGATGGCCGTGGCGGCCCGGAGTGGCCATGTCACCACGGCCTTTAGTCAGACCGAGATTCTATGTACTCTCTACTACGGAGGCCTCCTCCACTACCGCCCGGACGAGCCGCGGTGGCTGGATCGGGACAGGTTCATTCTCTCAAAGGGGCAGGGAGGCATCGGGCTCTACCCCATACTGGCCGATGTCGGGTTTTTCCCGCTGAGTGATCTGGCGAACTTCGCCGGGCCTGGGTCCAACCTAGGTGTACACGCCGAGTGGCACGTCCCTGGGATCGAGGTGGTCAGTGGGTCCCTAGGCCACGGTCTGCCCCTGGCGACGGGGATGGCGCTTGCGGCGCGGTGGTCTAGCCAGGACCACCTGGTAGTGTGTCTCACCGGCGACGGCGAGCTCTACGAGGGTTCCTGCTGGGAGGCGCTGGCCGTGGCCAACCACCTCGAGCTGGATAACCTCGTCGTGATCGTGGATCGGAATGGCCAGGCGACCCTCGGGTACTCGGACGAGATAGAGTCCCCGCTGGACGGTCCTCGACACCTGGACCTGGAAGAGAAACTGGAGGCCTTCGGCCTGGAAGTGAGGGCTTGCGACGGCCACGTCCCAGAGCGCATAGCGACCCTCCTGGAGGATGCGAGGCGCCGTGTCGGCCGCACCGGGAGGCCTTTGGCGGTGGTGGCCAAGACGGAGAAGGGCCACGGCTCTGCCTTCCTGGCGGGCCGCCGCGGGTGGCACTACCGCGTCCCCTCAGGGGAGGACCTCGCGGCGGTACGCGGTGACCTCGGCATCCTCACGCCTGGCGTCGGCCAGTTCCTGGACGGGGTAGACGATGGGTAGGCCCGACGACGTGACGACCCCCGAGGTCACTCCCAGGATAGTAGGGATGCGGGATGCTTTCTTCGAGGAGCTTCTGAAGATCTTCCGCCTGGACCCGAACTGCGTGTTCGTGGCCGCCGACAACGGTGCGCCGACGCTCGACACCTTCGCCCGGGAGCTCCCACGGCAGTACGTGACCGTTGGCATCGCCGAGCAAGAGGCCGTTGGCCTGGCCGCCGGCATGGCCCTGGAGGGGTGGCGTCCATGGGTGTACGCCATAGCGCCGTTCGTGACAGCCAGGGTCTACGAATTCGCCAAGTTGGACATCTGCGCCATGTCCCTCCCCGTGACCCTCCTGGGGGTCGGCGCCGGGTACTCGTATGACATCATGGGGCCTACCCACCACACGACCGAAGACTTGGCGCTCATGCGATCGCTACCGGGGATGACCGTGTGGAGTCCGGCCGACGGCCGCACGGCCGGCGCCCTGGCCAAGCATGTCTATCGAGCCAGAACGCCCGCCTACATTCGGTTTGACCGCGCGGGGCTCCCGGACCTGGGAGGGGAGGTCAACCTCGAGTCTGGCTACAGACTCCACCGGCCCGGGCCGGGGCCTGGGTGTAGGTGCATAGTGACCACCGGGGTCATGACACACTTGGCACTGCAGGCGTTTGGCGGGACAGATACGGTGGTAGAGGTTCTTCGACTCCCAATAAGTAGGGAAGTGGCTTCTCTGGTCAACGGATTCCCTGAGGTCGTGACTCTCGAGGAACACCTGCTCCCTGGGGGGCTCGGGGCGGCTGTGCTCGAGGCCCTGAGCGACCTTGGAGACTGGCCAACGCCCGCGGTCTTGCGCCTCGGCGCCGACGGATACGTGTTTGACCTCGGTGGTCGAGAGGAGATCTGGCGGCGCCTGGGATTGGGCGTGGCCGATATTAAGCGTCGAGTCACCGAGTGGTCCCAAGACGAGCCTGGTAGGCCAGACGAACGGCCTCTATGAGAGCCCTGGTCACAGGGATTACCGGGTGCGTCGGTAGCCACCTCGCCGATCTCCTCCTGGCCAGAGGCCACGTTGTATGGGGTACGGCCAGGTGGCGATCTTCGCGGGAGAACCTGGCCCATCTCCCTCCCGGGGCGGTCACCTTGGTGGAGTGTGATCTCACGGACCCTTGGTCCGTCCTTACTCTGCTCGGGAAGTCCAGGCCGGAGGTGATCTACCACGTAGCCGCCCAGTCGTACGTCCCGGCGAGCTCGGCGCGGCCCCTCGAGACGCTTTCCGCCAACGGCGGCAGTACGATCAACCTCCTCGAGGCCGTCAGGACCCTGTGGCCAAGCGGTGGGGACCCGGTGGTCCACGTGTGCAGCTCGAGTGAGGTCTATGGACGGGTCTCGGCCAAGGACTGTCCAATCAGGGAGACCCAACCGTTCGCCCCGCTGTCCCCGTACGCACTCTCGAAGTGCGTGGCCGACGCGGCCGCCGGCATGTATTGGAGGTCCCACGGACTTCAGACGGTCAGGACACGGGCCTTCACCCACGGGGGGCCCCGCCGCGGGAGGCCATTCTTCGACAGTAACTTCTGCTGGCAAGTGGCCCGCATGGAACGTGGCCTGCAGTCAAGCACCCTACGCGTCGGGAACATGAACAGTGTCAGGACCCTCTGCGACGTAAGAGACATGGTCCGGGCCTACGCGGCCCTGGCCGTCCCCGGCAACGCAGGGGAGGTCTTCAACGTCGGCGGCGACGACCGCTTGACGGTCGGCGAAGTCGTAGATCTCCTCAGGGAGGTGTCCGGCGTGGACTTCGACGTCGCCGTGGCGCCGGAGCGGATCCGCCGCGCCGACGCCGACCTCCAGGTGCCTGACACCTCCCGTATGAGGACGTTGACGGGGTGGGCACCGACCATCCCATATAGACAGACCCTGACCGACATGCTTGCCTGGTGGCGCGGCAGGCCGGCAGAGGCCTTGTGGGGGGTGGAGTAGCCCATGGAAGTGTCGACCATCTTCCCCGTGGCGAGCGACGCCCGCGGCGAGATCAGAGACCTCCTGCCGCGTGGCGAAGTGGTCAGCCATGTCGGTCTAATCTCCACCAGGCGTGAGACCCTTCGGGGGAACCACCGCCATGCCCGGAAGGACGAGTGGTTCTACCTGATTAGTGGCGCCGCCCTATCGGCCTTCCGCCTCGAGAGGGGAGGGCCGGTGAGGACTTTCGACCTTCGGCCAGGGGCTAGGGTCTACGTCCCCCGGGGGGTGACGCACGCCTATTGGTTCCTGGCCGAGAGCCTCCTATTGGACTTGGGAACCGAGGCCTTCGACCCGCTCGACTGCGAGACAGATCCCATCCTCCGGGAAGGGGGGGAGTTGGTCAAGGACCTGACCCTCCGGACCCTCCGGGAAGGGGGGGAGTTGGTCAAGGACCCGACGGTGGCAGACCAGGCGCAGCCGACAGGGGCGGCCCACCCAGGGCCAAGGCCCGTCATCCTCCTAGTCGGTGGGCCCGGGACGAGGCTGCGCCGGGTGTTCGACGGTCCGAAGTGTCTGGCCCCCGTCAACGGTGTGCCATTCCTCGGATACCTTCTGTCGGATCTTCTCCGGGTCCGGGTCCTGGGCCAGACAGAGAACATCTGGGTTTCCACAGGCCGTGAAGACCAGCAGGTCCGCGACTACGTCCGCCTGTGGGGTCCCTGTGTCTCCGTCTACAGGGACGAGGTCGGGGCCAAGTCGGAGATTCTGGGATTGCTCAGTGTGCTTCGACAGTCAGAAGGACTCGGAATGTGGTCCCGGGTCGGATCCATGGTCGTGAATGGGGACACCTTCGTCCACCTGGTGAACCCGGGAGGCACCTTCCAGAGAATGGTCAACCGGGCCCCCAAGGACGGGGCCTCGGCTGTCCTACTCTGCGACAGGGTGGGGGAGCACGTTGGGATCTCCTACCTTCCGCCCGAACTTCTATACTCCTTGCTGGACAATCCTGACGTGGGCCAAGGGAACATTTCTTCCCTCCCACACGTGGTCGAACCACTCGAATCGCCGGAGGAGTGGTACATCGACATCGGTACCCCGGAAGGACTCGCCAGGGCCCAGGAACTACTCTCTGGATTTCCTGGCCTGCCAGAGGCCACCCCGTGGTGATCACCCGTACACCCCTCCGGATCTCCTTCTTCGGCGGCGGGACCGACTACCCGGTCTGGGCCGATAGCCACGGTGGGGCCGTCATAACTACGGCCGTTGACCTGAGCGTCTACATCACCGCGCGGTGGGCGAATCCGAGGTTCTACCCATACAGGTCCCGGGTCGTCTATCGGAAGATCGAGGAGGTCACCAACAACGGAGACATCGAACACCGTGCCGTACGCGCGGCCCTGGCCCTCCTCGGGATAGAGCGCGGGGTGGAGATTCACTACGACGGCGACGTCCCCGGCGGAACCGGCCTTGGTTCCAGCAGCGCCTTCCTCGTAGGGCTTCTCCTAGCACTTCAGACCCTGCTCGGGCGTGGCCACGGGGCGGGGCCGGAAACCAGTGCGAAGATCGTAGAGCACCTGGAACATGAGGTCCTTGGCGAGACCGTCGGACTGCAGGATCCGGTGGCTGTTGCGTTGGGTGGGTTCAGATATACGGAGTTCCACCGCGCCTCGGCCACTGGCCGGCGATTTACGAGTCACCTCCTGAGGGACGAGGAGGCCTTGGCGGTGCGTCCATACCTCCTCCTCTGCTACGTCGGCGGGGACCGAGTCTCTAGCGAGGTGGCCCACGGCCAGGTCCTGGCCATGCGGGAGGGGAAGAGCGACACCGCACTCGCCGACCTGGGAAACTTGACCCGTCGGGCACTGGGGCACCTCCATGAGGGGAACGTAGCCGAGTGGGGGCCTCTCTTGGGAGAGGCGTGGAGAATCAAGAAATCCCTTGGCCCAGGTGTTTCCACCCCGGAAGTGGATCTGCTGTACGACGTGGCGATTGGCGCAGGGGCCACCGGCGGGAAGCTCCTTGGGGCCGGAGGCGGCGGGTTCCTCCTCCTCTTTGCCGCCCCTTGGCGACACGCGGCCGTGGCCAACGCTGTGGGCGTGGAGCGGGTGGTCCCATTCCGCTTCTCCCAAGCCGGGAGCCACTTGGTCTTGGATAGCGAGGGTCCCGCCTATGAGTAGGGTCTTCGCAGGCGTCGACCTGGTCCTGGTCCACCCAGGCGACCGCCACGGGGTCTACCAAGGACTCGGCGCATCCCTGTCCGCCATCGAAACCCCTCTCTGGGCCGGCATGGTGGCCACGGTCGCGCGGGACGCCGGCCTCCGTGTGGCGGTCGTGGACGCCGAGGCCGAGAATCTATCGCCACACGACGTGGCCGAGCGCGTCCGCGATCTACACGCCGGCGTGGCCGCCGTGGTCGTCTATGGCCACCAGCCGAACGCCTCGACCCAGAACATGACCATGGCCGAGGCCGTGGCCCGTTCCGTCCGGGAGGTGGCCCCGCTGACGCGGACGCTGTTGCTCGGTGGACATGTCGCGGCACTGCCTGAGCTGACCTTGCGGGACGGTGCCTCCGAGTTCGTCGCCGTAGGGGAGGGCGTCTACACGGCGGTCGCCCTGGCATTCGTGGTGAGGGACGGGGCACTGGACCCCTACGGAGTGCCCGGGCTTGGGTGGCGCGGCGCCGGCGCCGGGGGTGAGGTGGTTCTGAATCAGAGCCCTAGACTCATGCCAACGCCCGCGCGGTGCGCCTACGACCTCCTCCCCATGGGGCTGTACCGGGCGCACAATCACCATGTCGGTTTCGGAGCCCTCGGTCCCCGTACCCCGTATGCTTCGATCTACACTTCGCTCGGGTGCCCCTACGGGTGTGGTTTCTGCCCAATTCAAGCGCCGTTCAGGTCCGGAGAGGCCGTCGCCGGCTTGGCGTCGGCGGCGAACTCCTACAGACGGATGCCCCCGGCTGAGGTCGTGGCCACGGTAGACCACCTCGTCGACCACTACGGAGTCACGACGATTCGGATAAGCGACGAACTCTTCATTTTGAACCGTGGACACGTCTCTGCCATCTGTCACTTCTTGGCCGGGAGACCATACGCCGACCGACTCAACCTCTGGTGCTACGCGAGGATCGATACTATTCACCTCGAGGACCTCGGCCTGCTGCGGGACGCCGGGGTTCGGTGGATCTGCTATGGCATTGAGTCGGCCGATCAAGAGGTCTTGGACAGTGTCGGGAAGGGCTATGCCGCGGAACGCACGGCGGAGGTCGTGGCGGCCACCGAGCTGGCCGGGATCGAGGTTCAGGCCAACTACATTGTTGGACTTCCGCTCGACACGGTCGAGACCGTCGCGGCGACACGCCGGCAGTGCGTGGAGCTTGGCACGGCGGCGTTCAATGTCTACTCAGCGATGGCCTACCCGGGGAGTCGTCTCTATAACGAGGCGGTGGCCAGCGGGACACCCCTTCCCGCCGAGTGGATAGGGTATAGTCAGCACGCCTGGGAGACAACGCCGTTGCCGACGGCGTCGCTCACGAGCGCCGAGGTCCTTCGCTTGCGAGACGAGTTCCACGTGGCCGTGGCCGGGAGTAGCGAATATCTGTCCGGGGTCAGGCGTCGTTTTGGCCCTGCCGCGGCAGATCACGTAGCACGAGAGATGACGGGCCGGTTGCCACGCAGGCTGCTTGGTGATCCTAGACCGTCGTGCGAGACACCATGAAACGGTACACCGACGCCCTCGCCATGACCCAGGCCTCCGTCGCGGGTCAGGCCACGGACCTGGACACTGGGGTTCGTGCCCTCGTAGCCCTGCTTCGGGCCTCGGAGAGGGTGGTCCTGATAGGGAACGGGGGGTCCCTGGCCATCGCTATGCACATGGCCACGGACTTCCGTACCCAGGCGGGGCTCAACGCCGAGTCCCTCGGAGACCCGGTGGCACTCACGGCCGGGGCGAATGATCATGGCTTCGAACGCGTCTTCCTCCCGGCGGTGGCCACTGGCCGGGAGGCTGCCCCGGGTCGGGTGGGAACCTTGGTGGCGATGTCGTGCTCTGGGGAAAGTAGAAACGTCGTCAAGGCTACCAGGGTCGCCCTGACCAGTGGCTGGAGGGTAGTGACAATGAGTGGGTTTCACCCGACCAATACCATCCGGGGGGTGGGCGTTGATATCGGATTCTATGTTCCTTCCAGCGACTATGGGCCCGTCCAGGTCGCGCACCTGACGATCCTGCACACGGCCTGTGACGAGCTGTCCCTCCCGGTTGGGGTGTCCCGTGAGTAGTCTACTCATAGTCGAGGACCACTCCTGGCGCTCCGACCAACTAGAGCTGGCCGTGGCCAGCGCCCTCGACGTCCGTGTCGGGACCTGGCCCCTCGAGGTCCATGTGGCCGGGACCGCAGGGGAGGCGGTTGACCTACTTGAGGTCTCATCGCCAGACCTGGTCTTCCTCGACTACGATCTGGACCTGGACGGGTCTCTGTCTACAGAGGTGAGCGGGACCGGAGAGGATGTCGCCTCCGCCATCTCGACCACCCCGGCCACGCGGCGCCCCGCCGTGCTGGTCCACTCGAAGAATCCGGAGAAAGGCCCGAGGCTGGTGGCCGGCCTTGCGGCCGCCGGGATCCAGTCCGCCTGGATCCCGGTGCCACGGCCAGAAGAGCCGGGGTATAGATCCCAGTTGAGATTCCTTGGGGTCCTCGCGGCGGCGTTCCTATCATCGGAAGTCGGAGAGGAATAGGTTCAAGATGAAGTTTGACGATCTGGTACCTCTTGTGAAACGGGAGGTCGACTTGGCCGCCTCCCTGTACGGCCACGAGAATGCCACGCGTCGGCCAGAGGAGTGGGTGGCATTCATGAGCCGACGGCTCGGCCACCTGGCGAACGCCTCCGCTTCGCGGAACATTTCGTGGTTCGCCGAGGAGTTGGTCAAGATCGCCGCGGCGGCCATGACAGCGGCAGGGTCCGTGTCGGAGGCCGGCTTCGCCTCGTTGGACACAGACGGCCTCGCAGTGATAGACCACGTCGGTGGCCCCAGGCCACGAATCGCGACCAAGGTCACGGAGCCGCCTGGGGACGCCGTGTTGGTGGCCGCCGACGCCGTCGGCGTCGTAGTCGGCAACGGCAAGGTGTGGGTCATCAAGAACGGGTAGGCACGTCGGGGAGCCCTGGACGGCCGTGCGTAGACTAGTCATAGTGAATCCTCCCAGCGAGTTCCTCCTGGACGATCGGGTCTTCATGTCTCTCGGCCCGGTTCAGATCGCGACGGTGGCCAGGGACTTCGCCGAGTGGCGTAGTCACGTCATAGACCTCACCGGCCACTCCAGGCGTTGCCGCCTCGTGGCCACGGCCGGGCCTGCCGGGCTTGAGGCCACACGGGGGGCCCTGGTGGGTGCCGTCTCGAGCCAGCCGACCTTGGCTGTCGCCCACGACGAGACCTGTGAAATAGAGATCTGGGCCAACGCCGAGGCCGAAGTGGCCGCGAACCCGGCGGACGTCTACGGCTTCTATGCGATGTCCTGCCACGCGGCCGTGGTGACGCGGCTGCACCAGTTGGTCAAGCGTTGCTGGCCTCGGGCCGTGACCGTCGCCGGCGGGCCTCATGCCTCTCTGGCGCCTGGTGATTTCTTGAGGGTGGGATTCGACTGTGTCGTCGCCGCCCAGACCGGAGGTGGTGGGGGTGAGGTGGGGCTCCTCGAACTCCTCCGGGATGTAACCATCTATGGACACCCACGTCAACGAGTCTACACTTCGAGGCGTGGGAAGATGTCCCATTGGAATTGGCCCGACCGTGGGCTTGTCGACTGGGAATCATATGAGTACCGACTGAATGGCGAGCGGTCGGCGAGTATCGTCACCCAGGGCGGGTGTCCATTCGTGTGTACCTTCTGCTCTCACGGGGAGGGCTATACCGACGTAGGCCGGCGAGACCATGACCACGTCCGAGCGGAACTCAGGGAGATCAGGTCCAGGTTTGGCCAGCGCGCCGTCATGATCTATGACGACGAAGTGAACATCGACGGCCGTCGGGTCGGCGGTCACTTCGACCGCCTGTGTGGGGTCCTCCACAGTGAGGGGTTCCTATGGCGGGCGTTCGCCAAGTCCAACATTTTTGACGCTCGTCAGGCACGGCTGGCCGCGGCCAGCGGCGCTGTCCAGCTCTGCACGGGTGCGGAGTCGGCCGACCCAGCGGTCAAGAAGGCCATTCTTAAGAAGTCGACTGTAGAGGACGACAGCAGATTCGTCCGCCTGTGTCTCGAGAACGGGATAGCCCCGAAGGTATTCACCATGGTGGGGCTCCAGGGCGAGACGCGCGAGAGCGCCGGTCGCCTCAAGGCGTGGCTTCTGGAGATGGTGGGGTTGGGACTCAGGGATTTCGACGTCACCGTCTATACGCCATATCCGGGGACGCGGCCGTTCGCCGACCCTTCCCAGTTCGGCTTCCGGCTACGCCGGCCGTTGGAATACACTCGAGAGACCATTATCTACAAGGGGAAGCCGGGCGAGTACCGATCCTTGGTGGATATCTACGACCCGGCCACCGGCAAGACCCTACTGACGGCCGAAGAGATCGTCGCCCTACGGGACGAGGTCGAGCGGGACGTCCGCGCTGCTGTGGCCCGTGTCGGTGGGGGGTCGGGCGGGCTACGGGCGGTCGACGGCGGCTAGAGCCCCCACGGGGGGTAGGTGGTCCCTCCCCTCTTGGTCCCTTTTGTAGTACCATGTAGAACACGTTCCTTAAAGGAGAGTGACCACCATGGCGAAGGCGAGGAAGTGCAAGTTCGGAGTCGTGAAGCGTGGCCGTCGCAAGGGCCAGTGCCTCAAGGCCAAGAGGGCGCGGAAGCGCCGCTAGTCGGCCGTAGGCACGCCTTGGCACTGCCGTGGATCCCACCCTGACCACCCCTGTCCTCTACGGCCTGTCCGCCGCGGGCGTGGCCACGGCCGTCCGGGCCTTGCCGTGGCCGGCGCGGGTGCTGGCCAGGAAGCCACTCGCTTGCGACGCCTGCATGTGCTTCTGGGGATCTGTCGCCGTCGCGTGCGTGGCATTCTGGCTCCGCTGGGAGGGGTGGGTCGACCTACGCGCGGCGCTCCCGGGCTACGCCGTGGCGGTCCTGTCGCTCCGTGTTGGGAGGGCGCCCCCGATACACATTCCCGACGGGGTTCTCTGAACAGGGGGTCAGGAACCACCGTGAGTGGCCTCGTCGTTATAGGAGTCACCGTCGCCGGCGCCACCGTCGTGGCCCTCGCCCGTCGGGGTGGGACACGGTTGGTCAGCAGCCGGAGCGTCGGCCGGCCCCGCCCTCCCGAGACGGGGGCCTGACCGTGGAGATCAGTGATATGGCAGACCGCCCAGAGCCCACACAGGCGCCGGTCGGAACCGAGTGTCTCATTTGCCACGCCCCTGTCGGGGACGGGGCCCGTGGATCCATCACGGTGGGGTCTGTCTCTTTCCACCTCTGTGACAGACACGCGGAGTTGGCCATCGGCCTCTACAGGCTGGGAGAGGCCGGGATGGGACTGGGCCGGCTGCTACGGGATAGAGCCCGCGGGGGCGGGGACAAAGGGAAGCCATGAAGACCAAGGCGGACAGTGTCAGACAAGCCGCTTTCCTCGGTGTCCTCCGTGTCCCCGTGGGGGACTTGGAGATCCCGGACTATGAGCGGCTGCGCGCCGAGGCACTCGAGCGCGCCCGCGTCGCGGCTGCGGCGCTGCACCGAGAGCGCTCTGCCGCCGGCAGCCAAGGCCGTGGCCGTGGGCCGGCGACACACGCCGTGGCAGAACGCCTCGAGAAGCACAGAGGGCCTGACGTCATCATACGTCGGAAGGGGACTACGTCGTGACGAGCGCCAACGGCGAGCGAAGGATTCTCTACTGGATCCTCGGGACCCTGGCCTCCCTGGCCCTTGCCGGCTCTACTGGTGCCGCCACCCACGCACTCTCCCGGGTGGGGAGGCTTGAGGCAGATGCGACGGGGAAGGCCGAACGGCTGCGCGCCGTCGAGGTCCAGTGGGAGAACGTCGGCGGACGTCTGGAGCGGATCGAGAAGAAGATAGACCTTTTGACGACCTCCGTCGGAAAGTAGTATCCGTTCGTCAAGCCCGACACCGACGACATTAAGATGGGAACGGGATAGGCACAGATGTCTCGTAGACGGCCACGCCCGGACTACGCCGGCCCGGTGGGAGAGGTCCTGGACGCCTCCCTTGCCGACGGTGACACCGTGGGCCACGGGCCCACGCTCGGCCCCGACGAAGGCAACGCCGTGGGCCACGGGCCCTTGGCGGGCCTCGCCGAGCAAGACCTCCGCGCCGCCCTCATCTCCGCGTACGCGGCCCTGGCCACCTGGTCTATCCTGTCCGGCCCACTCGCTTTCAGCGAACGGGCGGTTCACCAGGAACCCGAGCTCGAAACCACCACCCAGCGGTCCGGCTACCTGGCCTTCCTAGGGACCCTCGCCGTGGCGGGTGGGGCCTTGCTGTTCCGCGGGCGTCGCGGGCTGGCCGCTGCGGCCACGGCAGGGGGACTCGGCCTGGTCCTCTTCACACTCTCCCGTTTCCAGGTCGGCCGCGCCGCCGCAGACGGACGTTCCTTGAGTGGGCTGCGAGCCAGGCGCATGGCCAGGGCGATCGTGGCGGACCCTCTCGGTGTGGCCACCCTACGGAGCGCGCTCGGGCTATCGGCCCAGACTATGCCAGAGGCCGTTGGAGGGCCCACCGAGGGACCCACCGGGCGAACCGAGGTCGGGGGGCCTGCCGAGGAACCCACCGGGTGGCCCGCGGCCGGAGGGCTCCACGTGGTTCGGAGTGGGGAAGATGACGTCGTCGGCACCTTGTCCTAGCGTCCGCGCGGCCGCGCGGCCGAGGCGTTCATGATGTGGGTAGAGGTCTATGGTGGGGCCCGAGTTTCCGGCGACGTCCGGGTCTTTCACGAGGCCCAGGTCTAGGGTTGGGTCGTCAACGCCTCGAGGCCGCGCGGCCGCGACGCGAGGTGCAGGTGGGGCAGTACCACACCCCGCTCTGGAGCGGCCTCCTTCGATGGCCACGCTTACAGAATTCCCTCGGTCCTCCCCTCTCTGGGTACGGGGAGGGGGGGCAAGGGGGGACGCTCCTCAGTGTCCCGGCCCTGATTCTGTACCTGTAGACAGAGACGACACTAACGGAATGACCTGTTTCATATGCTATCTGCTTGTTGGACTTCTCCCAGTCCACCCCTCGGAACCAGGCGTCCAGGTTTAGTCTGTGGGTCTGGTCCCCGATGTGGCCGGCGACGAGACCAAGCCGCTTTCGGATGGTCGAGGTGATCCCAATGCTGAGTCCGAGGCGACGGGAGGCCTCAGAGACACACAACCCCTCGCTGAGGAGTGTCCGAACGGCAACGTCTCTCTCATGGAACCTGGGGTCTACTGGGCGCCGTGGGACACCAGCGGCGACCCGAAACTGTCTCACCCGTTCCCTAGATATACCTAGCCCACGGGCGATCTCCGTGTCTGTCTTAACGCCAAGGCCCATGGTCAGGGCGCGCTTGCGGTTGGTCACCACGGTTGGCCCCGAGGCCTGGGCTAGCCCTGCCACGCCGCCCAGACCTCGACGGCGTGGAGGTACCTCTCGTAGACCCTCCTGGCCACAGCCAGTGGCTCCCGTGCGAAGGAGCAACAGCTCGCCCGTTGGAACCGGAGGTTGGTGGCGCGACGAAGGGCCTCCTCGGACACCCGCCCGGCGATCGCCCTCAGTCTCTTTCGGTCCCGGGTCCTCGGCGTCCCGGCGTGGCCTAGGTGCCCCGACGCGACCTGTCTGACGGTGGCCATTTATACCTTCTTCTTGAGGAACGCCCGCACACGGGCGACCAACACAGGGTCGTCGATTGCCACCACGTACGGGCCTCGCGAGTCGAGCTGGTCGGGGTCTCCGACCCGCTCGTGGAGTACTGAGCCACCATCAAGCAGGGCGACGCGCTCCTGGCCATGCAGTGGCGCGAAGGCAGCGGCGTCTATGGCCACACCCCGCTCGACACGAACGCCACGGTGAGTCCAGAGTTTTTGCGAGAGCGAGGGGCCGTGGACCAAGTTCAGTTTCCCTGCTTGGACGGCCGATACGTGGCGGCCGACCACGTACCAGGTCCGGCCGAAGTCCTCGTCCCCCTCGGCGCTGTGGGTCGTGTGGAATTGGACCTTTTCGGCACGCAGCCACTCGCCCGTCTGTGTCCGGACCGCGGAGCCGACGGCGGCGCGTGCCTCGGACTCGCCCCGCATCTGCATCCGGCCGGGGCGGGCGGCGCGTTCCCGCTCCGTCGCCGGCGTGAGTGGGTACTCCACCCGTGCTGACGCACGCAGCTCACGGGGCTTCCCGACGCGCCAGAGCGAATCGTGGAGAGACACGATGTCTCCGGTTCGCCACCGCCTGCCATGGGCGTGTCCAGAAACGAGCGGAAGGGTGATCCGACCTTCCACGATCGGTGGCATCGGCTGTGCCCGACGTTTGTCGATGACCCTGAGCCCGGCCTTCTCGACGGCCATGTCGACCGACATGACCACCGCGGGGTAGATCCACCCCTGTTGGTCGTGGGCCTCGACCTCGTCCCCGACCGTGAGCGACGGCCAGGGAGGGCCTGCCGGCGCGTAGCCGGGCTGCTGCCGCCAGGCCGTGACCAAGCCGTCCCGCGGGAAGAGAGGGATAGAATCGATGCGTGTCATGGGGCACATCCGGTGGCGTCCGCTGCGGTGATCCTTGTCTGGGCCGACTTCTCTGCCTCCGGGGGCCACTCCACCGAGACCAGGAACTCAGGCCTTCCTGTGGCCGTCCACCCCAGGGCCATCAAGACGCGCGTGCGTCCGGACCCGAATGATATCTCCGTGTTGGAGAGGGAGAACCTGGCACGTGGCGGCCCGCGCCACGAGGCCTCCCCCCTCAGCTCGAGGGAGAGGGCCGAGACCTGGTCCTCCAGGTCCTTCTTCGTGGCCTCCGCGTTCGCGGCCGCGACAGCGGCCGAGAGCCAGTCCCAAGAGCTGACCTCCCTCGCATTGGCATGTCCGACGCGTCGGTCGAACTCGACCGCTGCGTCGGCTCCGAAGGCTGCCGCCGCGGCGGCGAATCTCGCAGCGCATGACCCGATGACTTTCTCCATCTTCCCTCCTTCTATGGCTCTGTGCCGTGACATACCCGACGCGGCGCCGGCCATTTTTATTTGCCCGCGCCGCCCGCGGCACCACCCGTGGCAAAACGACCGGCCACGACCCGTGCCACTACCCCCGGCGCCGCGTGCGTGTAGAGGAGCGTCGTCTCGGACGAGGCGTGGCCCAGCGCAATCTGGGCGGTCCGGAGATCGCCGGTCTGCTCCCAGATGTACTGGCCGAATGTTCTCCGTAGATCGTGCGGGTGGACCAGCCCGGGGAGGCCGGCGGCCCGACCGACCTCCCGGGCCAGGCGTCGCAGCACCTCGGTCTGTCGCTTCGCCTTCGCAACCGGCCCGAGCCGTGCCGTACGCGGGGCCACGCCGTCCCCAAGAGTATCCCACCCGGCCACGCCGATGGCCCTCCGCAAAGAATCGACCACCCACTTGTCCGGGGCCGAAATGGCCCTCTCATGTCCACCCTTCCCGGTGATCACGACAGCGCCGCGTCGTGCCAGCTCCACCGCTACCCCGCGCGGCAGCGCCACGGCCTCGGCCACGCGGAGCCCGCACGCTGCCATGAGAGACATGGCGGCATGCCTGCACGGGTCCCTCTCGGTGCGGTTCAGCGCGTCGCAGAACCGACGTACCTCGACCTCCGTCAGGAAGCGTCCCCGGTGGCGACGCAGGGCACGGCGCTCCCCCGGGGTGGCCCTTGGCTTGGGGGGGCGCCGTAGCGAGAGGGACCCCCGGGCCACGAGCCCCACCCCCTCGGCCCAGGCCCGGTAGGTCCGAAGGGCGTAGCGGCCGCGGGCCGCTCCCGGGCCGTCGGCGGCCAGGAGGGCGTCTACGGCCTCGCGTCGGATCGACGTGCCGGCCCCGGCCGCGCCGGCCCCGGCCGCGCCGGCCCCGGCCGCGCCGGCCCCGGCCGCGCCGCCAGCGAGCCGGGTGAGGTCCTTCCTGTACTCGTCCACCGTGCGGGGGGCGTACCCTCCGAGACGGAGATACTCTAGGAACCCTCCAAGATCAAGGGGGATCGTGGCGACCTCGGTGTCCTGGTCATTCATACTGAGTCACCCGCACTGCTTGGCAGGGTACCCCACGGGCCGCCATCGGGCAAACTCCCTCCCCTTTGCCCTATATATACTATAGTATATGTAGCGACCTAGCCACGGCCTGTCCGGTCCCTCTCGAGCCCCATCTCGATCGCCATTCGAAGGGCCCTGGACGGCCGCCCCGAAGCCAGGGCCAGGATGGCAGAGGACCATGGCGGGGGAATCCTTACACAGAAGGAGGTCTTCTGCCTGTTGGGATTGGCCGGGCGTCTGCCACCGGCGCCCCCGGTGTAGCCGAGGTCCCGATACACCTTTCGCCAGGCGGCGACGTCGTGGTTGGCCACCTTGACGTCTGTCGTGGTGCCGCCGACGCCGAGAATGGCGAGACGTCGGAGGAGGTCACTCACCGTGGTCTCAGGGTGTCTCGAAGCCAGGGTCAGGACGGCCCTGGCCGTGGGCACCGGGAGTGTGGTCGTGAATCTCATGTCGGTATGATCGCCCATCGCCACCAGAGGCGGCGGCGCACGGGCCCGTTGAAGGCCGACCGCCACGTCGCGGGCGAGCCGACCGGGTGGGTGTGGAACACGGCGTAGTACCCGTGGTCCTCGACGCTGTCGAGGATGTACCACCGGCCGTCACCGCCGAGGTAGCGACCTCCGACCGTGACGGTTGCGCCGGTACGGGCGTTGATGATCCTCACCTGCCAGACCCCACAAGTTTCCGGACGTCGACGCCCAGCGCCCCCGCGACCCGCCGGACCGTGTCCACCCGAGGGTTCGACACCCCGCGCTCGATCTGGCCAAGCGTGCGCCCGGCGAGGCCGGCGCGGACGGCGAGGGCCTCCTGCGAGAGCCCGAGGAGGCCGCGCGCGCGGGCGATCTTGCGGCCGAGGGCCTCCATACCGACGCCGCGGCGCCAAGTGAACACCCTCACGGATGCCCCCCTGACCGGTCGTCCGGGCCCTGCGCTGGCGGGATCTCCGACGCCATGTCGCAGAGTGGACATGGGCACGGTGCGTGTGGGTGTGTCGGCGAGGCGCGCTTGGCCTCGGCGATGACCGTTGCCAGGGCCGGTTTGTACGGCTTGGACAGGATGGACAGCCTGTCCCGGGCGAGGAGCAGTGTTACGTATCCGGCGAGAAGGAGAAACGGGAACGTGTAGACCACGTCGTACCACGGGCCCTCGTCTGCCCGGCGCCATCCGACGGCCAGGGCTATCGCGCAGAGGACCGACCACATGACGATGAGATACCACGCGCCGTGCTCAGATTGGAGACGGAATCTGCGTTGGACGATGGCGACTAGCCACTTCATGCCGGGCTCTCCCGCGAAACGACAACGAACCGGTCGTCCAGAATCGGTGCGAGTGTGGCCTTCACGTCATGCCACATGAGTCCGCCCGCGCCGCACCCAACCCGCGGGAGGCATATCCGGGTCCAACCGCACACGTCGGCGGACTGGACGAGTTGGCCGGCGGACCGCGCGATGAGACGAAGGTCGGACGGGTCTCGCCAATCGTGCTTCGTCGGAAATGACACAACCCTCGTCGGCCGCGCGGGGGAACCGCCGAAGATCACGTGGACGTTGTTTCCCCGTTCCCTCAGGAGGCGCCCGAGCGTAAAGCCGATCCCAGGCCACGTCTGCAGCGCGCGCAGTGCTACGCCGAGGCCCATAACGGCGGCCCCGCCACGCAGGACGACCCCGTTCGTCGGAATCACGACGGCATCGCAGACCTGCTCAAACAGGTCACCTTGGGCCTCTTTCACGTCTCCCTCGCGTACTGCCTCAGCGCGACGATGATCATGGCTCGAACCTCTGTCCCTCGCACTCCTCGACCCGGCGCATCGAGTGCTCGACCCACGCGATGAACGTGCCAGGCAGGAGCCCGATCCTCACCTCGGACAGTTCCGGCGCACGGTAGGCCGCGTCGCGAAGCAGCGCGCGTCGTTTCGACGCGTACTCGGCGGACGAAACGCGCCGCTTCGGGCCGTTCGACGGCCCCGCGTAGAGGTCCGGCCCGGCCGGGGTGTGGACGCCGTGGTCCCGCCCACAGAAGGGACACCGGCCTTCGCCGCGCGGGAACGGCCCCAGGCCGCGCAGCGGGTACTCCGGGTCGGTCGTCACCGGGCGGAGTGCTTCCGCGACGGCGTCGGCCGGGTCCATGCGCCCGCCAGCGGCGAGGCGTAGCACGGTGGTAGAAATCTCCGACCCGCGGAGCGGGGTCCACGCGAGGAAATCGAACGTGAGGGCGGCGCCAACCCGCTCTCGCGAGGCGGTGCCGCGGAGACGGAGTGTCGTGGGCGTCGGGCTGTCGACGGTGGTGTTAGGGCCCCATGCGCGGCCTGTGGTCAGCACTTGGTGGAAGTCCGTAACGAGGTCCGGGTCGTCGAACGTCTGCTCGTACGTGAACTCCACCAGCCCGTCCGGGCGGACGGCGAGGTCGAGTTTGACAGTTCCGGGCAAGATCAAGTCTGTGCCCAGGAACGTTGCCTTCGAGCTCATGGTTCCCTGCCCTCAGCCCGCGGCGCGCGCGGCGTCGTAGTAGGAGCAGGGATGCTCGGCGAGCATCTCCGCGACGGTCCAGGTCTTCACGGTTCTTCCCTCCAGACTTCTCAGGAGGTGATCATGAGGCTTTCGGCGGTGTCCAACCGGCGGCAAGTGCCTCCTTGGCCCACTTCGGCTCGCGGATGGTCCCCGACGGA
>Ga0208958_1001615_pt1 | contig 21828 bp, 20 predicted proteins | sample RifOxyB1_FD_184032 | JGI IMG/M metagenome (GOLD analysis project Ga0208958, IMG submission 184032) | Soil microbial communities from Rifle, Colorado - Rifle Oxygen_injection B1 (SPAdes) | ecosystem: Environmental > Terrestrial > Deep subsurface > Rock core/Sediment | place: Rifle, Colorado... | reverse complement strand
CTGACCATGATTTCCGAATCCACTATTCCCGATCTGGTTTTGCACTTTTGAATTACCGGCATCAGTTTTTCTTTATTAAATACCTTGATCCCATGAGTATCGGTTCCGGGATAGCCTAAAAAAATCTTTAAAAACCAATTGAAAGCCCAGGTTGTAAGTCTTCTTGTTAGCTGTCGTTGGTCTAAAGACCCTGGTAGCCGTTTGGATCCGATCACTATGTCATATCCCAGTAAGTCAGCTCGGGTTATACTTAAAAACTTTCGGTCCCAATAATCGACATTAAAAATCACCACATACTTTCCTCGTGACTTTTTAATTCCGGCTACCATCGCTGCCCCGTAGTCTGCCTCCTTCAGCCTCAGTCCATAAACTGTTGAACTACGCTTCATGTTCTTTTCGATTATTTGCCATGTCAAATCCTTACTGCCATTTTCAACCAGTAACAGTTCGTACGAAATTTTCAGTTTTTTACAGGCCGAAACCAGGGATTTGATAAAGGCGTCCAGAATCAGCTCCTCATTGTGTACCGGCACCACAATGGACACTGTCGGGGTTTTCATATGCCAATTGTACCCGAATATTTGCAAAATGTGAGAAAATGACTATGTGAAACCCTCTGTATCGGTCATCATCGTCACCTGGAACGCCGAAGATATCATAAAAGATTGTCTTCAGTCGGTTTTCGCAACCAAATATCCGAATTTAGAAATCATTATCGTTGACAACAATTCGCAGGATCACACCCTGTCTAAAGTTAAAAAAATGCAGAAAAAACTTTTTAAATTAATTACCAACGGTCAGAATCTTGGTTTCCCCAAAGCAATTAATCAGGGTTTAAGAGTCGCCACTGGGGACTATCTTTTATTGCTTAACGCAGACGCCAGTTTACCCGCTGATTTTTTTCAAAAGGCCGAAGCTTTTTTTGCCGACTATCCCGAGGCGGCCGTTATGGGTCCAAAACTGGCCGATCCTGATGGCACACCCCAAGGGTCGGTTTTTCCCGAACCGTCGGTTGAGGCGACTTTCAGGGAGTTTTGGTTAGGCCAAAAGAATTTAACTGCGAAATATTCACCCTCTCCAGAAAACAAACGGCCGGTATCCGTCAACGCCATTTCCGGAGCCTGCATGTTTTTCCCCCGCCGGACTTTGGAAAAAATTGGGTTATTTACCGAGAGTGTTTTTATGTATTACGAGGATCTGGATTATTGTCGGCGAATCAGAAGGTCCGGCTGGAACATCTACTTCAATCCGCAGATCACCGTTACCCACATCCACGGTCATGCTTCCAAGCAAACTTCAGGCCGGGCTCTTGGGTACCTGCAACAGTCCAGTCTGTGGTACAACGGACCCCTCAAACACTATCTGATGTGGTTAATCTCCTGGACCGGCCAGAAACTCTTCCGAACTGCTTAATTACCCACATATTTAAAAAATCTCCAACTGCTTCTAGGTTTCCAAATTTTAAAGACAACACTATTACCAATTAGGCCTATAGTTGATATTGACTGTGGCTACTGGTAAAATATAGTCGTTATGTGTATCACTTGCCGGAGGCTCTTATGTATTGGCTGCGTAAGAGGCTCCTTTCTCAGAACTTCCTCACAAATCGGCAGTTAATCAAAAAACTGATCCGAGGCTCTTCTATCGGCAAGAATGACTTAGTTTTAGAAATAGGCGCAGGTAGTGGCGTTATTACCAATGAGTTATTACAAGTCGCCGGCCAAGTGGTAGCCATAGAGTTGGATCCCAAATTGTACGCTAAATTACGCTCCCGATTTGTCACAAATCCCAGGCTACAGCTAGTCCAGTCTGATTTTCTTGGCTGTCCGCTTCCCCGAAAGCCTTACAAGGTTTTTTCCAATATTCCCTTCAGTATTACGGCAGATGTTATTCGTAAACTGCTTGTGCCATTAAATCCACCCCTGGATTGTTATTTGGTAATGCAGTCTCAGGCAGCTGAAAAATTTACCATCAACTCCACGGCAAATTCAATGGCTGCTGTTTTATACTACCCCTGGTGGAAATTCGAAGTGGTTCACAAGTTTAGCCCTCTTGATTTTTACCCCCGCCCTTCCGTTGATTCAGTCCTGTTGCATATTTGCCCCAGACCGACTCCATTAGTATCAGAAAACCCGAGCTTGTACCGGGATTTTGTTGTTCATTCATTCACCACCGATAAGAAAGCCAAATTCCTACCCGTCAACCAGTGGTTGTATCAGTTTAACCATCTTTCGCCAAAGAAAATTAAGCTTGTTCAGAGTTCATTTGCCAAGTATTTAAAGTCACAGCAATTATTGTCTAAGATTCACCGGACTCGTACCGACAGCAATTGGCGCCAGTTCAAAAAGTCCTCCTTGACCTTCCAGTAACTGGAAGGTATATATTCAGGTCTATGGATAACCACACGATTGGCCAGACGGCAAAAATAACTGGGCTCTCACCCAAGACCATCCGTTTTTATGAGGAGTCCGGGGTAATTACTCCGGCCACGCGTGGTGAAAATGGATACCGCGCTTATACCCAAAAATCCATAGAGGAACTCAAGGTACTTAAATATGCCAGGGACTTGGGACTTCCGTTATCCGAGATTAAAAAGCTGATGCGTGGCTGTGAAGATGGCAATTGCGCCCATTCCCGGAACTATATTCTGGACTCAATTACCAATTATTTGAAAATATTAGACGACCGCCTGGGCCAGATGCAGCTCCTAAGAAGTAAACTAAATGATTTACAACAAAAAATGACCTCTGGCGATTCCAGCTGTAATAATGGGGGCTTCTGCTGTGACATCCTGCACCAGTTAGTTGACGTTCCAGTGTCCAAAAAAGGAGGTGATACAAATGAAGGATCCGACTAGTTGTCCCGGAGGTTGCTGCTAAACCTTAGCCTTGGTGTCATGTGCGCGCCATGACATCAGAGCTTGGTCAATTTTCTTATAAAGATCTTCTTGGCTTCCGTCATTGATTAGAATCATGTCCGCCATCTTCACACACGCAGACAAATTAGTTTTCGTTGGGTCTGGATCGTTCATTTCCCGGGCTTCGTCAGCCAAAAATTTTTCGAAACTAACTTCATCCTTTGTAGATTTTCTCTCTAATATTCTTGCAAATCTGATCTCCGCTGGGGCGTCAACCGCGATTAATATAAAATTACTTTGCTTTTTCAGGTACTCAACCTCACCCACGTTTCTTATGCTTTCGATAACGCAATCATGTCCGGTATTTATTGCCTGAGCATATAGCTGTCTGATCAGGTAATCATTGCCGAAAAGAGCTCTCATCTGATTGGCTTTTTCCAACATGGTGTCCCTGTTTACTACTTTCTTGTCCGCAATAATTAAGTCAGTTAGATATCCGGAAACGGATAAGTGGATAAAAGATTTATCATGAAGATACTCGGCAACTGTTCCTTTTCCAGCTCCCAGAGTTCCGGTAATTCCTAAAACTATCATCCGAAAAGTGTACCATAAATTAGCTCCTTACCAACCAGCAGTCCCCATCAAAAAATTATTCAAAAATTTGTAATATAATAAAAATAATGATCAGCCACCAGCTGAAGTTGACCGCCAGTATTCTGTTGTGTTTGGGAGCCGGTTTTCTTGGTTCGGTGTTTTCTGCCCCGGTGATTGGTACTTGGTACGCTCAGTTGAATAAACCGTTTTTTAATCCCCCCGGCTGGATCTTCGGGCCCGTCTGGACGCTTCTCTATGTGCTTATGGGAATATCTCTCTACCTGGTCTGGACCAAACCGGGGGCCCGCAAAAAACATCCGTATGCGGTTAAATTCTTTTTTACTCAGTTGGGTCTTAACGTTCTTTGGTCAGTTATATTTTTTGGGCTGCAAAACCCATTAGCCGCGTTACTGGAAATTTTGCTTCTACAGGTAGCTATTCTGATTACAGCCAGATCTTTTCAGTCAATTTCTCATCGGGCAAGCCTATTGCTATATCCCTACATCGCCTGGGTCTTTTTTGCTGCGCTTCTGAACTTATCGATCGTCATTTTGAACTAACGGTCGGCTTTTTTTGTATTTTCTGGAAATTCAAATCGAACCTTTTTTTAAATTCCGAAGGAGTAAATTTATGAGTTTGCGTTCCGTATTTTTCCACTGTGTAAGCGGCCGTTACTGATCCCATTCTTCCGCACTGCTCAAGTGGCAGGTCTTTTATAATCCCGGCCAAAAACCCGGCCCTGAAAGCGTCTCCGGCCCCGGTCGGATCGCTGGCATTGATCGGTTTAGCCGCAGCAATCTTAATGCTTTTTCCCCCGCTGATTATCTCTGACCCCCTGGCCCCCAGCGTAGTAATCAACAGCTGCTTGGCCGTTACCAGTTTGGTTTTGGGCATTTTTAGTCTTTTGCTGATTAATTCAATCTCGTAATCATTTCCAATCAAAACCGCACATTTTTTAATGGCAAATCGCAGATCGGTTAGTGACAAGTGGGGAATATTGAAAGCCGGATCAAACAAAAATGGAATTTTTAATTTTTCAGCCTCTTTGGCAAATTTCACCATGGACTTGGGATCGTTTGGGGCCAGTACCAAAAAATCACCCCGCTTTAATGTCTTAAGCAGAGTTAGTTTAGACGTATATTTCATCGCCCCTTCATAAAATCCCCAAATCTGATTGTCGTCGCGGTCGGTAATCGCAAAGCCGCTCGCACAGCTCTCTTTCTTAAAAAGGGATATTTTTCGCGTTAAAGCCGGTAATTTTTTCAGATGTTTTTCGTAAGTTTCGAAATCCGATCCCGCCACCCCCACCAATAAGGTGGGAATTTTATGCAGCGCCAGTGAGTAAGCAATATTGCCCCCGGTTCCTCCGAATTCCTTTCTCAGTGTTTGCATTATGAAGCTAACATTTAGGATATGTATTTTGTCAGGTAGAATATGGTCGGCAAATCTTCCCGGCATACTCATGATTTGATCAAACGCCAAAGATCCGGTGACTACAATTCTTTTATACATTAAATCTCTACGTGCCTTCTTCCCAGGAGGATAAGTATGCACTTTGTTCAGCGGTCAGCATGTCCAGTCCGGCTCCTATTGCCTTCAGTTTCAGTTTAGCCACAGTCTCATCTAATTTTTTAGGTAATACATGCACTCCGGCGGTCAGTTTGCCTTTGTTTTTCACCAGATATTCAGCCGCCAGCGCCTGATTTGCAAAGCTCATGTCCATTACTTCTGATGGATGGCCCTCGGCCGCTGCCAGATTTACCAATCTGCCGTCAGCCAGCAAATGAATTCTCTTGCCGGATGGCAGGGTGTATTCATCTAAAAATGGCCTGATATTTCGTTTAAGTTTAGCTTTTTTCTCCAATCCGGCCACATCGATTTCTACATTAAAATGTCCTGAATTTGCCACAATAGCTCCATCCGGCATGGCAGCCATGTGTGAAAGTGAAATAACATTTTTATCTCCGGTAGCAGTTACGAACAAATATCCCAATTTTGCAGCCTGACTCATTTTCATAACTCTAAATCCATCCATAGCCGCTTCCAGCGCTTTTACCGGATCAACTTCAGTTACGATCACATTTGCTCCCATTCCCCGAGCCCGCATGGAAATTCCTTTACTGCACCAACCATACCCGGCTACCACCACTACCTTTCCGGACAACAGAATGTTTGTAGCCCGCAAGATTCCGTCGATTGTCGACTGTCCGGTCCCGTATCTATTATCAAACAGGTGTTTAGTATCACTGTCGTTGACTGCAACAACTGGAATTTTGAGCGAATCGTCTTTTTGCATGGCTCTTAAGCGAATGACTCCGGTAGTAGTTTCTTCACTTGAACCGATTACATTTTTTAGTAAATCCTGACGCTTACTGTGCAGAAGGGAAATTAAATCGGCTCCGTCATCCATTGTAATTTGCGGTTTTGCATCCAAAACACTGTTTAAATGTTTGTAATATGTTTTGTTGTCCTCTCCTTTAATTGCAAAAACTGGGATGGCGTAATCTTTAACTAGCGAAGCCGCAACTTCGTCCTGGGTCGAGAGGGGATTACTGGCACATAAGACCAGACTGGCTCCGGCTGATTTCAGTGTCAGCATCAGGTTAGCCGTTTCGGACGTTACGTGCAGGCAGGCTCCTAAGGTCAGTCCCTTCAGCGGTTTTTCTTTGGCAAATCTGGCTTGAATGTCTTTTAATACCGGCATGCCTCTTGCTGCCCATTCGATTTTTAATTTACCGGCCTTTGCCAAAGATAAATCCTTTACGTCGTAATTTTTAGTTGCCATAAACAGACCCGAGTATACAAAACATATTTAGCAAATCAAGCAGCAATTAAATAACCACCCTAGATGTTCAGAAGTTTATTTGAAGATAATGTTCAATGGTTGTTCGTTTGTAATGATTCTGTAAATTGAAACAACCTCAGGATCTTTCGCAAAATTGTATCTCACTGAGTTTGCCACAGCATTTTTTGCTATAACAACATTTCCGTCTTGGTATTCAATAATTGCCATATACAGCCACAGTTTACTGTCCAGGGGAAACTTTTCGAGCGTTTGTTTCAGAAAAGCCAAATTATCCTCTTTATTACCGCCCAAAAGAGTCAGACTGCCCAAATTTTGGTATGTCATGTAATTATCGCTGTATGTTAAGGCTTTCAAATACATTTGCTTAGCGTTTTCGTAGTCACCTAACTTCAAATACACTGTTCCCAGCAAATTGTAATTATTCCAACCTGGATTAAGTTTGATAGAAATCTCTGCATGCTCTTTTGCTTCACTAAGATTACCTGTCTTGATAAGTTCATCCCCCATTCCATTATGTAAGTTGTAATCATTTTTTGATACCTGGATATCTTTACTAATAAGAGTCAGCGAATTTCTGTAATCAAAGCTTCTTAAAAATGTTCTTACTGAAAAAGGTATTAAAAGTGCAGCGATAATCATTAAAACCCATTTGTTACTTAAGTTAATACGAAAAGGCTCAAGTAATACACCCAATGCACCCAACACTCCAATAATCGGAAAATAAAACCATCGGTCAGCCACAGTTGCGTCTAAGGGCAGTATTTGTACATGTAACAAAATTCCAATGAAAAACCAAAAAACAAAGAACGCATAGAGATTAAGACGCATCAATGACTGCTTTTTAACCCAAAAGAAAGCATATATGATTCCGCTAACAAAAAGGACTACCACAAAAAGGGGCAAGTAAAAGTGTTCAAATGTAATTATTGGATACGTCCAATGATACGAAAATGACAGATTTATCGGAAAGAGAAATGTTTTTAAATAAAAGGCAATAATTTCTGGCACATGATGCAATCTTGTTAGCAGGGGAAGTTTTTCGATCGGAGCAACTGGTGTTGAATTTGCGATAATCCCTATCGCATTTATTCGTAGTATAAAATATGCACCAATCACTGGTATTACCACGGCCAACCATTTAAATAGCTGGTTTTTTCTAAAGAGAAATACGTAAATTACCGACACCGGAATAAAAAGAATACCGGATTCCTTTGAAAGTAACGACAAAAATACAAATACGCCGGATAAAAAAATCGCTTTCTTAGAATGAAAACTTGTAAGAATCTTTAGAGTTAATAATCCAAAGAAAAGAAAAAGCACCTCTTGAGTATCAGAAATGTACAAAACAGCTTCACTGTTAATCGGGTGCACTAAAAAAACAATTGAAAGCACCAAAGCCTGTATATTTTTAAAATGCTGTTTAAATAACAAAAACAGCAATATAGAATTTGCCATGTGAACCAATAACTGAGCCAGGTGGAAAACAAATGGAGCTGGGCCGGCTATGAAATAGATTAAGGCAAAAAAAGTACTCAATATCGGCTTGTAATAAATACCATTAAAACTTTGTGAGGCTCCGTTAAAAAAAGTGCTCCCGGTAAAAAAGAAGGGAACGTTTTTCAAAGATCGGATGAATATGTTATCTACAACTTGATACAGATCGTCACCCACAAAAGCATTTAATAATCCGTTCGAATAAACTAAAAACCCAATCAGGATAATAAAAACAATCGATTTTCCTGTAGTGAGAGGCTTCTGCTCACTCATCATCCTAACCAGCTTCATCCTGTTTAATGAAAACATACCTGTGCTTTCCAGTGTTATTATACTGTGAGATATGTATAAACTCTCACCTTCCGACTTTGCCTATCTCTACGAAGAATGTAAACACTGTTTTGTTTTAAAAATAAAATACGGCATTCCCCGCCCCAGCTCCCCCATGCCCGGCGTGTTTGGAGCCATCAACAGCCGTCTTCAGGGCTCATTGGTCGGTGAAAATTTGCGCCTGCTTTCTCCCAGTCTTCCCGATGGCATGGTTGAAAGTCAGGAAGGCTGGCTGGAATCAAAACCTGTTCCCGGGACTCAGATTTACTTGAAAGGTAAATACGATTTATTGGTCAAACTCAATGATGGGAGTTATTTAGTGGTGGATTTTAAGATCAGTCAGCCTTCGGAAGATAAGGCCGCCAAATATCAATCCCAGCTGCTGACTTACAAATACGCTCTGGAAAATCCGGCCAAAGGCCAGTCCAAACAGGTTTCCCAAACCGGTTTGATTCTCATGTATCCGGACACCGTGAAGTTTGAAAACGGCCGGGCAATTTTGGATTTTCCTCCCACCTGGGTGGAAATTGAACCCGATTTAAAACCCTTTTATGAATTTATGATCAAAGTTAGTGATTTGTTATCCGGTCCCACCCCGCCAGAGAACCCAGATTGTCTGTGGTGCAAATACCGTCACCTGGGAGAAAAATTGGCCCACCCTCAGACCGAAGACATCCCGTTTTGATTTTGTTTTCTCCTTTTAAAGTATTGTCTCCACAATATTCCTGTTAATACCGCCACAACTAACATCAGCAGGTCCATAATCTGGTTTGGATTTTTTAATGTATCAATAAAATAGTCCCTTTCCAGTCTTAAAGAAATTGTTTTTAGTGCCGCCGGCACAATCCATATCTCATACATTGTAGCCAAAACAAGTGCCCATAACTTTTTTTTGATAAGTCCGGCACCAATTACAAAAAAAATTATTCCAGCCCCAGTCAGCACCCACCCTCCCCAGACTGAAACGCTTTTCATCGGCATTAGTATTAAGATAACTCCCAGTGACAGACATAAAATGGCAATCAAATAAAAGATATATCCGACAAATTTCCACAAATTCATTTTCACCATACTTTAAATATTGCCTGTAGATAAAACTTAGCCAGCTTCGGCTTAAGTATTATTCTCAATATACAACCCAAAGTTACCACCACCGGCAACACCAGTTGTTGCCATCCCTGGTGGTACTTCGAAAACCAATACTTCCAGCCTTTAATCTCACCCACAATTGCAGGCGACATATCAGGCGAGCTGGCCCCTCCCAAATGCGTCGCCTCAGCCTGGGGGATGTACCTGATGGTAAAACCGGCTTGTTTTATTCTGTACATCCACTCTACCTCTTCTCCATACATGAAATAATTTTCATCAAACCCTCCTGCTCTCTCCCAAACTTTCTTGTTTAATAAGACCAGCGCTCCCATTACCCAGTCAACTTCAGCCACTCTTTGGTACCTACTCACATCTCTGACGTGAATCGATTTAAAAAATTTACGGGCCACGGGCAGGTTATCAATAAAAAACATCAGACTGAAAATTCTTAACAAGGTTGGAAAGTATCCGTAAGACGGCTGCAGGCTTCCGTCTTTATTTAACAGTCGGCACCCCACCACACTTGTATCCGAAATTGCCTGCATTGCCTTTTCCAAAGTGGAAATTGTGGTCGGGGTCACAAAACAGTCGCTGTTTAGAAGTAATATTTTGTCTCCTTTGGCCAGACTCATGCCTTGGTTATTGGCCACCCCAAACCCGGTATTCTGGCGATTTAATACAATAGTCACTTTGGGGAACCTCTTTTTTATTGCCTCCACCGACCTGTCGCGGGAATCGTTGTCCACCACGATTACTTCCATTTCCACTCCGGTTGACTCATGCAGTTTCTCCAGGCACTCCAGAGTAATTTCCCGGGTGTTGTATGAGACCACTATCACCGATACCATACCTACCATTATAATAGATCCACATGGGACTTATTTTGAGCCTGTTAACCGTCGTCTCTCTTCTGGTACGGGGTTTCTCAATTTCTTCGCTTCCGCCGGAGTTATTCGGGGATGAAATTGACGTAGGTTACCAGGCCTTTTCGCTTCTGCATACCGGCCGGGATCTTTATGGCCAGCTGTTCCCGACCTATATTCACTCATTGTCCGAATGGCGCACCCCGATGCTCATGTACTACACGGTGCCCACCATTTCCATCTTCGGCAACACCGAACTGGGAGTCAGACTTCCTGAAGTCATTTTGGGCGCTGTCGCCCCTCTGATTTTGTTTCTCCTGGTTTATCAGGTTTCCAAAAATCGATCTGTTGCCTTGCTATCGTCGATAATTCTGGCCATTCTTCCCTGGCACATTCTGTATTCCCGGGCCGCATTTGAATCAGTGCTGCTTTTAGACTTTATCCTCTTAGGCACACTTCTATTTATTAAACAGCGCTATTTTGTTTCATTACTTTTGTTTTTTCTCACTCCCTACATTTACAGCACGGCTTCTCTTTTTACACCGCTTTGGTTGTTAGCCTTAACCGTACTCTACCGCCCCAAGTTGCCTAAGACTTCATTTCTGTTATTGATCGTCCTGGTTCCTTTTGGCCTAAGCCTGTTGTCGGGTCAGGCGGCAGAAAGGTTTGGTAAAGTCGGATTATTTAGTAACCCCGAGATAATCGATCAGTTAACCCGCTATCGCACCGATTCGAAAAGCCCGCTAGAAAGGCTATTTTCCAATCGTCCCGTGTTTATTGCCACCAGAATATATTCCAACTATCTTTCCGCGTTTTCTCCTGAGTTTTTGTTTATCAGAGGCGATAACACCGCCAGACAAAGTCTCCAGTATATAGGTGAATTGCTGCCTGTATTTGCTCCGTTTTTGGCTTTGGGACTTATTTACCTGGTGAAGCAAAAACAATATCTTTGGCTGGTTTGGCTGTTATTGGCACCTCTTCCTTCAGCCCTAACTTACGATGGGGCCTATCATGCCACCCGGCTGTTTATGATGATTCCCTCACTTTGTGTTGCCGTAGGCTCCGGAATTTATTGGCTGGTCAAAAGTATGCCCCGGTATGCAAAAGCCGTTGTTTACGTGGCAATTTGGGGAGTAATTTTCTTTCAATTTACCCTGGCTGCTAACTATTATTTAATTCATTATCCTCTTCGGACTTGGCAGTGGTGGCACGTAGGATTTAAACAGGCCATGGAGAAAGTAGGCGAGCTGTCAGATCAATACCACCAGGTATTTATCAACAATTCGTATGAGCCTTCGCTGATACGGTTTTTGTTTTACACCAGATACCCTCCTTCACAATTTCACGCCAACTTTACAGTTGATAAACCGTCAGACATCTCGGCTGGATACTATGGTTTTTATCTGGCGCCTAAATATTACTTCGGCGGATTTTCCCCGCCGCCGAACAAATCATTGGTTGATGTTATACAGCCTGGCAACTTATATGTAGTCAGCCAAAGAGATGATGTCCCGGGAGATTGGGATTGGTCAAAAAATCCTCCCGGAGGTGTAAAAGTTTTGTTTACCACCAGAAACCCGCTGGGCACGCCGATTTTTTACTTAGTTACTAAAAACTAAATCAATGTCTCGTTTAATTTTTGCCTGTATTTTGGCCTTAATATTACGCTTGGTATTATCAGTCACAATTTACAGCGGAGACGTCAATAACCATACCGTCTGGGGCCAGAGTATTCTGCAAAATGGCAGCCTGGGGGCATACGATCGCAAATATGTTGGTGTCATGCAGCCCACTTACCCTCCGATTTCGCTGGCTTCATTTACCACTTCTTTTGCCATGTTTCAGTTAACTGACGCTTCGGCTAATTGGCTAAACGACAACTTGAGTTTTTTCCCCTCAAAAATAATTTGGGCCTTGCAGGATCAGGACGTCTTACCGGCCTTTCATAAGATTTATGCCATCTTTGCCGATATTGGGATTGGCATTTTAATTTACGGACTGGCCAGAATGATTTTCCACTCCGACCAAAAATCAGCCTTTTTTGCCTCGGCAGTTTATTTATTTAATCCGGCGGTTTTTTATAACAGCAGTCTTTGGGGCCAACTGGAGTCGCCGCCCTTGTTTTGGATTTTGCTTTCCGTTTGGTTAATTCTCAAAAAGAAAGTCACCTGGGCTCACGCCGCCTTTGTTCTGGCTCTATTATCCAAGCAATCCTCACTGATCTTTGTTCCGGGGTTTGTTCTGTTTAGTTTGTTCAAATCGGGTTGGAAAAAAACATTTTACGGACTGATTGTTCAAATGGTTATTTTTTGGCTGGCTTACTTGCCGTTTACCAGTTGTCAGATAACCAACCCTCAGTGTATTGCCGCCTGGCCGGTTCAGGTTTATTTAAATCGCCTCGAAACCGGATCCGGCTCCGACTACATTTCGGATCATGCCTTTAACTTCTGGGCTCTCTATTCCAACTTGGCCAAAATCTCGGACAAGCTTGTAGTAGCTTACAATTTTTCAGCCAACGTTATAGGTAAATTGGTATTTATGACCATTTCCGCAGTGTTGTTACTTAAGTATTTGAAAAATCGCACCTCCAGTGTGCTTATCCACACTATGGGAATTATTGGCTTCACCTCCTTTTTGGTACTGACCCGGATGCATGAAAGGTATTTGGCTCCGGCTTTGCCATTTTTAGCCATTGCAGCTTCTGGCAGAAAACAGTTGTGGCCGATTTATTTACTGGTCTCCTTCTGTCATTTGCTGAACATGTATCACAATTGGTGGTTTCCTGAAATGCCTCAAATCGCCGATTTTGTTGCCATAAATACTCCGCAGATAGTTAACCTGGTTATTCTCTTACTGGCCATATCCTGGATTTCCTGGATGGCCGTTTTCCTACATGAAAGCCGAAACAAACAATTGGCTTAAGCCTCTTTTGCTAAGCGCCATTCTTCTTCGGCTGTTGTTTTGTTTGTTTTTTTTCCACCCTGATATTAAAAGCTACCAGTTTCATGCCCAATTCTTTCGTCACGGGGTTTGGGATATCTACTCATACATTGCCGAAAATGTTTCCCACCTCCCCAGCTCCGATGTCTTTGTTTATCCGCCCCTGGCTTATTACTTTTTAGGATCCATTAATGCAGTCTCCGGTGTTATTTTGGGACCCGATTTTTATTCGTGGCTCAACGACTGGGGTCCCGGCGGATACACTCACCCCAAAATGTTTGAGTTCATGCTGGTGTTGAAATTGCCCTACCTGGTTTTGGACTTAATGCTGGGCTATTTGCTGGTTTTACTAATCGGGGATCGCAAATTAAATCAAAAACTGCTTCTGTTTTGGTTTTTCAATCCGGTTTCACTGTACGGCATCTACATGCTGTCCCAATTCGATGTTCTGATGGCCCTGTTTACCGTGGCCTCGCTTATTTTAGTCAAAAATCATAAGTTGCCTCAGGCTGCCTGTTTGTTAGGACTGGGCGCCATGATCAAGTCATATCCGTTACTGCTTCTGCCGTTTGTGATTTTTCGATCAAAAGACAAACGTCAATTCGCTCTCACCTGCCTGGCCACAGTCGCCGGACTGCTCCTGCCGTTATTGCCGGTCCTAAACTCTTCGGCTTTTCGCTTTACCATGTCCCAATCAAACCTTATGGCTCGTATTTTTCAGGCTGGCATCGAAGTCGGCGGTGGCCAATCCCTTCCCATATATGTAGTTTGCTACACCTTAGTGCTTTGGTTTTCATTTAAACGCAAAAACGAAACTGATTTGTTACCGGAATTTTTAACCACCACCTTAACCGTACTTCTTTTTGCCCATTTTCATGCTCAATGGGCCATCTGGAGTTTGCCGTTTTTGGCCGTGGTTTGGGCAAAAGACAAAGCTAATCTCTGGCCGGTGTATCTGGCCTTGGCTATTGGCTATTTTTTCACCAACTTCCTGATTGCCGACCAGTTCGTTCTGACTGGAATTTTTTCCTCTCTTAATAACCACGCCCTTTTGGTGCCAGCCCTGACCGATACTCTGAAAAACTTTGCCGATCTGTCGCTTGTTCAAAGCACTTTTCATACTCTGCTTACCGCTTCGGGATTGTATTTAATTATTCGACTTTGGAAAAATTATGGTCACAGTTAAATCTTGGTTGATTACGCTTTTTTATGTCTGTCTGGCAATAGTTGTTGCCGTGGGACTTGATCTGCTAGTCAGAAGGGTGCCCGATATTTCTCAGCCGGTTGTAGAGAAGGAATTATGGATTTACAAAGACCATCCGGTTACTCAGACCGTTACCCCTAAGCACAATGGATTTAACGTGGTAGTTTTGTATCTTAGAAATGTGATTCTCAGAAACCAGGGACCGTTCACCTTTACTCTCACCGACAAAAATGGCACCGAGGTCAGCCGGATTGATCTTAACGGCTACAACATTACCGACGGTGGTTCTGTAAGAATGCAGTTTCCCCCAATTCCGGATTCAAAAGATCAAACCTATACCATTACCTTAAGTGCTCCCACCCCGGACATTACTACCGCCATTGGTGTCGGTTATAATTCCGACAGTAATTCGTATCCCGCTGGATTAGCAACGGCCGAGAATATAACCGGTGGTGACATGACTTTCCATCTTTACTACTCTCCCCAGAAAAGATCGGAATTATTACTCTCTACTTTTAACCATATTCTTAAATCGTTGTTTAGTTTTAAATTAGTGGCACTGTTTGTTGCCTCTTTTGCAACCGTCTTTGGATTTACTTGGCATTTTTACAAAAGAGTAAATTAACCTATGCAGAAAAAATTATGGATTATCATTTTTTTGACAGGCACCATCCTGCGTTTTGTTTCACTTAGCAACTATCCGGCCGGTTTTACTCCGGACGAAGCTTCTTTTTCTTACAACGCCTATTCGCTTCTTAAAACCGGCCGTGACGAGTGGGGGACTCCCTTTTGGCAATTACCCGTCACCGGACTTAAGTCCTTCGGTGATTACAAATTGCCGTTGTACTCATTTTTGGCAGTTCCCGGAGTAAAAATATTCGGTTTAAACGAGTTTTCTGCCCGCCTGCCCAATGCCCTACTTGGATCTTTGGCCATCTTGGCGATCTACGCCCTCCTTTTGGCAGTTACGAAAAACAATTTTATTGCCACATTTTCAGCTTTTTTTGTTTCTCTTTCCCCCTGGGCGGTTCCCTTGTCTCGGGGAGCTTTTGAAGCCAATCTGGCCATCTTTTTTATTCCGTTTGCTTTAGCTTTGCTTTTTAGAAAAAAAACTTATCTGTCGATTCTGTTTTTTGTTCTGGGCGTCTACTCATATCACACTGCCCGTCTAATAATTCCCCCTCTTGCCATACTGGCTTTTTGGTTTTGGCTGCCCCGGGCCAAACTAATCAAACCGTTGGCTGTATTTATTCTTCTGCTTATTCCGGCCATGATTTCTCTAATAATGTTTAACCCCCGCTCAAAAGACATTTCCATTCTTTCTCCTGCAGATGGCTGGAAAACTATGGCCGATTCCCGCCTGCAGTCCATTAATTCAGGCGTGCCGGGACCGATTGCCCGCTTGATGTTTAATAAACCTTTGTATGTCCTGGGAACCTTTGTTCAAAATTACCGGACTTATTTTTCATCCAAGTTTTTATTTACGGTTGGAGCGGGGGAATCAACTTACGGTATGGTTCCCGGCAGCGGTTTGATTTATTGGTTGCAGTTGCCCCTGCTTATCATTTTCTTATATCGGTTTATTAAATCCCCCAATCGTTTCGGTCTGCTGCTTTTGCTTCTTTTATTCATTTCCCCGGTTCCGGCGGCTCTTACCAAAGGGGCAGGCCTGGCTGCCAACCGCACCGCCCCCATGCTAATTGCCCTTAGTGTGATGTCAGGAATTGGCGCCTGGCATTTGCGTCGGTTTTCTAAATTTATAATTATTTTTACTATTCTAAACTTCACCTTGGTTGCAATTTCGTATCTAAATAAATCACCTCTGCTTACGGCCAAGTCGATGGGTTACGGTTGGCAGCCTGTTATCGGACAGGTCAGCTCGTCTACGGCTTCGCAGATTCGTGTCAGTCGATCATTATCTGAACCGCATGCTTATTATGCTTTTTATGCCCAGATGGACCCCAAAGCTTATCAGTCAGACAGCACCACCTGGCCGGACTTTATAAAAATTGGGTTCAGCTTCCTTGACCAGTACGATGGTTATTATTTAGGCAAAGTCAGATTTGGTGATTTAAAGTTTGATAAACCGGTTAGTCAGTCAACTTTGTTTATCGGTCGTAAAGAAGATTTCCCGGACGGCACCAAGTTTCAGGTTTTATCCACTTATCCGGATTCAACTCCTGCCATCGTTTACTTTAATAAACCCTGACACTTCTTTTAATCGGTGGTCTATCAGCTTCTCATGTCTCCCGAACACAAAATCCCCTTGCACTTTTTTACCGGCCAACACTTTAGGTAACCAGACTTCGTCGTCAGACCACATTTCACTGTAGGGAATATCTTCAAATTTAAACCACTGCGGCTTCATTTCTTCAGATTCCAGGGGAGTCCCCTTCCATTTTTTACTTGTAAACACCGACACCTGCTGATTCCAATTCTTCTCAGAAGGCATTAGGGGAAAATAAAAATTCAATACAGCAACTTTTTTGAGATTCAGTGGCACTACCGAGATCTCTTCCTGAGTTTCTCTGATTGCCGTGGTCATAATGTCTTCCTCAGGAAGCGATTTTCCTCCCACACCGTTCCATTTTCCCACCCCGAATCCTCTTTTTTTCATCGCCAGTAGCACCTCTCCCTTTTTCACAAGCAGCATGATGGTCGCCTGCCGCGTCGGCGGCTTCAACCAGGCCTTACTTACTCCTGGGCCTTTCAGTTGTCTCACCGCTACATCTTACCAAATCAGCTATAATCAAGTTGGATGAAAAAATGGGCCCGGCCGGGACTACTTCTGTTGTTTTTGGTACCTGCGTTTAGCCTTATGTTAAGGCCGGGAATCTACACCATGCATGATCCCCACGTTTTTCGGATCCAGCAGTTTGACAACTGTATCAAAGACGGCGTATTTCCTTGCCGGTGGGCAGCCGATTCCGGCAAAGGGTACGGCGAGCCCATGTTTAATTTCTACGCCCAGTTTCCCTACTGGATTACTCAAGTCTTTCGCACCCTGAACTTTTCCGTTTTGGATTCCACCAAACTGGCCTTTATTTTTTCCATTTTGGCATCAGGCATATCAATGTATCTGTTGGCCCGGCGGCATTGGGGACCGGGCGGGGGACTGGTTAGCGCCGTCTTTTATGTCTACGCTCCGTACCGGGCAGTTGATGTTTGGGTGAGGGGTGCCCTGCCCGAAGCCCTGGCTTTTGTTTTATACCCGTTGATTATCCTTCAGCTGGATGAGTATTTGAATTCAAAAAAGACTTCCCGGCTGGTTATCTTTTCAGTTTTAATTGCACTGCTGGTTACAACCCACAACCTGTCGTTACTGATGTTTTTGCCATTCCTGGGCATTTTTTGGCTATATAGATGTATTTCGTCAAAGGATTTCTCTTCTTTCCCCAAACTATTGCTGTCGGCAGTTTTTGTTTTAGGCCTGACAGCTTACTACTGGTTGCCGGTAGTTTTTGAAAGTAGTTTGGTGACTTTAAACGAGACCGTTTCCGGTTATTACGATTTTCATATTCACTTCACCACATTAAAAGAATTATTTATTTCCCGGTATTGGGGTTATGGTGCCTCATTGTGGGCCCAGAAGTTTTTAAGTGTTTCGATTGGTCAGCTTCATTGGGTAGTGCCACTCTTAATCTTGCCTTTTGCTTTAATTAAAAGAAAAAACAATTTTTTGCTCTTTCTAACGCTAGGATTTTTAGCCTTGTTTTTAACTCACGGCAAATCTTCCGTAATCTGGAACTATGTCCCCGTTATGAAGTACATTCAATTTCCCTGGAGATTTCTCACCGTTGCCGCCTTTTTTATGTCATTGTCAGCAGGTTACGCTGTCAATCTCTTCCAAGCGCGAAAGCTAATTGTTTCCGGTCTAATTATTTCAGTCATTTTGGTTAATTATTCATTCTTCAGGCCGGATATCTGGCGAACTATTACAGATTCCGAGCAGTTTTCCGGAGCCCTGTGGGATGAGGGTCGCAGCACGTCACTATCGGATTTCTGGCCCAAATCAGCCCCCGATCTTCCTAAAGATTTTGCCTTTTCTCAGCCGGACTTTATGTCAGGTTCAGGTACCGTCACCGGATTTTCTAAAAAATCTCACTCGGCTGCCGCTATGGTATTGGTAACTTCACCGGGTGCAGTTCGCTTTCCCATAGTTTATTTTCCTGGCTGGCGGATGTTTGATACTCAAGGCCGACAACTTGAGATAGTAGCAGCCGGCCGACTGGGCCTGATCACGGTAGATTTACCGTCTGGGTATCATTATTTAAATTTAAGATTTCAAAATACTCTTCCGCGGACTGTAGGAAACTGGACTAGTTTACTATCGTTAGTTACGCTACCCATATGGTTTCTAAAAAAGCGTCTTGGCTAATCGTCACCGGCATTTTTTTACTGGGCTTAATCCTCAGAACGGTTGGTTTGACTTCCTATCCCCCGGCACTTAACTGGGACGAAGTCAGCCATGGGTTTAACGCCTACTCGCTACTGGTTACCGGCCGGGACCAATGGAGGACCGCCTTTCCGTTTCCCAACTTCAGAGCCTACGGCGATTACCCCACGGTCTTAAATTTATACGCCACCGTGCCCTTTGTGGCAGTTTTGGGTCCGACCGATTTTGCCATCAGGTTCCCCCACGCCATTTTGGGGGCCTTAACCTGTCTGATGCTTTACGTTTTGGCTTACCGGCTCACCCCTGATAGGTATCTGGCCCTATTTGCCGGACTTTTAACCGCCATTTCTCCCTGGACTTTTTTCCCTTCCCGGGCTGTTTTTCAATCTAACTGGATTGTCTTTCTTTTAAGTCTGAGCCTGGCCCTTTTTTATAGCCGGCGTCGCCTGCTGTCGATTGGGTTTTTTGCTCTCAGCCTTTTTGCATATCACAACACTAAAATTTTAGTGCCCTTGATCATGGTGTATTTCATTATTAAGTTTCGGTCTCAGAAAAAAATAGTCATTGCCTCAATAGCCACCTTGTTAGTTGCAGTTTTGCTTTTGATAAATCCCCAATCCAGAGCCAGGAATTCCTGGGTGGGAATTTTAGACTCCGGAGCAATTTCATACATAGAACAGAATAGAAACACTTCACAATTACCTGGTCTTCTCACTAAACTCATTTACAACCGTCCGGTCTATTTCCTTTCCTCGACTCTATCCAACTATCTGGGGTATTTTTCTCCCAAGTACCTTTTTGTTTCCGGAGGTACCCAGTATCAGTTTAGTGTCCCGGGTTTTGGTCTGTTAAATCCGGTTCTTTTACCGTTTTACTATCTCGGCTTATATTTATTAATCAAAAAAAGACACGATTTACTTTTATTATGGATTCTTGCTTCACCCATCCCCGGAGCCATTACCCGTGACCAATTCGCCGTCATTAGGTCCACCACCATGATTCCGGCAGTTCTTATGGCTGTGGTATTTGGTGTTATGTCACTCACTAAATCTCTGGGTAAGTCCTTTTTAGTATTTCTGTCTGCTGCCGTAATCATTTTCTCCGGCTTTTACTACTACTATTTTTTCCACGATTACTCAAATGTATATTCCCAGGACTGGCAATACGGCTACCGGCAGGTCACTGAATTTGTTAAACAAAACTTCGATGAATACGACCGCATTTTAATCACCAAACGCTATGGTGAACCTCACGAATTTATTTTGTGGTACTGGCCCTGGGACCCGCAAAAACTGTTATCCGACCAGTCATTTTCTTCAGATTATCATGACGCCTGGTACTGGGTGGGTTCTTTTTCTAAGTTTACTTTTATTAACGACTGGGAGATGTCAGATTTTGTCAGGGACATGACCAAAGGCGGAAAAACTCTGGTAATTTCTTCACCGGAAAACACGCCCCCTGGCGGTATTAATTTAAAGCAAATAAACTTTTTAAATGACCAGCCAGCCTTTATCATCAAAGAAATTTAATATGTCAAAGCGACTGATTATATTTTTTGTCATCATCTTCTTGGCTTTTGCTCTCAGAATTATCGGTCTGGGATCCCGTCCGGTAGGATTCACCTGGGATGAGGCCGCCTTAGGGTACAACGCCTACTCACTGTTACAAACCGGAAAAGACGAATACGGGGTGACTTCCCCATTGGTCTTTAGATCTTTTGGGGATTACAAGCCGGGATTATACGTTTATTTTACGGTTCCCTCTGTGGCTATATTTGGACTTAATGAGTTTGCCACCCGCTTGCCATCTGCAATTTTCGGGTCGCTACTTGTTGGTCTGGTTTTTGTCCTTACCCGGTATTTGTTTCCGGAAAATGAGTCCCGCGCTCATTACTTTGCCATGATTGTTTCAGCCTTTAATCCCTGGCTTCTAAACTTTTCCCGGGGGGCTTGGGAGGCCAACTTGTCGCTTTTACTCACGGTTCTGGCCGCAACTTTATTTATTAGAAATACTATACGTAACCAACAAAATCCGATAACTAATTTGCTGCCGTTTCTGTTTTTCGGTCTGACTTTTTGGAGTTATCAAAGCGCCAAACTCATGACCCCATTGGTAATTTTTTCCTTGGTGATTGTATATCTCAGGCAAATTCAACCAAAAAAGCTGATTACCCCATTCATTTTGTTATTCGTACTATTATTGCCGATACTTATAAATCTGGGCAGCCAATCTGGCAGACTCAAAGTATTTAGTGTGTTTAGTTATCAGCGCCAGCCAGCTGACGTTGAAGAAATACTGCGTCAGGATAACACTCAAAATAAAGATCTGATTTATTATGTTTTTCATTCGGAAATATCGGACCAGCTTAAGGGTGTTTTTCAGCGTTACTTAAATCACCTAAGCCCTCGTTTTCTCTTTTCAGAAGGGGATTGGACCAACACCCGTCATGGAGTGTTCAGACAGGCTTATTTCTACTATACGGACTTGATATTGATCGCAATCGGGCTTATTTATTTAATTAAAACCAAGTCCAGATCTTTGGCCTTACTGCTACTGTGGATAGTCATCTCTCCTATCCCGTCAGCTCTTTCCCGGGATTTAGTTTCAGGAGTTCGCAGTTTGTCTCTCAGCGTTCCTCTCTGCATAATTTCCGGACTTGGGCTATCGATTCTGGTCAAACGAAAGTTCTTTTTCATTCCAGTTGCCGCAGTCGCCGCTTTTCTTATGGTCTACTATGCTGAGTTTTACGTTTTTCATCAGGGCTTTTATTCCGGACAGGATTGGATTTATCCGTACGCTCCGGCATTTAACGTCATTAAAAACGAATATCCGAATTACTCCAAAATTTATTTCACCGACAAACTCGGCCAGCCCTACATTTTTGCTCTCTTCTATCTTAAATTTGACCCGGCCGTTTACCAAACCCAGGCCACCCTGCTTCAGGATCAGTCCGGCGACGTTGGCCAAGTTACCCAATTTGATAAATTCAGATTTGGCCCTGTATTTTGGCCTTCTCTAAGAGGAGAAAGAGATGCGCTGTTTATCGGAGGCCAATACGAGTTGCCCGAGCAGGATCTGGTAGGCATCCCGGGGCTTTCAAGAATTTCCGATATTAATTATCCCGACGGTACACATGCCTTAAGAATAGTCGGCATTAAAAAATATGAATAAATATTTGATATTAATTTTAATTCTGGCCGCCTTACTCAGATTCACCGCTCTGGCTGTCTTTCCGTCCGGGCTAAACGCCGACGA
>Ga0208958_1001612_pt1 | contig 21866 bp, 16 predicted proteins | sample RifOxyB1_FD_184032 | JGI IMG/M metagenome (GOLD analysis project Ga0208958, IMG submission 184032) | Soil microbial communities from Rifle, Colorado - Rifle Oxygen_injection B1 (SPAdes) | ecosystem: Environmental > Terrestrial > Deep subsurface > Rock core/Sediment | place: Rifle, Colorado... | reverse complement strand
AGATTTAGAAAATAAGGATGAAGTGGAAAAAATCCTCTCCAATGTCCATGGTATTTTGGTTCCTGGGGGATTTGGGCACAGGGGAACCGAAGGTAAAATCTTGGCAGTTAAATATGCCAGAGAACATAAAATTCCTTTTTTTGGAATTTGTCTGGGAATGCAGCTGGCTATGATTGAATTTGCCAGAAACGTAGCAGGAATTAAGGATGCTAACTCGGAGGAATTCACTCAGGAAGGGAGCTTAATTGTCCATTATATGCAAGGTCAATCAAAAGAGGGTGCCAAAGGTGGAACCATGAGACTGGGAGCCTATAATTGTCACTTGCTTGATAATACTTATGCCAAAAAGATTTACGACCAATCCAATATTTCGGAAAGACACCGTCATCGTTTGGAGGTGAATAACGATTACTTGGATAAATTAAAAGAAGCAGGTATTGTAGTATCGGGTATAAACCAAGAGCTGAATCTGGTAGAGGTTATTGAACTTCCCAGTCATCCACATTTTATTGGTTGCCAGTATCATCCAGAATTTAAATCAAAACCATTTTGCCCACATCCACTTTTTTATTCTTTTATTAATAGCGCTGATCAGTTGGCAGTTAGTAAGGAAAACGAAGATAGATTATGAGTAGAAAATTAGAAATATATGCAGGTCCTTGCGTTATCGAAGATGAGAAACTTACTCTTTCCATCGCTCAAAACTTAAAGGAAGTTATAAAACCGTTTGAAAAAGATGTTGATTTTTATTTTAAGGCCAGTTTTGATAAGGCCAATCGAACTTCCATTAATTCTTTCAGGGGACCAGGCCTTGACGAAGGACTTAGAATTTTAGAAAAAGTAAAAAATGAATTTGAAGTGAAACTGGCGACTGATTTTCATTATCCAGAGCAAGCCAGCAGTTTAAAAGATGTGGTGGATGTCTTACAAGTTCCGGCTTTCTTATGTCGTCAGACAGATATGATAATTGAGGGTGCCAAAAGTGCCAAAGCGAAGAATAGAATTCTAAATGTAAAAAAAGGACAGTTTTTAAGTCCAGAAGAAACCGAAAATATTGTGACTAAGGCCCGAAACTTTTTGAGCAATGAAAAGATTCGTTTAACCGAGAGAGGTTCAAGCTTTGGTTATAATAATCTGATTGTGGATATGGGAAGTTTCTTGATTATGAAATCTTTTGGGGTAAAAACCATTTTTGATGCAACTCACTCGCTACAGCGCCCTGGTGGAAATAAAACCTATACTGCCGGTAAACGAGAGCAAATGATGGTATTATCCAAAGCGGCGATTTCCGCAGGGACAGATGGCCTATTTTTTGAAACTCACCCCGATCCTTCCAATGCTAAGAGTGATCCTGCTACATGCATGAATCTGAAATATGTTAAAAAATACTTAGAGAATATTATTCCGCTTTATAAAATAAATTTAGATTTGTTGGAGAGCCTTGATGAATGAGCGAAAGTATTACATGGATGTAGTTAAGAAATTTAATAAAAAACTTAAGAAAATAAAAGTTTTTATTACGGATGTTGACGGAATATTGACAGATGGCAAAATTCACTGGGATGGACATGATATAGGATTTAATCGATCATTTCACGCTCTGGATGGTTACGGTATGAAAATCCTAAAGCAAGCTGGAATTAAAATTGGTCTGATTACCGGCGGTGATTCCAATAGTGTTAAAGTGAGAGCGGAGTATTTAAAAATGGATTATATTTTTGTGGGAACCGAAGATAAAAGGCATGCCCTAGAGAAAATTTTAAATGATGGTTATAAGGAAGAGGAAATACTTTATATGGGTGATGAATTTTTTGATCTTCCGATCCTGATGAGAGTTGGCTTTTCGGCGACTGTGCCGAACGCTAGCTTTGAAATTAAAAAGGAAGTAGACTATGTTACCCGGGCCAAAAGTGGTGAAGGGTGTGTCAGAGAGGTTATCGATCTCGTTCGTTATGCTCAAAAGATTGTGCCCAAAATTGAAGGATACAATGTCTAAGGATATTGAAGGTGAAGGAATTAGAAAATTTAAAAGCATTTTTAGATTTGGAATTTAGTGGACCTTTTGAGTACCTTTTCAAATTTATTGTTCCCTGTGAGCAAATTGGGGAATTGATGAGTAAACTTCCAGATGTCAGCTTACAAAGTAGAACGTCAAAAAATGGAAAGTATATAAGTATAAGTTTTAAAAAATTTGTGCAAAATTCAAATGAAGTAATTGATATCTATCAAGGCCTATCTACGGTGCCTGGAATAATATCTCTTTAGTTGGTTACACATGAAAAAGAAATTTAATAAGGCCTTAGTCATTGGTTCAGGAGCATTTGGTACATCTATCGCATCAGTACTTGCATGTAATTTCGAAAAAGTTATTTTGCTAGGCAGATCCAGCAATTTTAAAAATAATATTGAACAAAATCATGAAAATAAAAAATATCTGCCTGGACAAATTCTAGAAGAAAATATTTATGCCAGTTCCAGTTGGGAAGAATTAGAAGGTATTGAAAAAGATTTGGAGTTATTGGTTTTTGGTATACCTTCAACTGCAATTACCAGTTACTTATATGATCACTTTGATGATGTGGAGCGAATCGTAAAAAAAGGGGTGCCGGTAGTTTCTTTGTCCAAAGGAATTGATCCTGTGACTTTGGAGTTATCCGATGATCTTTTTTTCAATTTTTTATCCTCTTTCAAAGATCAGTTTACTTTTTTATCGGGGCCATCTTTTGCTAGAGAAATTATGGATAAACAAATAACCCTGGTCTCCCTGGCCGGTAAATCGAGAGAAATTTTAATTAAGATTTCAAATATGTTAGAGACTCCTTTTTTCAAGGTCATGCCCAATTATGATATTAAGGGGGTTTTACTCGGAGGGGCCCTTAAGAATATTTTGGCCATAGCGGGCGGAGTGATTGAGGGGCTTGGGTATAATGACAACACCAGAGCCGCCATGATTACCCGAGGTATTGCAGAGATGCTTCGTTTTGGCGTAATTTTCAATGCCCGCCCCGAAACTTTTTATGGTCTAAGCGGTATGGGGGATTTAATTTTGACAACTACCGGAGAGTTATCAAGAAATAAAAAATTTGGTCTACAAATTGCCAAAGGGCACAGCGTTGATGAGGCCCTTACAATTGTGGGACATGTGGTAGAAGGCTATAAAACCACCTTGGCTGCCCATAGGTTATCAAAGAAATATGAAATTCGGGCCAGAATTTTCAATGGGGCCCATGATGTTCTTTTCTTGGGAAAACGTCCGCAAGATGTTATTTTAGAGCTTATGAATTCCCCTACGAGATTTGAGTTAGGGTAGTGCGTTTTGCTACCAAAAAAAAATCCATAATTGAGGAAGATAAAGTGTTTTTTCCTTTTGTAATAGTGAAGTTTTTTATAGGATTCAAGCGTATTTTTAACCATTAAAGGAGCAACCATGTTTAAAATTATTTCCCTTTTTGGATTGGCGTTATTTCTAATTTCTCTCAATGTAAGTGCGGTTACCGGAGAGTTTTTTGACTATAACGGTTATATGCGTGCAGGCACCGGCCATAATTCCAAAGGTGGGGGGATGACTTGCTTTAGTAATCCAGATACTGGTAATTTATTTCGGACAGGAAATGAATGTGACATCTACAGTGAAAATATATTTGTGGCCAAGTTTTTAAAGGATAATTCGGATAAAGATAAATTTTTTAAATCACAAATTCGGCTAGTTTATAAAAATGAGAATTCTGATAGGGATTGGAGCCAAGTGCAAGATGGACAAAATACTGGATCACAGATTGTGATGAGGGAAGCTTTTGTTCAAGGTGGCAGGTTTGATGATTCTACGATGACTTATTGGGCCGGTAAAAGATTCTATCGTGAACAAGATTTTTGGATGAATGATAGCTGGTACATGGATATTTCTGGATTCGGTGGTGGAGTTGAAGATATTAAAATCGGAGATACAACTTTAAACCTAGCCTATTTTAGAAAAAATGACACTGCTACAGAAACGGCAACCAATACAGACATTGGAAACACAGGTATTAATCATTACGATTTAAGAATTAGAAATATAAAAACTGAGTCGATAGGAGAGTTTTTAACTTGGCTTGGTTATGCTAGAACCGCTGATCGTAAAAACCTCACATCAGGAGAGGAATATGAAGGTTTTGGTGGATATGTAGCGGGTATTTTGAATCGATACAACTTCAAAGATGGTTTTAATCATCTCATCCTTATTTATTCGACCGGACTTTTACAGGGACAAAATCTGAATGGTGACTACCAATATCTTAAAGGTTCAGATGATTTAAAAAAGGCCAAAGAGGCTTCGAGAATTACTTTTGCTGATCAGATAATGTATAAACTGACACCCAATTTGGATCTTAATATCGCAGCAACGCTAGAGCGGCGAGATAATGGTGCTACGACTTATAATTTGACTGATGTATATAGTCTGGGTATGACCACCCTCTATTCATTTACCGATCATTATCAATTATTGTTGCAAGCTGGACACTCCATCCTTGATCCAGATGGAGCAGGAGCAAGATCGTTGACTCGTTTTACGATATCTCCACAGGTGGCGGTAGGTGGTTTTTGGGGGCGTCCAGTTATTCGAGTGTTTTATGCCAAAACATTTTGGAATACAGAAAATCGAGGGCGAGTCCAATCAAGCGGGCCATATGCGACCGAAACTTCCGGTGCTAATATGGGAATTCAAGGAGAAGTTTGGTTTTAGAGAAAATTTAGGCTAAACTAAAGGTCAACTAAGTTTCAATAATTGGAGTAGAGATGGCAACACTTCGTTTGAACAATATTCATAAATATTATGGCGAAACCCATGTGGTAAAAGGGATTAGCACTGAGATAAAAGACAAAGAATTTTTGGTTTTAGTGGGACCTTCGGGGTGTGGTAAGTCTACTATTCTTAGGATGATTGCAGGTTTAGAGGAGATTTCTTCAGGCGAACTTTTTATAGAAAATAAGTTGATCAATCAAGTTCCACCAGGCAAACGGGGTGTGGCCATGGTTTTTCAAGACTACGCACTTTATCCTCATATGAACGTTTATGAAAACATGGCCTTTGGACTCAGTCTTAATAAAAAAATTTCTAAAGAAGAAATTGAGCGAAGAATTAATGAGGCTTCCGAAATGCTTGATTTAGGGCCATATTTAAAAAGAAAACCAGCTGCTTTGTCTGGAGGACAGCGACAGCGCGTGGCCATGGGGCGGGCCTTGGTCAAAAAATCCAGCGTGTTTTTATTTGATGAACCGCTTTCGAATTTAGATGCAAAACTTCGTAGTAAAATGCGTGCTGAAATTAAGAAGTTTCACCTTATGACCAAAGCTACGGTCGTCTATGTTACCCATGATCAATTGGAAGCAATGACTCTGGCTGATCGAATTGCTGTTATGAACGGTGGAGTGGTGGAACAAATGGGAACACCACTTGAAATATTTAATAATCCGCGCACAGTTTTTGTAGCAGGTTTTATTGGAAATCCTACTATGAATATTATGGCTATGAATGTTGTGGAGAGAGATAAAAAACATCTTATTGTAACCGACGATGGAAAATTTGAACTTCCTATTCATGAAAGTAAGCTGGGTATTATAGGAAATAGAAAAAAAGTTATTATGGGCCTTAGACCTCACGATATTTGGGTAGTTTTAGAGGGTAAAAAGCTTTGTAAGGCTAGAGTTGAAATTGTGGAGCTACTGGGAAAGAGTGCCTATCTTACAGTAACTGCAGGAAATCAAGAGCTAATGATTGAAATGATTGGTGACGATTTTCCTAAGATAGGCGATATCATAGGCCTTGATTTTTCACTGGAACATGTTCATTTATTTGATCCAGAAACTGGCATGAATCTAAACATAAAATAGTTACTAACTTAATATCACGCTTACATTGACGCTATATTTGTTAGATATTCGCTGAGGGTGTCGGTATCAAGCACATATTCCAATTCATCGAAAAACTTTGCAATGCTTATTGAAGCTTCTTCTGAATTGGTTTTTGAAGCTTTCTTAACTAGGGCAAGTAAATGAGCTTGCTCTCCAGATTGTAGGAAATGTTTTTTACTAATATCTCTTACTTCTTTATTGGTATAGTCGATGTCATATTCTTGTTTTATTTGGTTAACAGAGCTTAAAACTTGGTTAGTAAGGTCAGAATAATATTTAGAGTCTATGGCTTTGATTTGCATGCCAAGTACTACGGCCCGAGCTTCTAATACACTATCTAGTTTTTTAACTGCCATAGCTTCTTTAATTTGATAAGAACGAACAGACTTTCTGGTCTCATATTCTGTGATAGTTACATTGGTTCCATCTACTCTGATTCTGAAATTGACGGGAGCTGCGTAAGTAAATGATTGAATTAATAAAAGTCCCATTATTATTAAAAAACTTATTTTTAACATATACGTTTCCTCCCAAATATGTCGAATAATACCTGATTACTTCTAGCACTTCTGATAATTTTGCTCAACTATAATCAAAAAAATTGAAAATATTTCATAAATCTAAAAAGGTATTAAAAATTAATTTTGAAATTACGATAACTTATAAAGGAAAGGGGAATACTTTAATGAATTTTCTAAGATGTATCATGACAGTGATGGTTACTGTAGTGTCAATTGTGTCCATCTCTTGGTTGTGGGCCAGTGAGAAAAATTATCTAGAAAGTAAAACTCTTGAAATTGAACTTTTATATATTGAACAAGTTTTGCGATCAGTAGAAAAAGATCATAACGCGTCTTTTGGTATAATCACTCAGTATCTAAGCAATCTATTCCCTATTCAAAAAACTCAGCTTACTAAAATTGAAGCATTACAAAGTCTGATAAGAAAATATCCACAATCATTTATTAAAATTTTTAATAAACAACTAAAAGAAATTAAATCTGGTAATTACTATCAATGTGCTCAGTTTCTTGCGTTGCTTATTAGTGTTGTTGAAGAACCCCTCATCTCTCAAACTTTCACAACGATGAAGGGTGTAGATATTGATCTAAGAAGAGGTATCTTAAATAATATTTTGAATTTTGGGTTTGATAAAAAATACGTGAATAAGTTTGCAAATTATATTAATTCCTTTGATGACTATTACAATGATAATAAAACTCAGATGATAGGTATGGCAGTGAGACCATCTGAGCAGAATAGTTTAAGAAACTTGGTAAATAGAAAAATCCTCGAGATGAGAGGTGCAACCCGAGAGTTGGAAGAACATTTAATAAGTTTACAAAAAAACTATGAAACGGAATCCAACGGGATTTATCAGATGATGGTTAATTTTAAAAAATGTTATTTTGGGCGGAAGAAATTAATTGAAACCTTTAAAGAAAATACCCCAAAGAATAATCAGGAGTTATTAAATTGGAGTTTGGAATTTGGCAGATTTGAATGCTATGAATTTGAAGAACCAATGTATCAAGTTAGAGAACTGACGGATTGTCTTACTTATCGTCCTGAAGCTGATTGTGAAGAAGTTAAAAAATTTATTATTAATAATTTGATAAATAATTTTAGTCAACATGCAAGCTCTAGACCTAATTTATATGGGTTCAATTCAATCTTTGAAAATCAAAACCATGAAAAAGTACAAGAGGTTATGGGGAAAATCATCGATCAATTTGATCTTCTGTCACTAAATCGACAAGCTTATATTGCGTATATAATAGCTATGAAAAGTGATGATGACTCGCTTAAAGAAAAAGCGACTAATAGTATCACTAGTAGCATCTTAGGAACTAATGAAAAGTTTAATAGTGTTGAATCAGCTATCTATGAGCAACAAGTTTATATGGACAACCAGGATATGGAAAGAAATCGGATTGAAGAGCTCAAAATTCGTTATGAACAAACTGGTAATAAGTATTATGAAATTCAAAATAAAGTTGGCTCAAAAGCTCAAAGATTTGCTTACTTGGTAAATCAAATTGCTTCAGCTACAGATGTAAAATATGTATCATCACAACGAGATGTTGAAAATACTGGAGGAGATTATGCCATTATAGAAAAATCTAGGATGGTAGCCCAGCTTATTCAAAAGCTTTGGAGTAAAATTATAATTGACGATCCTACCATTATGGAAGAAGCCCAGAAAATTTTAAGTCGTCCAGAAAATGATTTTGGAAGAATTGCAGCGGAGGCTTTTATAAAAGCCAATAAAGGTGAAGAGGTATTAACTTCAATGATTGAAAGTATACAAGAACAAAATGATAAAAATTATTTGAAGAAATTGGAGGAATTGGATTTAGCAAAAATACCAGAAGTAACTTATCCCCATTCCGAAGATAGGCAGTTAAATCAGGCTCTCTTTGATCAAAAAGTAAAAAAATATCAAGAATATCAGTTACAGTTACAACAAGTAAGATTGCTAACTAAATCATTGGCGCATCGTCATGATTTACCCGAAGTTTCTCAGTGGCTTCGAAACTTATTTATAAGTAAAAATTATGTTGATTTAGACATGGATACTGAATGGGATGTTATTTTAGCAGCGTTTGTAAATAAAGATCATGATATCCAAGAAATGGCGTATAAATATTCTCTTGAAAAATTACAAGATAAAAATAATGGTAATAATTGGGACCAAAACCTTTTTGATAAAATGCGTTGGTTTCTTTCAGCAAATGACGGTAAAAAGGTTTTTAATGATTTTTCAAAATTCACTAGTTTATATACAGCTAGATGTGATCTACCGTATATAAAAGATTCTTTAATACCTAGTTTTTATAATGAGAATAACGAATTAATTAAAGATATTATATGGACCATTGTGGATGGTTGTCTCTCATCGGATCAAATTGATGACATAATCTCTTTAAGTGTTGAAAAAAGATTACTGGGTAATATTCCTGATCTTGATCAAGTCATTAAAAATATTAATAGACCAGAGGCGTCTTGGTTTTCACTTAGTAAAGGGGAGATTGAAAGTCTTGAAAAGTTATTTGTGATGGCTTCTGTTGACATTCCTAAAATGAGAAAGACGATACTGGATGCCTTAACTTATCTATCGCTTTATCCTGATCAATCATCGCTAGGAAAATTATTTTTTGTCGGTATAAAACAAAAAGGATCTGTTAAAGATTTTGTTATCGATCTAATCCAAAAGAGAATGAAGGGAGAAGACCAACTTTTCAATCAAACCCTGGGTAAAATCTATCAGACTCAAAAATCCAAGGAGGAATATTTTTTCTTACAAATATTATATAGTTCTAAATACAATCTACATTCCAGCCAAGAAATTCTGGATTTACTTTTAAATCTAAATTTTGATTATGAACTAATTAAAGATGTGGTGGAAATGGAAGCTAGATATAGATCCAATTATCGGTCGTCGGTGGAAGTCGATATTGCCCAAAGATATGTTAGAGAGAAAAAAGGAGAGGATTATTTAAATCAAGCGTTGTTAAATAATAAGTCAAAAAATTTTTATATTGTGGTAAATGGTGGATATTCACCTACATCCAACGATGAATACCAGGAAGTTGCGATAGAATCGTTTGATAGATTTTTATTCCACGAAGAAGCAGTGGTTTTAAATGCGGGTGGACCGATGACTCTAAATGCGTCGGTAGACAGGTCGGGAACTCAACTTAGAGATGCAGATGGGATTATAAAATTGAAGGAAAGCAAATACCCTAAAACGACTTTAAAAGCTGTTATGAAAAATATTAATGCAGTAGTTGATCGTTTTGTAAAAGAAAGTCCTCAAAAAGTCAGTTTAGCTTTTATTGATCATGGTGGCCCTGAAGGAATGGGTTTATGGGGAGAGCGAATGGATGTAAGTAAACAAAGAGCTTACCAAGATAAATTTGATAAAAACACTGTGATTCAGAGTTTCTTTTCTGCTTGTCATGCTGGTTCTAATTTGGTTTCACCTCACCGAGTGCATCCCCTTCAAACGGAAAATATGTTTGAATTTCTGGAGTTTCATTACCCACTAAATCGATGTGCGCTGGGTATCAGTATGCACGATGAAGTTAGTTACAGCTTTGGCGTGAGCATGACAGATGCTTCTCAGAGTAAATGGGCAGAAATATTTAAAGTTTCTCCCCATTTAACGCTGGCAAATTTTCAGCGTATTTTGAATGGCCAAGGGGTGCATACTGGAGCTGGTGATGGAAAAGTAAGTAGTACTCCTGTACTTACTTCAGATTATTTTATTGATGATGTTGCCAAAATCCTTTGTCTAGAAAAAGAAAAAAAAGCTCAAACTCTTGAGGCACCAGATATTAACTCACCTTTTTATGTCGAAATGTTACCAGATACGTTTCGTGATAATTTGAATTCTAATTCAGTTAAGATTATTGAAGAGATTACATCACTGACTTGTGGCGATCAACATTCAAAAGAGATGAGTAAATTCAAGGAGGGATATGGAAAATTTGAACTATGGTATAGCAAATCACAATCACTAATAAATAGTGTTACTGTAAAATATCTTAAGGAAAAAAAACCGGATATGTATGTTGAATATACTGAATATCTGAAAGCAATTGAGTTGTTGAAAGCGCAATTCCTGACCCGAGAAATTTCCAGCGAAGAAACAGAAAAGTTGTTTCTTCTGAGGGATAATCCTCCAATGTCCTACAGTCAAGCTAGAGCTTCCGTAGAGCATGGATCACAATTTAATAAGCAATTTAATGAATTATTTGTCCGAATATTGCAATCAAAAGATGAAGTGATGATTGAAAATGGTGAGATTTTTGGACCATCGGCAATGTATACAGAAAAGAAAGGTGCCACGGTAACCTCTGATCTAACATTTAATCAGGACGAAATCGACTTTTTGAGAAAACTATTTCCTCATTGCTTGAAGTCAAAAGATCAATGTCTGAATAGTTCTAACTTGAAGGGTGATTTATTTAATAGTTTTTCTCAAGAGGCAATAAGTGCGCAGGGCAAACGGCAGGATTATTTAAAAAGATATAGAGGGAAATTAAGGTTATTAATTGAGCAATTGCTAGACGATCCTTATTTGATGTCTATCAGGAGGCGGTATGAATCTATTCATCAGTGTGAAAATCTGCCTTTTAATTAGTTTTATACTGATAGGTTGTAGTAATAAGCACGAATTTAATCCTTTAACTAGGAAGGACGCCAAAAGTATTAATAGTTGGCAAATATCACCGATCTTCCCATGTGGGATTTATATTTTAAAAGGTAAATTGATTGAAAGTGATGGAAATTATAAAATCATACTTAGAGACAAAACTTCAACCCAGCTAGAGTTTTTAATTCTAGGAGGTAGTATCAAAGAAAGATTAGCAAAGTTAAATACTGATGTGATGATCAAAGTATATAATCCACTGCCTATCGAAGATAGAAGTAATCCAACCGTTTTTCTAAAAAGCTATCTTTCTTATGATCCCAAAGCTCAAGATTATGAAATCACAGAGAAAAGAGAGTGTAAGTTGGCTTCTGAATTTATTCCTCTTCATTAGTAAAAAAGTTAAAGTTTCACAGTAAAATTTACAAATATTGGTAATACTTGTTGAGCTCTTTTGCAAAAAGTTATATCCGTGTAAAAAATTTAATGATAAGCGGAGGAGAATCTATGAAATTGGTTATTATGGCGCTTTTGGCATGTTGCTTTTCTTCTTTTACGTACTCAAATACGGTGATTGAGGATATTGTTGATAGTTGTGAAAGCAAGGTCGACGTTTTTACTTATAGATTTGGTGGTTATCAAGCGGACGTTAAATTAGTAGATGTATCTAGTGATCAGATTAAATTTAATTTAGATTTAAAGTTTCTTCTCTGCCTTGAAACCTCCAAGGGTGTTTTTGAAAGAGTACTTTCAAATCCAATGGCAGACGTTCACTATCAATTACCTATAAGCCATACACAGTCTATTAATGTTGTCGTGAAACCTCAGTCATTATCACTAAAATTTATGAAGCATGATATTTTTAAACTTATCAAAACAATTAATCTTGAGAATAAAGCTTCAAGACAGTCAATTGTTACCAGTTTATCGCTGAAAGATATTTTAAGTCAAAGTGAGACCCAAGAGTTATCAAGGAATAGAGTAGTTAAAACCCACTTTAGCTTTTTTCTGGTTAAAAACCTAATCTGGACCAGCGATTTATATGATGATGCTAGGGAAAATCTCGTTTATAGCGCTTACAGAAAAATCCTGGAAGTAAGATTAGATGACGATGGTATGGTTTCTGCCAAATTATTGAAAGAATAATAAGATTAAAATCTAGTTATTTTCTTTTTCCATATAGATATGATTTCTAAGCTGATTTTCAATTTCATCTACAACTTGCAGGGTATTGAGGGTAAATTCATCAAGATGCTCGATATTTCTTTTGAGTTGTTTTTTAAATTCGATAGCATTGTGTAGTGCCATTTTTAAGAGTTGTTGCGAAGGGGTTTTAATCATGTGCTGAACTTCGTCTTTTAAGCAACGAACTTGGCGATCCATTGCCATAATATCAAAACGATTGGTAACTTTGACCAATCGATCAATTTCATTTTCTTGTTCTTTTATAAGTTGATGTAAGTGAAGACTGTTTTCATCTTGATCTTTGATTAGGTCGTTGTATTTTAATTGAAAAATGTTTATGTCATTCATGGCTTTTTCAAGCTCTTTGGCCCTTAACTCAAAAGATTGATTTTTTTCTTCGATATTATTTTTTAGTTTAAGGTTGATTGTTTCTAAATCCTTAATTTTTATAAGCAAGGATTCATTGGTGCCTGAAGAAGTTGAGCGAATAGAGTTTATTTCATTTTGTAATTCAGAAAGTTTTGCTTCTACTTCTTTTTTGGTTTTTAATATTGTTTTAATTTCCAGTTCGTGTTTTTCTGTTAGGGATTCGAATTTTTCCTTGGCGTCTGTTTTAATCCTGGCGGTTCGTTCGCTTTCCGCTTTAAGATCAGTTTCAAGACGAATGATAGTAGCTTTAAGATAAGCAGTATCTTTAAGAGACTCAATATTTGTACTATCCATAGCAATTTCTTTTAACTGATTGGCCAGCATAGTAGATTTTTGTATTTCAGCGTTGAGGGCAGATTTTAGCTCCATGATTTCTTTGGTAGAATCAACTGAAGGGTTTGAAGCTCTTTGTGCTTCTAGTGCGTAATATTTTCTTTTTTCATCATCTAATTTATTTTCCAGGTTTATGGCGCGCATTTTTTCTCGCGAAGCTATTTCCATAGTTTGTTTTAATTCATCTTTTAGTTTGGATACGATGGTACGGTGCTTTTGCGCCAGTTCGCTGACTTTGGATTTTAGAAATTCTAGTTGTTTATCGGACATGGTTTATTTTACCTCATGAGTGAGGGATCTAAAAGCCGACAATATTTTCTTGAGAAAAGTGGATATAAATTGTCAGATAAGGAACTTATCCTTTGCTTCCACCAACCGTTAATCCACCTACAATGTATTTGTGAATGCATAAAAAGATGGCAGAAATCGGGAATGCCCCCAGAATTGAAGCAGCTGCAAATTGTCCCCATCGGTTGGAAAATGCTTCTGAAACGAATATTTGTATTCCAACTGCAAAGGTCAGTTTATCTTGAGTTTTTAAAATTATGGATGGGAGAATGAAGTCGGAAAATGTGTTGATAAAAGTTAAAAGCGCCACTACTGCTAAAATCGGGGTACTTAAGGGAATAACAATTTTATAAAAAGCTTGAAAACGGGTGCAACCGTCCATTATGGCCGACTCTTCAATTGATTTTGGTATGGTGTCGAAATAACCTTTGATAAGCCAGATATTAAAAGGGGTCATCCCAAGATATACCAGAATGAGTCCCCCATGAGTATCAGTACCGAGGCTTGGAACATATTGGCCTATGAAATCAAGCATAAGATAAAAAGCCACCATGGCCATGATGTTTGGAAACATTTGCACTATCATTAAAGTGAGTAGTGAGAATTTTTTGCCTTTGAAATTAAAGCGACTTAGGGCATAAGCAGAGGTTGTGGAGAGAAACAACATGAGAAATGCTGTGATGACGGAAATCTTGATGCTATTAAAAAGCCATATTAACATAGGAAAACTAGATGTTTTTATTTCACCAGTTATACCGTCAGTATAAGGTAAACCCAAAATATAGCGCCAATGAGTCAAAGATAGATGAGGTGGAATAATGTCCGAACCAATACTGCCAATGGGGTTTAATGATATGGAGATAATATAAAAAATAGGAAAAAGAATTAGCATTAAAAAAGTAATAAGGATTAAATGTTTGGCAAGTTCTATAGCGGCTCTTTGTTTAATCATAATTAATCCTTTGCGTGCAATTACCGTTTGTCGTTTAGCATTCCTGACAGTTTAAAATTAATAAGGGTGAGAAATGCGATTATGATAAAGATTATAAGAGCAATGGCACTGGCCATTCCAAAATCTTGCCCCCTACCTCCTTCAAATGCTAAGCGATAGGTGTAAGAGATAAGAATATCTGTTTCACCAACCGGAGTACTGGCTTCCATCATGGGTGGACCCCCCGCGGTTAAAAGATATATTCCTACAAAATTATTTAAGTTGAAAGCAAATGATCCCACTAGTAAAGGTGCTACTGCGCTCATGACCAGCGGCAGGGTGATCTTTCTAAATGTTACCAATTTGCCTGCTCCATCCATCGAAGCAGCTTCATACACGCTGTTTGGTATAGATTGTAAAATTCCCGTAGTGATTAAAAACATGTAAGGGAATCCCAACCATAAATTGACTAAGAGACAACTGACTTTTGCCCACAAAGCATTTCCTAGCCAGTCTATTTTATAATTGAAAAAATAAAAGAAAATATCATTTATAATTCCGTAATCTTTATTATAGAGCCCTTTAAAAATTAAAACAGATATAAAGAAAGGGATCGAGTAGGGGATAATAATGAGTATGCGATAAATGAATTTGCCCTTGAAATGTTTTGAGTTTACAAACAGGGCCAAGAAAATTCCAAGACAAAAAGTAAGTAAGACAGAACAGCAAGACCATAGCAGCGTCCAAGTAATAACCTTGGCAAATGGCTTTTTCATACTCTTATTTGTAAAGAGTTTTAAGAAATTGGAAAATCCTACATTTACAAAAAAGCCTGGTGCTATATTTTCTTTTCCGTTGGTATAGTAACCACTGGTAAAGTCAGGCCAATACAGTGTTTGAGTGACGGCGTCTAGGATTTTATCATCTCCCTTTAATTCAAATCTGTTAATGATAGAAGCCATATAATTTGTGCTGGCAATTTTAACTGATGGTCGATCAGGAATTATAAAATCAATAGTGCTTAATGAGTCAAAGTAATTAAACACTTCGCCTCTGGTGAGAGGAGCATTAATAAATTCAGGCAGAGACATTGGTTTAAGGTTGACGCTTTTATTTTCTTTGCTGAGATCGAATTGCCCGAGAAAATGTTCTTTTTCATCCTCATTATAGACGTGAATTAAGTAGAGGCTATTATTTTGGGGATAGAGATGAAAGTTATAGGAAGGAGTGTTTTCTAAAGTGTGCTTTTCAGAGAGCAGTATTTCTTCTACGCGAGTAAGGCTTAGTAGATGCCCGGTACCCAGATTGGTAAAACTTATGTAGATTGTAAAAAGAATGGGGATTACCATAAAAAGAAAAAAAGTGAGAAGTCCTGGATACATAAATCGATAAGGGAAGGCCCTTTTTACCAGAAATATAATGGTGGTCAAGGCCCAAAGGCAAGTAGTGACTAATCCTAGCAGCAAATAACCCTGAGTTAGCAGTTTATAAACTATAAACAAACCCAGCGATAATACGAAAAGTGTAAAAAAGTTTTTGATACTTATCATAATTTACCGATTGTGTTTACCTGTGAGTTCCATTAAATGAGCTAAGTTTTGTGGAGCTAGGTTCTCCCAAGTAAATCGCCACATCCAGTTTCCTTTTTCTAGTCCAGGTGTATTTATTCTAGCATGGTTATCAAGTCCCATAATATCTTGTAAGGGAATGATGGCCAGTTTGCAAGGACTAGCTAAGGCTAAATTGATGAGGCTCCAATGAAAGTTATCAATATTCCAAGCGTTGCAATATTTAAATGTAAAATCTTTTTCTAAGGTATTTCCGAGGCTGTTTATCCATCCTTTGGTCGTTTGATTGTCATGAGTTCCAGTATAGACCACGGTGTTGGGGCTGGAGTTATGGGGAAGGTGGTGATTGGTATCACCTTTGCCGAAGGCAAATTGCAATACTTTCATTCCTAAAAAGCCATATTTATCTCTCAACCAGTGTACATCGTTTGTAATCGTGCCAAGATCTTCAGCAATAAAGAGAATGTTTCCGAGTTTTTCTCTTACTTGTTTAAAAAGAAAGTCACCTGGAACATGAATCCAATGCCCTGCTCTCGCATCAGGTATATGGGCCGGGATTTCCCATGTTCCTGCAAAACCTCTAAAATGATCCAACCTTATAATATCAAAATATTTGTGCATGAATTGTAAACGAGATACCCACCAGTCAAAATTATGTCTGATCATGTAATCCCAATTGTAATTGGGGTTACCCCAATTTTGTCCTACTTCTGAAAATTCATCGGGAGGAGCCCCAGTTACTACATATGGGTAACCATTGTGATCCAGTTTAAATTGATCGGGTCTGGTCCATACATCCATGCTGTGATGTTTGACGAAAATAGGGATATCACCTATGAGTTTAATTCCCTTTTGATTGGCATAATTTTTTAATTTGTCCCATTGTTTGAAAAAGATAAATTGTAAAAAACTATGATAAGTAATTTGTTCTTTGTTTTTAGAAATGAACGCATTGAGGGCTTCGGGGTATCTATATTTGTATTCTTCTGGCCAAATAACCCACTTGTGTCCAAATTGTTCAGTAAGTACAATAAACAGGGAAAGGTCAGGCAACCAGTGTTGATTTGCACTATTAAATTTATCAAATTCAGTGATCATCTTTTTGTTGTTGAGAAATTGACAAAAAGCTTTTTGGAAAATAATGGTTTTATATTCCTCAACCATTTCATAATTTACATAGTGATGAGGCAAATTGTCGTGATCGCTTAAATCTTTTGGTGATAATAGACCTTCTTCCAAAAGTAAATCGGGACTAATTAAGAGTGGGTAACCACCGAAAGCGGAATAGGATGAGTAAGGGCAACCCGATCCGTCTCCTATGGAAAAAGGGAGCATTTGCCATAAGGATTGTTTGTACAAAACCAGTTGATCTATGAATTTGTAAGCACTAGGTCCCATATCTCCAATACCATGTTTAGAAGGTAGTGAGAAAAGAGGAAGTAATATTCCTGATGATCTTTTTATATCCATTTGGATGGAGCTCCTTAATAATTATTCTTTTTTAAATGTGTAACCAAAAGTTCTGATATTAAATGTAAACGAATAATTTCCTTTTTCAAGTAAAACCTTCACATTTGGTTTGTATGGTTGGTAACTCAGTTGTCCATAATCCAAACTAGAATATGAATGTTCATTAGCGGAGCCCAGCTCGATATTCCAGTTGTGAGTTGCTAACTTAAATTCATATACACCAGAAGCGGTTACAGATAGTTTTGATTCATAAATGGAGTCATCTTGGCTTTGTAATAATTTGCACGACTCTTGAGCATTCCAATTAGTGAGATTACTCATAAAGTATAGTTGTACATTGATTTGTGGGCGGGGAACTTTTTTAAAGATGATAATAGATGGACCTTTGATTCTTACGAGGTTGTTTCTTTCTCCCAATTGGTCGATAACGTTGGTATACAAGGAATTATTACCACCGTATGCTTCGATAGACGAATTGATAACCTCTTTCCACCAGGTAGTAGAGGTTCCAGGAAAAGTAACCCAAGCGGCATTCATATCAAAACCAAAATTTAATATGATAAAGAAATCATTGTCTTCACTTTTGAGTTGATAGGTTATAACTGATCCATTATGTGAGGTTCGTAGATTAAATACATCGAGGGCACCTATACCAGGATAGTTATTTCTAAAACTAATCATGTCTTTGATGAACTGGTGGTGACCTTTAAAAAGGTTAACTTCAGTCTTATTTAAAAAGTGAAGCTCGCTATCAGATTCCGGGTCCAGATATTCCCACAACATTTTATGGTCGTTTATATATCGATGTCGATCAATATCCTGAGTAGGAATGTTGTCTACAGCTTTGATGTATGACCATTCATTTTGTAAGTTAAGATCACTGGCCAGTTCTTCACCTTGGAAAAAAAGGATATTTCCAGGTTTGGTAAACAAAACTCCATAAGCAAGTTTTATAAAGGAGTGAGTGAAATCATTATGGATTAATCTGAATTTTCGAGGTAAATCAATTTTATCTGAAAGTGGTTTAACTCTAAAAAAAGTTTCATTACCCACGCGTTCAGTGGAGTAATAATCAGAAACTACTCTTATGATGGGATCACGGTTTCCAATAAAATCGTGACTTCCTAAAAAGTTGACCGTCCTTTCAGGATGGCCAAATTTGTAGTTTTCGTGGTTAGAATATCCGTGAAGTGCGCTTACTAGTTTTTCTGCATTAAAAAGACGATGGTCATTTTTATATTCATCCAGATCTTTTTCAAAAAAGTTTTTGAAATTATCATTCCATTGCGAATCAAATCCTAAACCTTGTTCTGATACAGGATACGTTGTCCAAACATTGTCAGGCAATTCTTCGGCCATTAAATGGATGTTGGGATTGATGATCTTTAGAAATTGGGATAGTTCTTGTAAAAAAAGGAAAGCTTCTTCGCTGTCTTGATATACGTATTTGATCATATCAAACCGAAAACCATCTATATGGTAATCACGAATTAGTCCAACCAAACTATCAATGATCCATTTTTTTACCATTGCCGACTCAAACCGAGGCTTGGGTCCCCATCCTGTGTCGCCGTTATAGTATTTGGTGGAAAAGTTTGTAGGTGATAGGGGATCTCTTATTAAAGTGTTGTTAACGTGATTGAGAACAATATCTAGTACCAGTCTGATTCCTCTCTGATGAAGTTTGTCGGATAGATTCATTAATTCTTTGGGGGTACCATATGTTTTTTCAATCAGTCTTAAAGAATCCAACATATAGCCCCAAGAGACGTCAAAACGGAATTCATTGATGGGAAGCAATTCCACCGCATTGATACCAAGACCTGATAAATAATCAATTTTGTCTATAATACTTGAAAAGGTACCAGATTTGGGACCATCATTGGTGATTTGAGGATTAAATGCTAGTGGCCATAGTTGGTAAATAATCCAATTATTATTCCTAGAAATGTTAGTAAACGATTTGATGTAGTGATCAAATTCCCAATTGAAACTTGGTATTTGGGAAACAACTCCGTAAACATCTTGAAAATTATTGAGAAGTGCACCTTTGGATTGATAGGTAATCTCTTTGGCCATCGGATCAATCTTAATGGGTGTTTGATGGTGTTGTTCATCAATTTCAACTTTTTCATATTGCCCATTTACGACAAATTGGTAGTGATAAGTGGTTTTTTCGTTGGCAGTATTGACGTAGGCAATATGATTAAGCAGAGGATTAATTTGATCGCTATCTGGTTTCATATTGATTTTGGTCTGTCCTTTATTGAGATAAAGTTCTACGGACTGGGCATTTGGTCCCCAGACTTTAAACAAGACGCCTCCTCCTTCTACAAGGTTTGCTCCTTGGGTACCTGGGGTCATCCAAGCGATCTCAGCCTTTGATGTCATTAATCTCTTAGCAGGGAGAATGGAATCTTTTATTTCACCGAGAAAAAAAATGTCGTTAGAATCCTCCAAAACAATAATAAATTTATTTTTTTGTGGTTCGTTTAAATTGAGATTAGTTACAGTTGCCTTATACCAACAATAGTCAGCAGCATCGAGACCGTAGAAGTTTAAAGGAAGTTGGTGCAATTTTTCAAAAAGAAATACTTTGGAATTTTGTAATTCGATTCGAATAGATTTTAAGTCATTACAATAATTTTCGTGAACCCTTAGAATTTGATTGAAACCATCTTTAGTCAATTGTTGGTAGTATGACGAATCATCTGTGTAAAAATTGGTTTTCCAATTTGCGCATATGTCTTGAGTGAAAAAAATAAAAAGTAAAAAAACAAGCTGCTTAAACATATTTTTACCAAAAGTCTAAAGCGTGTTACATAACAGGGCATTCTAGCGTTCAAGCACCATTGTTTCAAGAGATTTTGTAAATATACGCAGCGCTGATCTCTTACTTATTCGTCAATTTTCAAAGAAGCCATTATTTGTTTATGTGCTTGATTTAAAGCCTTTTCGCTGGTTGATTGACCAGAAATAATAAGTTTAAGTGCACTATTCATACTATCCCAAATGGCACTCATTTCGGGAACATTGGGCATAGGAATGCCATTTTTAGCATTTTCTAGAAAAGCATTAAGGATGTGGTCATCCTTGATCAGGTCATTTAAAACATCTTTGTGGGTTGGGCATCTTGGATCTGCTTTGTAAAGAGAATGAATTCCTTGTTTGGTCATTAAATAACCTTCTATCAGTTCCTTAGCGAGGACCTTGTTTTTGCTCGATCTTCTAATAATAAACCCATGCGTACCAACAAATGGTCGTAAACGATTCCCGTCGAGTTTGGGTAAAGGGGCAACCCCAAAATCTATGTTGGCCTGTTTCAGTTCACCAAGTGCCCAAGGCCCATTAATCGTCATCCCAAGCTGTCCTTTTTTCATGAAATTGCTGGCAATACCATAATCTGTTGAGGAGGGAATAATGCCTTCGCTTACGAGGGAGTAAAGATATTGGCTGCCTTTGATCGATCCTTCGTTGGATAAACCGATGTCGTGAACATTAGTTACGTTATTATCGATTTTAAAGATATAACCACCACCGGCCGAGAAAAAAGGAAATGTGAAAAAAAAGTTGCCAATATCATACAAGAATCCGTAGATCTGCTTTTCTTTATTAGTGATTTCTTTAGCAATTTTTTTTAACTCCTCCATAGTTTCAGGAGGATGAGGTACTAGTTTTTTATTGTAGATTAGACCCACTGCCTCAAGATCGTAGGGATAACCGTATAAGCGTCCACGAAAAGTGAAAGCATCCAAGGCAACATCTAGAATTTTATTTTTTATAATACTGGGAGGACTTAAAGGTTCAATTAGCCCCGAGGTAGCTAGTTCGCCAACAACATCATGGGCCCAAACTAAAATATCTGGTCCTTTATTGGTAATCGCAGCAGTTTTGAATTGTACGGTGAGATCCTTATTTAAAACCGTAACTACCACTTTGGTTTTAAAGTCTTTTTCAAACTCGCCAGTTATATTATCGAGTGCTGTTTTAATGTTTTCAGATGAGGTCCAGATAGTAATCTCATTTTTTGCTTGAGTGGTAATTGAGACTAATAGAAATAATAAAAATATGGATGCTAATGATTTTTTCATGGTTTTAATCCTTGGTAATTAAAGGCAATATGGCTGCTCCGATAACTCCGCTGGAATCACCTAATACATTTTTAAGCACTTGGGGCATGCTATTTTTTATAAAAATTTTACTTTGCAGTTCTACTGATAAATTTTCATAGATCGCGTCTTGGGTACTAACTCCTCCCCCTAGCACAAAATAATCCGGGTCAAAAATATTAGTTAAATTGGTTAAAAATCTGACCAGGTGTTTTTTATATTGTATGATGGCAGCCATAGCTTGCGGTTCTTTTTTGTGGTTAAGTTCGAAAATTTCCTTGGAACTTTGACGCTTACTAATGTCGTTATAGATTCTAGTAGCAAATTGCGCTTCTATAGAAGGCCCTGATAAATATTGTTCAGCACAACCATTTTGTCCACAGTAGCAAGGGTGTCCGTCGTAGTAGAGTACGGTATGTCCGATTTCGCCACCTCCTCCGTTCGTTCCCCGAAGGATATTTTCATTAATCACAATTCCACCGCCGACACCAGTGCCTAAAATA
>Ga0208958_1001608_pt1 | contig 21883 bp, 11 predicted proteins | sample RifOxyB1_FD_184032 | JGI IMG/M metagenome (GOLD analysis project Ga0208958, IMG submission 184032) | Soil microbial communities from Rifle, Colorado - Rifle Oxygen_injection B1 (SPAdes) | ecosystem: Environmental > Terrestrial > Deep subsurface > Rock core/Sediment | place: Rifle, Colorado... | reverse complement strand
AAAAGCATGACCATCCCTGCCGCTGCCACGAACGTTGCCATTAACGCAAAGCCTGTTGACAAGGCTCCAAACGGAGCACAAAGCGGAAACTCTGGTTACTGGTTCATTAACAGAAGTCAAAGCAAGTAAATATGGATTTTTTCTATGCTTATCCGCAATATCTGCTAATTTCTCTGCACCTTCTCTATCTTGGGCCATTGCTATTACAAGCCTATTTCTAGCTAAGTCTTTAACTTTCATTTCTTCTGTTTTAAAACCATAAGGTATAAATCTTAATAATCCATCATCACTATAAACAACCCCATCTTCTTCTCTGCTTCCTAATTTCTTTTCTAAATCAGATTCGTTCATAACAGCAGTATTATTTACAACATCAGGAAAGTCTAAAACAAAAACTCCTTTGGAATAATGAATACCAGTAAATCCTCTAACCCATGCATCTTTCATAATTTTTTTAATATAATCAGCATATTTGGCATAATCTGGATTTTTATTAGTAAAACCAGCATGAACTATATCAACAGAATCTCTAAAACTTGGTCTTATTAAACCGTCTGCTGGTATTCTATCATTAAGCTCAGAATAAGTTCCTTGATAAGCTGGATGAATAAAAGTTGTTGTTTTTTGTCTATCTGAAATAACATCTAATTCTGTTCTTCCTTCTCTTACTTGTAATAATGATTCTACCATTTTTAATTGCCTCCGATTAAATATTATAAAAATTAAAGAATAATGGTATTTATAAATCTTTTGTTTTTGTTACCACTTACTAATTAATATCTTTACTCCAAAAGCCATTTCCATAATGGAATAAAATTAATATCTTGCTGTTTCTTTTCAATATCTTTAGTTATAACTATCAACTCTTTTGTTTTTTTGAAGCTTTCTTTAAATTTTAATAAAGATTTTAATTCCCTTTCATTAATATCATCAGAGTAAGAAACATTTATTGCATCTAAACTATTATCTTTATTTTTTACTATAAAATCAACTTCTTCTTGTTTTGAATTTTTCCAATAATAAATTTCATTTCCTTTTCTTTTCAATTCTAAAAAAACAAGATTCTCCACTAGTCTGCCTTCATCTTTTGAAAACTTGAATGAAACAGCATTCCTTAATCCATTATCTATACAATAAATCTTTGAAGCAAGTGTTTTTTGCTCTTTTAAGGAATAAGAAAAATGCTCTAAGGTAAAAAAAATAAATGCTTCTTTGAAATAAGAAAGATAATCCTTAATCAAATCATAAGATACTCCAAGAGAATTTCTTACATTTCTTAGAGAAATAGGGCTTGTGAAATTAGTTATTAAAAATAAAGCCAAATCGCTGGTTTTTTGTGAATTTAAATTATATCTATCTACTATATCTTTATAGAGAATATCATCAAAATACTGTTTAAGAACCTGCATTTTAAACTGCTCTTCTTTTAAAACAATTTCAGGAAATCCGCCAAGCTCTAAATATGCATTTAATTTGTTTAAAATAACAATTTTTGATTTTTCCAGCAAAATTCCTTTTTCAATATTTTCTTTTTCTAATTTTATATTATTAAATAAAAGAAACTCTTTAAAATCAAGAGGAAAAACTTCAAATGTTAAGTTTCTTCCTGTTAAAAGAACAGAATATTCTTTTTTTAATAAATAAGAGCAGGAGCCAGAAATAACAAACTTATCTTTAGTTTTTAAATCATATTTTTTTCTTATCCACGATTCCCAATCATTTTTTTTATGAACTTCATCAAAGAAGATATATGCTTTTTTTTCTGGATTTAAATTGATTCTATAACTTTCGTATATATCATCCAAGGAATCTGGGGATAATTTTTTATCATCAAAATTAACAAATAATATCTGCTTAGAAGAAATGCCTTTTTCTAAAAGCTTCTTAATCATCTGATACATTAGTGTTGATTTCCCTGATCTTCTTACACCAGTTATTATTGTTATCTCTCTTATTTCAATTGAGTTAACCAATAAATTGTACTCATCTCTGGTTATACCAATAAGTTCGTTTATTAATTCCTTATTTTCCCACCAGGGATTCCACTCATTTAATTTTTCTAATTCCATGTTACATTTTAGAGTAACATTTACTATTTAAATGTTACGTTTTTTTGTAACAAAGTCTTTTCATTTGCATTGCACAGAATATCTGCTTTTTGTTCAATGGCGTTGCATAATTTACTTTCAATTTGACTAATATTGTTCTTATTAAGTTGCCCATAGTACAATTTTAGTATACTTTTGTACTATTCAACTTTTCTAAGTCCACTTCAAAGTTATTTAATAAAAAAGAAAGATTTAAAAACTATAGAAGCTATAGGTACTATAGGTTAAAATGGAAATAACAACTATTCAATTAACAGAAGATACAAAAGAAAAGATTTCATCTTTTGGAGTAAAGGGAGAAAGTTATAATGATATTCTTAGAAAGATGTATTCTCTTGCTGTTAAAGAGCAATTAAGGGAATTTTTAATGAATGAAAAAGGATTTATTCCAATAGAAGAAGCTATAAAAGAAGCTGAAAATAAATGGCCGGAACAGTCAAAGTAATGATTTCTGAAGCTTTAAAAAATGAAATTTTTAAAAAGTTCAAACAGGACTCTAAAAAAATCTTCAAGTTAATGTATGATTTAAAAGATAATCCTAAAAAAGGAAAATTATTAGGAAATGTGGGCGGACTGCAAATAAAAGAAATAAAATATAATTCCTTTAGATTTTATTTTATTACAGATGGTTTCAAGTTAAAATTGTTAGATGAGAACAATCTTATTGAGATTTTAATAAAATTTATTAGAATGTCTGATAAAAATTCCCAACAAAAGACAATTGATGAAATTAAAAATATTCTTACTATTCTTGGTTCTAATATTTTTAGTGAGTAAAATTTTATTAGTTTTTATCAACCTCAAAAAAACCTAATTGTCCTTTTTGTTTAATTGGTTTTTCTAATCTGACTGGATTTTCTAAAATAAAACCATAACTTCCAAATTCCATTTTCTCTGCCTGATGTTTGTTTTTATCTTTTAAGAATTCTTGCTCATTTTCATATTTTTTTACTTCTACTAAAGTTATTTTTCCAATTATTGCTTGTCTTGGCAAGTCTTTAAGATTAAACCTTTTCATTTGCTCTTCATCTTGATTTCCTGATGCATGAACATAAAATTCACCTTTAAAAGAAGTTTTCCACTTTCTTAGTTCAATTGATTTCTTGCCTTGCATTATTAATTCTGCCCAAGGCTGCTTTATAGATAGAGATTTCATCTTACATCCCAGGAAGCTTGCCTTTGAATTTTTTCATTAGCTTTTCAGGGTCTTGGTCTTTCATCATTTTGACCATTTTTTTAGATTGCCTATACTGCTTGATTAAGTCTCTAATTTCAGATTCTTTACAACCACAACCTTTTGCTATTCTGGTTATTCTATCTGAATCTAGAATTTCTGGGTCTTCTAATTCTTCTTTAGTCATGCTTTGCATTATGAATTTCCATCGTTTTAGTTTTTCTTCCTGAACTTCTAATGCTTCTTTTGGAATTTTAAGATGAGACATACCTGGAATTAGTTCCATTAGTTTTGAGATTGGGCCCATTTTCCTCATTTCACTCATTTGATCATATAAATCAATTAAAGTAAAATCTCCTTTTAGAACTCTCTTTGATAATTCTTCTGCTGATTCTTTATCAATAACTTCTTCTGCTTTTTTCAATAAAGCATCTAAATCGCCCAAACCTAGAATTCTTGAAATAAAACCTTTTGGATTGAATTCTTCTAGGTCTTCAAATTTTTCTCCTGTTCCTATGAAAACTATTTTAGAACCTGTTGAAGAAGAAGCTGTTAATGCTCCTCCTGCTCTTGCTGTTCCATCCATTTTAGTAACAATAATATTGGTTATATTACAGGCTTCATGAAAAGATTGAGCTTGTTGTATTGCTGCCTGGCCAATATCTGCACTAATAACTAGAATAGATTCATCTGAATTAATTTCTTTTTTTAATTGGTTTAATTCTTCTATTAGTTCTTTGTCTAAAGAATGCCTTCCTGCTGTATCTATTAAAATAATATCAAACTTTTCTATTTCTGCTTTGAATTTTTTATAAACTTTTAATGGTGATTTTTCTGATTCATCTATGAAACATGGAATGCCTATTTTATCTGAAACTTGTTTTAATTGCTCTCTTGCTGCTGGCCTGTAAGTATCTAAACCTAATGAACAGACTTTATAGTTTCTATTTTTGTAATATCTTGCTAGTTTTCCAACTGTCGTCGACTTTCCAGAACCTAACAAACCAACTAACATTATCTTGAATGGCTTTTTTGTTATTTTAATTTGAGTTTGCTCTTTGCCTAAAATATTAGTTAATTCTTCATAGATAATTGTAATTAATGTTTCTTTTGTTGCTTTTTCTTTTAAAGCACGCTCTTTAATTTTATTTGTAAATTCAAAAACTAATTTAACATTAACATCGGCTTTGATTAAGCTTCTTTGCAAATCTTTGGTTAATTCATTGATTAGAGTTTCATCTATGAAAAGAGCTTTCTTTACTTTCCATAGTGTTTCTTTTAATGATGTTGATAGTGATTCTAGCATGGTTTTATAGAAGAATAAGATTTTATAAAAGTACTGATTAAGAGATTAATTTATTTAAATCACATTTTGTGAAACTTGATTTTTTTGCTGCTTCTCTAAAAGGTTTTACTGCTTCTTCCCAAGATTTGATTTTTTTCATATAAATCATAAGATTGTACAATTTAAAATATTTTCCAACTTAAACCAAAATTTTTGATTTAGTCTTACTGCCAGAAATGTAAAGAAATTAAGTTATTTTACTGCCAAAATGGTAAATAATTTAAGGTATATCGACTATTAAATTATATTATTTTACTGCCAAAATGGTAAATTTTTTGAGATAATCTTAGTCTTTTATACCTAAATTTTTAAGAATTTTATCTTTATTAAATAATTCTAAGGAATCTAATTCCTGACCGGTTCCTAAATAAATAATTGGTTTTTTAGTTACATATGAAACAGACAAAGGTGTTCCGCCTTTTTCATCTACATCTACTTTTGTTAAAATAACTGCATCTATGAATTCTTTGAATTCATTTAACTGGAAAATAACATCATTACCAGTAATACTTTCTCCTATGAAGATTTTCAAATCTGGCTGTGTAACTCTTATTATTTTTTTCATTTCATTCATTAAATTAGTGTTAGAATGCTGTCTTCCTGCTGTATCTATTAAGACTACATCGATATTATGAGACTCTGCATAACGAAGACCATCAAAAGCAACTGCTGCTGGGTCTGCTCCATAATTTTGCTTTATAACTTTTACATTTAATCTTTTACCCCATTCTTCTAGTTGCTCTGCTGATGCTGCACGATAAGTGTCTGCAGCAACTAAAATGTTGGAGAGTTTGTTTTGTTTTAATAAATATGAAATCTTCGAAATCGTTGTTGTTTTTCCTGCTCCATTTTGACCTAAAAATAAAATTTTATATGGTTTATTTGCTTGTTTTATTTTTTCTACTAAATTGAATGATTCCTGGGATAAGATTGAGTCTAATGATTTCAACAAAGATTCTTTGACTAAATCTTCTATGTTTCCTTTTAGTGGCTGATTTACTAAATTTTCTTTTAAATCTTCTTTTATTTTTTCAATTACTTCAAAAGCTACATTGCTTTCAATCAAAGCCATTTCCAAATCCTGGAATATTTCTTCAAACTTTTCATTTGAGATTTGCTTTGTTGTTAGCTTTTCTTTAAATCTTGAAAAAAAACCTTGTTTTTCTTTTATTTCTTTAACTTCTGGTTCTTTGGGAAGCTCTTTCTTTTCTTGTAAGGGTTTGGCAGTAAGGATTGCATCCTTCACGAACCTGCCATTATTATTTACGAACCCGCTTTCTTCTTTCTTTTTTTCAGGTTCTTTTGGAAGCTCTTTCTTTTCCTTAATTTCTTCTTTTACTTTTTGTTCTTTAACTTGTTCTTTTTTTGGTTGCTCTTTCTTTGTTTCTATTTTGACTGGCTTTTCTTTAACTTTAATTTCTTGTTTAACTTTTACTTCTTTAATTTCTTCTTTAATTTCCTCTTGTTTTTCTGGAGCTTCTTCTGCCTCTTTAGAGAACTTACTAGTAATATCTTTCAGTTTTTGTTTTAGGAAGCCGAACATTTTAATTTTTTATCTCATTTCTATTTAAAACTTTGGAATTAAAAATATTTTATTTGATGACTATTTATAACCAAATTTTTTATTATAATCTTTTCTAATCAGTTTCATACTTCTGTTCCTCTTTTTATTAAACTTTCAATATCCTTTCTTTCTGCAAAAATCCATAAAATTCTTTTTATATTAAATAAAAGATTTGGTTTCTATTATTCTCCCCTGATAAACCCTGTTCTTGTTTACACCAATGATATGGTTTTACTAACCAATACTAATAATCTTAAAGTAACTCTTTGGGAACTTTGTATTGCTTATCTGAAAGAACAATGTCCTGTGCTTGAGATATCGCTCTTTTACATAAGGTCATCATTTCGTCATATTGCTTTTCAACTTCTTTCATTTTTATGCTAGAGCCATATCTTGCCTCTTCTCTTTCATCAACAGCACTTTTATTTTCTTTTTCCTTATAAACCATAATTTTCTTAATGAACTCATCATCATATTCAATTAACCCCTTTTCTTTGACATACTGGATAAATAGGGCAGTACACCTTTGGCTTCTTGTTTCTACTCCGAATTTGCATAAAATGGCCAAAGCACAATAATATAATGAATAATACCATTCTTCTGGAATTTTATAATCTGAACCAGAACTTTTGCATATTTCACAAAATCTCAAGCTGTCTCTAGCTTTGTCTAGATATTCTTCTGCTTTCTTAGAAGAGGTTTCAACAATAAGCAATCCTTTATGTTTTTTCCCTTTTTCCTCATCTTTTCTAGCTGATTCAAAACATTCTCTAATTTTTATACTCATTTTGAAGTCCCTTTAATAAATTTTATAAAGGTCTCCTGTCCAAATAAGACTACTCCTTTTTTAAAAGCTTCTAAATATGCTTTATTTTTATCTGTTAATTCGTGTTTTAATTCTTTTTTTGTAAGGTTTATAGAGTGTATCTTCTTGTTTTGTGTAATTTGTATGTTAGTTATTATCTTGCCTATTTTCACAAAATTTTCTTCATTTGAAACTAAACTTAAAATATCTATATCGTTAGCTTCTTTTGGGGAGTGAAGTATGCTTCCAAACAGTATCAAAAAATTAACATGATTTTCAAGTTCTTTAAAATTATATCTCCATTTGCTTTGTTTTAATGTGTCTTCAGTAAGCAGAAGAGCTAAAGTCTTTTCTAGTATAGGATTATTCCAGTTTAAGCTTACTTCTAGTACACTAGTTTTCTCATGCCCGATTGGAGTAAGTATAATAAGATTTTCTTTTTCTAGTTCCTTCAACAGTTTCCATGATCCTACTCTGCTTATCTCTCTATCCTTTGATAGAGAGGTTACAGTGTGCTTATTGCTAATATCTTTTAATAAGATTTTCAGTATTTCGTATGATTTTTTAATTACCATGGTATTAAGTTATTGGTTAATAACTATTAACTTATTGGTTAATAGCTTATTTAAATCTTTCTTTTTTTAACATTTGTCCCAAACTCGGTTATCTTGATAGTTCTGGTCTATTAAGTAATTTTTTTAATAATTTGGGATTCCAAATATAAGCAATTTTTCCTTCTTTATCTACTGCGATTTTGTTGATAGACTCTAGATAGTCTAAAATAATTAGGTAAGTTTGCCACATTACTTTTTTTGGTAGTTTTTTCCAGATTTCTGTTCTGTTAAATTCTCCACTAAATTCTTCAATAATTTTTTCAACCATTAGAACTGTTTCTAAGTTAGGGGATCTTACAAAAGGATTCTTTTCTATTTCTTGTTCCATAAATATTAATATATCAATTGATATATAAATGTTTCTATCTTTCATGGAAAGTCTTGGGTTAATTATATTAACTAAAGAGCATATTAATATATTTTAAGTTAATACTATTAACTAACTAATATTTTGTTAATTTTAAAGGAAACTTCCCATTTTTCAAAAATTTTCTTTAGAGTCTTTATCTGAGGACTATAATTGAACCTTTACCTGAAAATTCTTAACGTATTAACATGTAAGTATTTTACTTACTTAAATGTATTATTTATATAATAATTGACTTTTAAGAGAGTATATCTTTGTAAAATAAGATATTATCATGTAAGTCTTATAGTAATAACATGTAAGTTAAGACAATAATATGTAAGTAGTAAAGAAAAACCTACATCCTATTAAAAGTAATAACATGTAGGATATTTAAGTGATATCTTGTAGGTTAAAATTAAGCTTTAGAAAGATATATAAATAAAAAAACTTACATAAAGAGATATTTTAGTGTAGAAAAAAGAGGTGTAAAGAATTAAGGAACCCCCTTTAGTAGAGTTCATTAGTAATGAGAATGCAAAAGATTTATTGAATAAGTTAGTTATTACTATATCTAAAAAATATGATTTAAGCCAGAATGATATTTTAAATTTATTAAAAGAAGAGAAGATTAACGAGGAGAATATTCCTGTTTCTGTTTTTAATTCTGAATTAAGCACATTAGAAACTATTGTAAAATATTTGCATGAAGAGTATGGCTTGAAATTTTCTGAAATTGGAAAATTATTAAACAGAGATGCAAGAGCTATATGGAATACTTATCATAAGTCTCTTGATAAGTTTCATGGGAAATTAAAAGTAGTTGATACTGGTTATGTTGTTCCTGTTTCTGTTTTTACTTTGCGCAAGTTTGGAGTACTAGAAATTCTTGTTCATTATTTGAAAGATCATTATCATTTGAAGTTTGTTAATATTGCTTCTATCTTGAAAAGAAACCAGAGAACTGTCTGGACTGTTTATTCAAGATATAAGAAAAAGGAGCAAAATGAATAGAAGACTCCTGATTATTGGGATTGTATTATTGCTTCTTTTAGGCTTTGGAGTCTTGAATCAGTATACTGGAATGATTGTTTATACTGGTGAGCCTGTTGTTGAGAATAAAGTTATGAGCTTAGAGCTAACTAAAGATTACTCTGAGAATGCTTACTTCTTGCTTAATGTAAATGGCAAAGATTACAAGAAAAACTATAATGAATTGTTTAGTGAGAAGTTGAATACATTAGAAGTAAATGTTGATAGTTTCACCTACTTAGAAAGTGGAGAATATCAAGCAATACTTTCTTTGATTGATAATGGAACTTTGATTGGGTTGAGTGTTGATAAAATTGTAATTGTTAATGAAGATTATATCACTGGTATTGTACTACAAAATGAAAGCGAAATAAATGAACAAATTGAAAATCAGACAGAATTAAATGAGCAAAACAATGAAATAATTACACTACAGGAAGCTTTCTTAGAAAGAAACCTTCAGGAAAGAAACGAAACAATAGTTGAACAGAACATTAGTGCAATAAATGAGACAAATATTTCTGAAATAAATACGACGCTAAATGATGTAAATGTTACACTACAGAATGAAAGCAATTTAACAATAGAAATTAATAATACATTTACACTACATAACACTACTGAAAGAAGTCTAAAGAAAATCAGAGTGGGAGAAAATGTAACTTTAATTAGAAAGATTAGTTTGAATGAAACACAAGATAATTTAACTATTCAAATTCCTGGAAATGCTGAACTTTTGAAAGTTGAGAAAATTACTGAAAATGGAAGAGTAGATATTACTTATAATGTTAATAGTTACAAAGGAAACAAAGCTAGCAAAGGAAACTTGTTTACTGGATTGTTTTTCTTAGACTTCTTTAGATTTACTGGGTTCTCTGTCTACTCAGAAGAAGCTTCTTCACAAGAAGCTTCAACAAAAACTATTTTGACTTTGGAGATAACTAAAGAGTTTAGTCCTAATGCTTACTTCTTGCTTAATGTTGATGGACAAGATTACAAGAAAGGTTATACTGAATTGTTTAGTGAAATTAAAACAGGAAGCTTGGATGTTGATGTTACTCAAATAGGTGATTTGGAAAATGGAAAACATGATGCAATACTTTCCTTGATTGACAATGAAACTTTGGTTGGATTGACTTCTGGAGAGATTGTCATAAATAATAAAGACAAGAAAGAAGAGCCAAAAGATGAAAAGAACATTACTGAAAGCTTGGAAGAAGAAAAGCTTACTATTGAAATAGATGGACCTGTAAAAGAAGTTGAGGTTACTTTTGAAATACCAGGACCTGTTGCTTATGAAAAGAACTTGAGTGAAAATAGAAAGGAAGTAATTGTTAGTTCTGATTATGGTTTTGTAAATGTAACTGCTTATACTAAACTTCCTAAAGAAGTTCCTAATAATCAGATTAGAGTTTATTGGGTAAATGAGAATAGACTTAAAATAGGGAACTTGACTTATTATGATTATGATAATGATTCCTTAATTGATGAAGTTGAATGGATTGTTCCTCATCTTTCTAATCAGACATTTGAAGTTTCAATTGAAATTTTGAATGTGCAATCATATCCTATGGTTGGTGGAACATGGATTGTTAGGTTTGAAACTTCTGAAATTGGAAACTTAACTATTGAAGGAAGTAATGGAACAACATATGGTGAAGTTAATTCAGATAATGAAGGAACTGCAAATGATTTAATACCTCTTACTTTGAAATGTGGAAATGAAACTCTTTTTGATAAAGAAAATTTGATTGCTTCTGAAAATATTAAAATAAATGCTTCTGGAAACTTAGTTGACTTTAGTTCAACATTAGGTTTTAGTTATAATTTTGATTCTTTAACTGCAAATGATTATTCCTGTAACTCTACTGGTGAATGGACTGTTAAAGTTTTAACACAAGGTAAACATACTCAGAAATTTACATTAAATGATGAAATTGTTTATGCATATAATGATGCACAATCGTGTGATGCACCTACTGATGGACCTTGGAATATTACTTCAATTGTAACTTGTGCTAATGTAAATAATATTACAATGAATGGCAACATTAATATTACTCCTACTGGCTGGTTGAGATTAGAGAATGTTACTATTTATATGAATTCTACTTATTCTGGACAATATGCATTGTTGAATTATGGTAATCTTACTATAAATCAATCTACTCTAAATGCTACAACAGGTATAAATACTCAAACTGGAGATAAAAACTGGCACTTCAGAAGTTATCCAAATAGTTTCTTGGAAATTTATGAAAGCAGATTAGCATATATTGGAAATTACAGTTTGAATCTAGGTGGCAGTGGTTTTATCGGTTATGCTGAAAGCAATAATGAGTATCAATTTTATGTAAACACAAATAATAGCATTATTAAGTTTACTAATTTTAGCCAGAATTGGGGAATTTATTTAAATGGAAATAATCATACTTTTTATAAAAATACACGATATAACATTGGTTCTTCAAATGCTTTCAAGGGATATATACATTTGACTAATGTTACTAATAGCAACATATCAAGCAATGCTTTTTCAGAAAATCTTGGTTATACTTATGCAAATCATGCAGTTTATATTTATCACAGTTCAGGTAATAGTTTTACCAGCAATGTTTGGGTTACTGGAACGAGATATGCAGCAAATAACTTATATTTTCCAATGGTTTTTATTGGTGATTCTGATAATAATAGATTTATTGGAGAGACATGGCCATGGGGATATTATGGATATATTGAAGTGAATGGAAGAGATAATTATTTCCAAAGCAATAATTATTATGGTGGATGTGGTGGAACTTATAATGATGCAACCAATGGATTTACATGGAGCGCTGTCTTAAAGAATGCCTATAATACAACATTTTATAATGATACAATTGAGAACTGCTGGTATATTTATGGCAATCAAACACATAGAGATACTACTTCTTTTGAAAATAGCACTACTACTGCTGGCAATTATCCTGTTGTGTATTATCATGATACTGGAAATATAACTATAAGCGACAATCATACATTAGGTTTAATTATGCTTGACCATGTTGATAATTTTACTATAATTAATTCAACTATTGGAAATATTTTGATTTATCATTCGAATAATGTAAATATAAGCCAAAACAGAATTTTAAATTCAACAATGTGGTCTTACATAGATGGTGGTCCATTAATTCTTAATTCAACTAATGTTAATTTAAATAATAATGATATTGGATATGTTAACAGAGTTAGTTTTTTTTGGGTTGTTCAGTCATCAAATATTGGAATAAGATGGAATAATGTTACTGCCTCTGATGCTGGTTGGATGGCAACTGGATTAAGAAGCACACCTGGTGCAAGCCAATATCACTATTATATGGCACCAGGTGTTATAAATTATAATGTTTCTATTGAACATAATATAATCAACCATGCTTCCGGGCAATATGGGGATGGGTATAATTATATGTTTGCAGGTTATTTAAATGGACTTTATGGATTTAGTTTCAAGAACAATTCATATTTACATATAGTATATTCTACTGGTGGAGGATATGCAAATCTTTATTTTTATAATGAAGTAAAAAATGGTATTATTGAATACTTAAATTATTCAAGTCAAAATATAAGAGATTATAGTATCTATGGTGTAATGACTAATGTTACTATAAAAGATATAGACTTTTATGGAGCCCTATCGAATAATCCTATTTATTTAAGTGGAAATAATATTACTTTGCAAAATTTAAGAATATTGCATAAAGGACAAGGAACAGCTAATACTTATAATCCTTATTTAGTTTATATTGATGGTGGAACTCATGGAATTAGAATAGAGAATAGTACATTAATAAGAGAAAATTCAGGAGTTTATGTAAAAAATGTTTCTGTTCTTTATGTTAATACTGGAAACAGAATCGAGTTAGTAAATGTTACTTTTGAGGAAAATAATGTTTCTTTTATTGGCTCTGGAAGCATTAATGTTTCATGGTATGCAAATATTAGTGTTAACAGGACTGATGGAAACAAAGTTGAAAATGTAAATGTTTCATTTGTTGATTCTTTTGGAAGTGTTTCTAAAAGTGTTTTAACTGATACTAATGGTATAGTTGTTAAACAAATAATAACTGAATATTTCCAGAATAATACGAATCAAATTTATTACACTAATTATTCGATTACTGCTGTAAAATCTGGATACTCTATTGGAAATCTTAGTTATAACATAACTACTAATTTTCAGAATAATTTCCAGATTAATTATTTGCCTGTAATTAATTATTCATACTTGACTACTGACTTGACTAATAATACATTTGCTTATACTAACAATACTTTATTTTGTAATGTTTCTTCTGTATATGATGAAGATTCATTAGATGTAAATTATAGTTATATATTTTATAATCAAACTAGAGAATTAGAGTTTTATCATGAGTATAATTATCTGAATCATAGTTATTCTAATAAAACTGATTTAATGATTTGTTCTGTTATTCCTTATGATGGAATAGATAATGGAACTCAAGTTAATTCAACTAATGAATGGAGAGTTGAAACTTCTCAGAATGACTTTTCTTCTGGAACTCATGAAGGAACTAATTATACCACTGAATCTGGAAATTTGACTTTGAATGGTTATTATGATTTAAATTTGAGCAATGTTACTGTTGCTTTATATCATTTAGATACAAATTCAACAGGTGCAACTGGAAGATGGATTGATGAAACAGGAAGAAATAATGGAACATCTTCTGGTGGAGTTTATCTTAATACTACTAGTTATATTAATTCTGGTGCAAAATTTGATGGTGTGAATGATGAAATTTTAATTGCACATACAAGTTCTTTTGCTTCTTCTTTTAATGATAATGAAAGCAATTTTACAGTGAGTTTGTGGGCAAGAACTACTGGTATTGGGGTACAAGGGTCATTATTTTACAAAGGTCTCCAGACAGATAGGACTGGATTTTCTTTAGAGATAAAAGCTGGAATACTTTATGCATTATATTCAGATACTTATATTGGTTCAGACCATTATACGAATTGTGGAACGAACAATCTTTTAAATTGGACTTTTGTAACATTAACTATTGATAGGGGTACAGATACTTTAACTTGCTGGATAAATGGAGTTCCATTCAATTCAGCAAATATTTCTAATATTGATGCTGCTAATGGAAAAAGTGGAGGTTCTGGTGGGGGTGGTGGAACATATAATTTGTATATAGGTGGTTCTGATTGGCAATTTCCCGGCGATATAGATGAAGTTATGATTTTAAACAGAAGTTTGAGTGCGAATGAAATTACAGATTTATATTCTAGACAAGTTTACAAATTTCAATATAATTATGATGGACAAAATACAGTCTACAATGGTTCTGGAAATTATACTTCTAAGATTTATGATATAGGGAGTTATGGAAATTTATCTGAAATCTCTTGGGGAAATATAACTGGTGGTTCTGGAAACTATATTAAATTCCAGACAAGAACTGGTGGATTGAATTTAACTAATGGAATAGAATGGAGTCCTTGGAATGGAAATAATGGAACTAGTAATGGGAGTAATGTTTATTATTTGAATCCTATAACTGTTTATGACTCTTATGGCAATGGAAGCTCTTCTAATAAAACAAGATACTTACAATATAGAGTTGAAATGAATGGAAGTGGTGCTGGTCCTGTAGTTTCAGAAGTTGATTTGAAATTAAAAGATTATAAACTTCTTATTTTGAATACTGCTCCTTATGATAACTTTAGTTTGGATAGACCATTGAATGCAAGTTACTACAATCATAATACTTCAATCTTATTCAATGCTTCAAATGTATTTGATTTAGATTATGATAATGTAAGTTTACAATTTTATGTTTATAACAAAACAATTGATATTGGAAGTTCTCTGTATAATAATACTCTTGCTTACTATAGTTTTGACAGACAGGATGTTAATTTTTCAACTGTTTTTGATGTAGCAAGAGAGAATAATGGAGTAAGAGCAAATGGAGTTGATTGTGGAAATAACACAGGAATAATTGATAAGGAATGCAAGTTTGATGGTGTAAATGATGTTATTAATTCAACAAGTAATAATTTAGGAACAAGCCAGATTTTATGGAAGAAAAATAATTCAGATTCATCATGGATATTTTTAGTTAATAATTCAGGACAATCTTATCTTAATGGAGTTATAGTTAGTAATGATTCATTTAAAATACCAATTTCTAATAATTCTGGAAAAGTTCAAATAGGAAAGTATAATGCAACATCTTTTTTTAATGGGAGCATTGATGAAGTAATTATATTTAATAATAGTTTAACTACCTCTGAGATTGAAAATCTGTATAGGGAGCAAATTATATTAAGAAAGTTACAATATAGCTTGAATACTAGTAATCCATTTGATAATATTACAACTGTAAATTTTTCAGAGGGAACTTATTACTGGAAAGTAAAATTAAATGATACTGATGACTTAACTGATAAAGTTTATGAAAAAGCTGATTCAATCTATTCTAACACAAGAACATTTACAGTAGATATTACTAATCCAAATGTAACTACTCTTAATTGGCCTTTGAATAATTCACATATGAATGTAACAGGAAGAATGTTTAACTTTACCTTGAATGAAACAAATCCAGATTCTTGCAAGTTATATGGGACATGGAATTCTGGTTGGCATGATAATAAAACAATAAGTGCTGTAAATGGAAATAACTCTTTTGGTTTAATTGGAATAGAAGATGGATGGAATTATACATGGGGTGTTTGGTGCAATGATTCTGCTGGAAATACTAGATGGAGTTCATTAAATTATACTGTAACTATAGATACAGGAAGTCCTACATTAATATTCAGGAATATTACTGATTCAACTGGAAAGATAATTAATGACACTTCTCGCGTTGAGACTGGAAGCAATATTACTTTCTATATTAATGTAAGTGATGCCTTAGGAAATGTGCAGGCTGTGATTATTAAAATTTGGAACACTGTAAAAGATGGAAGTGTTTGGTTATATGGTGTATTTACTAATTTAGGCGGAGGATTATGGAGCTTTACAACTAATGTTAATGAAACATGGAGTATGATTAATTATAATTATACTATTTATGTCAATGATACTGCTGGAAACTTGGTTAATTATACTGCAAATTTCTCTGTAGATAAAGACCCTTGGTTAAATTATACTTACATTACTGCTGATTCTAGCAATCCAATAATTGCTTACACTAATTCAACTATAACCTGCTATAATGGAACTAATGGCGATTATAATGGAGATACTGTTACATTCATTTATTATTGGTACAAGAATAATTTATTTTATTCTAGAAATCAGACTTTGAATGGAAATGATATTAATAGAGGGGATGAATTAATTTGTGCTATAATTCCATATGATGGTGTACAGAATGGAACTCAAGTTAATTCAACTTTGAAATGGTTGATTACTGATACTGAAAGTGATTTTGGAGAAGGAAGTTTTGAAGGAACAAATTATACTATTGAAGATGGTAATTTAACTTTGCAGGATGGAGGAAGATTAACTAATTTAAAGAGTAATATTGTTGCTTTATATCATTTAGATACAAACTCAACAGGTGCAGAAGGAAGATGGATTGATGAAACAGGTTATAATAATGGGACTTCATCTAGTGGAGTTTTCTTGAATTCATCGGGTTATATTAATTCTGCTGCTGGTTTTGATGGAAGAGATGATGAGTTTTCTGCTGATGCTATTGGTTTACCAAGCAACACAACTGCATTTACTATTACTTTATGGGTTAAGCCGATTTTTCCATTATCTAAAACTAATTATTTAGTTAGCCTTTCTGAAGGGACCACTGAAAGATTTGCATTAACGTGGAATAGTTATCTAGGCGGATATTCGAGACTAGCAACAAGATTTAATGGTCCAGAATATTATTGGAGTGTTCCTACTTTAACAAATAATACATGGTATTTCATGTCTGTTGTTTATAATGGTGGTGCTGTTGATAGTAGTGGTAGTTACTCTGTTAAAATAAATAATATTTCACGTACTTATTTAGGTTCATTCCAAACAATACCTACTACCTTTAATTCACCAAATAGAATTTATCTTTCTAGGTCTGGAAGTGTAAATGGTTCAATAGATGAAGTTATTGTTTTTAATAAAAGTCTTAGCAATATTGAATTATCTGCACTATATGAAAAACAATCTGTAAGATATAGTTATAATTATAATGGAACAACTCCCTATTATAATTCATCTGGAAATTATACTTCCAAGATTTATGATATAGGAAGTTATGGAAACTTATCAGAAATTTCATGGGGAAGTATAACTGGCGGTTCGGGAAACTATATTAAATTCCAAACAAGAACTGGTGGATTAAATTTAACAAATGGAATTGAATGGAGTGCATGGGTTGGAAATAATGGAACTGCTAATGGAAGTAATGTTTATTACTTAGATGCTAATACTCCTATTTATGATGGTTATAATAATTTAAGTGCTAATAATATTACTAGATATATTCAATATAGAGTTGAGTTAAATGGAAGTGGTGCTGGTCCAATTGTTGATTCTGTAATTATAAAACAAAATGATTACAAACTAATTATTAAAAATTCAAAACCAGTACAATCTGAATTACAAAGTCCTGCTAATGCAAGTTATACTTCAAATAATTTAACTAGTTTCTTCTGGAGAGTTGCTAGAGATTTAGATGCTCAAACTATGAAAGATGGAAATGTACTTTTATTATGCGGTTATGATGACAATTTCTGCAATGAAACTTCAAATACTTCTGCAACTATTATAAATGGGAAAATAAGAAAAGGTGTTTACATTAATCAAAGCAGTAATTTAAGTTATTATAAATCTTATATTAATGGAACAACTGGAACTATTGAAGTTTATATTAAACCTGATTGGGTAAATCAGACTGGTTCTGGGTTATTGAATAATTATACTTATTACTTATTAGATTCTGCTGAATCTTCTTCTGTAAATAGAATTTCATTGTTTAAAGAAGAGAATAATTTATCATTTACAATTGATAATAAGGATGACATTAGATTCAAGGCAACTACATCTATTTCAGATTGGGTTAATGATACTTGGTATTACATTACTGCTTTCTATACAAATGGAAGCATGGAACTTTATGTTAATGAAGTATTGAAAGATTCTGCTGATAATTCAGATGAAGTTTTAGAAGATACTAATACTTTGTTAAGAGAAGGTTTTGAAACTAATGCAACAATTTATTCAAGAACAGGAATTTTAACTAATGGAAATTTAGTAAAAGGAAAGCATGAACTAGGTTTTGAAGGAAATAATTCAAATGCATATATTAGATATAATGAGAGCAAAGTAAATTTAAGTCAAGGAACTATTGAGTTCTGGCTAAAACCTAGTAATTCTAATTTTAAGAATGAAACTAATTACTTCTTTGATACTGGTAAAAACAATTTTTCAAATAGAATTAGCTTGTATTTCAAAAATGGAAATTTGACTTTTGAAATAAGAGATAGAGATGGAATTAAGTGGAAAGCAACTTCAAATACAAACTTAAATGCAGGAACATGGTATCAGATAGGAGCTGTTTACAATCAAACTAATTTAACATTATACTTGAATAATGCAATATTAACTGGAAGTTCTGGTACAGATGAAACTTATTGGGATAATTATACTTTATTCTTGAATCATTTAGAGCAAGAAGATAATACAGAAGAATCAGGATGTGTTGTTAATAATGGGGCTTTCTTGCAAGGAAAGTATGAAAATGGATACTTAAGCAATGCAAATGGAGAAGTAATTAACTGTAATTCCAATAAATTCAATAGAACAGAAGGTACAATTGAATTTAACTTCATGCCTTACTTTAATGGGACTGATGCTGGAACTAATTATTTCTTTGATATTGAATCTGGTGCTATTAACAATTATAGGGTATTTAGAACTGATAATGTATTGTACTTTACTGTAATTGATTCTGGAACATCTGTGCATACTAGTCAATATGATATTTCAAACTGGAAATCAGGTGTATGGCAACAATTAGGATTTACATATAATTCAAGCACTTTAACTATTTACAATAATAATTCATTAGTAAACACTTATACTGGAACAATTGACTTGAGTAATAGTTTACTTGCCAGCAACTTCAATATTTCAAATAGAAATACTGGATTAAGCAATGTTAATGGTGTAATAGATGACTTAAGATTGAGCAATTTTGAAAGAAATAATTTTAGTTATATTAGAAATGTAAATCTTTCTTTAAATGAAAGTTCAGTTGTTTATATCTTAAATGATAGAAACTCACTATATACTGGAAATGCAACTATAGATGATTTAAGGATTTCAAATATAACCAGGAATAGCTTTAGTTATTCAAGTCCTGTAAATTTGAATAACAATAATACAGGAAATTTATTTATTGGACAAGACTATAATGGAAGTTATAAAGCTAATACTACTTTTGATGATTTGAGAATTTCAAATATAATTAGAAGCAAGGACTTCAGTTTTATTAATTTCAATGAATCAGTTGTTCATGAATTCTTCTTAAGCAATAGTTCTGATTTCTCTAATGTAATTGATATGAGAGTTTCTATTAATAATTTCACTAAAACAAGCTATAATGAAAATCCTTACTTATTGAAATTAGAGAAGTTTGAAGCATTAGAAAAAATGCAAATAAATAATGCTTCAATATATGGAGCTCCATTAATTGAAGCAGGAAAGTTTGGAAATGGGATGCAATTAAATTTAACAACACAATATTTAATTTACTCAAATACAACATTTAATCTGGGAAAAGGAACAATTGAGTTCTGGATTAAGCCTAATTGGAATTACAATGAACAGAACAATTACATATTTACTATAAATGATGGTATATTTGACAAATATTATTATGTTTACCATGATGGAAACAATTTAACTTTTGAAATTGACAATAATGTGATTTTAGAAAAAGTAGAAGCTGGAATAGACTGGAATGCAAGAACATGGCATCATGTTGCTATTTCATATAACAATAATAGCGGGGTAAGGATTTACATTGATGGAAAACTGAATAAAACAAGTTCTACTACATGGAGCTTACCTACTGAATTAAATAGTTATTATTTGATTGGAAAGAAAGGTTCTTCATCATTAAATGGAACAATAGATGAATTAAGAATAAGCTCAATTGATTATTATTCACCTGATGAGTTGTATAATAATAGCTGGACATTGACTTCTAAAGTAAATGATGGAACTTATTACTGGAAAACAAGAGGTATAAATCTTTACAACAGAAGTCAAGATGATGAAGAGATTTATTCTAATTATTCTGACACTTACAAGGTTATTGTAGATTCTACCAAACCAATAATTACTTTAGTCTATCCTGTAAATGGAGCAAATATTTCAAATTCAACTGCTGATTCAACTAACTTTACTTTTAGAATAGAGGAATTAAATAATAATATTTGCACTTTATATGGAAACTGGAGCAATAACTGGCATGCTAATGCTACAATAAATGTTGTAAATGGAACTAATAATTTCTCATTTACAAGATTGGGTGATGGAAAATATTTATGGAATGTTTATTGCACTGATTTAGCTGGAAATATAGGTTATCAAACTAATAATTTTTCATTTACATTAGATACTGGAATGCCTATCTTTGCTGTTGTTAATTTAACTTCAAATGGAACTGTTGTAAATTTAACAAATGCGATTACTGCTGGAGATGTTTTGAATATTAGAATTGACTTAAGTGACTTGTTATCTTCTATTGACAGAGCATGGGTTGTTATTTGGGAGACTATTAAAAATGGAGCTAAATTATTTGAAGGATTTTTAACAAATATTGGAGGAACTATTTGGGAGATTAATATAACTACAAATTCTTCTTTTGGAAAATATTTGAATTACACAATTTATGCTAATGACACTTTCAATAATGTTGCTGAATATAATGGAAACTTTTCATTGAATCATTATCCTGAATTTGGTGTAAAAGAATATGATGACAGAAATGACTTTGCTTTAGGAACTTTCTCTAATACAATAAATAATACTTACTCAAGTGATAATTATTTCCATGATAATGTTACATTGAAATTAAATGGTCCTGTTTATTATGCAGAAGGCAACTTCACATCTAATTTAATCAATTTCAATGAAAATGTTTCGTTAAAGAATTTGACAATTGAATATGAAACTCCTGCTGGAACTTATATTAATTTGAGTTATAGTGTTGGAAACAATGGGACATTAGTTAATACTACATTTGTTGATACTAATGAAACTTATATTAATTTAATTGGGAATGAAAGCCAGTACTTTAGATTTAAAGTAAATCTTTATACTTTTGATACTACAAAGACACCTACTCTTTACAACATTAGATTGTATTACAATATTAAGAATACAACATTGAATTCATATACTGAAAATTCAATATTGATTAATTTAAGCAATTACTTTAGGGAAGAAGATAATGATAATATAACTTACTCTGTTGTTGGAAACAATAATTTAAGTGTTGTAATTACAAATGATTTGCTAAATATTACAAATAGCAGAGGATATTTAGGAACTGAAAATATTGTTGTAAAAGCGAATGATTCAAAGATTGTTTCTAAATCAAATAACTTCTCTATTTCTGTTAGAGAGATAAGAGCAAGTTTGATTACAAATGTTACATTTGAACCAAATGTAATAGCTAATGTTTATGGATTTGTGAATGAAACAGATAATTCAAGTTATTACAATGTTTCAAATATAAAAATAAAATTATATATTGACAATGAAACAATAACCACAAATTATACTGAATCAGATACTTCTAAATGGAATTTAGGAAGCGAGGAAAACATAACAATAACAAATGCATTAAGCCTGGAG
>Ga0208958_1001606_pt1 | contig 21914 bp, 21 predicted proteins | sample RifOxyB1_FD_184032 | JGI IMG/M metagenome (GOLD analysis project Ga0208958, IMG submission 184032) | Soil microbial communities from Rifle, Colorado - Rifle Oxygen_injection B1 (SPAdes) | ecosystem: Environmental > Terrestrial > Deep subsurface > Rock core/Sediment | place: Rifle, Colorado... | reverse complement strand
TATGTCAGAACGTGTGCAGATAACAACACCGGTTGGGTTGGCACTATCACTGAATCAAATGAGGGTGATAACTGCGGAGCGTGGACGAAGGTGACGGTGACTACAACCGTTCTTCCTCTTAACTCCCAATGTGTTTCAATCACCGCCCCGTCTTCGGTTACAAGAGGGGAGACTTTTTCTGCCACTGTTTTTATGAAGAATATCGGTAGCAATACTTGGTCGGAAGCTTCTCTGTATCGTCTTGGTTCGCAAAATATTCAAGACAATACACGTTGGGGTTTTGGCAGAGTCTATCTACCCGCCGGAGTGACAGTTGCAAAAGACATTAGCTATTCTTTTGTATTTAACGCTCTTACTCCTACCAATATGTCTACTGCAGGTTGCACTGACTTAGGGGGTGGCAGTTATTCTTGTCCTTTTGATTGGAAAATGGTTCATGATGGAGATGCTTGGTTTGGCGAAACTTGTACCAAGACAATTACGGTAAATACCGCCAATCTCACCGCCGGATCTATCACTCCAACCACAGCAGTAGCCGGAACACCACTCACATTTTCTTCAACCATCACAAACAATGGTACTGGTTCCACCGGGGCTTCTTTCTACAATCTTTTCCAGGTGTCTACAGCAGCAGATGGAACTGGAGCTACATCGATTTCAGCTAATCAATTAGGCACTCTTGCCGCCGGCACCAGTGCTTCCGTCACTTCTTCTTCACACACATTCACATCAGCCGGAGACTACTATGTCAGAACGTGTGCAGATAACAACACCGGTTGGGTTGGCACTATCACTGAATCAAATGAGGGTGATAACTGCGGAGCGTGGACGAAGGTGACGGTGAATGCGGCTGCGGCAACTTGTGACCCGAGTATAATAGGCACCAACCAAATGTCAGGTTGTGCGTATTCTAATATTTTTGGTACTCTAGCATCGGGCATTGCCGCTTTGGTAGCTCCATCAACTCCTTTGTCCAGTCCAGCTCCTCTTTCTGCCTCGCCTTTGCCTTTTGTAGATTGGGGCAATGGAGGACCAGGAACTTTAACAGATAATTATTCTGTTCGTTGGAAAGGCAGATTTAATTTCCAAGCGGGTGATTATATTTTCACTACTAATTCGGATGATGGCTCTCGGGCATATTTTGATGACAACAATGATGGTAGCCCGGATGGGGGAGTTTATTTAACCCCAATATCTTACTGGTCTCTTCATGGTTTCGGGGCAGTTTCCGGTTCGTCTGTGGCTGTGACAACCGGTCAACACATTTTAGTGTATGAGATGTATGAAGCTACAGTTGGGGCAGGCTATGGCTTGTCTTGGGCAGGTACTATTTTAAATGTTCCTGTTACAACTTTTACTGCTAATCCTCTAACTATGACTCTTCCGGTAAATTCAACAGTGCTGACGTGGTCGGCAACAAACGGTGCCACTGGATGTACGGCCTCCGCTAACCCCGCCAATGCCAACTGGAATGGAGCTAAAGCGGCATCCGGAACACAAACTATCTCTGGCCTAACAGCCGGAACATATCAATTCAGTTTGTTTTGTTCTAATGTGGTTGGTCCTTCGGCCACAGTAAACCAAACCGTAGTAGTTAATCTAGCCGTCGGCTGTCCCGCAGGGTCAATTTCTCTAACTTCTTCGTCTATAAATCAAGGCGAAACCACTACTGCCAAACCATCCTCTACTAATTTTGGAAAGGGAAGTTTCAGTTCGAGCAATACAGCTGTGGCCACTATACCAAGTCCTCTGACCAATCCAACCACCATCAATGGAGTCTCCGGTGGTACCTCCAGTATTTCCGGTAGCGGATGGGCTTATGATCAAGTGTTTGTAGAAGATTCGTTACCACCAGGAGCTTCAGGATCTTCCGATGGTGGTGATAGTTGGACTTGGGTAAGTTCAAGCCCTACCCCGTACTCGGGTGCTTCTGTACACAAATCAAATTTGGCTGCTGGCGAGCATCAACACTATTTCACTGGCGCTAGTCCCGCGCTTGCAGTAAATACAGGTGACACCATGGTAGGTTATGTTTTTCTGGACCCAACAAATCCACCAACCGAAGTAATGCTACAGTGGTATGAAAATGGTTCTTGGGATCATCGGGCTTATTGGGGAGCAAACAGTATTGGCTGGGGATCTGATGGTACTGTAAGCCGTATGTTTATGGGTTCTTTGCCTCCGACTGGACAGTGGATTAGATTGGAAATTCCAGCAAGTGCTGTTGGATTGGAAGGCAAATCAGTAACTGGTATCGCGTTTACTTTATACGGTGGTCAAGCTTCCTGGGATCATGCTGGTAAAAATGCCGGTATAAATAACTGTAGTCTTTCCGGCTCTACCCTGACAGTTACTGCTCCGGTTACTGCCGCCGCAAATATATATGCTAATGGTTATGGGGGGTCTACAAACATAGCGTATGGTGGCCCGGTAACGATTACTTGGGATTATACAAATGCTACTTCTTGCACATTAGATCCTGCTATAGACACTATTAGTGTTTTCCCAAGTGGAAGTGGTACCTTTGCTACAACCCTAACTGAAGATGAAAATTATACGATTTCTTGTTTACCAGGATTGCTTCCAGGACAGCCGGTGTCGGACACTGTTTTTGTTGATGTTGCCGCTCAACCCAAAGCTTTAAATATCATTAAGTCGGGGCAGGGGACTGCGACCAGTACACCGGCTGGTATAAATTGCGGCACCGATTGTACCGAAGATTATTTGCCAGGAACTACTATCACACTTCATGAAATGCCCGCCAAAGGCAGGATATTTACGGGGTGGAGCGGAATTTCCTGCAATGGCGGTAACCAAAAAGCCTCATCGTGTACTTTTGATTTGCCTGCCGGTGGGGCGACGGTCACAGTCAACTTCATGGTAGACCCGAATTGGAAAGAATTTTAAAATACGAAATAACGAATAGGTTAACGAATGGTTACGAAAAACATAAAAATACGGCTAAATAGAGCCGTATTTTGGTATAAATGCCTGTCGGTGGGGGAGATAAACTGCAACACATTTTACTATTGACAGCAAGACCAAAAGATGCTACACTTATGCCAATCCAGTAAATGCTGGATTTTGTTGTTTTTAAGGGTTCTGTCGTGTTAAAGCAGAGCAAAAATTATAAAAGGTTCGCGCTTCTGATTCTTTCACCGCAAAATCCCCAGTTGTTATTTCTGGTAGAAACAAAAAATATTAATTTAAAAAATATTTTTTGTTTCCGCTCTCGAGAGGGAAGGGAATAGCAAGTGGATTAAAATTAAACCAAAGGCTTATTTTCCAAACCACTGCTTTAGGATTTATGATGATGGCTTCAAGTATTACAGGTTTCGGAGCAGCATCAATTCCAGCTGTTTTGCCGGAGACTATAGAAATCAAACAAACTCTTCCGACCGAAAGCAAAAAAGTTTTGATTGAGAAGAGTATTACGGTAGAGGAGTATATCAGGAATTATTTTTCCGATATACCGGTTATGGTTGAGATTGCCAAATGTGAGTCCCGCTTCCGTCAACATGATATTGACGGCGGAGTGCTCCGCGGGGAGAAAAATAGTCTCGACCGAGGTGTGATGCAGATCAACGAATTCTATCATAATGATAATTCCGAAAAGCTCGGATATAACATCATGACCATAGAAGGGAACACCTCATATGCCAGATATCTTTTTGAGAAATATGGTGTCAAACCTTGGGCCTCCTCTTCCAGATGTTGGGCTAAAACCGTCGCTTATTCCGAATATAAAGGATTAGCGTCCAATCAATAAAAACAAAAATCCCTTCTTGTCTCGAGAGGGGATTTTTGTTTTTATATTTTTTCCCCAATTTCGATTAATCTCGATCAAAACAAGTTCTCCTATTAGTAAAGGCAGGAATACAGTAGGAACGTCGCACAATATATCTTTTGGGTAGCTATCAAATAGCTACCCAAAAGATAGCGCGTATTTTGCAACGCAGCTACGCAGCATCGCAAAATACGCTTCTCCCCTACTACTAGATATAAAAAATTAGAATTGATGAATAAATAAAATAAAAATATTTTTATTCCCCGCCGACTGGATTACTTAATTTTGGCTATGAGGCTTTTGGCAAGCTCAAAAAGGTAGTTCCATGCCTTTACTATCACATCATTGTATTTTGTCCAACCTTTGGCTCCCAGACTGTAAAATTGGTCCAAAAGCTCTTTAAACCTTCCTTGAGTCAAAAAGCCGACTACATCTACGTTGTAAACGTACTTAAGGATCACTAATGCGCCCACTACAATCAAAATTACCTGTATAAATCCTGCCTCAGGACTTCCCTCTTTAATTTTTTTAAAATTTGGATTAAACATATTTTAAATTATAACATTGAAAACTAAATTTATTAAAATTTAAAAATATAACAGCGGGTCCAAATAAGCTCTGATGTCGGCTACCGGTATGCTCACATTTTTGCAATTTATACTCGAAGAATATTTTTGGATTTCTACTCCTTGGCTGGCGTATAGAGTTACGTGGAGGTGTGGCCCGGTTGAATATCCGGTATTACCGCTGTAACCGATTATCTCTCCGGTCTGGACTTGTTGCCCAGTTGAGGCCTTTATAAGGTCCAAATGGCCGTAAAGAGTGGATAATCCGTTGGGGTGTTTTATAAGAATCCATTTGCCGTAAGAGTAGCAGCCTTTTTGCGCATCAGTATTACCCGTGCCTTCTATGATGCCGTCAAGGGCTGCTTTGACCGGTGTGCCGCGGCTGGCTCTGAAGTCCAGCCCATTGTGAGTACCGGAAACATAAAGCCTTTTAGCATCAACGGTTTTGCCGAAATATTGCGTTATAAAAACATTGTCCAGTGGCCAACTAAGGATACCTTTGCCCGAGGAAGGAAAACTGTTCGGGTCAATGGCTCTCTTGAGCTGAGATTCAAAATTGAAAAGTTCTTTTTCAAACCTTTCTTTTTCCGCCTGTCTCTCGGCCAACATCTTTTTGTATTCAGCCTCTTTGTTTTGGGTGGCGGTAAGTAAGGTACTTTTCTCTTTTTTGTTTATAACTAGTATTTGGTTTTGGTCACCCAGTTCTGATTTTAAAGAAACCAGTTTTTTCTTCTCCCCTTCTGTGGCTGCTTTTTTACCGGCCAACTCTTCTTTGTAAACTTCCAACTCTTTTGTTTGCGCCCTTACTTTTTGTTGGAACTGACTGACTGACTCATAGCCGTCAAAAACATCGGATAGGCTTTTGTTAGTGAGGAAGCTTTCTATAAGGGACTCTTCATCGCTTTGGCGCATATCGTTTAAAACTTTTGCGATAGCGGCCATGTTTGACGCAATCTTTTCTTCCATATCCCCTATTTCACTACCCAATTTCCCGATGGTTAAATTGGTGCCTTGTATATTGGTCTCTGTTTTTTTTATTTCGGTACCGATTTTCTTTTGGTTTATATCGAGTACTTTAACGGCGTTTTGGAGACTTTTGGCTTCGGTACCCACCGCCTCTATCTGTTTTTCATAAACTTTTATTTCTTGTTCCAGTTGAATGACTTTTGATTTAGTTGTGTCTATGTTTTGTTTTATTTCGTCTATAGATTGAGCGCTGGCAATTGTAAATGTCAGTAAAAATGTTAAAAATACGGTTATTGTTTTTTTATAATAATTGTATGGCATTTTGAATTCTTTTTTTTGTTTCCTCAACGCCAAGTATTTCTATAAGTGTAAAAGGATCCGGAGACTTTTCTTTGCCCGATAGGGCATAGCGCAATGGCCAAAGGGTCTCCCCTTTCCCCTCTTTTTCTGCCACCTCAAAAATATTTTTTTTGATATTTTCGAAATCTTCTTCTTTTTCCATAATACCCAATACTTCTCTCATAATACTTATGGCTTTTTCTTTACTCTCCTCTTTCCACAAAATCTTTTCTTTATCTAATACCGGCCTCTCAAATAGGTAATCATAATTCCCCGCTTCTATTTCTTCCCTCACTTCTCCCCACCTGTGCATTCTGCCCAACATAATTTTCAAGAGTTTCCCCATAAATATTTCATCTTTAACTTTTTCACTTTCTTCCCACTTCGTATTTGAAATTTGGATTTTGAAATTTGACATTTGCTCTTCTTTTGAAGAGCGTAAAATGTATTCGCGGTTTAGCCAGTCAAGTTTTTCTGCATTGATCCGAGCTCCGGATTTTTGGATTTTTGACAGGCTAAATTCTTGGACGAGCTCTTCTTTGCTGAAAATTTCTTTTTCTCCTCCCGGGTTCCAGCCGAGAAAAGCCAGGAAATTCATCATGGTTTCCGGCAAGTATCCTTCTTTTTCATACTCCAAAACATCCTTGGCGCCCTCCCTTTTACCCATCTTCTTGTTTCCGTCTTCGTCCATTATAGGAGGAGCGGTGATATATTGCGGTTCTCTGGCTTCGAGAGCTTCGTACACAGCGATGTAATTTGGGGTTGAGGAGATAAATTCCTGTCCTCGTACGACATGTGTCACACCCATTTCAATATCGTCGACAATATGGGCGAAATTATATGTCGGATATCCGTCGCTTTTTATCAAAATGAAATCATCGAGGGCTTCCGGCCCGGCGGACAATTCTCCTCGGACGACATCGTTCCAGGTCGTGCGTTTCAATTCTTTTATTTTAAATCTGAGTGGCAAGCCGGCTTTCCAATCGACCGGATTTTCCGGCCTATGCTCCCTGTACAAAAAAGGCCGTTTTTCTTCTTCAGCTTTTTTTCTCAAAACACCCAACTCTTCCTCTGTCTTGGTGTCGGCGTAGGCGTATCCCTTTTCTATCAATCTTTTGGCATATTGTTCATAGATATTTAGCTGTGACAGTCTATCTGATTGAACGTATGGAGCGTGAGGGCCTTCAACATCGGGACCTTCGTCCCAATCCATACCTATCCACCGTAATGATTTTTTGATGTGTTCTATCGAACCGGGAACCTCTCGTTTTTTGTCGGTATCTTCAATGCGCAATATAAAAGTGCCTTTGTTTTTCCTGGCCCATAGCCAAGCGAACAGTCCTGTACGTAAATTCCCAACATGCATAAAACCCGTTGGCGACGGGGCAAATCTTGTCACTATTTTATCGCTATCCGGCATAGACCTATTATAGCAAAAATAAGGCGGGTGGGGTTATTCCAACTTTTCGTGGGAGAGGACGATAGATAGAAGTTCTCGGGCGATGGTGTCGGAGGCACCGGGTTTGAAAAAGTTTTTAGCACCCTCAGCCATTTTTTGGCTTATTTCTTTGTTTCCCGTTATTCTTTCTATCTCCGCCAAAAGTATATGAGGTTTCAGATTTTCTTCCTGTAACACACTGCAGGCCCCGGCTCCCGCATAAGCGAAAGCGTTTCTAACCTGATGGTTTTCGTTTGAACTTGCAATTGGGATAATAATAGAGGGTTTTTGCCATGAAGCTATTTCAAATATGGTTGAACCGCCTCGGCTGATGACGAGACTGGACGCCCCAGCCGCCATTCTCATTTCAAGGCTGTTCAAATACCCGAGTGGTTTATAACGGCTCTTATTTTTATTTTCCAAAAGTATTGCCGCTGCCGACTCTTTCATCACCTCAAGATTTGAAGCGCCCGTCTGATGTATGATTTGAAAATTTTTAACCAAATTCGGTAAAATATCCAAAATGGCATTATTTACGGTTTCCGCTCCCTGAGAGCCCCCCATAATAAATATAGTTGGAATGGTATTATCAAACTCAAAAAATTCAGAAGCGCCGTTGGTTATGGGCTCCAGCCTCTCTTCCAGGACCGGTTGTCCAGTGTAAGCCACTTTTTCTTCTTTGAAATATTTGGAAGCTTCTTTGTATGATATGGCCACCCTAGTGGCAAATTTGCCGGCCCATTTGTTGACTCTGCCCGGGGCAGAATCTGACTCATGAGTTAAGACCGGAATGCGCAAAAATCGTGCCGCTACCAGTACCGGGAAACTCCCATACCCACCCTTACTGAATATAACATCCGGATAAATATCGAAGACATCAAGGGTGGCACCCAAAATTCCCCAAATTGTTTTGAAGATGTCGATGAAGTTCAGTAGTGAAAAATATCTGCGCATTTTGCCGGCTACAATTTTTTTGTATTGAATATTATGGTCGTAAAGCAAACCCTGATTATAAGGAGATGGGGCAAAAAAATACATCTCCGGGGTGATGAGTTTTTTCTCTTTTGCTATTTTTTGGATTGATTCGGCGATGGCTATAATCGGGTAAAAATGTCCGCCCGACCCGCCACCCGTAAACACAATTTTCATTGCATAAAAATTAAATTATAAATTTTAAATCCGAAATCCGAAACAAATTCCAATTTTTTAAATTTTAAAATTTTAAACATTTGAATTTAGATATTGTTTAGTATTTCGTGCTTCGGATTTGTTATTTTCTCGCGTGGCGAGAGATGTTCATAATGATACCAGCCTCAACCAGAGTGATGAAAAGAGCAGTGCCCCCGTGGCTGATGAAGGGTAGCGGGATGCCCGTCAGGGGCAAAACCCCCAGCATGCCCCCTATGTTTATGAATGCCTGGGACACTATAAGTATAACAATTCCCAGAGACATTAGTCTACCGAAGTTATCTCCAGATTTTAACGATATTCTGATTCCCTCCAAACTGAACATAACAAATATGGCCAAGATAGAAAGCCCCCCAATAAAGCCGAATTCTTCAGCCGCGACGGCAAATACCGAGTCCCCAATCGGCTCCGGCAAATAGTGGAATTTTTGAATACTTTGTCCGAATCCTCTGCCCCAAATTTGTCCAGAACCGACGGCGATAAGCGACTGATTGAGCTGATAACCGGAGGTTTGATTACTCTGGGTAGTGTGAATCATCACCTGAATTCTTTGTTTTATATAAGGTCTTGTGTAATAAAGAAAGGCCAATACTGCAATACCGGCAAATAAAATTACCAAAAAATGCCGCCACTTTGCTCCGGAAGCTACATACATGGCTAGAGCGGCAAAAATAATAACGAAAAAAGTATCAGTGTCAGGTTGGGACAAAAGCAAAGCTCCTAAAATTGCAGCAAATCCGGAAAAAGGCAAAAGACCCCAAGATAAAGTTGCCACTTTTTCTTTAAGTCCGGAAAGCCAGACGGCAAAATATATAATGAAAGCAATTTTTAAAAGTTCAGCCGGTTGGAAAGTTATAAAACCCAAATTAATCCAGCGTTTGGCGCCGCCGTGTTCAATCCCGATTGGAGAGAAAACAGCGAGAGTAAGCAAGAGTGAGCCGATGAAAAAAACGAAAGAATATTTTTTCCAAACATGATAATCTATTTTGGAAAAAAATACGCAAGCGATAGAGCCGAGAAACAGTCCGTAAAAAAGTTGGTTGAAAGCGACATTTGAAAACTTTATCTCATTTCTGGCCAACTCTCCGAGTGAGGCTGACATAAAAATAAAAAAACCACCTACCACCAATATAATTGTCCAAATTAAAAATCGCTTGTTTATTTTACCCAACTTGGCTTTCATGCTTTATATTCTACCCCTTTTTTGTTTTTTTACCCAATCAGAGCCAAAGTTATACCAAGAATGGCGCAAATGAGAGAGAAAATCCAATAACGCATCGTGACTTTATAAGCTGGCCAGCCGATAGCTTCAAAGTGGTGATGGAGCGGGGCTACCAAAAATACTTTTTTGCCCCTAAACTTTTTTGATAAGACCTGAATTATATTTGAAAGAACGGTAACTACCAAAGGTAAAGCAATAATCGGCAGGACCAAAATGCCATATCCATCCCCCAAACGGTCTGTCATAAAAGCTACGATTCCCAAAGTAATAGTTAGCCCCATCATGCCGGTATCCGACATATAATATCTGGCCGGCGGAATATTAAACCAAAGAAACGCTAAAATACCCCCTACTACCGCGGCACAAAATGCAGCCAGGTCATATTGCTGCTGATAAAAAGCTATGCCGCCGTAAGCCCCGAATATGCTTGCGAGCACTCCCCCCGAGAGTCCGTCTATGCCGTCTATTACTCCCCCCGCATAAATTGCCACTATCACTAATATAAAAAATGGCACAAAAAACGCCCCAAGGTATATGAATCCTCCAAGCGCCTCCGGTAAGCCGATTGAATTTACATCCAGCTTTAAATAAAACCAGAGGGCACAAAGGAGAGCTATTATTGAAACTACAAAAAGTCTCTTTTTAAGCGGTATTCCCGCGGCTTCATACTTGCTTTCTGAGGGTCTCGTGACCAAATAGTCATCTAAAAGACCAACTAAAGCTCCGATGATAAGAGTGGCGAGCGGTATCCAAGTCTGGCTTCTTGAAAGTATGTCAAGGTTAATGAGAGTTGGCCCGCTTACAAATTCCGCTAAAAGCCAAATTACCGATACGGTAATAAGGACCGAACCCCAAACTACCACCCCGCCCATTCGGGGCGTGTTTACTTGTTTTTCTTTGTGCAACTCATTGAAGATTGGCGTGTCTTGGCCCCCCATGTCGATTTTGCCTGATTTTTTCTTCCACATTTTATGCTTATACAGAAAATCGGTAAGCGGCGGAGTTATTAAAATTCCCAAAACGAACGCTCCAACCGCCGGTAAAAAAACTTTTACAATGTCTATTATCATGATTTCGTTATAAATTAGGCAGCTCTTTAATGGTGGCTCCAATCAGTTTCAAAGCATCGGCAAACCGTCCTTCGGCCGTCGAACCAAGGATGGATATTATGATAGGACGGTTAAGTCCGGCATCAAAAGCAATAACCAAATTACCGCCGGCCAAGTCGGTGTAACCTGTTTTGGAAGCTATAAGATTTGGAATTTTATCGACAACGGTGTTTGTGTTTTCACCTACGTATGTTTCCTTGTCACTATTAAACTCAATACTTTTGTACCGAGTGGCTTCTAAAATTTCAGGGTAATTTTTTAGAGCGTATTCAAATAGGGTGGCCATATCTCTGGCTGAACCATAAGCTCCACCCATGTTAGTCGCCCGATCAAGGCCATGTTCATTGAAAAACTTACTGTTCGAAAGACCTATTTGGGAAGCAGTTTCGTTCATTTCTTCCACGAATTGATTTTTGAGCTCTTCGGGACTTGTGGATGCATTATTATATGGAGGTGCGGTTTGTTCTGATTTGGCGACAGCAGCCAATGCAAAAGCGCCGTCATTGGAAGAAGTAATTAAAGTAAAATCTCTTAGGTCGCTTGCCCGCCAACTGTCCCCGACTACCAATTTGGAATCCCCCTCCGGCCCCAAATCTTCTTTGGTTATTTTTATTTTTTGATTATTATCAAGTTTCCCGTTTGTGGTGACGACTGTCATAATTTTGGTGAGTGATGCCAAAGGCAGAGGCATATCCGGATTTTGGGAAAATATTTCTCTGTTATTTATGACGTCAAAAACCATAATCCCCTTCCCTTCAAGATTCAAATTTTCAAAATAATTTATTTTTTCTTTTACCGCAACACCTCCTTTTTTATTTAGAGACGCGGTGCCTATAATAAAAAGGGCAAAAATAGCAACCGAAATTACCAAAAGATAAACCAAAACATGAACGAAATATTTCGTCCTGTTTTCTATTCCAAAAACTTTTTTAAAATAATCAGGATTCATCTTCTGTCTCTACTGGTGTATTTTTTAATACATTAAAATCGGGCAATTCCTCTATCCTTTTTATACCCAAATGGGCCAAAAGAGACAGACTGCTTTTATATTTGAAAACTCGATTGTCTCCGGGGTCCGGCTCCCTTTCTATCAAACCGCGTATACAAAGGTTCCTTAATATAAAAGTGGAGTTGACCCCTCTTATATAATCAACTCCCCTTCGGCTTATAGGCCCATTATAGAGTATTATGGCGAGTGTTTCTAGGCCAGCTTTGCCAATCTCCCTACTCATCTCATCTTTGGCTATTTGCTCGATAAAATCCTTCATATCTGGAGCCGTAGCCAAACTGACCTCGTTTTTTGTCATTATCAAACATATTCCTCTGCCTTCCAAAGAAGTAGCCAAATTTTGCAAAGCCTCTCTCGCCTCATCAATTTTCACACTCAAAATATCCGCCAATTTTTTAATTTCCATCGGTTCGTTTTTATAAAAAAGTATGGCTTCTATTTTTTGTTCTAACATTGAAAATTGTAAATTGATAATTGAAAATTAATAATACGTCGGCACTCCGGCCTCTTCTCCTTCAATCTGGATATCTTCAAAGTGCTTGCTTTGATTTGCCCGCACGAGCCCCTGTTTTACCAATTCTAGCATAGCCAGGAAGCTCACTATCACATTTATTTTTTCGGTCTTACCTACTCCGGCGAAGTCGGAGAAACTTGTCTTCAAGCTGGTTTTTATCCTTTCCGACAATTTCTCAACCATATCTTCCAAACTTATTATTTTATCAACCACCACTTTGGGTAACTCCTCAATTTTTGCCGGCATGTTTTGGAGCGCTTGTGCCAAAGCGTTTTTGAGTGATTGGAGTGTTATGTCCGGGGTTGGTGAAAAAATAACATCTACCCGCTTTCTTTCTCCTGCAAAATACAAAAAGTTACCGAACATTTTACCGACGCCAACCGCCAATTCTTTGTATCTTTTGTAATCAGCCAACCTCTTTTCCAAATCTTCAATACTTCCCTGCTCTTCTTCGGTTAGCGGCAAATTTGGCAAAAGAGATTTTGATTTTATGAGAAGCAGGGTGGAAGCCACCAAAATAAAATCAGCCGAGTCGCTCATTGGAAACTCTTCAAAAGATTTTATATGTTCAATAAATTCGTCCGCTATTTGGGAAAGAGACAGGTCGCTTATATGCAATTTCCTCTTTTCAATCAAGTCCAAGAGCAAATCCAGCGGCCCCTCAAACTGCCCCACCCTGACTTTGAAATCTGCTTTGAAATCCGTGTCCATTGGGCTTATTTTAACATAAAACCTCACCCCCTACTCCCCTCTCCTTACAGGAGCTGTCCAGTCATTGGATTTTTCTTAAAAAATCTCAATGACTCTTGCGAAGCTCCAAGTATTCGCTTCTCACCTAGATGCAGGAGATGGGAAAAACAAAGGCTCTTTTTTCTATTGCAATTTATTTCTAGATATGCTATAATATAGGGTAGGAGAGTAGAAATGAGCTTACAAGCAAAAGCAATGTTAGCCGGTGTTTTCTTCGGAATTTGGCCGCTCATGATGAATCGGAGCGGTCTCACCGGAAACGTGTCAGCAGTTGTCATGACCGTAGTCAGTTTGATATGCGTTGCTCCTTTTGCTTTTAGCAACATGGGCAATCTGGCTAGTGCCAACTGGTTCATGGGAATCGGAGCTGGTGTTGTTGCCTCTCTTGGTATCATGTCGTTCAATGGCATGCTTGCCAAAGCAACACCACAGAATGTAAGTTCGCTTTTTGTTCTCATGATCGTTGTACAGGCGGCCACACCGGCTATGTACTCGATTGTGCAGAACGGCGGGATGAATTGGACAAAAGCGTGCGGATTCGCCGCTGCAATTGTTGCAGCGATCCTGCTAACTAAGTGACAAGAAAAAGAGGATAAAACAACTATGCTTCATAGGATTTGTTTGCTTTTGATTTTTGTTGCTGGTGGCTTGTTTGCCCAACAACACGATTTTTCAATGTGGACCCGCTCCACCACCGGCTCTACCGTGGTCATTCCGTGGTACATGCATTTTGGCGATAAGTTCGTGATTGATGCCCGCTACAACTACGACGCCAAGGGCACGTTTGGCGGGTGTATAGGCAAGAGTTTCGGGGGGAAGAACCTTTCTCTGGTGCCGGAAGCTTGTGGATACATCGGTGAAGTCGACGGCTTTGGTCCGGAATTGCTGGTGATGGGGAGCAAAGGTAAAACTTCTTTGTTTTCCCAAAATCAATATGTTCATGGTATGAACTCGAGGGATTCGTTTTTGTACCACTGGACCGACCTTCTGCTCAAAACCAACAAGAACTTATCGCTGGGGGTGGACTGGCAGATTTTCAAACTAACCGGAATTTCCGCTCCGGTGGCCGTTGATGTTGGGCCGGCTGTCAAGGTGATGTTTGGCAAGGTCTACTTCCGTATCTGGCCTTGCTGGGCGATTGACCCAAAAGATTCGGCTCGACGGGGCAACCCGACTTTATTCCTTGGAGTCGGATATGCCCGGTAGATACAAGGAAAAAGGCGCCGGTTTTCGAAAGGAAACTCGGCGCCATTTTGTTTATTCTAGCATTACACAACAAAAATTATTCACACGGAAGTTGCAGAAAGTTTGCATAGCGCTACACTATAAGCGTGAGGATTTTTCAGACAGGTCGGTCGGAGCCGTTGTCCGATGTCATCATACTTCGTCCCCTTTCAGACCTTTCTATAAATCTTCTCACACATGCCCCCCTGCACGCTTAGGCGAGCTCGGGGGCATTTTTTTAATATTTTGAAATGTAGCGATTAATCGCTACAAAAGACACTTAACAAAATAATTATTATTTATCTTTTTTCTTAATTTCCAAACCCAACTCTTTGAGTTGCTTTTCGGAGATTTTTGATGGAATATCAGGGTTATTTTGTTTAGTATCCTTCCTCGCTTAGTTTTTCATCTATCCTGTTCATATCTCTTGGGAAAATGCATGCCTCGCGAATATTTTTTAATCCCAATAATTGCATTGTCATACGTTCTGCTCCAAAGGCAAAACCACCTTCTGGTGGTACTCCATATTTGAAAGCTTCGAGAAACATTTTTATTTTCTTTGGATCCATTTTCCAAATTTCCACATGTTCTTTAAGTTGGTCGTAGTCGTTTATTCTTCTTCCACCAGAAAGCCATTCAACCCCGCGGCAAATAAGATCCATACCCTCGTTAAATTCCGGTTCTTCAGGATTTGGATAGACATAGAACGGTTTTTTGCGAGTAGGGTACCCGTATATAAAAACGAAATCAGAACCTGTTTCTTTTTTGATTATTTCACAAATATCTTTTTCGTCTTGAGGATTTGTATCTTTTTCACCCCGGACATCACGGCCAAAAGTTTCAAAAATCTTTTGCTGGACTTCTCTTAAAGAAAGGGTCGGAGTTTTTTCAATCATTACAGGAAGTTTGGTATCGAATAGTTTAAGATGCTCGGCATTTTTGGTTTCTATTTGTTTCAAAACGTATTTGACCGTTTCTTCTGCCATATCGCGAACATCCTTCCATGAATCAATAAACGCCATTTCAGCATCCAAAGATACTACTTCTGTCAAATGTCTGGTAGTAGATGATGGTTCAGCGCGAAAAATTTTGTTTACGGAGAAGCACCTTTCAAAGGCGGACATTACTATTTGCTTATAAAGTTGAGGTGATTGGCTTAAGTAAGCTTTCTTATCAAAATAGTTGATTTGAAAAACTTCAGCTCCACCCTCCGCGACAGCCGGTGTAATAGATGGAGCTTGGAATTCAAAAAACATATTCTTTTTCATGAATTCCCTGAAAGAATCAATCACAGTTTCTTCTATCTTAAAAATTGCTTGCACTTTTGGATGTCTCAGTACCAGTGCTCTATTATCAAGTTCTGTAGTTAGTTCCACATTATACCCATCGAGAGACATATCAAATGGCAATGTAGCGGCCCCCGCCAGGATTTCAACCTTTTTTATTTCAACTTCAATATCGCCGTTTTGAACCTCCGGATTTATATTTTTTTCAGGTCTTTTGTTTACAATTCCGGATATAGCCAAAACCCACTCGGTGCGGACTTCTTTGGCTGTCTCGATGGCCTCGCTTTTTGGTAAGATTACACACTGTACTAGTCCTGTCATATCGCGCATATCCATAAAAACCATTTTGCCCTGGTCGCGCCTGACATTAACCCAGCCTTTAATAATCATTTCCTCCCCTATATGGTCCTTCAAATCTTTTATATAAGTTCGCATAGTTTAATAATAACAAAATTTGTCAAAACATCATATTTGACAAATAAGCTACACAGTACTATTGTCTTTATAGAAAGGGGGTGTTTAAATGAACAGAGTTCGGTTTGATCCTTCGGAATTTGGTTTTCATGTAGTCATAAACGACAAGCTTTTTGGATATATAAGCGATTCGATGGGCTTTTATTGTCACAAAGATTCGCTTATTGAAGAGCCGAGGCGTGCAAACCCAGACGACCTCATTACAATCTCCGTGAAGCTCTCGGAGTTTCTCGTGTTCGGAAAAAGACCACCAATCTGCAAAAAATGTGGCGGAACGCCTTATTTTCCGGGCATTGTAGATGCATGTGGCAATCGGGTCAGGTGTGATAGGTATATACACGACCGCCGTATCATATGACTCCGACGGCCCGCTTCACCTGTTCCATCTTATGGCCCGCCACTGCGTGGGCCTTTTGTTTACCCTCCTCCAAAACTTTATTTACAGAATCCAAATCTTTAGCTATCTCTTCCCTCCTCTCTCTCATTGGTCCTATGAAATTTTTTAAATCTTCAATCAGTATTTCTTTCAACGCTTTGTACTTACCTTTATTTTCTTCGTATATTTTATCAAGCTCCGCTGTCGGTCGGAAAAGTTTGTGGATGTAAAAAACATTTTCAGGGTATTCCGCTTTTGAATCGGTAACGATACCCATTACAAATTTTTCTATTTCCTCATCCCCGGCAAAAAGCCCCAAATCATTACCATAACTTTTACTCATTTTTTTACCATCGGAGCCGGGTACTGTTTCTACATCTTTTATTATATAAGCCTCGGGCAGTTTAAAAGTTTCCCCGAATATTCTGTTAAATTTCTCTGCTGTGTCGCGCGTAAATTCAATATGTTGTTTTTGGTCCTGGCCAACCGGTACCATATCGGTGTCGTAGAGCAAAATATCGGCCGCCATGAGCATGGGGTATGTGAAGGTGCCGGCACTGACATCTTCTTCCCCGCCCTTAGCCACAGCGTCTTTATAAGCGTGAGCACGTTTGAGATATGGGACAGTGGTGATAGTGTCAAAAATCCAAGCCAGCTCGGTGTGCTCGGAAACATCCGACTGTTTGAAAATGATGGACCTTTTGGGGTCTAGCCCTATGGCCAAAAAATCAATAGCTACATCTAGACTCAACTTCCTCATTTCTTCTGCTTTTTGTATAAAGTTTAGGGCGTGATAATCGACTATTGAAAAATAACTATTACCAACTTCAATATCCAAGTTTTTATTCTGAAGCTCGACAAACTGGCGCATAGCGCCAAAGTAGTTACCAATATGGGGTCTCCCCGTCGGCTTCACTCCTGAGAATATGGTTTTAGACATATTTAGTATTTTACCAAATAGTAAGCCCAAAATCCATTAATTTTTCTGCCACAAAGCAAAAATGGACATAGGTAACAATCTTTCCGAATTTTCTTGTTTGATAGCAAGTTCGCCGGATTCGATTGAACCGCCCAGGCCCTTCATCATATCGGCAAGCAGATTGGCGACGGAAAGAGAGGAAAGTTCGGTGGAGTACATATTGAAAATAACAAAGAGGGGGTTGTCACTCAAAATTTCCCGGCAGGATGTAAGCAAATCAGGCAATTTTTCTTCTATTTTCCAAACCTCACCCTTCGGCCCCTTGCCGTAACTCGGCGGGTCCATAATTATGGCATCATATTTCTTGCCCTGTCTTATTTCTTTATTTACAAATTTTATAACATCATCAACTATCCAGCGTATAGGAGCGTCTTCCAGCCCCGATAATTTTTGGTTTTCTCTCGCCCAATCAATCGACTGTTTTGAAGCGTCAACATGAGTTACTTTCGCGCCACTCTTCGCAGCAACTAAGCTCGCTATTCCTGTATAACCGAACAGGTTTAATACACTTAAACCGTTCGGAATTTTCAATTTAGAATTTTCAATTTTCAATAAATTTTCATTTATAAATTTCCATTGCGGAAATTGCTCCGGGAATATCCCGATATGCTTCGAACTTTCTTTAAACTTTATTTTAGCTTTAATTTCTCCTTCGCTTTGCTCAGGATCTCCGATATTTTTTGCAAAAATATCTACGACCGTATCCAGTTCCTTTTCCGTGTTTTTCCATTCATTTTCCGGTAGAGATTTTTTCCACCAAGCTCTTGGCTCGGCTCTCACTATTTTTACTCCACCCATTTCTTCCAATTTCTGTTTATCGCCGCTATCCAGCAGTCTATAACCTCCTACCTCCCCTATCCATATTTTGATGTTTTCCATATCAAATAAGTTTAATTTAATTTAGATAAAATGGAAGCAACCACATTATCCAGTGGTTCTTCAACATTTACGGAGATAGCCCCTTTATCCAACATATTCCTTTCAAATTTTTCATAAGTATCCAACAAGTGTTGCTGGGCGGTTTCGTCTTTACCAAAATCATTGTTTTTTCTCTCTAAAATCCTTTTCAAAAAAGTCTCCAGTTTGCATTGCAAAAGAATAAATTTATCAAAAAGCGGTAAAATTTCGTCGATATTTGTCGGATGCCCAAGCATTACTACCCCATCTTTCGCACCAAGCATATTTTTTAACTTTTCTATATCACACAACCAAACATGGGAATCTATAAATTCGCGGTCTAACTTCGCTTCATAATCAACCTTCTTTCCGTCCAATTTGTTAACCCAAAAACAAAGATCATCCGTATCCATATCAAAAGCGTTTATTCCCTTCTCTTTGAGGGCTTGTGCAATTACTGTTTTGCCTGTTCCTGATATGCCCGTGATAAAAACTTTTTTCATATTTTATTTGTAATACTCATCTCTAACCTCTTTGGGTTCACCCAGCTGATCACCAAGATTTCGATAATCGGCAAAAATTTCTTCTCCTTTTTTGATATCACGTTTGGCAAAGTATCCCTCCCCCTTTTTATATACAGTGTTGGCATTGTCAGAATGATTGAGATAATTTCCAATATCCATTCTGTTAAAAAATTTCGGACACAATAATTTTCCGCCATCTTGATATATGCAATATCCTCGGAGCTCTTCTGGTACATCTCTCTCTTCGCGTAATTCTTCCTGAAAATCTTTTAGAAAAAGTTCCATGTATGTGCCTTCAGTAATATCATGCAAAGCAAAAACTCCTATCCCAATTCCATCAATCGTTGATGGTTTGAGTATAAATGAATGTTTGTTTGTGATGTTTTTCATATCACTAGTTTAATTGAGATTTAGAAAAATGAAAAGCCCCACCTGTAATAGCGTGGGGCTTTGTAGAAAACGGAGTTAGGTTCTTATCCTCCAACTAAACCTTGTGGGCGAGTTGGAATTACCCTTTTAGGGAACTTGCGTTCCACTCTGGCTTTCTACATTTCCCGATTGTGGTCGGGATTGACGTGAGAGGACGAGCGAGGGTGAAAAATCTGTTCCACCATCTCGTTGGTCAGTTCTTCAACAAATTGAGCGAGTTCATCAGCAGGAACGCCGATTTTCTTCGCTTGGTTTCCGATGTCCCGCTTCATATCGGGCTTCAAACGGATACCTTCGTCTTGGAACCGAGATTTCACCAGAAGATAGGCAATCTGGTTTCTTCTCTGTCTGTCCATCATCATTGTGTCTCACCTCCTTTCTGCCATAAAGTATAGCATACCCACAAAATCTGTCAAGCAAAATTGTATTTTGTATCTTTTAATTTTTAAAATATGTTGAAAATAAAGATTATTTCTAAAATAGAAGAAATACAGTGTGTGTCTACAAAAACAAGCGCACTAAGCGGAGGTCTTCGTAGGAGTATTTGAGACCGAGCAGGTTTTTGGCCGGGGCGAGTTTGTACAGTTCGCCTTCGCTGACACCGATTTTGCGGAAAGCATTGTAAATTTCTTTGAATTTGTTTTTGGTTATTCCGTTGCGCAAGTTATAAATATTATAACTCGGGTCCTTCTCTCTTATTTGTTCTATGTGGTCCAAAATAGTGCCGAGCTTCAGTCCCCTTTCTTTAGCAATCTCTTTAAGACTTTTTCCGTCATCGAGCATTTTTCTAGTTTCGCTTACTGTGTCCAATTTTTTTTCTTTAATCTTTACACCCCTAATTTTATTGGCAAAGTCGGCGTGCATTTCGGAAAGTTTTGCTTCGCCCATGGTTCTTATGTGGAAAGAATTGGTTTTGGAAAGGTCTCTAAATTTTTTGTCAAAATCCAAAACTTCCTCGTTCACTCTTAGTGCCATATCGTTTAATCCTTTAAGAAATAGTCCGTCCAGAGAGCGCACTCGTGAGAGGGCCACATAACCCATGCCTTTTTCAAAAGAGGCTGACAAGTCAACTTCGGCAGTATCAAGTGACATACCCTGACTTTTGTGGACGGTAATGGCCCAAGCCAGCCGCAAGGGATATTGTATTATTTCGGCCCGGCTCTTACCGTCTTCTTCGATGCGCCAGCTCTCTCTTTCTACGTCTATGATGTTGCCCGAAACGGTTCTCACTCTTATTTCCTCGAAACCGCATTTGACGACCGTACCCAAAGTGCCATTAACATAACCTTCTTCAAAATTGTTTTTGACAAACATAACTTTAGCCCCCTCTTTAAGCCTCAAAGTTTCCGGTGCCAAGCAACTTTTTTTGAGCATTTCTGCCAGATTGTGCCTGCCTTTTTCTTGCATTTGATATTCAAAAATTTTACCCGAAATTTTTCCAAGTTCTGATTCGTTCTCGGTATCTACATTTTTGTTGTGGGAATAAAGTTTGGTCGGTTCAAATTCGAGTTTTTTGCCGAATCTGGTTTTTAAAATTTCTGTTATTTCTTCCGATATATTGTTTTCCCTGATGGCGTTTAAAACTTTTAAATATTCCAAATCGCTCTGACGGTGCTGTTCCAGGAGGTAGCAAACTTTGAGGTTCAAATCTTTCCACACACTTGAATGGTAAGCAAAAAAAGCTTCAGGCTCGTAAGACCTCCTGACCGGTGGCAATTGAAAAAAGTCTCCGCAAAAAATAACCTGCATACCCCCGAAGAGTTCGGGTGAGCCTTTTATTTCTCTCACCACCCTGTCTATGAGGTCAAGGCGGTAGTGATGGAGCATTGACACCTCGTCAATAATCAAAACAGAAGCATTTTTAATTTTCTTTTTTACATAACTTTTTTCGGCAATTTCGGCAAGCTCACTTTTGGTTAAACTGTCTCTCACGCCGAGGCCGCTCCAGGAGTGGATAGTAATCCCGCCCATGTGAGTGGCGGCGATGCCAGTGGAGGCGGTGATGCCTATGTTTGCATCAAGACTTTGCAGGTAAGATATATACTCTCTTAAAACATAAGTTTTACCGCTACCGGCCGCACCTGTGAGAAACACGCTCCTGCCCGTTTTTAAAATATCCAAAGCTTCTTTTTGGGTCATCCCGTCATTCTACCAGACTTGCCGGTCTGTGGAATATTTTAAACTTCAATTCTTGTGAATAACGTGGGTTTTACTATAAAATCTCAAAAACCTTTTGTTTTGAAGTAAATCCGGATACTAGACGAACTTGAGAATTTGATACTTTAAAATGTTCCGCCAATAATTTGCCGATTGCTGTGTTTGCTCGGCCTTGTGTTGGCGGTTCTTTGACTGACACCTTAAACCACTCTTTATCAGATTTATCGGCGCCCTTTGCCCGCCATAGCTTTAGCGGCGGCGCTTCCACCTTATCTTCCTTTGCTCCCGGTTTTGCTTTTACAAATATTTTCATATTACATCCCCTCTTCGCGCAGTTTCAGGACAGCTTCTTTGGCGGATTTGGAAAGTTTTTTGGGTAGAGCAACTTTGACATGGACTAAGATATCACCACGGCTTCGGTTTTGGTCCGGCACACCTTTGCCCCTGATTTGTAGTATGTCGCCTGTGTTTACACCTTCCGGAATATTGAGAGTAGAAAGCCCGTCCAAAGTTTGGATATCTATTTTGGCGCCAAGCAAAGCATCGCTGAGCTTCACATCCAAATTCATTATTAAATCATCTCCTTCCTTGCGGAAAGTTTTGTGTTTTTTGACGTGAGTTTTTATATAAAGATCGCCCGAAGTACCCCCCTTAACCGCTTCGCCGCCACCCGAAAGGCG
>Ga0208958_1001602_pt1 | contig 22003 bp, 20 predicted proteins | sample RifOxyB1_FD_184032 | JGI IMG/M metagenome (GOLD analysis project Ga0208958, IMG submission 184032) | Soil microbial communities from Rifle, Colorado - Rifle Oxygen_injection B1 (SPAdes) | ecosystem: Environmental > Terrestrial > Deep subsurface > Rock core/Sediment | place: Rifle, Colorado... | reverse complement strand
ATGGCTGGTAACCGAATGTTTCCTCTAAAATTCTCTTCCACGCGATCGTATGGAATAATGTCCCGTCGGAAGATTCTTCCACGAAAGCGTCCCATACTCCGTAATCCTCCTCCCGCAAGGGCTCTATCATGCCTTTTGAGGGATTAATTCAGAATCGCCATAATGGCGAAGATATTCTTTCCATATCCCCTCACACATCGCATAAAGTCCGCACCCTTTACATTTCGAAGGACGCGCCCTCCCTACTAATTTCCTTCCTTCGAGAGCATGTGAATTGTAAAAGTCAGGGGCAATGTGCTCGACATTACTATAAACATTTATTTCATTCAATTCACTGATTTGGTCAAGATAATTCTGAAAGTAACACAAGGGAACATACCGGATATGCCAGTGCTGAATCTTGTATTTCTTTCCAATATCCAAGCATGCATGAGCGTATGGCGCAATCTCCGAAATCTTGGGCACAAGGGTACGGAAATCATCATGCGCCCCACCGTACGTTGGATCAACGAAAATGAACTCTGCGTTATAAAGACCGATTTTTTTTATATAGGCTCCGATTCGTGGTAAAAGTTTATAGTTTTGCCTCACAATGGTTGTATTTGTCCCGAGCATTACCTGTAGGTGAAGTTTCTTGGAGATCTTTTGGACATTTTTTACCCCCTGATTCAATTGCGCAAAACTCCCCTGCACCCCGGTCAATGAGTCATGCAGCGTTGCCGTATGACCATGAATAGAGAAAATAATGCTATTAAGGCCCACGCGTAAAATCTTTTCGGTAAAATCTTTATAGGCGAACATCCTGCCGTTTGTCGCCATCATAACGGTCTCGAACTTCATTCTTTTGGCAAACAGAATAAGCCCCAAGATATTGGGATCTATGGTCGGTTCCCCTCCGATGAGTTCCAGATACGTGCTTCCTCTCCTTTTTGCATTCAATATATCCTTTTTAACATCTGTGTAAGACGGCGCGGCAATCTTCCTTTTATTGTAATTAATGCAAAAAACGCATCTGTTGTTGCATGTATAACTGAAAAAAATGACTGTTTTTTTTATTTGTTTCATATGACGCTTATGCCACCGCCTTGACTAAAAATACTTAAGATAAAGGGTATAAAATACGTTTCTTATGTACGACCACCGCAAACACCTTTTTTGTTCTCAAGAACTCCAAAAGTCCTTTCAAATAATCATCGTCAACATGCGCAAGCAGAATAAGATTCATCTTGGTTGTTTTTATTCTATTGATCATCTCCTGCATTTGTTTTCCACTAGTTAATGGTGCCCTTATTTTGTTTCCCTTGAAATTAGAAATTGTAACCGGTCGCATACCGTTAAAACTAAACAAATCGACGTACTTTTTCCAAAACCCTTGACAGTACCTGTTTAATATACAATTACGGCATCCTTTCCCTCCTATTTTATATTGATCAATCCATTCCGAGGATGACATTTCGAACTCATGAAAAGATTTTTCCCCAACCACACCGGAGACATTCTCCTCGCTCTCAGATAGTGGCTGGAGCACTTTTTCTTCGAATCCGGGCAGAATGCATAGAGGGAACTGTCCACAGCTTGCTATGCTTACGTTGTATTTCTCTTTTTCCAAAAAGGAAAGGGTTCTTAAAAAATATGGTTTCAAAGCGCTGAATTTTACGTAAATCCAGTCATTCAACAGGGCATTCCCTTGAGGGAACGGATATGCGAAGGTAACATCCTTTATCCTGGGATATGTTTTATTTAAAAACTTCACGAATCCCGGAAGATCCTTGTAATTCCGGGAGGTGATTACATGATATATCGAAAGGTTCTTCCCGTGATTCACGAAATATTCGATCCCCCTCATTGTTTTTTTGAAAGTTCCGAAAGAATGCGTAAGCGACTCGCTGATTCTTTCTTTGTGGGAATGCAAGGAAACACAAATGCCGAGCTTGTTCTTCTTATCAGCGGCAAGAAGGTCTTTGCCGTACTGCTTATCGGAAAGACGCGTGCCATTGGTAATAATGGCGATCGAGTATAATCCTGCAAATTTTTCAGCGTACGCTATGATTCCGGGGAGGTCGTTGCGCAACGTAGGTTCCCCTCCGGTAAAGATAATATGCCTTCCTCCTGAACCAATAAATGCCCTGATCATCTTTTTCACTGCGCTGGTGCTCATTGAACCGAACTTCCCTTCGTTACCCCCTTTTACCACGCAAAAGGCACAGTTCTGATTGCATTGCTCGTCTATGCTGATATAGAGCATCTCCGGATGGCGCACGGAATCATGAGAAGATGCTTCGATCTCTTTGCCTTTAAATATGTCGGTTGTTTTCATTTTATTCTTGGATTGATCTAATGTAAGATTCTGTCCCGAAGGAATCATTTGAAATCGATGATAAAACCGTCTCTTATACTCTTTTTTTTATAGGAAAATAGTTTTTTGTTCCCGTTGTATATCGAGATTCTGCGGTCGGAAACAACAATTCTGTTGCCTTCTTTAAGGAGCGCTACCAAAGTACTGGCTGAAGGAAAATAAGGGGGCGCCACCTTACTATAAAACAAGGTGTCGCCTTCGCAGTAACCATCGAACACAACCAGATTAAAAAGGTTGAAGAATAATACCGGTTTCGCAAGGGAATATTTTATGTTGTTCTCCATCACGGGGGCATATTTTCTCAAAATTGACTCTATCCTTTTTCCGATTTTTACACTTTTGGGACAGTCGTAACGGCAAGGTATATGAGAAATATACTCCAGGTGGAAGGCATAAAATCCTAAAATTCTTTCATTGACTTTACCATATCGGATAAAATCATCAAACCTCCCCTGGTCCATCCCGAGCCTACTGTAAAAATTGAAAAGATTATTCAACAGGTAATTATGTTTCTCTGAACTTCGGTGTGTTTCGAAGACAATAAAAGACGAATCAAGCGCCTTGCCATCGCGACAAAAATCAGCATGCCGCTTGCTGCAACAATTCGGGTAGCCCAGAACCCTCCCTTGCGCCTCTATTGAGACTACATTAAGATAGTCGGCTGCCTGTCGGGCGAATTCTTTATTCCTGGATATGGCTAAAATCGGTTCCTTTATGTACCAGGATCCATTTCCTATGGCCATAAATAAACCTGGAAAATTGGTCTTTATGAAGCTATCCTCTCCTCTATTCTGAAAACTTGTCACTATGGCCGGTTTTTCACCGACCAACATCGCCATGAATTCCGACAAAACAAAATTGGTTTGAGGAACAATTCTTGCCGCTTTGGACAGTTCTTTTTCATTCATCATATAAGGCGTAGCTTCTTATAAACCGGTAAAGGATCATCTGTACGCGGGATAAAGTCTCTTACACCGTAGAGTTCCTTAAGCCGTGGGTAGAATCCTGCGCATATCGCATTCATGGTACACTTTTTGCACTGTGGAGCTTTTGCGGCCTGTAAAGAAGACGGTTTGGAAAAATCGAGACCCCGCACCCCGGAAAGATAATCATCCACTATTTTAAATTGGGATATCTTGAATAAAGTTGAAATGGCATGGTTTTCAAAGCCGTCAACGATACACAACGGTACGATTTCCGAAACATCAAAACGAATTCCGTAAGTCGAACATTTTTTCATCGCTTTTTGCAAAAACGGCTTAATATCCCGCGCCCTGGGAATGACTCGTTTATTCTCCCATGCCCAGCCCTCCGGAACAACCAGACTAAGATTCAACCAAAGATTATGAAGACGCAACTTGTGCATAAAATCAATAAACCCGGGAAGGTCTTTATAATTGAACGAATTAATGACATGAATGATATGGATTTTAAAACCGTTTTTATCGGCAAGCCGGAGGTTTTTTATAATGGTTTCAAAGCCAAACCGGACACCCCGCAACTGGCTGCTGACATTCTTCTTATGACTGTGCAACCCGAAGTTAATAATGTCCAGTCCGGCGTCTTTCAAGGTAGATATCATCTGTCTGTCCAACAACGTACCATTTGTTTGAATTTCGACCATAAAACCGCACTTCTTCGCAAAACGGATAACTTTAGAAATGTCGGGATATAAAAGAGGTTCTCCGCCAGTAAAGATAATTCTTTTCATCGCGGGATCCCTTAACTTATCCTTGATTGCCTTCATGACGTCCTTCGATTTTGGAATACACCACTTAACGACCTTCGTCGGATCCATGGGTGGTCTGTTACAAAATAAACATTTTTGATTACAAGTAGTGTTCAGTTGGATATACGCATGTGCCTCGTGCGTCACAACGCTCCCGCCTGGGGCAACACCCTGATTGTTTTCGGCTCTTTTCATATCAAGATATTATAAATTATAAAGGATCGTGTAAGGACATCTCTTCGACAACCACCGAGGAATTCCGGAAAGAGTGCCCGGTTTTTTGAGAGGTTCGTAAACTAAATCCAATATCCTATTTCGAGATATGGTTAAAGCTCCGGTGTTCATTTTATTCCAGGATAAACTCATTATCGCCATACAAACGAAGATATGAATTCAGGATTCCGTCACATTTAATTTTATAAGAACATTGTCTGCAAAGAGAGATTCTGACTTTGTCGTTGTTTTTCTCCAGGCAAGGAAAAGAATATACCTGCGCCTCTTTCGGCAAACTGCACGGAGGAAATTCGACCAACAAAACCCTCAAATCTGTTTTGTTCAAAAAACCACCTCTTTTTAAAACATTAAAAACGTAAGCGCCAAGCCGGGGCATCGGCATAATCAGCTTTTTGGTGGCAGAACGCGTGCTTAATGGGGAAATATTTAGAATATTTATCTCTCGGACTCTTAAACCGGTTAATAGCTCCAGCTCCGCGCCAAGATTACGATAATTCAACCTGTTCATTGGAAGGTTAACAAGAAGGCTTGTGTTTTTTCCTTTGTATCTGATGATGCTTTTGATGCCGGCGATTGTTTGTTTAAAACTTCCCGGGACAAGTGTCTGGCGATCATGGATACGGGCCGATGCCCCGGAAAGAGAAACCCCGATTTGATTGATACCCGTAGCGAGAACCGCTTTCGTGAAAGACGAGATAGAGAACATACGACCATTCGTTGTCAACCCCACCTGTCTGAACTTAAGGCTCCGGGCAAATCTTATGATTTCTAGAATATCCTTTCTCACTGTCGGCTCCCTGCCCATGATGCTTACGAAATCATATTTTTTTCTTATTATCCGGAGTTCTTTTCTGATTTCCGCAATGGACTTTTCCTTCAACCCAGAAAGATATTCATCGGCCTCACTGCAAAATATGCAATTATTGTTGCAAGCATACCCAACGTAAACGTATGGGCTCGTTTCTTTATTTTTAATCTTTTTTCTGATACCACTCATATGTACTGTACACCTTAATCATATATCCTTATCGATCCCTGTCTATTCTCCTGATAAACGGTTTAATAAAAGACTCCCCATATGAATCCGGAAATGGAACCCAGACGCCTCCACATTCGTCGCGATAGACGCATTTCGAGCATTTCCGAACCCTGGTTTTATGGATATCGTAATAGGTATTAGATTTTTCTTGAAAACGCTTTGGATTATAGCCAACCTGTTTAATGATCTCGGTTCTCTCTTTCGCGTTAATGAAATGACAGTTTTCCATTTTCAATAATGAGGGTGGGAATAAACAATAAGGGAAGTCCATGAATAAAACCTGCCCGAATTTTGGAAGAACCGGACCTATTCTTTTCAAAGCATTTTGTAGACTTTCTGGGTGCACCGAAAAAAGCGAATACTGATCGTGTACATATCCGTCCGGAATCAAATCGAGCAAAGTCCAATGCCTCACACCAAGAGAAAATAGAAAAAGCCCCGTGTCCCTCAAAGAACCAACAGTCATATTGAAGACAACTGTGTTAACGCTTGTCATAATCCCTAAACGAAGCGAGTTTCTAACACCTTGAATAGTTTGCCTGAAACTTTCCCGCACCCGGGTCACCTTATCATGAACTTTCGGGGTCGGTCCGTATACTGTTGTTACCAACCTGGTTAAACCATTTCTCTGCAATTCCTTCAAAAACGACAAAGAACTCGACGTCCGGGCATTGGTTCCGAGCGCGACATCCCTGTATCCCAATTTTTTCGCCTTTTTGATCAGTAATAATACATCATCTCTTGTTGTCGGCTCTCCTCCTGTAAATTCAATATTCTCATAGCCGGACTTTATTCCCCTTTCCATGTCCTTGATAATCTCTTTTGTGCTTCGGGAAACATACTGCAACGCCTTGGGTTTCACGCTGCACATAACGCAATCGTTGTTGCATAAAAAGCCCGTCATGACCAGAAAAACCTTTCCGGAAGACGATTGGTCTTCCTTTGATCCTTTCCCACGTTTTACGCTTTCCTTTTCGTCTACGGCACCGGTACTGGATATAATTTCTGGATCGGAATATACGGGTTTTAATTCCGACCACCCGAAAATACGGGGATATTCGGCCCAAGGACCCTCGCAGACCCCATTATATATACATTGACTACATTTAGGCCCTTTGGATTTTCCGATATTTTTCCTATATGAACCGTAATCCGTTATTTCTTTTTTGCCGTCTACTACGCTTGAGAAAGGAATATACTGCTCGGACACATATTTCTCATATCCTTTCATAAAACAATATGGCGTTGCTTCAACCATAACCCTTATCCCCGCTTTTCCCCCTATCTCTATACCTCTCTTCATGTAAGGAACTGCTTCTTGATATCGGGGGACAAGTTTTCGGATCAATGAAGAATCGTGCGCTATGACCGGATTAATATGCATAAAGGCAAACTGGAACTGATCAACACCAAGACTCACCAGCAAACGAGCCAGCGCGGGCAAATCTTTATAATTCATTTTGGTGACAACGCTGTTGGTAATAATGTGCTGACCCAGCGCTTTCAGATTCCGGATACCCCGAACTGTTTGATTGAAGCTGCCGGGCGCACGAGTCAAAGAGTCGTGTATGCGAGAAGTGGAACCGTGAAGTGCGGGAGAAAATTCGTTACATCCAGCCCTTATCAACGCCTGACAATATTCCGGATACGCGAACATCCGTCCGTTGCTTTGGATTTGAATATGCCGGTACCCTATTTCTTTAGCGTACCGCACCAGGTCCAAAAGCTCCGGTCTTATGGTCGGCTCTCCACCGGTGAAAACAACACCGTTATGGTTTTTCCTCATCCTTCGCAGAATATCCCGTATTTCTTTTTCGGACTTATCCGGCTCACTGTACCGCCTCTCTCCCTGAATACAGAAAAGACAACGATTATTGCATTGGAATCCTATTTTTATATCTATGCGTTCCATTAGAAACAAAATGAATACTCATTAATTAGATGACTCGTGAAGTCTTGCGGATACGGGCCTGAACCTGAAACCGCGCAATTTATAATATTCTTCCCAAACGCCCGGACATGAATTGTAATAGGTGCATCCAAAACACTGTTTCGAAATGTGTTTTCCTTTAAAAAACTCTTTTTGATTCTTATAACGATTGCCCGCATACCTCTCGGTCGCATACTCGGTGTAATATTTACCCAGTACGCAAAAAGGAAAAAAAACAAGCGATATGCTTATATTTTTTGTATTGGCGTAGTCAATTGCCTTTTGAAGAAACGGAATGGTATCTCTTATATCGGGAACAAATGACGGCTTCCATAACACATCATCCTCAACTGCAACAAATGATATAATCACTGTTTTTATCTTCAATCGTTTCAGAGTGCCGATATATTTTTTCAAAAAGGGAAAGTTTTCCGAGCATACGACCAGACTGGCAACAAGATCACCTCGCATGTCGGTTATGTTTTTTATGGCCTTTATCGTGGCATCGAAGCTTCCTTTTACGTTAGTCAATCTGTCATGTACGCGCTTATTATGACCATACAAGGAAATGCATATCCTCAATATATGCTGCCTTTCTTCCAAAACGGTTTCGGTAAAATCACGATTGCGAAAACCAAAACCGTTTGTATTGACGACTATCTTTTTGAAACCAAGGGAAACGCTTCGCTGAATCAGTTTCGTAAAGTAGGACGTCATCGTTACCTCTCCTCCGTCTATGCTTAAATAATCGGCACCTTTTCTTCGAGCCTCCCGGAGCAAGGTAACCGCATCCAAAAAAGAAAGGGAGACAAACGGATCGTCTTTTACCGAACAAAACGAACAATTCTCATTGCGAACACTCGTCAGGAAAAGTCTGTAATGACGCATGAAAGTATGAATATCCGCTATCTGTACTGTTTATCATAATATAAGAATATTAAGAAAACAAATGAGATTCCATGATATACCACCGCCCTCCGTCAGCGCGCGAACCGCGTGGGATAAAAAATGTGGCAGAGAAACCAATAATCTACCGGTCATCGGCTACTTGTGACGAGATCCCACACTACGGCGGCGTACCGGGAAAGGCTTAAAACAAAAACTATGGAGTGTATAATACGCTTCCCAGACCCCGGGGCATAATCGATAACACGCGCACCGGAGACACTGCGGTGGCCTATGCCTCCGCGCGGAAAACGCCTCGGGATCTTTAAACCGGTCCGGCATATATGCTTCCGCCGCATACGAAATATAATACGGATCAAGCGCACAAAAAGGGAAAAAAGTCAGCGCAGGGTAAACACCTTTTATATTGGCATAATCAACGGCATCCTGTACGTACGGGATAACTTCCGGAAGCGCCGGGATTAAAGACGAGTTACGCAACGCATTCCCTTCGGGCACAATGAACAGGAAAATAGTCTTGCTCACCCGTGCCTGTACAAGAACATCGATATATTGTTTGAGGAAACGGAAATTTTCTGAACACACCACGATGTTGGTGACGATACTCGCATCCAAGTTCACCACGTTCCGTATTGCACGCATCGCTACGGCAAAGCTTCCCTTCACGCGGCTCAAACGATCGTGAAGATTTTTGTTATGACCGTGTAATGAAAGGTAAAGCTTAATGACATCTTGCCGCCCCTCCAGCACCTCTCGGGAGAATCTCTTGTCGGCGAATCCATACCCGTTCGTTTTTACGGCAATTTTTTTGAATCCCAAGGCAAGACACTTGGTGATAAGGGATGGGAAATACGGCACCTTGGTTGGCTCGCCTCCGTCAATACTCAACAATTCCGCCCCACGGGCACGCTGTTGCTTCAGCAACGCGACTACTTCCGGGAACGACAAACGCACCCGCGGATCGTCCTTTGCCAAGCAAAACACGCAATCTTGAGTACAATCGCTCGTAAATATCAATCGGTAATGTTTCATTGGCACAGAATGCTTAGGATGCCTGACTTTCCAAAAAATCCTGGTATATCTCATCCCTGTCTCCATACACGTTCCAGCTCTGCTTCCCGACCCGACCGTTCACGAAACGCACCACAGCGCCTTGTTTCATATACAACTCAACACATTCTTTGAAATGTGCCGGCAGGCCGTATTCGGTACACACGGTAAGGTATTCCTGGCCCCACAACGATCTCGGGAGCGGACGCGAAATCTTAAAATATACGTGATTTTTTTTCAAAACCGACAGAAAACGCCGCACCCGCTCTCCGTCCTGACGGCTGGCGGTCTCGGAATTGAAATCAAACTTCAACAAAAACAACGTTAGTTCAACCCGCCGATTCTTGTATGCCAGAATATCCTTCGCCAATGCAATCAGGTCGTCCGATGCGGTCACATACACATACGGATTCTCGCGCATCGATCCCCCGACTCGCTGCACCGAAAGCGAAAACGAATGGTATGTCAAACGATACGACAGCACGCCGTGCTGCAACTCCAAGCAAGGGATTTTGCGCACCAGATACTTATCCGTGATGTACTTGAACATAGAAGCGGGGAATTGTTTGTCCACGCTGTCGCAATGACGCCGCACCGGAAAAAACGATCCGTGCCGATGGGCAATCTGATAAAGACATACCGCGCCGCACGCAGGAGCCTGGGAACAAGATGCGCACGCATTCGCCTTAAGAATGGCGCGAATCGTTTCCTGGAACCACTCTAACTTCTGAAAATCAATATCAAAATCCTTCTTCTCGGGATTATACCGTCCTATAATGAACTCCTTGAGGAACGGATACGCCTTGAAATCGTACGGGCCCGTATGCCGCTCGCAGGCAGACACATTCCCATACGGATCTAGCACAAAGAAAGATTTCGTATAGATGCCGCAGGTGACCGTAGTCCCTATCCGCGACAGATACGGATCATAGTCACGCATCCCTACCTCATCCTGCAATTCGGCCAATACCAGCAATTCCTGCAGATGATTTCGTTTCCGGAAAACCTTACGCTGTCTGAATTGTTTCACTTTAATCATTCCCGCAGTCGCTCCCACATTTTCCAAAACCCCGAACATCAATCGTTGCACGCCAAGCTGGAAAAAATAGTTGATGACCTTTTTCTCATTTCCAAACGTGTCGTCGGTTATGGTTGCACGTACTCGAAAATTTTTGCCCATACGGACAAACTGACGAATGGTCCTTTCCACCGCCGGACTGCTCTTGCCGCCGGATGCCAACGGACGGTATTTATCCTGAATAAACCCGGGTCCGTCACACGAAACCTGAAGCTCATCAATATTCCGCGCCAACCACGTCGCGATTCGGGATGTCACGACTCCGTTCGTAGACAAAGGGTTCACCTTAACTCGTTTCACCTTCCGTTTTGCATAGGCAATAACATGCCGCAATGAATCAAACACAAGCGTCGGCTCGCCTTCACCCACGATATTAAGATTCAGTTCCCCTTCGCAGTATCGGGATACGTAATCAATGGCTTTCTTCGCCAACGAAAGAGGCATTATTGCCGTCTCGGTTCTCCGCCCGCTGGATGCGTAACAATACCGACACCGCAGATTGCACGTCGGCACCATATTAAGAGCAAGGTTCTGGAACATCTTCGGAGGCGGATCAAAAAAGGCTTTATCCAGGGTATCCCCTCGCCCCACCACAATCCCTAATTCCAGCAAAATATAGGGAAAAGAGGGTTGCTCGTTGAACCGCTCAATGTATTTCCTATAGTCAGCACTGGAAATTTTAAACGCTTTACCAGTTAAAAAGGAAAACAGTATTTTCACTCCCCCTTGTGATGGGAAGAGCATCAAATTTTCATTTAAACGATATTGTCCCGCTGCGTTCCTCACTAACGCGTCATTGCCGCAAGATATCCGTTGGATACGAAAATTTTGTTTAAAATCGATAAATTCAATCTTCATGCGCCATTGTACACGTTATCAGCGGGACCCGCCGAAGCATAGGCAAAACTCCTGGACGCTACCCGGCATAAGAATTCTTGGTGGTCCCGCAGCAGCAGTTCGAGTGGGAACCGTGGGAAGCATGGGAACCGTGGGAACCGTGGGAACCGTGGGAAGCATGAGAACCGTGGGAAGAGTGGGAACCGTGGGAAGAGTGGGAACCGTGGGAAGAGTGGGAACCGTGGGAAGAGTGGGAACCGTGGGAAGAGTGGGAACCGTGGGAAGTATGCCGGCCTTGGCCAGAAACGTTGCTGAACTGACTGGTGTGAACGCCTGGACTTGGCGGGGTATTCGCATTGGAAATATGCTCTCCTCTTCCGGAAATATTTTCGAACCGGCTAGTGTGATCCGCCTGGGCTATCCGGGAACCGAATGCCACTCCCAACATGGTAAGTGCGGTGCCAAGCTTAAGGGCATTTTTTTTGGTAATTTTTCCTTCTTCGCTCGTTAAAAATACCTTTAAACTTTTCTTTATTTTCGGTATTTTTTTCATGAAATTTTACGATTACTCTTTTTCAGGCCCATCCATTTCTCGAATACTCCCCTTACCTTCTTATTTTGCAACTTATCGAACAAATAATCAAGCATTCCCATGTGCAACTGACACTGATAATTGTCTGGTCCGGGAGCGAACAAATCTCCGTATAAGGCGTAGTTCAAAACCGGGCAGACCCCGCAATACGGCTTATATGCACAGTAATCGCAGGCAGAATTCTCCAAAATAGACGCCTGACAAACCACCCGAAGGTTAGGATGGGACACAAGCTCCTTATAGGAATGTTTTAATACATTCCCGAGAATGAATGTGTCTTCTCCCAACATCCTCCCCTCATCGCACGTATAGACTTTCCCGTCGTAATTGTAGAGTATCTGACCGATACCAGCTCCGCAGGGCGACCGCAGATCCAAAAAATTAGGATCCAAATCTCCCATAATCTTACGTAGCATGATTGCGCTCCCACGCTCGTAAAAAAACTTTCCCTTAAGGTTCAGGCCGATAATGTAATCCATTGCCTTTTCCCAGAACTTCAAAAAATCTGGAACGGAATACCCGATAGAGTTCTTGAATTTTCCCGACAACCCCAATAAACTTAACGGCCGCAGATGAACTCCGTAAAATCCCCATTTCCGGTACTCGTCCACTATGTCTTTGGGATATTTCAGGGAATATTTCGATATAGTCACTAGGGCGCCTAATTTATACAAGGAAGAGTCTTTCTTCTCCCGTGCCTTGATTTTTTTGATCCATGCTGTGGTTGCCCGATAGCTGTCCCCTTCGGCAAATGGTCTATTGGCGTTATGCAATGATTCCGGTCCGTCGAGAGAAGTGCATATCGAAATTGAGTGTTTGACAAGATAAGCGTGCTTTTCCCCGTCCATGAGACTCAAGTTTGTCACCAAACTGATAAAGAGATTCTTTTTTGCTTTTCTGTTCTTCTGTTCTGCCAGCTCTACAATGAACCGGACAATGGGCCAGTTAAGAAGTGGTTCTCCTCCCTGGAACTCAATGGTAATGTCCTTGCTGGGCGACTGGAAAATAGTATTGACCACGGCACGCGCCGTTTTTTTATCCATATCCATCCCTTTTGCCCCAATACCACGGGAGCTCGCCTGGCAATACACGCAATTATAATTACAGCGAAGCGTGACCACGACAATATGCAGAGATGGCCCTTGAAATAAAAAAACGTTCCTCTGCTGGCAAATCTCGATGGATTTTCCCAGATCCGCATCGTCTTTAATAAAATTATTTGCCTGAAGGTTCTTATAGGTTGACGATTTTTTATCCAGCTTTCCTTGGATGAATTTTTTGAACTCGGGTTTCGTCAAAAACAAATAACACCCGCTGTCGTTGGTAACGAGATATTTGCCTTTTAGTTCCTTAAAACGGAAAAAGCCGACCTTTTCCTTATTGATATGGACCAATGATGTTGATTCGGGACTCTTTTTCATTCTTTTATCAGAGAAAGCACATAATTGCAGAATTCATCCACAATAACCCGCTCCACATCTTTATGTATACGCGTCATATTCACACAATAATAACGGCCTTTTTCGGAAAAAACACAGGTAGACAAATGCCTGTAAGCGGCCATTGTTTTCTGTATTGCTTTCAAAGGATACAAATCTTTATGGAAACGGATATTCATAAATAACGAAGGTGCTCTAAGAAGCTCATTCCCGGGATGTTTTCGTGCGTGTCTTTTTCGCGAATTTCTTTTCCCAGGGTACGGCAATGCCCAGATCGTCGCCCTTCCATTCCTGTATTTCCTCTTTGGACTCATCTATTTCCTCGTTTTCAGGAAGTACACCGATAAGCGCCCGGCCGACAATATATTCCCTGATTTTCCGGTTATTTTTTGAGATTTCATTACGCAAGCTGTAGCTCAAAAGCGCGTTTTGAAACTCACCGGCCATAACATCCAGTTCTTTCTTGCTTAATTCTTCTTTTTGTTTCAGGGTCACCAAAATCTCTTTTTTCGAATTCTGATCCAGGAAAATGTACGCCCGGTCCAAAAACGCATAGGCTGCCCCATACACGGCTTCAAGCGAATAGAGTTTCGGGTTTACAACAACACGAATCTGATTTACGGATTTTTTTGCAGGCATTAATTTTAAGTATGATTATTTTTCTTGCCCAACTTAAATCGGATTGCTCACCTTGCAGCACAATATCTGACCGGTAGTCGAAGCCAGCCCGGACCAGGTATAAAAACCCGAAGGGCATAGCGTAGTACCGCTGGTGGCGGTGTAGGTCACCAAGTTGCAAATGTTCGTACCGCCAGAAATATACAAGCTACCCGGTACGCTTCCAACGGTGGTAGTGCCTATACCCACACTCCCGTTGCCGGCGCTACTGATAAACAAATTTCCTCCGTCGTTATTCAGGTACAAGGGACTGGTGGTGCCGTTGTTACGCGCCATAATCTCATTCTGATCAATAGAAATGTTTGAAGTTTCGGATCCGCCCAGAACAAACAATCCATGCGTGGATGGTCCCGTGTCTGTGGTACCAACAATATTAAGATAGGTCACCGGGCTCGTTGTATTAATACCCACATTATCCATAATATTAAACTTCCCGATTTTCGTTTGCGTTGTGGTACTGACATTGATCGGCGCGGGGATATTCCCGCCCGGAGGGTTGACGCTCGGGTTTGACCACGCAATCACGAAACCGACAATAACAAAAGAACACACGGCTATCAGCATGCTCCAGACAACCGACTGTCTTTTAATAGTGCTCCCAAAACTTTTTTTGCCTTTATTTAAAAGATGCTTTATGAACTTTGCCATACTATTTAATATCTCTATCCCTTATATATATTATTATTATATTGTGTCAATATGGAAAAGGCAAGAAAAATATAAAGAATCCAAGGTCAAAACCCGTCAAGATAAACGGGTTCCAAAACAAAAAAATGCAGATTATGCCCTACCTGTTCCCTTGCTATATTTGGTTTCTAATAGATAATTACTACAAATAAACCAAAATGGCAAAAATCAAGATCATACAAGACAGGAAGAAATGCATCGGGTGCGGGGTGTGCGCCGCTGTTTGTCCGGAAAACTGGGAACTGAAAAAAGACGGTAAGGCGAGTCCAAAGAAAACCCAATTGGACAAGATCGGATGCAATAAAAAGGCGGCGGACGCCTGCCCGGTTCATATCATAAAAATCATCGAGAAGTAGCCTGCATCATCCATCTTCAACATAATCCGATTCGACAGAAATAAACAAGAATATTCTAGACGAACCCGATAAACCGGATGATTGTTCGGTGTTGTTTTTAGTACTTTATAATGCAGTTCATTACCAGGAAAGGGTCCATGACATTAAAGGGTGTACCGCTTCCGGTGGTTCCGGTTGTAACACTGCCGGTGCCTTCCCAATCATTACCGCTTCCCGCGCCATAACCCAACTTACTAGACGGACCGGTATGGCTATGAGCAGCTAATTGATTCACGGTCAAAGTATGCAATTCTTCCCCGCTCGTAGCCGACATCAACCTATTCGTCAGTTCGCTACCCTGGCCAAAACCAATGGGATTTCTTCCCCGCATATCCGGAACATTGAAAGTAGTGGATCCATTACCGGCGCCATAGATTGTCCCGATCACGGAAAACAAATTCGCATACGTGGCTCTGTTTACGGCGCTCCCGTCACACTTTAACCACCCTGATGGCGCAGTGGAACTGGCGTAAAAAGAAACGGCCCCGATGGGCAGTCCCCCGCCAAGCTCGATCTCTGTTCCAGAATCATTCAAATAATACAATTTACTGTCCGAGCTCTTTGCGTACAATTTAGCGTATCCCGAAGTGGAAGCAGGAACGATATTTTCTTGGAATGAAAGGGCGCTGCTGATTGTCGCCCGCGAAAGCGTGGTGGTTCCCAATACTATCAAGTCCCCGCTTTTGGTCTGTGTAGAGGCGCCGACATTAATCGGCACCAACACATTCCCGCCCGGAGGATTGACGCTCGGATTCGACCACGCCAAAGCAAGCCCCACAATAACGAACGTGCAAACCGATACAATAATACCCAAGAAAATCGACTGTATCTTATCACTTATACCCGATTCCCCTTTTTTGAAAAAGTCTCTTACTTTCGCGATAAACACAGTCGTATATCAGATATCTCTATTATTCTTAATCCTTATATTATAAAGCTATCAAAATCAAAAAACAAGAAAAGCATTAAGACATATCTGACCGCACGATACTCCCCGTGGAACGTAAAAAGAAAAACCTTGTTTCGCCCGCGCTTGGATCTTAACAATAACTCTCCGAGTGAATAGAGTCCTTGGGGAATCCTATTTTTTTCAGTTCCGCAAAATTCTGCTCGACAAAATCGCTGTTCCCGGATAAATAAACAGATGTTTCCGTTTCGGGAAATTTCCGAGTTTCGTCAACTATGAACACATTCACGTGACCCTGTTTACCGATCCATTTTTTCGTAGGCCGGGAAAGGACAATTTCATAGCGGAAATTAGGATATTTTTTTGTCCAGTCATCGAAAATATTTCGCAGAACAACGTCTTTTTCGCTCCGAAGCCCCCACAAAAAGACAATATTCGGATTGGAGGGTGAATCAAGCAGGCATTCGATCATGGATTTATAAGGAGCCAGTCCGCATCCTGTCGCCGCAAAAATAAAGTTCGTATGCCTGTCTTTTTGACAGGTAAAAAATCCGGTCGGCTTGATCGTTTCCACTATGTCCCCTTTTTTCAGGTTACGAATATAGGTGGTGCCCGGACCGCCGGGAGCAATGTCGACAAAAATCTCCCAACTCGGCAAGAATCCGGGAGTACTGAAAATCGAATAGCACCGGAATAACGACGGCGGAATCTTCATAGTTACATACTGACCGGGAATAAATGAAAAATTAGGGGTAGATGATTCCAGGGTCACTAAGTGGAACTTGTCGTTCAGTTTCTTGTTCTCGATGACTTTTGATTTTGAAAATAATGCTTGCATTTTCGTATACTTGTGACTATACTATCATCATATAGATAACTGTCAATATGATATGGCTATAAAATTCAAGTCAAGCTGTGCAGGATGTTTCTCCGGGCTCTCCTGCAATACCAGAACGGAAATCGTCACTTTGCTGCAAAAGAAAAAAAGGATGTCGGTGACGGAAATCGCGAAACATTTCAAAGTTACCCAGCCGACTATCACTCATCATTTGCATTATCTGAAGACAGTGGGAATATTGAGCGCAAAAAAACAGGATCGGCATATATATTATTATATTAACCCGAAATGCGGTTGGGATAATTGTCAGATTTTCATATGAAAACAATATATTTCGATAACGCGGCAACCACGCCAGTTCATCCGGCTGTTTTGACGGCGATGAAACCGTATTTCAACACGGCTTACGGAAACCCTTCGGAATTCCACGCTCTTGGCCGAAAAGCGAAAATCTCTTTGGAAAAAGCGCGAACCAATGTCGCAAAATTCTTGGGGGCAAAATCGCAGGAAATCGTATTTACCGGATCGGCAACCGAATCCATCAACCTGTCCCATAAAGGACTTATTGAAGCGATCCAGGGCGATTTCCATGGAACACAAAAACCGCACATTATCACCTCTGTTATTGAACACAGCGCGGTTCTTGAAACCTGCAGACACCTACAAAGAACAAATGCCGCTACCGTAACCTACTTGCCCGTGGATCGTTTTGGCGTAATTTCCCTTGAAAAGCTTAAAAAGGCTATACGGCCGACTACTGTCCTTGTTTCCTGCATGTATGTCAATAATGAAATCGGAACCATAGAACCAATCCCAAAAATCGGATCGCTTATACGGCGCTTGAACCATGCAGGAAGAAAGCATCGCATCTATTTCCACACGGATGCCACTCAGGCAATCCAATATTTGCCCTGCGATGTTAAAGTTCTCGGGGTAGATCTGCTTTCTTTTACGGGCCACAAAATCTACGCGCCCAAGGGTATTGGTGCGCTTTTCGTAAAACAAGATACTCCGCTTGTACGCCAACTTGACGGCGGCGGACAAGAATCGAATTTCAGATCAAGCACGGAAAATATCCCTTATATTGTCGGCCTTGGCAAAGCGATTACCCTAATCCATAAATCAAAAAAACAAACAATACTAAGAACTACGCGATTAAGAAATATATTGATAAAGGAAATCGCTGCGATCCCAGGGATTACTTTGACCGGACATCCCGAAAAGCGCGTTCCCCATATTGTTTCCTGTGTCGTAAGCGGAGTCGAGGGGGAGGCTATGATTTTGCATCTTTCGGACGCGGGTATCATGGCGTCTTCGGGATCGGCATGCACGAGTGCGCGGCTCGATCCGTCCCATGTACTTACGGCAATCGGTATTTCTCAGGAGCTGGCGCACGGATCTTTGCGGTTTTCAATTGGGAAAAACACCACGGCACGCGATGTCACTCGGGTAATAAAAAAATTGTCTGTGATAATCGAAAAATTAAGATTAATGGCCCCTGAATTCAATTAAATCAACGATATGAACGATCTTTTCAATCAAATCTATTCTCCGGAGGTCATGAAACATGTGCGTAATCCGAAAAACATGGGAATCATGAAAAATCCGGATGGCGAAGCAATGGTGGGAAATCAGAAATGCGGAGATATCATGAAGTTCTATATAAAGGTAGCTAAAAAGGCGGGGAAACCTTTCATTAAAGACATTAAATTCCAAACGCTCGGCTGCGGAGCCGCGATTGCCACCTCGAGCATGATGACCGTGCTGGTAAAGGGGAAATCTTTAGAACGGGCCGAAAAAGTCGGCAAAACAGCTATTATTTCGGCCTTGAAAGGATTACCGCCGGTTAAAATCCACTGTTCGGTGTTGGCGGATGAAGCCTTAAAAAAGGCCATAAAAAACTATAGGTCCAAAGAGGTCAAAAAATCCAAAGGATAAAGGTTAAGGCTTTGCCTCTGCACCTCCTACTACGGTAGACACTGTCTGCGTCTTTTTTTGTATGACCAATAAGGTGGAATACGGGGGAACATTTGAATTGGCATTAGTGGTACCGGAGATTCCGTGATCGTGACCGCCAATCACATAAACTCCAGAGGCCTGGGGACACTTCACAATGAATGAGCTACCTGAACCATTACTGCTTCCTGAAATTGTATGCGTATGGGTTGCGCTACCACCAGTAGTACCGTAGGTGGCGCTCCCGTAGAGAAAAGTATTATCCAAAGAAGATTTTCTGGTCCAACCCAATGGCGGCACCGCATCAGCAAATACCATAGTCCCGGCAGGTGCGGCAGAGGCGGCATCTGATTGCGCATATACTACTGTCGTGTACGAAGGAAGACTGTTGCCTCCATTAGTATTCCCATCGAATATAGTATGGGTATGGCCCACTACCGCTGCCGGACAGTCCCCGGACGACAAAACGCCTGGTGAACCTGAAGATGGCCCAGAAGTACCCCCGGTATAGCTATGAGTATGGGTGGTACCCCCGCCGGCCCCTCCATAACTTGAGGCTCCCCGGGGGAATTTGCTATTCAAAGCAGAAAATTGAGTCCATCCACTGACACTACCTTCAAACATAGCCACAGTGTTTGTATCTGCCTCAAGATCATTTGCCTTGCAAAAAACCATGTCAAGATATGGAGGCTCAACACTGCTGTTAGTGCCTATTGTTGAAGTAATCCCACTATGATTATTATCGAGCTCGGCACACCCTTGTGCAGAAGCAGCCCCGCCCGTTGTTATAAATCCGCAACCCACCCCACCCATCCCTATACTGGTATTACCGTGCGCATGGCTAGTAGAGCCTCCGGCAACAGCCGATGTTGAAGACGCGTATGGGAATTTACTATCAAGCGCTGTATCACGGGTCCAGCCAATGGGGCACGATGAGTTAGATAATACTTCGAAATTCCCCGTCCAACTCGCTTCCGCGTTCGTGGCGGCTACATTACCATGATACATGTAAATAATCTTCTCACCGTTCGGAATGGAGGGAACCGAAACCCATAGCTGGGAGTATGACGTGTTACACCCCCCTTCCACCCAGTACGTAAGCAGAGTTGTGCCGTCGCTATCGGTTATCCGGATATCGTCACAATCCCCCTGCATCTTGCCCTGGCTGATGAGCGTCAAGGTATTGACATCAACATCCGTATCGTAATTGGTCAGAGTTGAGCCCCAGTTCGTTATACTGATCGGGCTCCGATAACCCCACTGGGTGTTGTACCATGGCACAGGAGTTGGTGTGGGTGAACCCGGTGGAGGTGAAGCTTGGGGAATTTCAGAAATTCCGAATCCGCCCGGCAAAACTCCCACCTGACCGTCTGAATTCAAAACCATAACACTCCATAAACCAGTTTGTTTTCCTGTCACGTCGTACTGACACGACTGGAGGCTTGTTGAACCCACCAAAGTACATTCCACGGTCGAGGTGATATCACTGAAGCCGGCGCGAGTAAGCTTTGTTTTGACACCGGACTTGAAATTAGTACCTGTAATAATAAAGGTCACTGTCGTGGTTCCTGTTGACGGGGCCACCGAAGAAACGGTTACGTTGGAAACATAAGAAACCGGAGCCGCAAAGCCGTACGTATCCGTAATCCGGAACTGGGAGACCAGGCTTTTGTTACGCATGGACATAGTCACGAATACAGTATTGGACGGCACGCTTTGCTTGCGGTTTGCCTGTACTTTGTAGTTAACTGTCCCGCAAGAATTAACTTCCGTATTGGCACAATTCAAGCTGATCCAACCAACATTCTCGCTCCAAGCCCATCCAGAAAACGCTCCGGTAGAAGAGCTGATAGTAACTTTATAAGGAATGGATGAGGATGCATCTAAAGAATTAAAACTAATCCAGCCCAGCTCGCTTGACCATGCCCATCCGGAAACGTCACCCGAAGCACTTGAAGATACTTTATAAGGAACGGTATCGCACGAATCTGTGGAAACGCAATTAAAAGAAATGTACTCTTCCATACCGGGAACGTATGCCATGCCGTAAAAATCCCCTGCCCCAATCGGAATTTCCAACTTACCGGTAGGCGGATTAAAATCAATCCATCCGATTCCCTCGTTGGTGCTGCTGGCCGATCCGCCGCCAGACCACGCCCATTCATTCGGCGGAATCGCTTCGGTCAAAAGACTCGATAAATAAGAAAAACTGAGATCGGTGACCTCGAGATTCTCGGGGGAAATAAACACCATACTTCCGCTCCCTTCTTTTTTATAGACCCTGCCGTTTAAAAGTCCGAATTCGGTAGGAGTCTTTGAATCCGTGTTCATACCTAAAACCAGGGTAGACCCTGAACTTGTGGAAACGCCCGAGGTTTCAGAGATCGCCTGCTGGATTACCTGCGAGGTGAACCGAAGGCTGTGACTGATATTTGTTTTTACCTGTACATTCAAATAATACTTATAGACACTCGAAAATGTCGTCATGAGCCCAACACTGATGATGCCGAACACCGCGGAGTACATCAACAACTCCATAAGAGTAAATCCATGGAACCGGCGCATGAAACGTTTTTTTTGCAACAGTTTCCTGATAATAGTTATTGTTTCCATGTAAGAGAAATATCTTCTACCGACGGCGTATTGATCGCGGATGATACTAAATATATTTTATACCTAAAATACCGATGATTAAAGTGGTACTCTTTACTGATCGGAATCGAGGTATTGGGTTGGGCAGAACCGGCTCCCGGATAATACGAAGAAGAGGTGCCGTCGTTTCCTATGAAAACCCATGGGCCTGATTCGCTGTTAGAAGACGCTATCTGGAAACGTACCTGGGTATCCCCCGTTAAAGTCCCTTGCCAAACAAGGGCAACCGGAACCACTCCCCGTTCTACCCGGGTGTCGAAAATAAGGGACTCCAAGGTGGCACTCGACCCTAATTGATTACTTAAAACACCGGCAGAATTATACACGACGCTGGAGCTCGCGGTTAAAAATCCGGTTGGCGCCGTAAAGGTCGTACTCGTGCCCACCTGCCCGGTTGACCAATCGGTTTGGGTAAACACTGAATCAGTGCTGCGGAAAATGTACTCGTAATCAGAAAAAGTACGTCCCTTCCAGCCGACCGTATAGGTAACCCGTTTTGTCAAAGCGTCGTCGGTCCCGCCGGAAGCAACAATATTATTACTGCCATCGCGCATAACCGGTTCAAGGGCGAACGACCGGATAAAAGGAATGTTGCTTATGGTTTGTGTTTCCTGCCCTTCTTTGATCTGCCAGGTGCTGGTGTACCGAGTCGGATAAAACTTTGTGACGCCACTGTATAATGCGTTTACCTCGGAACTGG
>Ga0208958_1001595_pt1 | contig 22082 bp, 14 predicted proteins | sample RifOxyB1_FD_184032 | JGI IMG/M metagenome (GOLD analysis project Ga0208958, IMG submission 184032) | Soil microbial communities from Rifle, Colorado - Rifle Oxygen_injection B1 (SPAdes) | ecosystem: Environmental > Terrestrial > Deep subsurface > Rock core/Sediment | place: Rifle, Colorado... | reverse complement strand
CTATATTTTTACCATTATTGGAATTGGGAAAATTCTTGAGAAGGTTGATCGTGAATATATGTATATAGGCATGGCTTCTTTTGCTTTTAATCCTCTCATTATTATTGAATCCCTAGTAAGTTCTCATAATGATATCGTTATGATGGCACTTGCCGTGTGGGCTATTGTATTTTTTCAACAAAAAAAACGTTGGATTTCCTGGATATTGTTATCGTTATCTATCGGCATGAAACTCATGACTATTTTTCTTATCCCTTCCTTTATGACGGGGTGGAAAAGAAATACGATGCTCATCTTTATGAGCATTGGTTTTATGGCTGTACTATTTCAACGTGAGGTACTATCGTGGTATTGGGTTTGGATTGTGCCTTTTATTTCACTCGTTCCAAGAAAGTGGAATGTATGTATTATCTCTTATGGAGTTTCAATTGGTCTTCTTCTTAGGTACGCTCCATTTTTGTATTATGGGAATTGGGATCCGCCAGTTGGCGAGATTAAAATGTGGGTGATGTGGGTTCCCATCGCTATCGCACTTGTCATATCGATTGTAATGGAAGTAAAAGATCGTCAAATTTCTTCAAAATAGGCTATAATGGAGGGTATGTCCATAAACTGTAAGCTTCTGAGAAGCCCTATTGTGTGGATGATAGGGATAACGGCTATATATATCATTTCTAGGCTCATTAACCTCACAGCTCTTCCTATTTTTACGGATGAAGCTATCTATATACGCTGGTCACAAATCGGTGGAAATGACGCTTCGTGGCGGTTTATATCGCTTACTGACGGGAAGCAGCCGCTATTTACCTGGTTTGTCATGGCTAGCCTCCGGTTTTTTCAAGATCCATTGGTCGCTGGAAGAATCGTATCTATTGTAGCCGGTTTTTGTAGTATATGGGGGTTGTATCTGCTTGGAAGTGAAATATTTAAGAACAAACGCGTCGGTGTCATTGCTGGGTTTTTGTATCTTATCTCCCCGTTTACGCTCATATATGACCGGATGGCACTTTATGACGCCTGGGTGGCTACGTTTTTTATCTGGAATTTGTATTTAGCTATTCTTCTTGTTCGGCGGGTTAGACTTGATATCGCGCTCATATTTGGTTTAATCCTAGGCGTAGGTATGCTCAACAAAACATCTGCATTTTTCAGTTTATATTTGTTGCCTGCAACTATTATTCTTTTCGACTTTAGGCAAAAACAAAAAATGAAGAAGTTGATCGGGTGGATAGGATTGTGTGTTCTTGCTGCCGTGATGTCTCAGGTTGTATACAGCATTTTGAGGCTATCTCCATTTTTTTATATCATTGCACAAAAAGACGTCACATTTATTTATTCATATAGTGAATGGATCACCCATCCGTTTAGGTTTCTGCTGGGGAATTTGCACGGCGAGTTCGATTGGGTTATCCATTATTTGACATTGCCGATTTTCCTGTCCGCTTTGGCTCCGTTTCTTATCATTTGGAAAAAACCGATGGAGAAATTTCTCCTTCTCGGATGGTGGTTTGCACCCTTTGTCGCACTCGCTTTATTTGGAAAGGTGTTGTATCCGAGATTCGTGCTTTTTATGGCGATGCCTTTTCTTGTTCTTGCGGCTGTCACCTTTGATTGGATAATGAAAAAAATTCGTCCTCAGATATTGAGCATGATCATTATTGGTTTATTATGTTTTCAGGCTATTTACATATCCGCGTGGATCATTTCCGATATTAAAACAGCACCGATTCCGCGATCTGATACCGGTCAATATATTAATGATTGGCCGTCCGGTTGGGGAACAGATGAAATCGTAGCATTCTTTAAAGATGAAGCAAAAGATAAACCCATTTCCGTATATACGGAAGGGACGTTTGGACTATATCCGTTCGCACTTGAAATTTATCTCTGGGATAACAAGAATATTGAGATTCATGGAATCTGGCCGCCACCGGAAACAATTCCTGCTGAAATAGTCGCTAGCGCCGAGAAGAAAACAACTTTTTTCGTTGTGTACCAAAAACAAAAAAAATATAATTGGCCAATAACTTTGATTACAAAATATCAAAAAGGGAATAATGTTGATGTTTATACATATCTTTACAAAGTTGAACTGCCGAAAAATCCATAACAATACCTTCTATGAATAAAAAACAGATGTATATGTTATTATCCGTTATTTTGCTACTAGCGGTATCTTTTATTATTTTATTTCCTATATTTAAACCTGGATTGTTGATTACCGATGACGGCGGATGGATGGTTGTTCGATTATCTGCATTTTTTCAAAGTTTTCGAGAAGGACAATTTCCCGTTCGTTTTTTGGGCAGGCTCAATCAAAGCTATGGGTATCCGGTTGCAAACTTTCTCTACCCGGGGTTTATGTACATAGGAAGTGTTCTTCATGCACTTGGTCTTCCGTTTCAAGCCGCTGTTGAAGCAATTATTGTCGGATCCGTGATTATAGGTGGGTTGTTTACTTTTTTTTGGCTGCGAAGACAATTTTCAAATACCGCAAGTATCGCCGGAGCATGTGTCTATATTTTTATGCCATACTTGCTGTATGACATTTTTACACGGGGATCTGTCGGAGAGGTATTGGCAATTGGCATTATGCCGGTTGCGCTTTTTGCCGTTGAGTCGAAGAATAAGTGGCTTCTTGCACCGGCAATTGCAATAGTTGCAATTAGTCACAATACGCTTGCTGCATTCTTCATTCCTATAGTATTGGGGTATATTGTACTGAAAAAGTATTGGTCACAACTTTTTCATCTTGTCCTTGGTGTCGGAATGACATCATTTTTTTGGCTTCCCGCACTATTTGAACGGGTGTATGTAGCGTTTAACACCACCACAGTTTCAAATCCCGAAGTCTATTTTTCGATCAGTCATACGCTCATCCTGTGGAGCTTTCCGATAGCTATCGCTATCCTATATCTGCTTGTTAACAAAGGGTATAGAAAACAAAAAGAATTTTGGTTTTTTGTAAGTATCGCAGCCGTAGGAATATTTTTCGCTTCCGGTTGGAGTTCATCTCTTTGGCAGACTTCGGGATTAGGTACATTTGTGCAGTTTCCATTCCGCTGGTTATCGTTTCTTACCATTGCTGGTCCTTGGCTTGTTGCGTGTAGTATTCATATTTTGAAAAAAGGCAAACTGATTGTCATGGCATGCATGATAGTTTTTTTTGCAGGGAATTGGGCAATGGAATATATAGGATCTGTCAGTGTTGTGCAGCCCGAAGGATTTTTCTCGACTAATGAAGCCACGACCACCGTGCAGGATGAATATATGCCACTTTGGGCATCAAAACAAATGAGTTACCGGGGAAACAAACGCATTGAGTTTTTTATGGGCAGGGGAACGATTGACGAGAAAAAAGTCACCACCCAAAAGATTGATGTTGTGATCCATGCCAAAGAAAAAAGCGTGATTCAGATAAACACTGTTTATTATCCGGGATGGGGAGCAATGCTCGATGACGTTCGAGCGACGCTATCGTATGAAAATGAATATGGACTCATGCGCATTACTGTTCCTGCCGGGGATCATCAACTGTATATGGAATTTCGGGAAACTCCGGGAAGATTCTTGGCAGATGTGGCAAGTGCAATGTTCGGCGTTTTATATCTCATTTCATTAACTGGATTTATGATTATTCAGAAAAAAAGGAAAGTATGAAAAAAGTATTTGGGCTTATTATCGTTTGTATACTGTCTTTCTGGTCAGTGAAGAGTCTTATTGGGCGAGGATACTTTCCTATGCATGACGATACGCAAGTCGCAAGAGTTATTGCGATGGGGAACGCGCTCAAATATGGGCAGTTCCCCGTGCGATGGGTTGGGGATTTGGGATATGGGTATGGATACCCGTTATATAATTTTTATGGTCCACTTTCATATTATTTTGGAGGTTCTTTATACGCTCTTGGCGTGGACAGTGTCACTTCGACAAAATGGATGTTTGGAGTAGGATCTGTGCTTGCTGCTGTCTCCATGTTCTTCTTTTTATATCCGATGTTGGGATTATTGTCTGCTGTCACCGGATCCATCATTTTTCTTTATGCTCCGTATCATGCGGTGCAAATATTTATTCGAGGTTCTGTTGGAGAATATTGGGCAATCGCATTTGTTCCTCTTGTATTACTCGGTATTTATAAAAAGAGACCAATTATTGGCGCACTAGGACTCGCTGGTACAATTCTTTCTCATACAATACTTGGATTTATCTCAACCGTTATTTTGGGATTTTCGATTGTTATATTTATGATAAGAAGACGTGATTGGAACATGTTGAACATATTGCTCCTCGGTCTTGGTATGTCAGCATTTTTTTGGCTTCCGGCTCTTATGGAAATGCAATACACGAGTGTCTCTCATATGATTTCCTCATCATCAACCTCATTTTCAGATCATTTTATTTGTGTATCTCAATTATGGAATGCGTCGTGGGGATATGGAGGATCAGCTCCCGGATGCGTTGATGGGATGTCTTTCAAAATAGGAAAATTTCATAGCATTATCTTTGCACTGTCGTTATGTATTCTATTTTTCAATAGATTAGTTATGAGACTGAAAAAAATAAATACGATTGTCATGGTGGTAGCCTTGTATACCGCAGTGATGATATTTTTGATGCTTCCGTATTCATCTTTTATTTGGAATTTTTTTCCTTTAACGCGATTTATTCAATATCCCTGGAGGCTTTTATCTTTTGTGATAATTGGAATTGGGATACTCAGTGCTTATTTTGTAGTATCATGGAAAGCGCCGATTGTCCGTTTACTTACTGCAGGAATTCTTATTACCGGAACAATAATCATTAATGCAAAATTGTTCGTTCCGCAGTATCAATATCTCAGGGACACCGAACAATTCGAAACAAAAGAAGAACTACGTTTTCGAATATCTAAAATATCTGATGAATATCTTCCAAAAGAGATCAACCGGCCGAAAAACTTCAATGATATTGTACACGAATCTATTTCCAATACCTCGTCTATTCAGGTAAAAGAACTTTCTCTAAAAGAGACCTTGATGAGATATGAAATCATTGCTTCGAAGTCTCAAGAGCTGGAAGTGAATATTGCCTTTTTTCCGGGATGGAAATTTTTTGTTAATGATCACAAAGTTACTAAAATTGTAAGTGGTATTCCATCTGTGACGATACCAGCTGGAATGAGTATAATAGAGGCACGATTTACAAACACTCCCGTCCGGACAACAGCCAATTTTATAACTGTTATAACGTTTATAACAATGATAATTTTTATGTTTATCTATGGAAAAAAAACCAAAACTTAATATTGTCATTCCCGTATACAATGAAGAAGATGAGCTTGAGGGTCATACAGAGACTCTTATTGGATTTCTTAAGTCGTATCTGACTGATTTTGATTGGACGATCACAATTGCTGATAATGCTTCTGTCGATAAAACACTTGTTATTGCCCGTAAACTTGCAAAAAAGTATCTGACAGTGCGTGCGTTTCATTTGGATAAAAAAGGTAGGGGTCGGGCTGTGAAAAAAGCGTGGATGGAAATTGAAGCTGACGTTCACTGTTATATGGATGTAGATTTGTCCACTGACTTAAAACATATTCCGCCACTGGTGAGGTCACTTCTTCGGGGATATGACATTGCAATTGGCACGCGGAATGCTGAATCTTCAAAAGTATATGGAAGAGGTTGGATACGAACGTTGACATCAAAGACATATATCACTCTTATCCGACTGTTATTTTTTGTTCGTTTTACCGATGCGCAGTGTGGGTTTAAGGCAATCACGAGTCAAGCAGCGAAAAGTTTACTTCCGCATATAGAGGATAACGAATGGTTTTTCGATTCAGAACTTCTCATTGTTGCTGAAAAGCTTAGGTTTAGAATATATGAAGAGGCAGTGACGTGGATCGATAACCCAGGCTCAACAGTACGGGTAGTTAAAACGGCACAAGGAGATTTGGAAGGACTGTGGAGATTATTCAAAACCAGGCCATGGAAAAATCTTTCTAGGCGATATGGATGAAACAAACATCGAAATCATTAAGAAAAAATCAGTCACAGGTATCGTGGCACTTACTTCACGGACATTCCTTTTACAGTTGATTGCTTTTGGAGCGACTTTTCTACTGACTATCTATTTGACTCCATCAGTATTTGGCATATTTTTCGTTGTTTCAGCATTCATTTCATTCCTATCCTATTTTTCGGATATTGGTCTTGCAGCAGCTCTCATTCAAAAAAAGGAAGAGATTACAGATGATGATTTAACAACAACATTTACCATACAGCAACTATTGGTATTTCCGATTGCGCTTGTTTCATATTTTTTATCTTCGAAAGTCGCTGCCTTTTATGGACTAGACAGAGAAGGAGTAGTTTTATTTCAAGCGCTTGTTATTTCTTTTTTCTTTTCATCGCTAAAAACAATTCCTTCAGTGCTTCTTGAACGGTCACTAAAGTTTCATATCCTCGTTATCCCTCAAATAGCAGAAACATTAGGATTTTACATTGTTGCCGTAGTTCTTGCCTCCCGAGGATTAGGAGTAACAAGTTTTACGTATGCAGTGTTAACGCGGGCAATTATTGGACTCATCCTCATGTACATCGTCTCTCCGTGGAAAATAAAAATCGGGATTGAAAAAACAGTAGCGAAACGGTTACTCAAATTTGGCATACCTTTTCAACTTAATTCTTTTTTGGCACTTCTTAAAGACGACTTGATGACAGTATTTTTAGGAAAAGTTCTTCCTTTTGCAGAAGTAGGCTACATTGGATGGGCAAAGAAATGGGCCGAAGTGCCGCTTCGTCTTATCATGGATGGTGTCATTCGGGTAACATTCCCTGCATTTGCACGGCTTCAGCATTCAAAAGAGATTTTAGGACAGGCAATTGAAAAGACGCTATTTGGCCTCGCTATCACCATTCTTCCCATATCAGTGGGACTTCTGTTTTTTATTGATCCACTCGTAAAACTTATTCCTAAATATGGTAAATGGGAACCCGCACTATTTTCCTTTTCATTGTTTGTTCTCGCCTCTATTTTAGCTGCATTTTCAACTCCTCTTACCAATGCTCTCAACGCAGTTGGAAAGATAAAAATTACTCTTATGCTTATGGTGTCGTGGACAATTGCCACCTGGATTCTTACCGTCACGCTTGTTCATTTTATTGGATTTAATGGAGTCGCCGTTGCGCTTCTTATTCTTACAACATCACTTGGTGTTGTTGTGACACTCGCCAAAAAAATTGCAGATTTCTCTTTTATATCCATGGTTAAATGGCCGTTTGCAGCAGCAATTGCACAATTACTGTGGTATTACTTGTTACGGGGAAATCCGCCATACACACCAGCGTATCAGGTTTTAATAGCTTCCTCCGGTGCTATACTATATGTAGCCGTACTTTTTATATTTGAAAAGAAACATATCATGGAAATAATTCATTTTATTCGTCAAAAATAATATGAAACTAACGATATCTGTTGTCATATCTACCTATAATAAAGAGACATCACTTGAGCGATGTTTAAATTCAGTCAGCGAGCTTGCGGATGAAATAATCGTTATCGATAACCAGTCACAGGATAAAACAGTGGAAGTGGCAAAGAGGTACACAAAAAAGGTATTCAGTGTTCCCAATCAACTAATGCTCAATTGTAATAAAAATAAAGGCTTTGAAAAAGCAAGTGGAGATTGGATACTCAATCTTGATGATGATGAGGAAGTAACCCCGGTTCTTGCGAAAGAAATACTATCACTTATTCGTTCTCATCCATCTCATAACGGCTTTTGGATAAAACGGAAGAATTATTCGTTTGGTAAATGGATACAACATGGGCTTTGGTGGCCGGATAAACAAATTAGATTGTTTCGAAAGGGACGTGGACAATTCCCCTGTGTTCATATCCATGAATATATCAAAGTGGATGGAGAGGTCGGAGAGTTAACTGAACCATATATTCACTATAATTATGAAACAGTACATCAATATCTCACAAAAATTGACCGTGCGTCAACGAGTGAAGCGATTACATTGTCAGAGTTAAACTATCAACTCATGTGGTATGATGCGATTCGGTTTCCCGTATCTGATTTTTTAAAAATATATTTTGCACAGGCAGGATATAAAGACGGACTTCATGGTTTGGTTCTTTCTTTATTTCAAGCATTCTACTCTTTTTGTACCTTTGCCAAATATTGGGAAATGAAAAAATGTCAGGAGCATGACATACAGCTGAAAGATGTGTCGTTAGAACTTACAAATCGAAAAAAGGAAATACAATATTGGGTACTAACAAGTTATATTGCTGAAACCTCATCATTGGCGACTAAAGTATGGTTGAAGATAAAGCGTAAATTTATAACTTTACTTCAATGAAAACAAAACAATATCATATCGCTGTTATTATTGTTAATTGGAATGGAAAAGATGATACCGTGAGATGTGTGGAATCACTCCAAAAAATTAACCTGATGGGGAATACGCTATCAATAATTGTTGTTGATAACGGATCGACGAATGATTCAGTGGCGGTTATAAAAAAATCTTTTCCAGAGATATCTATTATTGAAACAGGTAAAAATTCAGGTTTTACAGGCGGTAATAATATTGGAATTCAAAAAGCGATCGAGATACGGGCTGATCTTATTTGGCTACTCAATAATGATACGTTAGTAGACCGGCAGGTGTTATCTTTTGCGTCAGTATTTGATGATTTTTCCGTCGGAGCGTGTGGAAGCAAGATCTATTTTGCACCAGGTCATGAATTTCACCACGATAGGTATAAAGAGAACGAGCGAGGTCGAGTATTTTGGTATGCGGGAGGTCTTGTTGATTGGAATAACCTGTATGCATCTCACCGAGGTGTTGATGAAGTGGATCATGGGCAATACGACAAGATTATTGAAACCCCATTTATCACTGGTTGCTCATTTGTTGTCAGAAACGAGGTTATAAAACAGATTGGTATGCTCGATGATAAGTATTTTTTGTATCTTGAGGATTTAGATTGGAACATTCGTATTCAAAAAGCAGGATATAAAACCATGTATTTCCCGAAATCTATTGTTTGGCACGTCAATGCCGGATCTTCAGGAAGACCCGGTAATCCGATACATGAATATTATTTTACCCGGAACCGGTTGCTTTTGGGTATGAGTTATGCGTCTCTGCGGACAAAGTTTGCATTGATCCGTGAAGGTTTTCGTTTCTTCATCGGGAAATCAGCTATTCGAAGAAAAGCAGTAGTAGATTGGTTGTTTGGTCGATTAGGTTTTCAATATGAACCCAAAAAATACAATTAGTGCCATTATCATAGCCAAGAATGAAGACGCTCGGATTGAAGAGTGTATCAAAAGTATTAGCTGGGTTGAAAAAGTCATTGTTGTCGATAATGATTCAACTGATAAGACAGTTGAACTCGCTAAGAAACTAGGGGCGAAAATAATTGTTTGCAAAGAGAATGATTTTTCTTTACTTCGTGAGACTGGAGCAAAGGCAGCAACAGGAACATGGTTATTGTATGTGGATGCAGATGAAATAGTAACGAATAAACTTAAAGAAGAGATTCTGAAAACAACCAGCCTGCCGGCAGGCAGGGTTCAGGGTTACTTTATATCAAGAAAGAATTTTTATTTGGGTCATGAGTGGCCGACAAAAGACAAAATGATACGGTTTATCAAAAAAGACGCGCTTATATCATGGCAAGGTAAATTGCACGAACATCCGGAAATACAAGGGGAGATCGGAGATCTTAAAGAATCACTTATTCACAACACGCATAGAACGCTTTCTGAAATGGTGGATAAGACGAATGAGTGGTCTGAAGTTGAAGCAGATTTACGGTTACGAGCCCATCATCCTCACATGGCAGCATGGAGATTTTTTAGGGTCATGGGATCAGCATTTTGGAGATCATATATGAGTGAAGGCGGATGGAAAGCAGGAGTAGTCGGATGGATAGAGAGTATCTATCAGGCTTTTAGTATATTTATTACCTATGCAAAATTATGGGAAAAGCAACAGAAAAATCTAAAATAAGAATATCACCGATTTTTATTATTTTTATATTTTGGCTTGTATTCTGCGTGCCATATATATTCAAAGGTCTCGTTCCCTTTCCTTCTAAATATCTTGTAACCTTTTTTGCTCCGTGGAACGCATCCTATGGAATGCCAGTGAAAAATAACGCGATGCCTGACGTCATAACGCAGATCTATCCTTGGAAGCAAATAACTATTGATTTGGTAAAACAAAGTCAATTTCCTCTTTGGAATCCGTATGCATTTGCAGGTACTCCTCATGGGGGAAATTATCAGACAGCAGTGTTTAATCCAGTAAACATTTTATTTTTTCTTCTTCCATTTATTGACGCATGGAGCGTCATGATTCTTCTTCAACCGCTCCTTGCGGCTTTTGGAACATATCTTTTTCTTCGCGTTCTTGACAGGTCAAAAGTTGCATCGCTCATTGGATCTATCGGATTTATGTTTTGCGGATTTATCACAACATGGATGGCCTACGGGACTCTTGGATATGCAGCACTTACCTTGCCGTGGATTTTATGGTCGATTGCAATAAATTTTAGGAAACATACAGTCATTGGGAGAATAGCACTTCCCATATGTATTGCGGTTTCCTTCTTCTCAGGGCATTTTCAAATTAGTTTGTATGTGTGTATTGCAGCAATACTATTTATCTGTTTTGAGGGATGGCAGAAAAGAAATTGGAAAGAAACCATTTATTCATTGATGAGTATTTTTATCGGAATTGGAATTGCGGCTCCGCAACTGCTTCTCACCTATCACGCGTATGTTGCATCAACACGTACAGATAGTTTTATTCGCGCTGAAGTTGTTCCGTGGCAATATCTCATCACGCTCTTCTCTCCTGATTTTTATGGAAATCCGGTAACAAGAAACGACTGGTTCGGACATTATGCGGAATGGGGTTCATACGTTGGAATAATACCTCTCGTTTTATCAAGTATTGCTTTATGCGTACCTTTGAAAGGTTATAAAAAGTTTTTTTTGGTTCTTATCGGTGTTGTTGTATTATTGGCATTTCCGACTCCTGTTAATGACCTTCTTTTCCGATTAAAAGTTCCTATTCTTTCAACAAGCGCGGCATCACGGATTATATTTCTTCTCAGCTTTGCAGTTGTGGCTCTCGCTTCTTTTGGATGTGATGATTTAATAGCTGCATGGAAAGAAAAAAGAAAAAAGTTTATTCTGCGACTTATCATCGGATGGGTTGTATTTCTTGTCACCATTTGGATTATCTTACTTGGCATTAAACCGCTATCTTTGTATGCGCTTGCTATAGCGAAACGGAATTGTATATTACCTACGGCTATAACTTTTGGAGTATTGTTTATTATGGGCGTTGGATTAATTAAAAAATACAAACGGTATATATTTTTTGTGTTGTTTTTACTGGGTCTTAGCATGTTTGACATGTATCGTTATGCAACGAAATGGATGCCGTTTGATGAAAAAAAATATCTGTATCCTGAGTCAACTTCGGTAGCGTTTTTGAGAAAGAACATCGATTTTAACCGTGTATTTGGAAATATAGGTGGAGAAGTCGGAAATATGTATAAATTACCACTCATTGAAGGTTATGATGCGATGTACCAAGCGAGATACGGTGAATTTATTGGTGCCTCTTCCAATGGAATTGTCGCTCCGGCAGGAAGATCAGTAGTATCGTTTGATAAATACGGACGATTTAATAGTGATGTGCTTCAGTTATTAGCAGTTCGGTATATCTATCAAAGAAAAAGTGATGGGAGAAATGTATGGGCATTTCCGGTTTGGCAATATCCAGAGGGCGATATGGTGAAACGGTTTGAGGACGAACATTATGAAGTATATGAATATACGCGTGCATATCCTCACGCTTTTTTAGCTTCATCTTATGAAGTATGGCAGGATCCTCAGGAAATAATTGATACGCTTTTTAGAAATGACTTTGACAGGCGAAACACACTGGTGCTTGAAGAAGAACCAAGTATTAAACCAGCGCAAGGAGAAGGTGTTGCAGCAATTGAGAAATATGACGCTAATAGAATAGTGATTCAGACAAATAGCACAGTGTCGAAATTATTATTCTTATCCGATATATATGATGACGGATGGGAAGCAAAGATTGACGGAAAGAGGACAAAAGTCTATCGGGCAGACTATGATTTCAGGGCTGTGGGTGTCCCAGCTGGAACGCATACGATAGAATATAGGTATCACCCGATGGAGTTTCGTATCGGTCTGTTGGTAGCTCTTATAAGCATTATTCTATTGGGCCTTATACTATTATGAAAATTGGACTATATAATCCGTATTTTGATTCTTTTGGTGGAGGAGAGCGATACATGCTGACCCTTGGAGAACATTGGTCCAAGATGCACCACGTATCAATTTTTTGGGATGACGATACTATTACTTATAAATCTCAGAAGCGCTTCAAATTAGATTTATCCCGGATAACAGTCGTACCGAACGTATTTAAAAACGGATCACTCATAAAAAAAATGTTGGTATCTGCTACGTATGATTGCATTGTGTTTTTAAGTGACGGAAGTATTCCGATGTCATTGGCAAAGAAGAATATACTTCATTTTCAAGTCCCTTTTTCACACGTTTCCATGAGCGGATGGAAAAAAAGTCGATATCAATATATCATATGTAATTCCGAGTTTACAAAGAATCATTTAGATCCATCATTGAAAATTCCGACTAAAATTATTTATCCTCCTGTAGCGAATGAGGAATTTCATCCCGGAAAGAAAGAGAATGTGATTCTATCTGTAGGGCGGTTTAATGGTTACTATAACGTGAAAAAACAAGATGTATTGATTGATGTGTTTATTAATTTATTAAAGACAAAAGAGTTAGTTGGATGGAAACTGGTTTTGGCCGGCGGTATGCTACCAACAGACAAAGAGTATGTTGAAAAATTGAAAAAGTTAGGTGAAAACTATTCCATTGAGATTATTCCGAATGCTTCATTTGAAATAATTCAAGCCGCCTATGCGAAAGCTCGTCTGTATTGGCATGGAGCAGGATTTGAAGAAACAAATCCGGAATATATGGAACATTTCGGCATATCGACCGTTGAGGCAATGGCCTCAGGATGCATTCCGGTTGTGTTTGCAGGCGGCGGACAGACGGAAATAGTGACCGACGCGGTAGACGGATATACATGGACGACAAAAAAAGAACTCGGTGATAAAACAATGAGAGCAATTAAAGAAGGAAGCGCTCTAAACAGTAAGCTTATACAAAGATCGAAGGACTTTTCAAAAAATATTTTTAATCAAGCCTTTGACAATTTATTTTCATTTTTATGAAGAAATACCTGTATGACTTTCTTGGAATAGCTGTAATTATTTGTGTTGTTTTAGTATTTTTTTATAAAACAATTATTTATGGATTGTTACCTGTTCCATCCGATACACTCGTTGGTTTATATCATCCATATCGCGATGCATATCTCGAAGATGGGTTTACCAGAGGTGTGCCATTCAAAAATTTTCTTATCACTGATCCAATTAGACAACAGATTCCATGGAGAAAACAGGCAGTTGAATATTGGAAAAAAGGGACAGTTCCTTCCTGGGATGCATGGTCATTTACCGGAACTACACTTGGTGGTAATATTCAAGCCGGATCATTTTACCCCTTAAATATTTTATTTTTCTTATTTTCTTTTCCAGTTGCATGGTCGCTTCTTATTATAAGTCAACCACTTCTTGCTGGGATATTTTTGTATGTATTCTTACGAAATAAAAAACTAGATATCATTCCGTCACTTATTGGAAGCATTGCATTTGCTTTTGGAGGATATTCCATGTCCTGGCTTACGTGGGGAACTATTGTCTCAACATTTCTTTGGATTCCCATAATGCTTTTATCTGTAGATAAAATTCATATAGACAAAAAAGGCTGGAAATGGAAAATAGTATTACTGTTTGCTCTTATCTCTTCATTTTTTGCAGGTCATCTGCAATTTTTTATCTACGGATTTATTTTTATGCTTTGGTACGCGTTCTGGGAATATTGGAAAGCCCGTCTATGTAAAATAACATGGTGGCATGGAATAATTCTCGTTTTATTTCTTTTTATCACAGGGATACAATGGATTCCGTTGCTTCGATTTTTGCCCGCGACATCAAGAGTAGCTGGAGCTGCATACCTTCATGAGGGATTTTTTGTTCCAATTCAACATCTCATTCAATTTATCGCACCTGATTATTTTGGTAACCCTGCAACACTTAATTACTGGGGTGTATGGAATTATGGAGAAATGACAGGATATGTAGGAGTCATCGCATTAATATTGGCTCTTTTTGGAATTACAAAGAAGACTCTTATTTGGATCATTCCGATTATTATTTCGTTGATTTTTGCAGTGGATTCGCCGATGAGTAGATTACCCTTTGTTCTTCATATACCAGGAATATCGGTATTTCAACCAACGCGTCTTTTCGCTGTTATTGGACTATGTTTATCAGTACTCGCCGCACATGGGGCAGCAAAAATATTTTCATTATCGAAAAAACATAAAATATTTATTTTATCGTCTGTAGGATTTCTGTTTGTCATTGCATGGTTTTTCTCCGATAATCCTGTGGCTCGAAGAAATTTAATACTTCCGATCATATTGTTTGCAACAACAGTCTTCGGGATAGTGCTGTCTTTATTTGTACATAAAATTAAATGGATGAAAACGGCGATACTTTGCGCATTTTTTGCAATAAGCGTTTTTGATGTGTTTCGTTTTGGATGGAAATTTACGCCATTTACAAGTTCGTCATATTTTTTTCCGGAAACTTCGGTTATCTCATTTTTGAAGCAACAAACACAACCGTTCAGGGTAATGGTGTTAGATGATCGAGCATTACCACCAAATGTGTTGACATATTATGGAATTGAATCTGTCAGTGGATACGATCCCATTCATAGTTCACGGTACGAGGAATTTATTGCGGCAATGGAACGGGGAGAACCAAATATTGTTCCTCCCTTTGGTTTTGAACGAATTATGACGCCAAAAAATTATTTATCTCCGCTATTTAATCTCTTAGGAGTAAAGTACGTGATCACAATGACGCCAATAGATAATCCAAAGTTGAAGTTGATGCTTCAAGAAGGAGAAACCATCATATATAAGAATATAGATTTTTCACCTCGAGCGTATTTAGCTGATGCGATTTTCGTCGAAAATACCAAACAAGATGTGATTAATACGCTATATAGTAAAGATTTTGTTCCTGGCAGAACAGCGCTTATTCACACAAAACTTCCCATAGTAAATGTCCCACTTGGTTTTTCCGAGAGAGTGGTCATTACCTCATATACTTCAAATAAAATGGCATTGGATGTTACAGCAATGAATAATAGATTATTAGTAATTGGAAATATGTATGATCCGGATTGGAAAGTGATGATTGATGGAAAAAAGACCGAAGTATATAAAACCAATTATTTATTTTTCGGTATTACTGTCCCATCCGGAACGCATAAGATTGATATAATGTATACATCTTTATGAAAAAACCTACGGTTTCTATCGTTATTCCCAATTGGAATGGTGTGTATCTGATGGAGAAGCATCTTCAGGGAGCACTTGATGCCGCACCTGAGGCCCAGATTATTATTGCTGATGATGTATCCGGTGATGGGTCAGTTGAATACATTCGCAAAAATTTCCCCAGTGTGATTGTTGTGGAGGGTACTAAACGGGAAGGATTTGCGGCAAATGTCAACAGGGGAGTAGCAAAAGCAACGGGAGACGTTGTTATTCTTCTTAATACCGATGTTGAGCCGGAAAAGGGATTCTTACAGCCGCTCCTGTCTCATTTTGACGACCCTGAAGTATTTGCTGTCGGATGTTTGGAAAAAAGTTGGGAAAACGGGAAGACAATTCTTCGAGGCAGAGGCCTTGCCCGTTGGGATAGAGGGTTTTATGTACACTCGCGGGGAGAAGTTGACGAGTCTGATACTGCGTGGGTGTCAGGTGGAAGCGGGGCATTTAGAAGATCCATGTGGAACACGCTTGGAGGGATGGATACCCTATACAACCCGTTTTATTGGGAAGATATCGATATATCGTACCGTGCAAGAAAAGCAGGGTGGAAAATACTGTTTGAGCCAAAAAGCGTGGTGGGGCATTACCATGAAGAAGGAAAGATTAAACAGGAATATACAGCTACAGATGTAAAGCGTATTTCGTACCGCAATCAGTTTATTTTTATCTGGAAAAACGTAACCGATCCTTCTATTTTTCTTGCCCATATTTTTTGGACACCAATTCGTTTGGTTCAAGCGTTTTTGCGGAACGATTTATTGATGCTTCAAGGATACCTACTTGCAGTTTTTCATTCCCCACAAGTTATTTCTCATAGACGGATCCAATCGAAGATGTGGGACGTATCGGATAGTAAATTATAGGAAGAGGTCGACAATGACATCTTCTCCATTTTTCTTTTGTTGTTCAATTAATAGATGTTTTTTTCCGTCTGGGGAATTAACAGTAAGTGTTCCTCCATTTTTTCCCTTTAGCGTTTCGTTATGTTGTAGTTCCCAACCTGAATTTCCATCACAAGTAGGTGAGTAGAAATATAAGTTGTAGAGTTGAAAATTATTGCAAACGATCTGTCCGATAGAATCATCGTTTAGTTGCCTTTTCCATCTGTAGGTTGTTGGTATGAGCGTAAGGCCCGAATAATTTTGTAATGTGGTAAGTAATCTGGCAGTTTCCTTATCATTTGGATCTTTCATGATGGTACTCAGAAAGACAGGTTTATCGGGAGTGCTATACAGTATGAAACGGTTTTGAATATCAAAATAAGATAACCCATCATTCTTTGACGGGTTGTGGAGCAAGTCAATGGTTTTAAAGAGCATCTCTTTCCCATCGCTATCAACGGAATTCGGGGTCAACGTCAGTGCATATCCGGGTCTATCTTCTGCAAGAATAACTCCGTTTGAAGAAATTATTCTTCCACGATCTGTATGATCGACATGGGTAATAAAAGTACTTTGTGGGGTGACACCCTCACCGAAATAGTTCCAATCCCAATGAAATACCCATCGGCCGTTTTCTTTTTCTGTCCGTATGGTAGTAAGAACAGTGTAAGTTCCTAACTCGCGGGTCCAGTATGTTATCGTAATTGGTAATTTTTGATTGGGAACAAAACGTTTCCAGTGAGTATCACCCGGAGTATGAATAGAAATTGATTCTATTGTTAAATCGGATTGAAGCGATTTGGCTAGTTGTCCGAAATTCTCTCGTTTATCCGTTACATCGTTTTTTGCAATACGTTCATGCATATCGGAGAAAAATCCTTTTTCCCAATCATACGTAAATTGACGGAAATCAGATTCCGGGGTTGAAAAAAGAAGTGGTATGCAGGAAATTGTATTGCATAGGAATGCAATGGAAAAGATCAGATAGAAAATTTTTTGCGTTGGTTTTTGCTGTATTGTTTTTATGAAAAATAAATAAAAAAACGGAATGAGAATGACAAGATACCGGTTCCAAAAAGGAACAAAACTATAAAATAGTAAACCGCATATCAGAAATAGTGAGATGGGAGTTATTTTCTCAGAAAAAAACAACACTTTCTTTCTTTTGATGAGACAAAAAATAAATGTGCCAAAAAGTATTGGCCAAAGGACGCTCCATATGTTGCCTGATTCCCATTGTCGGGTTACTAAATTTTGGGTTCTGTTTAAAAGAACAGAAGAAATAATGCTTCCGATATTTGGATGTAAGTCACTTATCTGGTAAAAATGTAACATCCATTTTTGCACCTTCAGAAACTCAATGAGAGTATGTCCTGACCAAAAGTAACGGAAATAAGTCGCAATATACACGGATGCCATGCTGATAGAGAAAATAAACATATGAGAGAGACGAAAGCGTTTGATAATGACGAATACTCCTATGAGCATCAAAATAATGCTAAACGCCGGAAATTTAACTGCCATAAAACAGCCCGCTGCGAGCCCTGACGTAAGAATCCATAGTGGTTTTTTTGTTGAGTCGTATGTGTGAAGCAAGATAAAAAATAACAGCAGAAAGAAAAGATAGGGAATATCCATGGCTACTATTGAGATCTGTGATGCAATAAGCGGATCAACCGCAACAAGTGTCGTTGCAGCTATTGAAAGGACGGAATCTTTAAGGATTTGTTTGGCTAGCAAATAATACAGAAAAATTACCAGGGCATATGTGATCAATCCGAATAGAAAAGGTCTGTCTGTTGCCGTGATTACGAGCCCGACAAGATATTTTCCAAGAGGCGGAGTTTCCGCGTTGATGAGCGTTGGATTTCCTCCTTGAGCAAGCTGATATCCCGCGTGAAGATATAATCCTTCATCTCCTATAATTCGAGTGGAAAGCGGTATTATCCATTGCGAAGTATTGTAGCGGTCTTCCCAGTATGATGTGTCGTATTGTTTTTGAAATATCCATGTATTGTTTAAACAATACATGGCAATAAAAGTGGTGATGACAACTATACAAAAGAAAATAAAGAATCGTTTCATGTATGTTTTTTGATATATGGAAAAAGAAGAAATAGACACATACTGCATATGCCAAATAGAGTGAGATACGCACCGATGGTATAAGAGATAGGTTGATAGGTGAATGAAACGATATGGGTTCCGGTTGGGACTGAAACAGCACGAAAAGCGTAATTGGCTCTATATACAGATGTTAACGTACCGTCTATTGTTGCAATCCATCCCGGAGCAAATGCATCTGACAGAAAAAGAATCTGCGGAGCATCGCTTGAGGTTTTGATAATAACCTCTTCTGGTTTATAGGAAAGAATGGTTGTTTCTGCCTGTGTTGCAGTAGATATGTCAATTGATGGGGTATCGTTGGGAAGGAGAATAGTTTGTCGGGGATCAAATGTGGCTGCAAAAAATTGTTGTTCAAATGATTCGATAGAATCATAGGTTTTATATTCACTTGCCAGAAATGCCCGGGGATAGACGAGTTTATTTTCAAATATCGTGTACCCGTTTGCAAGCGTTGTTATTGGTTTGAAACGTTTTGCTTCAAATGTCGTATTGTCTTTTGGATTTTCCGGCCGGTCGAGGATATATTTGACTCCGAGAAGATCCATAATGCGGAGCCTGTATGGATTATCAGGCAAATCGCGTGCACCATACCCGGGAGTAATTGCTGCGTCGGACCTGGTTGAACGGGTGAATGTTCGCGCAATGTATCCATCACCGCTTGCTTGAATGAATTGGTTGTACCATTTTATATTCAGCGGATCTGTTCCGTCTGCGGAGAAAAGCTTATATTGGGCGTTGAGATTAGACTCGATTCTCGCAGTTCCGTATCCCCAAAAGCGGTAGTACCCTGCGTTTTTTGTGAGAAATTCAAAAACGCTGTTTGCCGGATAGAGAAACGATGCGGGAACAAAGGGATTAAACTTTATAAAACCATATCCCAGTTCAACGACTATTAAAATGATAAAACAATTTAATAATATTGATTTATATCGGGATGCCATGAGAAGAAAAACAGCAACAAAAACAAAACCGGATACGATAAGCGCACTTCGTTTTAGAAGAGACGGAAGAATGATTGGCTGAATGGTTGGAAGAACTAACGCTGATATCCAGGCAATCGCAACAATTGCTACTGCGGAAAGTATGAACAGTTTCGTTTGGTTTTTATTTTTTTCAATGCTGTCAAAACCGATTCCGGCAAGAATCGAAAGAGCAAACATAAGAACAAATAAATTTCTTGTCGGTGTTCCCGTAGAAAGAATGGGAATGGGAAACCGGTAGAGAAATGCGGTGAGGGGAGAGTTAATGGAAATAATAAGCATCACCGCTGAGGTAATAGCAAAAAACTTCCATTGCCATGATTTCTTTTTAGCGAAGAATGACCAAAGAGCGAGGGTAAAACCGGTGATTCCAATTGATAACGTTTTTCCTACATACGTGTCAGGAATGACATATGTTTTCGTAGCAGGGTTTCCGAAGAAATCCTGATAGATAAGAAGCGGTAATTGCCAGATTTGTACGAGCATGGTTGATAGGATATGTGATACATCGTGAGGTATGCGGGATGAAAGAGTAAAAAGTTCCACCGTTGGTAATAGTTGGATTGCTGCAAGAAAGAAGGGAATGAGTATGATACATGATAGATGATATACGATATATGAGAACTTTTCTTTATTTGTCCATGTTTTGAGAGTTACTAAGCGTACAATAATATATACGATTAAAAAGAAGAAAGTGTTGAGAAAATCTTGTGGATGACCGGCAGTGATAGCGGAGAAGAGTGAAAATATAAAAAGCACTTGTTTCCAAAGCGTCAGTCGTTTTTGAGAAATCCCGCGTTCAACAAGATATAAAAGTAACGGTAGCCATAAAATTGTATGCCAGACGGTATTAAATTCTATCCAGGAAACGGCAAAGCTTGAAAGATTAAATGTTATGGCCGTTATCACGGATGCAGATTTCGACAGACCTATTTCATAACTAAATAGATACATGAATGCCATACCCAATACAAGCTGCAGCATGACCATAATTGTCCACGCAATGGGTTGTGGAAGGAGAAGATAGAGAATTCCTAACGGATAGAGCGTTTGCGACTGATAATTTGCAAGAAGCGGAGTACCGCTGAAATTATACGGATTCCACAGAGGTAACGTCTTATTTTTTAAAGCATCGATTACCAGTGTTTTCCATGGATAGAGTTCCCGTGCAACATCAAAATATTGTCCTTTACTTGGAATTCCTCCGGCAGCATAGCCGAAATATTCCGTATGTCGGAATGGAGCATATTCGGAAAGCATCAGATCACCCGGAAAGGGAATTTTTCCAAAGACAAAGGTTTTATGGAAAAGAACTCCAATAATGAAAAGAAAGAGAATAAAAGGAAAATAGCGCTGCAATAATTTCATAAGCTATTTCTGATATATAATCATAGTATATCGTAAATATACCAATATGAATAATAAATTATTCACAATAGCTCTTATTCTCTTTGCGTTATTTTTGCGCGTATACAATATCAACCGGACGACGGAATTTTTAGGCGATCAGGGAAGGGATTTATTGGTTGTTCGCGGATTAGTTCAAGAGGGGAAATGGCCTGTTGTGGGGCCGACGGTTGGAGCAGGTCATTATACCGGACCGTTTTATTATTATCTTATCGCTCCTTCCTATATTTTATTTAAAGGTAATCCCGCGGCTTCTGCTATAGAGATGAGTATGATCAGTGTTGCAGCAATTTTGCTATTTTTACATGTTGCAACGTCGCTATTTGGTTTTCCTATCGCCTATGGAGTTAGTTTTCTTTGGGCACTGTCACCTCTTATGATTATTCAGGATAGAAGATTGTGGAATCCTACGCCTATCCCATTTTTCGTTTTATTACTCATTGCGTCGCTTCTATGGATATATAAAAAGAACTATTGGGGATTTTTGACCGCCGCGTTTGCATCAGCAATTCTTATTCAACTTCATTACGTAAACGGAATAACATTGTCCCTTGCAATCATTATTCTTATTGGCATTGTCCATCAGTCAAAAGAAAAGAAGATAGTACCGTGGTGTATCACGGGTCTTATCTTGTTTACTGCAGTGTTGTCTCCGTTTATTTTTTATGAAGCACAACATGGATATAAAGATATTATCGGAAGTATCAGCACACTTTTTTTGAAAGATGGACAATTATTCTCCAAACGTCAGTATTTCAATACGTTTGTTGATATTTGTACACGCCTTGCTTCTTATATCGTGTCACTTTCCTGGAAAATTCCTCTTATTGCCATTGCCGCCTGCGTGCTTATTGGTAATCTTATAAGGAAAAAAATAGTTTCGTATATTCTTGTTGCGTGGCTTGGTATCGGCATTGCGTGTCTTTCGTTTTATAAGGATACGTTTCAACCGCAATATGCGTATCAGTTTATTCCGATCGTATTTTTATTACTCGGAGGGGTGTTACAAAGTATTCGTAAATTAACCTGGCCTTTGATTTTCGGATTGGTAACGGTCATAACAATTGTTTCATGGTTTTTTAAAAATCCGTATATAACGACAGATTTTGATATCCCGAGAA
>Ga0208958_1001594_pt1 | contig 22086 bp, 17 predicted proteins | sample RifOxyB1_FD_184032 | JGI IMG/M metagenome (GOLD analysis project Ga0208958, IMG submission 184032) | Soil microbial communities from Rifle, Colorado - Rifle Oxygen_injection B1 (SPAdes) | ecosystem: Environmental > Terrestrial > Deep subsurface > Rock core/Sediment | place: Rifle, Colorado... | reverse complement strand
ACCGTGGTAAAAATCGGGCCCGCCTGAAATCGAAATTGTCCGGTCTGGGCCTGATAAATCGAGGTGCCCAGGACATCGGCGGGCAGCAAGTCAGGCGTGAACTGAACACGCTTGAAGTCGATATCAACCGACCGGGCCAGCGCTCGCGCGAGCATGGTCTTGCCTGTTCCAGGGACATCCTCAAGGAGGACATGTCCGCCCGCGAACCAGGTACATAGAACGAGTTTGATCGAGTCGGTCTTTCCGAGAATCACGGTCTCGACGTTCTGAAGGAGGCTGTGGACCGTCTGCAGGGTCTCTTTCATAGAAAATCTCCGATTCATTCGAGATTGTAAACCAAGGAGTGCCGTGTTCAAGAAACTTCAGCGAGTGGGCCGGAATTAGGCTGTTTGCCTGGCGGGCGACTACGGATTTTTGCCATTAGGGTTGAAACCGCTCCGGGGTTTTCTTTAGTATCCGTTCACCGAAGTCATCGATCGAACTGAGGTCCTTCTGAAAGGAGAATTATGTCCAGAATCCGATTCATTCTGGTGGTCGGTATTGCCGTCACCTTGTCTGCCTGCGACTCCAGTGGGGGCGCCGGCGGGGCGCTCGCGCAGGCTCCTGTCGACGCGATTGTTCACGATGCGCCTGTTCAGGCGATTCCAGGCGCCGAGCGTGGACGGGTGGCAAGTTATGAAATCGACGCGCTGGTGTTCACCGGGCCGGGGACATGGGACAGCGAAATTCCGGGAATCAGGGCCGTGCTCAATCAGCATGAAATCTCGTTTCGGGAAGTCGGTTCCGACGAGCTGAATAGCATGTCGGTCGATGAAATTGCGAAATTCGGCATAATTGTGTGGCCGGGCGGCAGTGGCGGAACAGAGACAGCGAGCCTCAGCACAGAGACCAAAGCGCGATTACGGCAGGCGGTCCAAGAGCGGGGAGTAAGCTGGATCGGTTTCTGCGCGGGAGCCTTCGTCGCGGTCGCGCCCGCCCCGGCTCCCGGGCAGGACCCTTCTTATGGAATCGGTATCGTGGATGGCCCCGAGCTTGAGTACTATTACCTTGAATATGAAATGGCGAATCAGTTGGACGTCGCCATGCTCGAGCATACGTTCGCGGACGGCACGAAAAGAGACATCCTCTGGTACGGAGGGCCCGTCACCCCGAGCGGACCAGGGAGTGTCGTTGCCAAGTATCCGAACGGTGACGCGGCGATTTCGCAGGTTTGGGCGGGGCGCGGTCTTGTTATGCTAGTAGCCGGGCATCCCGCCGTTCCGGCTTCCGTTGCCGGGGAACTCGGGGTGACCGATTCCGACGGCGTTGATCAGGATACGGCTTGGAAGCTCATTGAGGCAACGCTTGCGCAGCGACCGCTGCCGGCGTTTTAGCGCGAAGCGCCGCGACTGGCTTCAGGCCTACTCCCGACAGCCGATAAGAAAAAAATGGAACCGCGAATGCAATTCCATGCGACACTAAGAATCCCATGGATCGCACGCTCTGTTTTTCGAAGTTTTGGTTTATTTTCGCCGCTCTTCTTCCGGCTTCCATAGCAAACGGAAAGTCTATCGTTCCAACCTCCGTCGAGCCCATTGATTACGCCGTGATGAGATTGAGATCCGCGGGGATTTCGGACGATTTGATTTCCATAGTGAAGCAGTCTCATGTCCCGGAAGAACGAGATCGGATCGTTGAAATGAATGTCCTGGGCTTTCTCGGAAAAGCCGACTACTCCGCGCATCTGAGTCATGACGCGATTCGAAGGTGCCGTGAATTCATTGCCGCGCACCACAGACAACTTGTTCGCGTCGAAAAGAGATCCGGCGTTCCTAAAGAGGTGATCGCCGCCCTTCTGTGGGTCGAGACGAAACACGGAAGGCAGACGGGAAATCATAAGGTGGGACACGTCTATTTCAGCCTTTTGCAAGCGGATCATCCGGAAGTGTTGAAGTCGACGATGATTAAGTTACTGGATAGAGCGCCCGCGCAGGCCGATGATAGCAGGCAGAAGGTGATTGATCGCTCGATCGCCAAGTCCAATTGGGCCCTGATTGAACTCAGGTCGTTGGACGCGATCCAAAAGAGTGGACGCGGAAGCGCGCGGGATCTGGTTGGGTCCTATGCGGGAGCGTTCGGCATTCCGCAGTTCATCCCGTCAAGTTACCTGCAGTGGGCACGTCCCGGTTTAAAGGCACGGCACGCCGACTTGTTCAAAATGGATGATGCGATTCAGAGCGTTGCTTTCTATCTGAAGTCAAACGGATGGAAGCGAAAGGACCAGGCAAGCCATCGATCGGCCCTGCTTCATTACAATCGTGCTCAGGGATACGTGGATGTCATTCTCAAGATTGCTCAATGCGTGAAAGCTCAAGGGGAGAGGTGTTCGCTCTCGGGTTGAGCCTGCGATCTCCGGGCCTCTGAACTCAGAGGCGTTTTGGGCACCCTATTTGTAATCGTCTCCGGTAGAAGAAAGAAGGACGGAGATGAAAACCAGCAAGCAGCCTCAGGTGAGAGCCCCCGGCAAGGAGCGCAAGCGACCGGTCCGGGAACCCAAGAGCGCAGTTCGCGAGACGCGGGAACGAGTTACTCGTGAAGGCCGCCCCGTCAGCCGACGTTTGAACAAGGACGTCAAAATCGTGAGAACCAGCTCGATACCATGGAAAAAGGAAAAGGGGTGAAATCCGGGCCGTGATACTTACCGTGACTCCTAATCCCGCGCTTGACCTCGCCGGAGTGGTCGATGAGATCCTCCCTGACGAGAAGAATTATGTTCAAGACGAGACACGCCACCCAGGCGGGAACGGCATCAATGCCGCCCAGGTAATCGCGTATTTGGGAGTTCAGGTTTCCGCGACCGGCTTTTTAGGCGGCGGGACGGGTCAGGAAATACGGTCGCTTCTTGATGCGGAAAGCGTATTGCATCATTTTATCCCCATCGACGGTCACACTCGGACCAGTGTGACCGTTTCCAACCGCAAGACCCATCGGCAGACACGACTCAGTTTCCAGGGGCCGGATATTTCGAAAGCCGAGGCCAGAAAGCTCGAAATACTGGTTAGTAGGTTGAAGCCGCCGGCAATCTTAGTCATAGGCGGGAGTTTGCCTGGGAAGTACCTTCCGGCGAATATCCTTTCACTCGCAAAGCAGGCCCGGAGCCGGTCAGTTTCAGTTTTTGTCGACGTTCCAGGGAAGCTTCTCGCCGCGATGCTGAGGGCCGGGCCTCACCTGATCAAGCCGAATCTTTCGGAATTTTGCGATCTGGTTCAAAAGAAACTCGAGACAAAAGAGGAGGTTCTTGGGGAAGCTCGGTCACGTTCATTTCTAAAGCGAGTACCGATCCTTTGTGTCTCCTCGGTTCAAGGCGGGGCGGTGTTTGTCACTCCACAAGGAGCTTGGTTTGGAAAAGGACCCAGAGTCCGCGCGATGAGTTCCGTGGGAGCCGGTGATTCCATGGTTGGCGCAATGACGGCTCAGATCTGGAAGGAAAAGCTCATCTCAAAAACCGGATTAGACCTTAATGTCTTGGAAGCTAAGGCTGAGACGGTATTTCGATGGGGATTAGCCGCTGCAATGGCCACCGTCATCACCCCGGGAACGCAGCTCGGCACCAGAAATCAGATTGAGGATTTTCTTCACAGAATCGAAATAACGCGGATCAACGTGGCGGGCAAATCACGTCAGCGGCGAGGGCGTCGTGGCTCTCGATAGCAGGCCATGGCACACGTTGCCACCCGAAGAAGTATTGCGAACTCTGAATACCTCCGAGCAAGGATTGCAACCGTTTGAAGTCGAAAAGAGAATGGCCCAATACGGCCGAAATCGGCTTCCCAAAAAAGAGCCTCCTTCACTGTTGGAAGTGTTCATTCATCAACTTCGCAGTCCGCTGATCTACATTCTACTGCTTGCCGGATTGATTTCCGCTTTTATTGGCGAGATCGCCGACGCCATCTTCATTCTCGCGGTCGTGCTTCTAAACTCGGTGATCGGTGCCTTTCAGGAATACCGTTCTGAAAGAAGCGCGGCCTCGCTCCAGAGTTTGATCAGGGACCGGGCGAAGATTCGCAGGGGGGCGCGCGAGGGAGAGATTGACGCCGAAGACCTTGTGCCGGGAGACATCGTGTTCGTGGAATCCGGGCAGAGACTGCCGGCGGATCTGCGACTGCTGGAAACGAATAATCTGCAGATTGATGAGTCTTTACTCACGGGTGAATCGACAGGCGTTATGAAGACCACTCCGCCCATTGCTGACAAAACGCTTCCCGCATCGGACCGGGTCAATTTGGCTTTTGCCGGTTCGGCCGTGATCAGTGGGCGTGGAATGGGTGTGGTCGTTGGAACGGCTTTGAATACGGAGTTGGGGAAGATCTCCAAAGCCGTGACCCAGGGAGAGGCTTCTCAGCCGCCTCTTGTTCAAAGGATGCAGCGATTCGTTAAATATATCAGCCTGATTGTTTTGGGTGCGGTCGGCCTGCTCGCTTCTATTCAGCTCTTTCAGGGGCTTCCGTTTTCAGAAGTCTTCGTAACAGCGGTCGCTCTCGCGGTGGCCGCTATTCCAGAAGGGTTGCCGGTCGCCATGACGGTTGCGTTGGCGATCGGGGTGAACAGGATGGCCAAGAGGAATGTGATCGTTCGAAAGCTGCCGGCGGTCGAAGGTCTGGGCAGTTGTACTTACATCGCGAGCGACAAGACCGGCACACTGACGATCAACCGGCAAACGGCACGGGCTGTATCCGCCTTCATTCGAGATCGCTTCGAGAGACTCAGTTTCTTGAGTGAAGGCGATCACCGAGCGCCAAAAACCGATGTCGGGCAGCAGGTCCTGGGTGATCTGCTTCGCGCGTCCGTTCTGGCGAACGAAGCGACGCTCAAGCAGGATGGCGCGGAATGGAAGCCGCAAGGCGATTCGGTTGACGTGGCTTTTCTGGCTTTGGCGATGCGGTCTGGTATGAGTCCGGAAGAGATAAGAGGTTCTGTCCGTCTAGGCGCCCGCATTCCTTACGAATCGGCGAACAAATTTTCTGCGCAGTACTTCGAACAGAACGGCAAGGCGATGGTAGCTGCGAAAGGGGCGACGGAAACAATTCTGGAGCTCTGCGGAGAACTCGACCGCGACAAGGTGATCAACGAAGAAGACAGCCTTGCCGGCCAAGGGTTTCGCGTGATCGCGGTTGCCCAGAAAGAATTGCCTCAGCTGGTCGAAAACTCTGACCGGGCTGATCACAAGCTCAGTGGAATGGCTCTGCTCGGACTGGTTGGTTTTATCGACCCGCTTCGGCCAGAGGCGAAAGAGGCGGTCAGGCGTTGCCAATCGGCTGGCGTCATGGTGGGCATGATTACTGGAGACCACCCAGGGACTGCTCTTGCCATTGCCAGGGACCTAGGAATCGCAATGACCGAGCAGGATTTGGTTACTGGCGTGGAGATCGCGAATCACAGCGAAAAGATGGCATCCGCCCGAGTCTTCGCGCGAGTCAGTCCAATTCAGAAAGTGGAGATCGTCTCTGCTCTCGTCAAAAGCGGCCATTTTGTCGCGGTTACAGGCGACGGCGTGAACGACGCACCAGCGCTTCGTAAGGCCAATATTGGCGTCGCGATGGGCTCAGGAACGGACGTGACCAAAGACACGGCATCAATCATCGTGACAGATGACAATTTCGCATCGATCGAGGCGGGAATTGAAGAGGGCCGATATGCTTATGACAATGTAAGAAAGGTGATTTATCTTCTGATCGCCACTGGTGCGGGGGAGGTCGTCCTATTCGCCTTGACACTTCTCATCGGCCTTCCTATTCCGCTGAAGGCGGCGCAATTGCTCTGGCTTAATCTGGTCACCAACGGAATTCAAGACGTCGCGCTTGCATTCGAAAAAGGGGAGAAAGGCGCGATGGAGCGGCCGCCCCGACGACCGACAGAAGGCATTTTTGACAGATTGATGATCCGTCAAACCCTGAATTCGGGCGCGGTAATCGGGGTGGTGAGTGCCGCCACCTGGTGGTGGATGATGGAAAAGGGCTGGTCTGAGTCGAGTGCGAGAAACCTGCTTCTTCTGCTCATGGTTCTATTCGAAAACATTCACGCATTTAACAGCCGATCCGAGAGAACATCAGTCTTTAGGGTTCCTCTCAAAAACAACCCGATCCTGGTTGTCGGCGTTATGGGAGCTCTTGCTCTCCATCTGGCATCATTGTACGCGCCTTTTCTAAGCGGTGTTTTGGAGACTCAACCCGTCTTTGCTTCAGAGTTTCTTGTCCTGCTGGGCTTAGCTATATTACTCCTCATCAGTAGCGAGGTTTTTAAAGGAATTGTGAGGAGGCAAGACCGTCAAGCATCACAGATGGAAAGGTATCAGAATGCAACAACCGATACGAAAGATCGTAGTAGCCTTTGAGCCTTCACCCGAAAGTCCCGGGAATCGGCTTGGATCTGAACTCGCGACGGTGTTCACTTCTGACCTTTTGGCGCCTAGCCTGGAATTTGTCACAACCGTTGGCAAGCGAGACATCGCACCAGGTGAAACTGCGAGGCAATTTGCGGCCAAGCTGATCCATTCGTTCCGCCAAGGTTCGGTCCCCCTTGAGTCGATTGAGGTGATTCCGACGGGAGAAAGACTCAAGGACGCGGTAGCGGCATTATATGATTATGCGGTACGAGTTAATGCTGATCTGATCATCGCGCCTAACCACGGCAGAGGTGGCTTTAGCCGCTTTCGAAGGGGAAGTTTTGTCGAGTCGCTCGTCATGATCTCCGCGATTCCCGTCCTCACGCTCGGACCACGCGCCCGAATTTTTCGGCCGATTCGGCGAATCCTGTTTCCAAGTGACTTCCGGTCCGACTCAAAACGTGTTCTCGATCGAGCAATTGGTTTGGCCGGCCAGCTGAATGCAAAAATCACGATTTTCCATGCGGCGACTATGCCGCGTGCTGACGAAATTCCGCTGCGTATGCCAGTAGCCGTCCGTTTTGAAGACTTGGAAATTCCATCTGCCTGGAGAGTCTATCACGAGCAGCGGCGTCAAGAAGCTGAGGCATTCACCGATCATGTACGGGTATCGGGAGTTGAGGCCGAAGCGCTGTTTGATTCATCCGGCCAGCCCGTCGGAGACGTCATCCAATTGATAGCTGCGGCTGAGGACATTGATTTGATCGCGATTTCGGCTCGTAGTGGACCGATTTCGACGTATTTCAAAGGAAGAATTACGCAACGATTGATACGACAGGCGCATTGTCCCGTCTGGGTGCTTCACGAAAATCGGCTTGAAAAAGCCGGTGGCATTAGCGGTGAAACGCAATCCGCCGCGTGATGCCTTCCAGCATTACTGCGGGTCCATTGACTCGGGCTCTGGGCCGGATTTCCCGTGCGACCGGTGAGTTTCCCTGAGTTCGTCCAGGAACGTGCCCTCCCAAAACTGAGTTCCGAGAAAATAGGCGGCTCGTGCGATGACGTGCGCGCCCACTGGCGCGGTTAGGAAGATGAAGAGAATGGCGGCAAGAGCACGAGTCGTCACGCCGAGTTCTCCGAAGTAACAAGCGACCGCCAAAAACAAGCAACCAATTCCGACTGTACCGGCCTTGGTCGAGGAGTGCATGCGTGTGAGCAGATCGGGCATCCGCAGTACTCCAACCGATGCAATTAGGATAAAGAGCGAACCGATGCTGAGCAAAACTCCCGCTGGCCATTCGTTCATGAACTCTCCTTCGTGTGCTTTCGTCGATATTTGTGTTGCCCCATCTGCTGGACATAGCGAGCGAAGGCCACCGTGCTGAGAAAGGCGATAAGTGTGAGGGTGATGGCGACATCTAAGTAAACGGACTGGCGAGCCGAGATTGAATATACGGCGATAAATCCGGCGGACAGGATCGCTAGCAGGTCAAGGGCAACTACCCTATCCGGAAGCGACGGTCCGATCGTGAGTCGTAGAAATACCAGGACGAACGACAGGCTAAGGCTGCCGAATGCGATTGCCACGGCCCACAGAAATCCCACGCTTTGAGAGGTCATCGGAGTAACTCAAGAATTCGACGTTCCATTTGGTCCTTAAGAGCCTTTCTGAATGCCTCCTTGTTCTGATCCGGGATGTACATAGCGTGAATATATAGAACGGTTCGATCGGCGGACACGTCCAGACTGAGCGTTCCAGGTGTAAGGGAAATCAGGTTTGCTAGAAGGGTGATTTCGAAATCGGTCGTAGCTTCTAAGGGGATGGAGATCACCCCCGGAATCATGCGATGCCGCGGTGTAACGATATCGTGGGCGATTTTGAGAGTGGCTTTGATTAGCTCTGTAATGAAGAAAATGAAGAAGCTTGCTAGCCCGGAGGTCTTTCTAAAATAGCTGGTGTTACCAAGAGTTCGTCTCGCGATCCAAAGTGAGAGAAAGCCGATCACATACCCAAAGAGAAGGTTTACGAGCGTCAGTTCGTTAGACAAGGCGCCCCAGAATAGCGCGAGAAGGAGATTCCAAACAAAGAGTCTCATGGATTTGCGCCTCCGGTGTTCTGCAATACGAGTTTGACATAGGCTTGTTTCTCGATCAGCTCGTCCGCGGCTCTGAGCGCAATACTTGAAAACGGCTCGGTAAACAGGCCAATCACGACTGTAATGAGCGCTAAAACGGTGATTGGCACGAGAAGATAGAGCTGTTGCGTCGTGTTCAGGCCCTTGGTACTCACTTTGCTTGGGGCGTCTTTCCAGAAGACCTCATTCCAAATTTTGGTCATGGAAAGTGTCGTCAGGAGTCCAACGAGCAATGAGATTCCGACGATCGCGAATTGGCCTGATTCCAAACCAGCCTGTGCCAACAGGAACTTTCCCCAGAATCCCGAAAGAGGCGGGAGGCCTGCGAGCGAAAACGCTGAAATCAGAAAGAGCAACGAAAGGAAGGGGGAGGACCGATAGCTGCCCCCCAGCTGTTGAAGGCGAAAGCTGCCTCCTAATTGGATGACTCCGCTGACAAAGAAAAGGTTCGTTTTCACGATGATGTGGTGGACAATGTAGAAAAATGATGCCGCTATTCCCAGTCGAGTGTTGAGAGCGAGACCCATTGTCATGTACCCTATTTGGCTCACGATGTGGAACGAGAGAACACGGCGAAACTCGTTCTGAGCAACGGCACCAAGCACACCCGTGATCATGGTCAGTCCGGAGATTGAGATGAGCAGTTGATTTGGCTCGCCCAACGGAACCGGAAACAAAAGGGTGAAGGTACGAATCAGGGCATATACTCCGACCTTGGTCAAAAGCCCTGCGAATAGCGCCGAAACAGCAACCGGCGGAGCAGGATAGGAGGCGGGTAGCCAAAAGAAGAGTGGAAAAATCGCGGCTTTCAGGCCAAAGGCTCCGAGAAGCAAAAGCGAGATAGGTTGAGCGACCGCGGCGAGTGTTGGGTCTGAGAGCTTCAACGAGAGGTGAGCGAAATTTAGACTGCCCGTGTTTCCGTAAAGTAGACCTACTGCGATCAGGAATAACATGGAACCGAGCAGATTCATCACGACGTAGGGCACTGTTCCCGCAATTTGGGAACGGGATCTGCCCATGGACAGAAGGACGAATGACGAGATAAGCAGAACCTCGAACCAAACGTACAAATTGAAAATATCTCCGGTAAGAAAGGCCCCGTTTACTCCGAATAAGAGAAGAAGCGTTACCGGATAATATCCAAAAGCTTGGCGTTCCCGATCGATTGTTTGCAGTGAATAGGTGACACTCGCTAGTCCAATGAGCCCGGTGATCACAACCATGGTTCCAGAAAGAATGTCCGCCACAAAGGTGATCCCATAAGGAGCAGGCCAGGAGCCTAGTTGGAGTACCTGGATTCCGCCCGCGAGAATCTCTTTCAGCAACAGGACGGATGAATACAGGAGAAATGCCGTCCCGACGAACGATATGCGCCGCTGTATCGCGAGATGTCTCCTGGTCAATAACCCTAATCCGGCCGTCAAAAATGGAACGAGAATAGGCAGCGCCATCAGTAAGTTCATAGAACGCTCTCGGGCTCGCTTTCATGAGTGATGACGTCTGGATTCAAAGACTTTAGATCGCGATGAGTTCGGTAGGTAAGTGCCACCAGGAAGGCCAGGAGCCCGAAACTTATGACTATCGCCGTTAATATGAGCGCCTCCGGCAAAGGATTTGCGAAACTCGTCGTGAGGTTTGCTGCGTTCTGTGGAATGAGGGGAGGGGTACCGCGGGTCATTCTTCCGCTGGCGAAGATCAGGAGATTCGTGGCATTGGAGAGAATCGATACCCCGAAGATCAGCTTTACAAGGTGTGCTTGCAGAACGAGATAGAGACCTATCGCGAACAAGCTTCCGATAATGAGTGCCAGGAAAGCCTCCATCAGCTTTCCTCCTCTTCGAGAATGAGGATAATCGTGAGAGCCGTCCCGAGGACGACGAAGTATACGCCTAAGTCGAAAACGAGCGGAGAACCGATCTCGAGCTTGCGTCCCTGTTCAAGATCCATGATGAGCCATGTGCCGGTCAGAAAAGCTTTTTTTCCAAACATGCCTACAAGACCACTGACGGCGGCGAGGCCGAGTCCAAGGGCGATGAATGTCTGCGGCTCAAGTCCCAGGCTTTTCCTGACTGACGTTTCGCCGAATGCGATTCCGTAAAGAGCCCATGCACTCGCGGCCACCAGGCCGCCAACAAAGCCGCCGCCTGGGGCATTGTGCCCTCGTAGAAGCAGAAAAATCGAATAGAGCAAAAGCAAGGTGATTAGAAAGCGGCTCGCCGTGCGAAGAATCAAGGAGGTCATGGAGCCCTCGATACTTCGGTTTTTATCCGGACTAGACCAAAGATGCCCAGGGCGGCTACTCCGAGAACCGTGATCTCGCCTAAAGTATCCAAAGCACGAAAATCCACCAAGATGACGTTTACGATATTTCTTCCATGCGCCAGAGGAACGCTATTATTCGAGAAGAAGTCGCTCAAGGAGCGATCAAGCGGCCGCTTTAACGTGTTCCACACCAAGCTTGTCATGAGTATGCCGAACGTGACCGATAAGACGAGAGTTAGCGCGGTTCTGAAGGGGTGTGAAACGACGCGCGCGTGCTCGGGAAGCTTGCTCAGCACCAGTGCCAGGACAATCACCGTCATGGTTTCGACAAGAAACTGAGTCATCGCTAGATCGGGAGCTCCGTATAGGACGTAGGTCAATGCAATCGCATATCCGAGCACTCCTAAGGAAACGACTGCAACCAGAGGCAAACGCGTTTTGGCCGCGTTCAAGGCCCCCAGAATCATTAGGAATCCAAGTACCCACTCGTAGTAAAGAATACTCCTGAAGTCTGATAATGCGACGTTCAGCCACTTCTCCCTTCCGAACGTAAGCAGGATGATTATCAGCGATCCGAGTAACCAAGACAGATATGCGAAAAGGCTGCCGCTTTGAAAGAAGCGGGTTTGTTTCGTGGAGAGCATTTTAAGGAGTTTGAGGAGAATGTGATATCCGTGTCGCGGGGTCAATGAGGCGGTTCTGCTGACAATCGAACGGAGTAAGGTTCCGAGACGATGTCGCTGATAATAAATCAGAAATCCGCCGACTGCTGAGATGAAACTCAGCGCGAGCGGCGGATTAAAGCCGTGCCAAACACTGAGCGAAACCTCGATGCTATGACCTAGAATGGCGCTGGAGGCGGCACCAGCAAGTTTAGCAAAGGCGTTGGGTGCTAATCCGAACGCGACGCCAAGCAGAGCAAAGACAACTGGAGCGATCAAAAGGTTTAGGGATGTTCCGTGTCTATTTTGTGTCGTGTTCGGGCCGAAGAACATGCTAAGCCCGATAAGTAGTGCAAGTGCCGTCAGTGCCATCATTGAAACCGTCGTCGCGACGACAGAAACCCACGAAGCTGAATCCGAGTCCAAGAGGCTTGCGTAAATGAGTTCCTTACCGACGAACCCGAAAAAAAACGGCATTCCCGCCATTGAAAGGCTGCAGAGCGCGGCGGCCAGAGCGGTCCATTTCATTGTTCGAAACAGGCCTGACAGACCGTTCATGTGACGAGAACCAGTCGCGTGATAGATGATTCCGGCAATCAAAAAGAGACCGCCTTTATAAAGAGCGTGAATAACAAGATAAGCGACGAGCGCATTGATAGCCATCGGTGATCCAATTCCCAGAAGCAAAACGAGAAGGCCGAGAGCAGTTAGGGTAAGATAGGCGAGGACAAGTTTCATGTCTCTTTGCTGGAGCGCCATAAAGGAACCGGTGAGCAGTGTCAGCGTGCCTGCCGTAGTGAGCAGCATGAACCACGCGTCGGAGCCACCTAGAACGGGGTTAAGGCGTGCCAGGAGAAAAATTCCCGCTTTTACCATCGTGGCAGAATGAAGGTAGGCGCTGACTGGAGTGGGAGCTTGCATCGCGCTTGGAAGCCAGAAGTGAAATGGGAATTGCGCGGATTTCGTGAACGCGCCGAGCACAATTAGGATGAGAGCGGGAAGGTAGAGCGCGTGCCCTCGAATTTTTTCTCTGCTCTCGATGATCGCGGGGATTTCGTATGAACCCGTGATCAGGAAGAGAAGTATAAAACCCATCAGCATCGCGAGACCGCCGGCGCTCGTGACCAGGAGTGCTTGGGTGGCAGCGCTTCTGGCTTCAACACGATGGCTTTCAAATCCGATGAGAAAAAATGAAGCGATGCTGGTCAGTTCCCAAAAAATGAAAGTCAGAATGAGATTGCTTGAGAGAACGAGACCCAACATTGAAGCCATGAAGAAGAAGAAGAAGGAGTAGAACCTGCCCAGGTACTTGTCCCCACGCAGGTAACCGCTCGAATATATCAGAATGAGGGTGCCAATCCCGGAGATCAGGAGTGAGAGAAGGAGGCTCAGTCCATCGAGCGCGAATGATAAGACGATTTTCGGCGTACTTAGCCATGCGAATTCCTGCAGCAGAATATTGCCGCCGGTTATCAACGGGAGCTGTGCGAAAAAGTAGAGCGTCAGGGTCGCCGAAATTGTCGCCAGAAGCCATATCGCGTGCCGCTTCATAAAACGGCACGCGAGAGGCGCGATGAGGGCAGCGGCAAAGCCTGAAAAAACAGGGTGTATGAGCTGGACGGTCGAAATTTCTGACACGGATGCCCCTTTGCCGAACGAACCCGCGATCTATGCACGGCTGGTGCCGGCAGGCGGCAATAGAGCATTGATAATTTAAGCCGCCTTTGTAGCAGCGTGGGGTTGGCCGCTGGTTTGACTCGACTCCTGGTTGTGTTGCAGGAAAGGCTGGAGAAATCGAGTTAACTCGACCGGGACGAGAAGTTTCGTGGCTTGCGAGCCTCCAATCTGGCGAAGCGTCTCGAGATATTGGAGCGACATGGTTTTGCTGTCGACGAGGCGAGCGGTTTGAAAGACCTTATCCAGGGCCAATGCAAAACCTTCGGCGCGCAGAATCTCAGCCTGCCGTTCCCCCTCAGCCCCCAAAATGGCCGCTTGTCGCTGACCTTCCGCTACCCGGATCGCTTGTTCCTTACGTCCCTCCGCTTCGAGAACCATGGCGCGTCGATTTCGTTCGGCCGACATTTGTCTGGTCATCGCCTGTTGGATCTCCTGAGGCGGGATGATCTCCCGAATTTCGACTGCCGTGACTTTGATTCCCCATCTGTTCGTAATTTCATCGAGTTTGCCGCGAAGTGCTTGATTTATCGTTTCTCGCTTCGACAGTACTTCATCAAGCGCCATTCCACCCACCACGGCACGAAGCGTTGTGATCGCGATACCTCGAGAGGCTCCGACGTAGTATTCCACATTGAGAACGCTCGGAAGAGCATCGACGATCTTCATATAAACAAGAAAGTCGATGGAAACCTGCGCGTTGTCCTCGGTAATACAAGTTTGCGGTGGAACGTCAAAAAAGGTTTCACGGAGATCAACGCGAACCCCACGGTCAATGAAAGGAATCAGAAGCACCAATCCAGGGCCACGTTCCCCGAGTAGGCGGCCGAGCCTGAATACGACGAGTCGCTGGTATTCCGGAACTATTCGGATTGCCATAATGGCCAAGACGAGCACCGGGGCAAAAATCAGCCCGACTAGAATCGATGTTTCGATATTCATGGCGTAGTCCTCCTGTGTTTAACCTTGAGAGTCACTCCTTCCACGGCAGTCACCTCGACCCGCTCTCCTTTCGGAATGGTTTGTGACGCGAGTTGGTCCTCCGGATCGATGACAGCGCTCCACTCTTCGGTGCCCAATTTCACCCTGCCTGCAGGAGCAAGCGGCATACTAACGACTGCGATTTGGCCAACCAGTGTTTGGGATCCTGTTGCAAGGGGGAGGTGTCGAGATCGTAGGATAGCTCGAAGTACCAGAATGCTGAAGGAAGCCACAAAGAGGGTAATTCCCGCAATTAGCCAGGGATTGAGGGCGACACGCGGCATGCTGGGAGAAACCGGTTGTAGAGGCCGATAAAGGATGAGGGAACCTAAGATAAACGCCACCATGGCAGCAACTCCCAAGAACCCGAAGCCTTCAGTCTGAAGTTCAAAAATCAGCAAGGCGATCCCTATGGCGAGGAGTGCCGCTCCTACCCAGTTGAAAGGAAGGCTTCCGAGCGCCGCGAAGGAGATGAGCAGCGATATTGCTCCCGTGACACCGGGGAAGATCATTCCAGGGCTATAGAGTTCAGCGATAATGCCGATGAACCCCAGAGTCATGAGCAGATAGGCGATGTTAGGCTCGGTGATGGCGTGCAGAATGCGCTCGGCGAAGTTCATGGATTTTACGATCACCTTCGCGTTCCTCGCGCTTAACTTGATATTCCCGGCCGCCAGGCTGACATCTAAACCCTCAATGCTTTGAAGTAGATCGCTGCGATCTTTCGCTATCAAGTCGATGACGTTGAGCTCTTCAGCTTCTTCAGCAGTAATGGAAACACTTTTGCGAACCGCGGACTCAATCCATTTCGCGTTTCGCCTTCTTTGAAGGGCGATTGAACGGGCGAGAGCGGCCGCATCATTAACTATTTTTTCAGTGACGGCGCCGCGGGTTTCCGTTTCTTTTTCGCCACCCAGGCTGACCGGGTGTGCCGCGCCGATGTTTGTTCCTGGCGCCATCGCGGCGAGATGGGCGGCAATTGTGATGAACATCCCGGCCGAGGCGGCACGCCCGCCTGGTGGGGTAACATAGACAACAACAGGCACTCTGGAATTCAGAATAGTCTGAGTCATCTTGCGCATAGAACTTTCAAGGCCACCCGGCGTATTGAGTTCCAGGAGAATGGCTTTGGGAGGAAGGTTTTGATGCGCGACTTTGAAATGTGTCTCGAGATATCTGGCACTCAGCGGATTGATCACCCCATCGATCCTGAGTACCCAAATCTCGTTAGCTGCGTCCGCGCCAGCGCTCGATCCTATAATTGTTTGGCGAAACGGTGTGCCTTCCAAGAAGACCAGGAGAAAAGAAGAAAAGAGAATTAGAAGGAGTGTGCGTCGAAAGTGCATGCCGATGACTCGTGAACGGACGATGCAAAATACTGTCCGGCGGTGATTTATCGAACAGATCCATGGAGGCGTAAGAGGTGACGCAGCAGTTGGTTGATTTGCGACTGTCGCCGAAGATAGTACGCCGCCAACGAGTCCTTTTTCATTCCAACGCGAACGGTCACGAAGCGCCGATCCTTCGTGGTAAAAACGTCCTCGTCCGTGTGGTCGTCTCCGACGAAGAAGCCGAACTTCGCGCGCGAGTGCCCGATCAAGCTGCCGAGGGCGACTCCTTTATGAGGACCGAAGCTGGGAATGATGTTGAAAACGAGTTTGCCGGGAATGATTTTCGCGCCGTGGTTTACGCTTTGGAGAGCGTCGAGAATGCGCTTTCGAGCAAGCTTCTTCGAGGTCGTGGCTCTGTAATGGAGGGCGAGTGAAAGGCCTTTGTCTTCAAGGACTATCCCCATCTGCCGAACGCTATCCAGCCAGGGGTTCAGAATGCACTTCCAAGCATGACAGATGTTTTTAAGCTCGCTGACGGACGAAATGCCGGGGACGCCCTCCAACCCGTGATTGCCGACCAGATATTTCGGTCCGGTCGGTATTCGCCGTTTCAAATCAGCAAGGCTGCGGCCGGAAATCACCGCCGTCGGAACCGCGGCGCTGAGTCTCGTGAAGAGCGATTCGGTTTCTTCGGACATTCTCGCCCGGTCCGGCGCGGAAACGATGGGCGCGAGCGTTCCGTCGAAATCAAATGCATAGAGCGCCTCGGACAAACTCAGCGACTCGAGAACCCTGACGTTCGTTCGGGAGAAGAGGTATTTCATCTTCATTTCTCCGCTGAAAAATAGCTCAGTCCGCTTTCGCGAAGTTTTCCGAAGAAACGGTTCTGCTGCCTTATACGGGCGGCATCAATGAGCATCCGCCCGGCCCAACGGAATATGTTAAATTCCTGAAGCAGTCCTCGCATGCTGCGCATTCGATCGCGTTGTTCGCGCTCAGGCATGTTGAGTGCGCCAGCCAGTGCTTGGGCGCACTGGTCTATATTGTAAGGATTAACGATCACGGCTTCCGGGAGTTCACGAGATGCACCGGCAAACTGGCTGAGGACAAGAACACCTTGCTCGTCGTCGCGAGCCGAGACAAACTCCTTCGCGACTAGGTTCATTCCGTCATGCAGACTGCTTACGAAACACAATTCCGAGGCGCGGAAATATTCGAAAATCTGCTCCGATCCGTGGTGTTCGGCCTTAAGTAAGATCGGGTTCCAGCTTGAGGTCGCGAACCGCTGATTAATCTGCGAGGCCAGCGCTCTGACCTGATTTTCGAAACTTTGATACTGCGTGATCGACGAGCGAGTGGGAGCGGCAATCTGTATGAAAGTGAACTTTCCGATCCATTCAGGAAAGAGCTCGAACAGCCTTTCTATCGTAATAAAGCGCTCGAGGATGCCTTTCGTGTAATCCAATCGATCCACGCCAACTCCGACTTTGCAGTCCGGGGCGATATCGTTGGACTGGCGAACTGCCTTCCGGCAGTCCGGGATTGTTTTTTGGCCCTTAAGCCAGCGCGAGGGCCACTCAATCGAGATCGGATATGAGTTGATCGCGGTGAGCTTCTTTTCAAGGGATACCGTCGAGGTTTCGCGGTCGATGCGGCATTCCATGAAACGATCGACTGAATCAAGAAAATTGTTACAGTGGAAACGGGTGTGAAACCCAAGAATGCTGCTTCCGAGAATCCCTTCAAGGATCTCCTCGCGCCAGGGGCAGATCCCGAAGGCTTCCGGATTCGGCCAGGGGATATGCCAAAAAGAAATAATGGTCGCGCGCGGAAGCTTTTCGCGCACCATTCTGGGCAATAAGGCGAAGTGGTAATCTTGGACAAGAACGACGGGATCTTCGGTTTTCGCCTCGCTGACCACGGTCTGGGCAAACTTCCGGTTCACTTGAACGTACTTTTCCCAATCGGAAGTACGAAAAACCGGACGGGTGTGGGCAATGTGGCAAAGAGGCCACAGTCCCTCGTTCGCGAATCCGTAATAGTAGCCAAGTTCCTCTTCTCGCGAGAGCCAAACCCGGCGGATTCTATACGCAGGTTTGTCCGGAGGAACCATGACGTGGTCATTTTCATCCACGGCCTCCTTGTCGGCTGTTCCACTACCGTGCGCGATCCATGTTCCGGAGCAGGCCCGCATGATGGGTTCCAATGCGGTCACTAATCCGCTAGCAGGCACCTGGACGATGACTTTGCCTTCTTTGTGATTGTGGATGTAGGGTTCGCGGTTGGAAACGATGAGAATCTCGTCCCCCGCGAGCTCATTGTGCAGGAGCTCCTTCAGCGTTCGCGGACTCCAGCTGATCTGAAGTTCATCGCGAATTTTGCGATCGCGCTCCAGATCCCGGACGAGCGCCTTTACATCTTTCAGAACTGGCTTGAGTTCATGCGCTTGGGATAGCGGACGAACAAGTCCCTCGCCTTTCAGTATGGCCCTGATCCCCGAAATCCATCCTTTCCAGCTGAGCTGTGCGATAAAAACGGTTACGAGGGAAATGACGGCGCCAAGAATCAGGAATAAATAGAATATATATTGCCGTGTTAGCTCGCTTCGGCCTTCGACGAAACTCATGTCGTGAATGACGATCAGCCTGCCATGCTCAGGAAAGTCGTCCTGCAGCGGTCGGAAAGAGACGTGGACGGCTCCTTTCCTGAGACGCAGCAATTCGGGGCGGACAGTGTTGGTCGCCTGGCAGTCGATAGCGGCTGGGAACGTTTTGGTTTTGTACAGCAGCCGGTTCGAGTTATCGCAATATCCCAGCGCGAAGAGCCGCTCGTCTTTCGTGAAACGCTCAAACAGCGACTTAATTTTTTGGACTTCATTTTTCTCGATCAACGGGGCGAGGGGGTCCTGTATGGTTGTACTGATGAGCTGCGCGCGGAGGTCGAGATCGCGAATGAACCACTGCTTCGTCAGCTCATCCGCCAACGGGACCAGTCCATATGCCATGAGAGTCAGAATCGTGGCGAGGGGAATGATGAAGCGTAAGGAAAGTCTCATTGGCCAAGCATAAAATACTTTGATAGCATACTAAAATAGGTATTTATGAAAGGAGTGTCGTTTGTATCCTTACGGACTTATCGGCAACTGTCAGGCATCGGCTCTGGTGAATAATGACGCCTCAATAGACTGGCTTTCTTTTCCAAACCCGGACAGTCCACCGGTTTTCGGTCGGCTACTTGACGAGGAGGGGGGGGGCTTCTCGATTCTTCCGGAAGGGAAGTTTCGGTCTGAACAGCGCTATCTTCACAACACGAACGTCCTGGTGACCACCATCGAACAGGCGGACGGGAGCTCTTACCAGATTACCGACTTTTTTCCGCGCTTCCTGCAGTACGGGCGCATCTACCGCCCTAATTCGCTTTTTCGGATTGTTGAGAAGAAGTCGGGGAGCCCTGTTATTCGCGTATCCTGTCGGCCAATCGAAGGATGGGAAAAGAGGCCGGCGAAGAGGATCAGAGGGAGCAGTCACATCCGGTGGGAGATTCGAAATGAGGATCTTAGGCTCTTGACGAATATGTCGCTCACCTATCTGGTCGAGGAAACCCCGTTCGTTCTGGAAGAGCCCGTCTATCTAGGGCTCTCCTGGGGGCTCGGAATCGAAGATGACATTGCGCGCGTGTCTCGTCAATTCCTGGAGCAAACGATCGATTATTGGCGGACTTGGGTAAAGCACTGCTCGATTCCGTCCTTGTACCAGAAAGAGACGATTCGTTCGGCCCTTACTTTGAAGCTCCATTGTTTCGAGGACACCGGGGCGATTCTCGCCGCAAGCAGCACGAGCCTGCCGGAGGAAATCGGAGGAAATCGCAACTGGGATTACCGGCATTGTTGGCTGCGCGACGCTTACTTCGTGCTTTCAGCTTTTCGGAGTCTCGGGCATTTCGAGGAAATGGAGGGCTTTCTCAAGTTCTTGCTCAATGCCGCTCATAGCCGGGAAAAAGCTCAGTTAAGTCCGGTCTATAGTCTCACGCAGGCACTCCCTCTTCCGGAGACGGAACAGCGTGGATGGCGCGGCTATAAAGGAAGCGTTCCGGTTCGGAATAATAATCAGGCTGCGGAGCACGTTCAGAATGACGTCTATGGCGAAATGATTCTCACGCTCGCACCGATATTCCTGGACGAACGATTTTATCATCTGCGAACGAAAGCCCACGAGGACCTGATTTCCCATTTGGCTGGCCTTTGTGGTCATTACGTTTCCAAACACGATGCGGGCCTTTGGGAACTCAGAAATGGTTGGCAGGAACATTCATTTTCTAATCTCATGTGCTGGGCCGGGTTGGATCGAGCGCAAAAAATCCGCGAAGCCGGCTATTTCGCAAAGGGGGCTGATTTTTCCTCGATGAGGGAGAAGGCGGAGAGAGCGGTTCGAGCGGCAGTACACGAGGGTTCGGTCAGAAACGGACCGAAGGATCCCAGCCTGGATTCGGCGCTGTTGCAGCTTCCGATTCTTCGCTTTCCCGATGCTGACATCAATGCAGCTACGGTTCGCAAGATAAGGGACGACCTCATGATTGAAGAACACGGCTTTCTCTACCGCTATAAGAGAAAGGATGATTTTGGCACGCCAGGATCAGCTTTCCTGGCGTGCTCATATTGGTTGGTTCAGGCGCACGCCGCGCTCGGGCAGATTGGTCAGGCGACAGACATCATGGGACGCACGATTCAGGCAGCTAATCCGCTCGGGTTGCTTTCGGAGCACTACGATCCCATCCTGCGAGAGCAGCGGGGGAATTTTCCGCAAACCTATTCACACGTGGGCCAGATCAACAGCGCTTTCGCGATCAGCCCCGCGTGGGATTGCGTCTTGTGACTATTTGCTGTCGGGCAAAAGCGCGTTCCTGAGGGTGGTGTGAAGGCAACGGTTTCGCTGTCAAGATCTCTGTTGTTATTCAATAGACTTCTTCCGCGTTGCCGCTGGTAATTCGAGTTGAGAGTAAGGCGCAATTGATATCGAAGTGGGACGCGGGAATGTTTTAAAAATCGGTAAACCGGAGCGTTCAGTCAATTCCGCGACCGGTGCTTTCACGGAGGACTGTGCTTAGCCCTCGAACTACGCAGTTACTGAGCGTTGAAGCGGGAGCACGTGATTTCATAAACGCCCGCAACTCCTGCGATGATCCCGTGTTGAATTCCACGAAGGTCTTGCCATCCGAGATATTTGTCCGTATTTCACGGACATCCCCGGCTTTCGTCAGAGGAATGGCCGCGAATTCGCCTTGCCGCTGAGAAGGCGGGGTCAGAAACCAGACGGCTCCTTCATGGTCCATTCCGACAATTCCTGCTCCTGTCGGATTAGGGTGTATCGATTTCAATGCAGGCGGACTTAACTCGTCTTTCCAGCGGAAGCGACTGGCTACCACGATGGTCTTTCTATCAGCGCTGATAAAGTTGACGCCCTTCGTGTTTTCGCCAAGGGTTACAAAAATATTCCCTTCGGCATCCATGAATGCGTGTTCATACGTAATTCCGCTTGGTGGCGGGAGAAGTCCGGAGTCCTTCCATTTGTCTCCAAGCTTCAGTTCTACGCGTGATTTGTCCTGTATCCGTAGGGCAACTACATTTTGTGAAAGTCCCTTGCGTAGAGCCTCCAGGGTCGGCGTTGCGCCCCCGGTGATCTTTCGAAGCTCCGGGTGATCGCGCCAGAAGGGAGATGAGAGGACTATGTTGAGGTTATCGTCCACGCTCCAGTATTCATTGATATCGGAAGGTTGTTTCAGAAACCAATGAAGCATTTCAAGAGCTTCGGGGTCTTTTTGCCAGGCAACGTCTTGGAGGAAATCCAAGGCGTTACCACGGCGAAATGAACTGTCCGCGAGAGAAATATGAAGGCGCAGGGTTTCCCAGACTTCTTTGGCTCTGGTTCTAAAGCCTGGCTGGATCATCACGTCCATCAATGCAAATTTGTCGTATCGTCTGGGCGCCGCCCTGATCGTTCTGCGAACGGCTTCAAATGTTTCCGGGCGATTTTGCCATTCAGGTTCCTTCAATAGGCTATGCACGATGGTGTCGCCAAAAGGGATTTCAGGATTGTTGTTCAATATCTTGATGAGCGTGGCGGCGGCTGCGGGAGAGTGGCGGTAACTTGATTTCACTAACAAGGAGGAAATCAAGAAGCCTTGGTTCGCCCCGCTGAGTTTGGTGCATCTCTCCAGCCACGTGTTGAATTGCGGATGTCGGATAATGTCTTCATTCCCCATGAGCTGAAATAACGCTGTCACTAGGTAACGGGAGTTCTCCCGACCAAGTTCGGCGTCTTTGAGCAGCTTTTCTATCAGTGGGTCAATCGCCCTGGTGGTGATCCAGGAGGATTCTTGGAAGAGTTGCGGGAGAACTTCGCTGATTGCATAGGGCGACGCTTCAAGTGCTGCTTCCACTATCTGTAAAACTGCTTTGCTCTTCGTCCCGGCGGGGATCAAAAGCAACTCTCGCAGAGTAAAAAGTCTTTGTTCCTCGCTCATCTTCGGGATATTCGGGAGAAGTCGTTGCGCGACGGTATCTACTTCTGAAACCTGTAGGGAAGGATAAGAGCTGCGAAGACGGTTTGCATTTTGTTCCAGATAGAACGCATTTGCCCGGAAATCAGTCTCTGATGCTGCGGTCAGTAATTGAGAAAAGGAAA
>Ga0208958_1001593_pt1 | contig 22097 bp, 20 predicted proteins | sample RifOxyB1_FD_184032 | JGI IMG/M metagenome (GOLD analysis project Ga0208958, IMG submission 184032) | Soil microbial communities from Rifle, Colorado - Rifle Oxygen_injection B1 (SPAdes) | ecosystem: Environmental > Terrestrial > Deep subsurface > Rock core/Sediment | place: Rifle, Colorado... | reverse complement strand
TGGCCGCGATGTATGTCGAGGCCTATCCGCAGAGCATCGACCGCCGCGCGAGACGCTACGCCCGCCTGGTCGAACGCCAACTGGCCGCACTGGTGTGGGTGGAGGAACTGCTCGCCACCGACCCGCAGCCGCAGGATCCGGTTGCCGCCTGGTTTGACGATCGACTTGCTGCCAGGCTCATCCTTGCTGGCATCCCCACCATCGAGGCGCTAAATCAGCGCGTCCGCACGCAGGGCTACCGCTGGTGGGTGTCCGTCCCCCGCCTCGGCGAAAAAGGGGCGCGACGGCTCGTGACGTGGCTTGCCACCCACGAAGGCAGTCTGGGTGTCATGGCGCCGCAGGGGCTCGCCCCGCTGCGGTCGTTGTCGCCGATCGAACTGACCCGGCCCTCAGCCACCGCCATCATGCCGCTGGAGTCGTTCTCGACGCCGGCGGATCTGGACGGCTCGGTTGGCGAGAACCGATGCCTCGGCCGCAGCCGCATCGCCTCTGAAAATGACTATCAGGCGATCCAGGCCTGGCTGAAAGCACGCGCGTCGAATCCGCATACCGAGCGCGCCTATCGCCGCGAGGCAGAGCGCCTCCTGATCTGGTCAGTGATGGAGCGCGGATGCGCCCTGTCGTCGCTGTCGATCGAGGATGCCGTTGCTTACCGGGACTGGCTGGGCGGGCTCGGCCGCACATTGCCCGCGGCATGGCCATGGCGCCTTCCCCAGGCTGAATGGATGGGAAAGCGCAGCACACCGCGCTGGTCGGCCAACTGGCGGCCATTCGAAGGAGCTACCTCGCTGCGCAGCCAAATCCAGGCTCACACTATCCTCAAATCCCTGTTCGAGTGGCTTGCCAAGGTGCGTTACCTCGACAGCAATCCATGGGACGGCGTGCCGCCGCCACAGCGGGTGATGGACGTGGCCACCGCGCCTGACTTGGAACTGACGCACGCGTTCACACGCAGCCAGTGGGCATTTCTCATGGAATATCTGCACGGGCAGCCTATGGACGAATCCGTCCGGCGCTTGCGCTTCGTACTCCCCTTCGCCTACGCCACGGGGCTACGGCTCACCGAACTGGTGGATGCCCGCCTGGGGAGACTCTATTCGGTCCCGCTCAAGCGTGACCTGGGTGTCCGCTGGATGCTGAAAGTGCTCGGCAAGGGTGGCAAATGGCGGGCAGTCCCGATGCCCGGCATGGTGATGGATGCATTACGCGATTACCTGGCCTGGCGGGGCCTCAATGCCGACCCGCTGGATAATCCTGAAGACATTCCCATGATCGCCCGGCTGCGGCTTGGGCAGGATACGGGCACCCTGGATCCCACGACGCTATACAAGGCCTTGAAGACGTTCTTCAGGGAAGCGGCTGCAGCGCTTGCCACTCAGGGGCATCATGACGATGCCAAAAAGATGGCGAAAGCCTCGACGCACTGGCTGAGACACACGCGCGGCGCACATTCCGCAGAGACGATGCCGGTCAACATGATCCAGCGCCTGCTCGGACACGCCAGCGTGGCAACCACCAGCATTTACACGTCGACGGACGACGAAACATTATTCATTCAACTGGAACATAGCCTGTATAGAACTTCTCCCACTTAATCCTAATAAACCCATCGACCTGACTGAAAGACAGGTCACATTTACCGCAGAATCGCGGGATCCCCTGGTCAGAATCGGTGCTGATGGTGGTGCCGTCAGTGGACATGGTACCGGTGCGGTCAATTGGCTCGTCAGCAACGCGAACCTCCGTTAAAATGAACCATTGGAGCGCCTACCTTAATGACTGTTTTCACCATAGGCTACGAAGGACTTGATATCGACGCGTTCATGTCGCTGCTCACCGAGCACGGCATTGACACAGTTGTCGACGTCCGAGAGCTACCGCTTTCCCGCAAACCCGGCTTCTCGAAGAAGTCTCTTGCAAACGTACTGAACCTCTCAGGTCGTGAATATGTTCATATGGTTAACCTCGGATGCCCGAAGCCGGTGCGCGACCGCTATCGCAAAGATGGCAATTGGAAGCGCTACACCGAAGGGTTCATGAAATACCTCAAGACGCAAGACGACGCCATCGCTGATCTCTCAGCCCTGGCCGCGTCGGCAAACTGTGCGTTGCTTTGCTACGAAGCCGACTCGAACTTCTGCCATCGCTCGATGGTGGCGAACGCGGTCAACGATTATTGCGGTGCGCGTGTCACGCACATCAAGGCATCAGCTAAAACAGCAAGCCCTGTGGCGTCACTTCGGCTGGCTTTCGCTTAGGCGGGTAGATCAAGCTGATGATCAGCCACTGGTCTTGAAACCGGTGCTGATTACCCATCAAGAACATCAAGTCCTTTCCCGTCAAATCTTCTTCGAGTTTGGCCCGAAACGGCTTCTTCCAATCTACCCCGTGACTATGGCGGCAGTGCCAGAACAGAACACCGGCCTCCCAATCGACGATCTTGTGCTTGAACACTTTCTCGCCCTCCGGCGTATCGCAGGTGTATCGGTAGTAGAAGTCGAATGGCACCTTCCGTAGCGTTTGTGTCATTTTCTTGACCTCGGTGTCGCTGAAAAGCTGCCCCTGCATCTCGTCGCGCAGTAACTTCTCGCGCTCCTCGTCAGTCCACTCGGCGGCCCTTGCCTCAACGATTTCCAGCGTCAACACCTGTTTCGGTCGCATCAGTGCCAACGACAGCCCCGATTCGATCCGGGTCGCTTCGAGCTCATCGAAGCTCGTGAACGTTGGTAGCTTTTCGATCCACGGCCACCGGGCATCCCACTGCTTTTTTGTGTCGATCACGTCACCACAGGTAATCGTGTCGACGTAGAGCTTGTGGCTTTCAAGCCGATGATCCTTGTGGGCCTTCTCGACCCGCACATCGATCCACTGCCATTTCTTGAACTTCTGACCTTCCTCGATCAGGCGGAATGGCACCGGATATAAGCGTCGCATCGCACCGTGTTCATTGATACCAGCGACGCACGACGTTTCAACGTGCTGCGCGCTGGGGGACGGGTACGTCTTGGCCAGAATCAAGATTCGTTCAATTTGCGATGCCATCCAATCTCTTTCGTTCTGTCGTCGTTGATGAACGGTCTATCATTTCGCCGGGAAGCGCAGATAGCCCGAAAGCCGATTCGACTCAGCAATTGCGCCCCGCCGGTGCTGTTGTCGTTCTGGATGGTTGAGGCATCTGCCGGAAATGGCGAACGCCGCGTGGTGGTGCAGTCGATTGCGGTTAAGCAGGATGGCACGCGGGACCCATCAGCTCCACGTCGTCGTTGCTCGCGGCTGTTGAACAGCAGGTCCAACACCCAGAACACCCGGAAATCCTTCTCCACATTCTGGATCGGCGTGCCGAGCCGGTTGGCGGTCGCCAGGAACAGGGCGCGACGATCCTCGGGAGAGGCGGCGATGATACGAAGAAAGCCGGCGTTCACGGTGATGCCTTGGTGGTTGCCTGTTCGGACCTGGCAAGCAGATCGCGAATCCACTGTTGCATCCATGACGGCACAGTGTGTAAACCGTATCGCAGATCATCACGAATCGCGCTTCCCTGGCTTGAGTCCTGCAGTAGCCGAATGAGCTTGGCTTGAATCGCATCCTGATTGACCTGGGTACCACCCTTCAGACCTTCGCGCAGCCAGTACAGGGCTTGCACCACTCGCATAGCTGGACGGCCGGCCCAGTAGAGCTTGCTTGGCGCCGTCAGTTTGAACTGGAGGGTCAATTTGCCCAACTGGATCTGTCGCAGTCGACCATCCGTATGTACGATGACCTGCCCCGGCACCGCATTGGTCAGGCCCAGATCGTTGGCGGCGGTCATTCCGTCAATCAATACGCGCACCTGGTCGCGGCGACCGACGGCATCGATCACGCTGTTGTAATCAGGGACGGTTGGCTGCCCGGTAAGGGCGTTCATCCGGGGCTGGTCGTACAGTCCTCGGTCGATGCGACGCAGATCATTGCTGGCGACCATGCGCTGGAGCGTTTTATCCACCGCGTCGCGGCTACCCAGGTCGAGAAAATCCACCGGCGTCCACACTTTGGCTGCCGGTGCCTGGTTGATACGTTGCATCACCTGCGATTTGATGACTGGCGTCAGATTGAGCATGACGGGCTCCTTGTCCGATAATTATATACACATTTCGGACAGCCGCAAGACCAGGAATGACCGAACAAGCAGGTAGGCAAATCGGCAGAAGAGCCACCATATTGACTAGCGACAACGGCCCTTGAAGGAAGATATCGAAAGGGCTTGAAGTCTCATACAACCAGCTCATCAAGCTGGGACTGGCGTGCCATTATAAAAAGAACGAGAATGATCAGTATGTTGAAGGTCGCGAGATTTATGCGCGATCAGAACTCGATTCAAGAATGAACAAGCGAAGGCTGTGGTCTGACTTGAATCCAATCCCGCCATGGGAGTGGCGGAGAAAATAACAAGCTGAAAAATTACCCCTTGCAGTTGCGGAGCCGAAGGGATTGAAAATAAGAAAGGCGAAAAACACATGGGTTCCGCACCCTCTAAATGCCTGCCCGCATACATGGAGCAGTTCTGCAATGATCTATGGCTTAGCCATGGCCTCGCAGACAAAACAATCGCTGCCTACCGAGCCGATCTAATCGGTTTCTCATCATGGCTGTCGGGGCATAGCGGAAAGACGCTACTCCAGGCGCAGATCCTGGATATTGATGAATGGCTGGCAAGCCTGCTGGACAGAAATATAAGCGCACGAAGTGTGGCTCGCTATACCGCATCGTTACGACGCTTCTACCAATATCTCGTTTCCAATGATTTGGTATCGCAGGATCCAACCGCGTCGATTCGCAAAATCAAAATCCAGCAAAGGCTACCGAATCCCCCGACTCAGGATGAGGTTGCATCGCTGCTCGATATTACCGATCTCAATTCTCATCAGGGCCTGCGCGACAAAGCCTTGCTCGAATTGCTCTATGCGACCGGCTTACGGGCCTCAGAGCTGTCAGGTCTCGAAATCGGTGATATTGATTTCAGAAACCGGGTAATTCGCGTTTGCGGGAAGGGGAACAAGGAGCGCCTTGTTGTGTACGGTGAAGAAGCCGCGTTCTGGCTTGATCTGTATCTGAGCAGATCAAGACCCGCATTCAGGCGAGACACCCGCTGCAATTATGTTTTCCTCTCAGTGCGAGGCAAGAAATTAAACACAGGCACTCTTCGACTGGTCGTGAAAAAGCATGCCGAGAACAACAGCATCGTCAGGCCTCTCAGCACTCACAGCATTCGACACGCATTTGCCACTCACCTACTGGATGCCGGCGCAGATTTACGGGTTATCCAGGAGCTGCTGGGACATGCCTGTATCAGTACGACTCAGATTTACACATTCGTTGCTACCAAACGATTGGTCACGCTTCACGCAAAGTCCCACCCCAGGAACAAGGACACGACTTCGTCAAACGAACTGAGTGGAAGCCGAACCCCGCTTCGGTCAACGAGATCAAGCTGAGCAGATCTTGGCGGGTTCTTGGGGGATTTGCCAGGCTTGCTCTTGGGTGCGCCGGGCAGGCCTGACTGCCACTTCAAATACCTTGCGCAGATTTCTTTCACTGTTTCGGGTTATCAATGAGGTGACGAACAGTCGACAGATCGCCGCCGGTCGCCGCCGGCAGCATCACGATTCGACCCGTGCCTAATCAATTTTTGGCAGCGAGGTCAGCACGTATGCCGGGCAGGCATGCAAAGCTGAGTGATAGACGACGACACACCACAATGAACGCGCTGATCGATCAGGAAGCATAGCCCGCAATAAAACAGAAAAGCGATTACGACTGTTGACATCGATAATCTGGTGGCCTAGAATTTCACAATTAACCAGAAAAGCCTTTTCTACTGATATGACGAAGTTGGGGCAAGTGGCAAGCATTCGCATGGGTTACCCGTTCCGGTCGCGCCTTGAGCACGACGCGACCGGAGCCATCTCCGTTGTGCAGATGAAGGACATAGACGACGCCAGCTTGCTGCACGTGGAAGATGCGGTTCGGGTGGATCTACCGGATTTCAACGAGCATCACCTGATAAGACGGGGTGACTTGGTATTTCGCTCTCGTGGGCGGACTAACTCTGTGGCGCTAGTTTCGGCTGACGTGGGGCCGGCGGTCCTTGCTGCTCCCATGTTGTTGATTCGGCCCATCGAGGTGCTGCCCGCCTACCTCCTCTGGTACATCAACCTACCGGCAGTTCAAGCTACTTTGGCGGCGCAGGCCGAGGGAACCTCGGTGCGAATGATCAGCAAGGCAGCGCTAGAGCAGTTGGTGATTTCAGTCCCGCCGTTGGAGACTCAGCGACGAATCGTCGAAATAGGACAACTTGCCAGTCGGGAGGCAAGGATCACAACCGAATTAATGGATCGGCGTAAGGCGCTGATCGATGGAATTCTGATGCGTAAAGCTCAGGATGCCCACTGAACTCAAGTGGGACAGGCGCCGATCCAGGTACTCGCAATACCCGGACCGGCACGTTATGAAACGCAACGTATAAGGTATCCATCATGGCAAAAACGCCTTCATCTAGCAACACCCGTTTTGTTCAGCCGAACCCCCAAGGTGGCTGGGACAACAAGAAAGCCGGCGCAAGCCGTGCAGGTTCACATCACGATACCAAGCGGGAAGCCATCGATGCCGCCCGGCAAATGAGCCAGCGCGAAGGGTCTGAGCTGAAAATCAAGAATCTGGATGGAAAGATTGCGCAGTCAGATAGCCACGGACACGATCCGAGAAATATCCCCGGCTAAGACCAAAGGCGGGAGGAATCTCTCCCGCCCTTTCCAAACATCGAAGGAATTAGGGATGAACGGAAAAATCACACAACAAGAAGTCAACTCGGCCGCCTGGGCCGCCTGCGACACATTTCGTGGCGTTGTCGATCCGGCCCAATACAAGGATTACATCCTCGTGATGTTATTCCTCAAATACATCAGCGACCTGTGGCAAGACCACTACGACACCTATCGTCAGCAGTACGGCGACGACGACGAGCGCATCCGGCGCAAGCTGGATCGCGAGCGCTTCACGCTGCCATTCGTCGAATTCAAGGATGAAAAAACCGGCAAGCTTATCGAGCGCTTCGCCGGTGATTTCAACAGCCTGTACGAGCGGCGCAACGCGGCAAACATCGGCGAGTTGATCAACATCGTGCTCGACGGCATCGAGGATGCCAACAAGGCCAAGCTCGACCGTGTGTTCCGCAACATCGACTTCAACTCTGAAGCCAACCTCGGCCAGACCAAGGATCGCAACCGTCGCCTGAAAAACCTGCTGGAGGATTTCGCCAAGCTCGACCTGCGTCCCTCCCGCGTCTCCGAGGATGTGATCGGCAATGCCTACATCTATCTGATCGAGCGTTTCGCTTCCGATGCAGGCAAGAAAGCCGGCGAGTTCTACACGCCCAAACAGGTGTCCCGCCTGCTCGCCCGCCTGACCAAGCCCAAACCCGGCGACCGCATCTGCGACCCCGCCTGCGGTTCCGCCGGTCTGCTGATCGAGGCGGCGGCACTGGTAGAAGAAACCGGCAGCCGCGATTTCGCCCTTTTCGGCCAGGAAGTGAACGGCAGCACCTGGGCACTGGCCCGAATGAACATGTTCCTGCACGGCAAGGACTCCGCGCGCATCGAATGGGGCGACACCCTCAACAGCCCGGCACTGATTGAAGCCGACCGCCTGATGCGCTTCGACGTGGTGGTTGCCAATCCGCCCTTCAGCCTCGATAAATGGGGTTCCGAGCATGCCGAGTCGGATCGCTTCAACCGCTTCTGGCGCGGCGTGCCGCCCAAGTCCAAGGGCGACTACGCCTTCATTTCCCACATGGTCGAAACCGCCCTGCCCCAGGCCGGACGGGTGGCGGTAGTCGTGCCCCACGGCGTGCTGTTCCGGGGCGGTGCCGAAGGCCGCATCCGGCAGAAGCTGATCGAAGACAACCTGCTCGATGCCGTCATCGGCCTACCGGGCAACCTTTTCCCCACCACCTCCATTCCTGTGGCCGTTCTGGTCTTCGACCGGGCTCGGGAAAAGGGCGGCGAACGCGAAGCCTGCCGCGATGTCCTGTTCATCGACGCCAGCCGCGACTTCCAGGCCGCCAAGACCCAGAACGCCCTGTTCGACTCGCACCTGGACAAAATCGTCGCCACCTTCGATGCGCGCCAGAACGTCGACAAATACGCCTACGTCGCCCCGCTGGCCGAGATCGCCGAGAACGACTTCAACCTCAACATCCCGCGCTACGTGGATACCTTCGAGGAAGAGGAAGAAATCGACGTGGCCGCCGTGGAGCAGGACATCGAGCGCCTGGAAGCTGAGTTGGCCGAAGTGCGCGCCAAGATGAAAACCTACCTCAAGGAGTTGGGCGTATGAGCAAGAAAGTTGCTAAGCCGGCATCGAGCGCTGAAGACCACATCGTTATTTTCCAGGAGCAGGCCATTCGGCGTACCTGGCACGAAAACGAATGGTGGTTCTCGGTCATTGACGTGGTGGGCATACTTTCTGAAACAGCCATCCCCAAGCGCTATTGGTCTGACCTCAAGCGGAAACTCGTGCAGGAAGCGGGCTCCGAGCAACCGTACGAAAAAATCGTACGGTTGAAACTCACCGCCCCGGATGGCAAGCAACGGGACACCGACGTCGCCAATACCGAGACACTTTTCCGCATTATCCAGTCCATCCCCTCGCCCAAGGCCGAACCCTTCAAACGCTGGCTGGCGCAGGTCGGCTACGAGCGCGTCAAGGAAATCGAAGACCCGGAACTGGCCAGCCGCCGCGCCCGCGAACTCTATGAAGCCAAGGGCTACCCCAAGGACTGGATCGAAAAGCGCATGCGCGCCATTGCCGTCCGGGGTGCGCTGACCGACGAATGGAAAGCGCGCGGTGTCGCCGAGGGGCGTGAGTATTCCATCCTCACCGCCGAAATCGCTCGCGCCACCTTCGGCGTCACGCCCGGCGACCACAAGAAACTCAAGGGATTGGCGCAGGCGAAAACCGCCAACCTGCGCGACCACATGACCGATCTGGAACTGATCTTCACCATGCTCGGCGAAGCCGGCACCACCGAGATCGCCAAACGCAAGGACGCTCAGGGGCTCAAGCAGAACCAGACCGCCGCCCGCGAAGGCGGGGTTGTGGCCGGCAATGCCCGCAAGGAACTGGAAGCCAAGACCGGAACGCCGGTGGTCAGTCGTCAGAACTATCTGGCACCTGCCAAGGCGACATTTGCCGAAATCGCCGTAACAGCTTTCATCGACACCCAGACCGAAGCGCTGGCACCCTCAGCGGCGGACAAGCCCAGGATGCGCAAGCGGGTGGCGGCCAAGGTGCGCCGGACCATAGCCGAGCTGGGCGGCACCATACCGGAGACGCTGCCAACGCCGGATAAGAGCATTCAGCAGATCGAGAGTGCCAAGAAGAAGCTGGAAAGCAAGGACAAGAAGAAATGAAATGGCCAACACTCGCCCTTGAAGACCTTGCCACCGTTCAACGAGGCAAATTTTCCGCCCGACCTCGGAACGACCCGAAGTACTACGGAGGAGACATTCCATTCATTCAGACCGGCGATGTGGCAAACAGCGCTGGTCGAGTACGCAGCTACTCCCAGACCTTGAATCCGAACGGTCTATCGGTCAGCAAACTGTTCCCCAAAGGATCATTGGTCGTAACCATCGCCGCGAACATTGGAGACGTGGCAACAGTCGAATTCGACTTCGCTTGCCCAGATAGCCTTGTCGTTGTGCAAGCCAATGAGGGCGTCAATAGTGACTGGCTTCAATACAGTCTGGAAAGCAAGAAAGAGCTGCTTGACTCATTGGCGCCGCAGAACGCCCAAAAGAACATTAATCTTGAAGTTCTTCGACCTCTTGCTTTCGACGTGCCTCCACTCGGAGAGCAACAGCGCATCGCCGGTGCGATCAACGCATGGAACACCGCCATCGAGAAAACAGAGCGGCTGATTGCCGCAAAAGAAAAGCGCAAAAGTGGCCTTATGTCGAAATTGCTTACTGGGAAGCAGCGGCTCAATGGGTTCAATGCGTCGTGGCGAAATGCTTATCTCGGTGAGCTATTTCGGGAACGAGTCGAGGTTAATTGGAATGATTTACAGCTACTCTCCATCACGGGAGAGAACGGCGTCGTCCTTCGGTCCGACCTAAACCGAAAGGACTCATCTAACGACGACAAGTCCAAGTACCTGCGGATATGTCCAGGAGACATAGGCTACAACACCATGCGTATGTGGCAAGGTGTATCGGCACTCTCAAGCCACGAAGGAATCATCAGCCCAGCCTATACGGTTTGCATCCCAACCCCCGAAATTGACGGGAGGTTTGCCTCGTACTTATTCAAGTTGCCAGAGGTAATCCACCTTTTCTATCGCTATTCACAGGGGCTGACATCTGACACTTGGAACTTGAAATTCCATCACTTCGCGGAGGTGCGGGTTTATATCCCCGAGGTTGATGAGCAAATCGCTATAGCGTCGGTTCTTGCTGCTCTCGACAACGAACTGGCAATCCAAAAAAAACAGCGTAATGCGTTGGTACAACAGAAACGCGGCCTGATGCAAAAGCTCCTCACCGGCCAGTGGCGGGTGACCATTCCCACATCCAAGGAGGTGCCCCATGCCTAAGAAGCTCATCCCTATGGCAATTGCCTACGACTTCGACGGTACGCTCGCACCGGGGAACATGCAGGAATACGACTTTATCCCCGCCCTAAAACTCCCTTCAAAACATTTCTGGGACAAGGTTAACGATCTTGCGAAAAAACATGAGGCCGACCCGATCCTTGCGTACATGTACGCCATGCTGGAAGAAGCTCGCACAGCAGGCCTTCCCGTCCGCAAAGCCGACTTCAAGAATTATGGGGTGAATATCGAACTGTTTCCGGGCGTCAAGGAATGGTTCAAGCGCATCAACGACCATGCAAAGACCAAAGGAATTCGGCTGGAGCATTTCATCATTTCATCGGGTATCCGCGAGATGGTCGAGGGCACGCCGATCCACAAGGCGTTCAAGAAGATTTACGCGTCGAGCTTTGTGTTCGATGCAAACGGTGTCGCCTGCTGGCCCGCGCTGGCAATCAATTACACGACTAAAACCCAGTATCTGTTTCGCATCAACAAGGGCAGCCTGGATGTCCACGATAATTCTGTGATCAATAAATTTGTGCCGAAGGAGCAGCGCCCCATTCCGTTCGAACACATGATTTTCATCGGCGACGGCGAAACCGATATTCCCTGCATGCGCCTGGTGAAAGATCAGGGCGGGCATTCCATTGCGGTCTACAACCCCGCCAGGCGCGGCCACAAAAAACATGCCGTGCAATTGATCAAAGACGGGCGGGCAACCTTGGCAGCTACCGCAGACTATCAGGAGGGAAGCCAGATAGATCAGGCTGTAAAAGCCATCATTGACAAGGTTGAAGCATCCGCAAGGATTGCCTGAGGATTTCCATGGACAGCTTCCGTTTCAACGAAAAACACCTCTCGCAGATTCCCGCGCTGCAACTTCTGGCCAATCTCGGCTACCGCTATCTGACGCCAGAGCAGGCGCTGGCGATGCGTGGTGGGCGGCTTACCAACGTGCTGCTGGAAGAAGTGTTGCGCGACAGTCTCAAGCGCATCAACCGCATCCAGCACAAGGGCGGCGACTATCTGTTCAGCGAGGAAAACCTCCAAAGCGCCATCCAGCGGCTGAAGAACGTGAAGTACGACGGCCTGCTGAAAACCAATGAATCGGTCTATGACCTGCTGACGCTGGGCGTGGCGCTGGAACAGTCGGTCGAAGGCGCGGTGCGCAGCTTCACGCTCAACTACATCGACTGGAAGAACCCGGAGAACAACGTTTATCACGTCACCGCCGAATTCCCGGTGGAACGTACCCGCAGCCACGAGACGGCGCGGCCGGACATCGTGCTGTTCGTGAACGGCATCCCCTTTGCGGTGATCGAGTGCAAGTCGCCCAATACCGAGGTGGCGCAGGCGGTGTCGCAGATGATCCGCAACCAGCGCGACGAGTACATTCCGGCGCTGTTCACCTACGCTCAACTGGTGATCGGCAGCAACAAGAACCACTGCAAATACGCCACCGTGGGCACGGCGGCCAAGTATTGGGCGGTGTGGCGCGAGGAGCGCGAAGAGAAGGACGAGGACGGCGCGGCCTTGCGCGCGGTGCTGGACCAAGCCTTGCCGCAGGAGGCGAAGGCTGGGCTTTATGAGTTGTTGGCCGAAGGCTTTGGCGTGCGCGAACCCGATGCCGAGTATCTGGTGCGCCGGGCGCTGACCGAACAGGACCGCACGATTTACGCCCTGTGCCGGCCCGAGCGTCTGCTGCGCATGGCGCTACAGTTCACGGTGTTCGATGGCGGGCGGCGCAAGATCGCCCGCTACCAGCAGTTCTTCGCGGTCGAGCGCATTCTTGGGCGGGTGAAACAGCGCGACGATGCGGGCCGACGGGCCGGCGGCATCGTCTGGCATACCCAGGGCTCGGGCAAGTCGCTGACGATGGTGATGCTAGCCAAGGCGCTGGTGCTAGATCTCGATATCCGCACGCCGCGCATCGTGCTGGTCACCGACCGGGTCGATCTCGACAAGCAACTCGGCAACACCTTCGCGGCTTGCGGTCTGACGCCGGATCGGGCTGAATCGGGGCGACATCTGGTGGAGTTGGTGGCCGAGAACAAGGCGCATATCGTCACCTCGCTGATCCACAAGTTTGACAAGGCGCTGTCCACACGCAAGTTCCAGGACGAATCCACGGAAATCTTTGTGCTGGTGGATGAAACCCAGCGCACGCAACTGGGCATGTTCTCAGCGCGGATGCGGCAGATGTTCCCGAACGCCTGCTACATCGGCTTCACTGGCACGCCGTTACTGAAGCGCGAGAAAAGCGACGTGATGCGCTTCGGCGGCATCATCCATACCTACGCCATCAACCAGGCGGTGTCGGATGGCGCCATCGTGCCCTTGCTCTACGAGGGGCGGCTGGTGGAGATCGAGCAGAACAAGGCGGCGATTGATGTCTGGTTTGAGCGCCACACCGAGGGACTGACGTCGGCGCAGAAGGCCGATCTCAAGAAAAAATACGCTCGGGCAGAGATGCTCAACAAGGCCGATCAGGTCATCTACATGCGGGCCTTCGACATCAGCGCGCATTTCCAGCAGAACTGGCAGGGCACTGGTTTTAAGGCGCAGTTGGTGGCGCCCTCCAAGGTGGCGGCGCTGAAGTACAAGGCATTTCTGGATGACATCGGTGAGGTGAGCAGCGAGGTCATCATCTCCGCGCCCGACGAGCGGGAAGGCTTCGACGATGTGGACGACGATGAATCCACCGATGAAGTAGTCGCCTTCTGGCAGCGCATGATGAAGCGCTATGGCGATGCCGAGGCGTACGAGACGCAGATCATCAATACCTTCAAGCACGGCAGCGACCCGGAGATTCTCATTGTGGTCAGCAAACTGCTGACTGGATTCGACGCGCCGCGCAACACGGTGCTCTACCTTACGCGCAAGCTGAAAGAACACACCCTGCTGCAGGCTATTGCCCGCGTGAACCGTCTCTACGACGATGATGAGGGGGCCAAGCCCAAGGAGTTCGGCTACATCATCGACTACGCCGGCATCCTAGGCGAACTCGATCAGGCGCTGACGACCTACAGCGCTCTGGAGGGCTTCGAAGAGTGCGACCTTGCCGGAGCCCTGTCCAGCATCAACGACGAGGTGCGCCAATTGCCGCAGCGCCACGCCGAGTTGTGGGATGTGTTCAAGACCGTGGCCAACCGGCAGGATGAGGAGGCCTTCGAGAAACTTCTGTCCGACGAAAAAATCCGCGAGAACTTTTACGAGCGGCTCTCGGCCTACGCCAAGACGCTGGCTATCGCCATGTCTTCCGAGGAATTTATCACCACAACCCCGGAGAACCGTTTCAAGGCTTACAAGACAGACCTCAAGCGCTTCACCAATCTGAAGGCGGCGGTGAAATTGCGCTATGCCGAGTCCATCGATTACCGTGACTACGAACCGAAGATCCAAAAGCTGCTCGACACCCATATCTCGGCCAACGAGGTGCTGAGGCTCAATGAACCGGTCAATATTTTCGATAGCGCGGCCTTCCAGCAAGTCGTGGAGGAGCAAGGCCATGGCAAGCCGACTGCCGCCAAGGCGGACATGATTGCCCATGCCACCAAACGCGCGATTACCGAACATCTGGACGAAGACCCTGCCTTCTTCGAGAAATTCTCCAAGCTGATCCAGCAGGCTATCGACGATTACCGAGCCGGCCGGATTTCTGATCTGGAGTATCTAAAGCGGGCCAGCGAGATCAAGGATGCGGTGGTCAACCGCAAGACCGATGACGTGCCGGCGGTGCTGCACGGCAACGATCACGCCATTGCCTGTTTCGGTGTCCTGGAGCCGTATTTCGGTCGGCATGTTGCGGATGCCACGCAGGCAAAGGCAGTGGCCGCAAAGGCTGCGGTCAGCATCTGGGCCATCGTCGAACGAAACCGGGTCGTGGGCTTTTGGGACAACCTGGATGCGCAGCGCCGGGCGATGAACGAGATGGACGACTTTCTCTATGACCAAATCCGGAATGAGCAGGGTATCCCCCTGACCACCGAGGAAATGGACGAGATCATCAACCGATCGATGCAATTGGCCAGGCACCGGATGCAGACGTGAAGAAGATGCGGCAAGAGATCATTTTCGGCACTGAAACTATCGACTACGAAATTCGATTTTTGCCAACGCGACGTACGCTCGGGATCGAGGTACACCCTGACCTGTCGGTAGTCGTTCGCGCGCCTGCCGGCTGCGATTTCGAGACGATCCAGGCCAGAGTTGGCAAACGTGCCTCATGGATCAGCAAGCAACTGACCAATTTTCAGCGCTACAGCCCGAGAACGCCGGCACGGCAGTATGTAAGTGGGGAAACGCATCTCTACCTTGGGCGGCAATATCGGCTGAAGGTTGTGACCGGGGAATTAGCTCCAGTGAAGATGAGTCGCGGTCATCTGGTGATGACAATGCCAGGCAAGGCTGATTCTGATCGCGTGAAGGCACTGTTGCACCGTTGGTATCTCGATCATGGCCGGAAGATTTTCATGGATGTGCTGGATGAATTGGTACCCCGTTTCAAGGGTTACCAGCGGCCACGTCTGATCGTACGGGCAATGCAGTCTCGCTGGGGCAGCCTGTCGCAGGCCGGAACGATGACGCTGAACGCCAATCTGGTTCGGGCACCTCGAGCTTGCATCGAGTATGTGGTGGCCCATGAACTTTGCCACCTCAAGCACCGTGATCACAACGCCAGCTTTTTTCGCCTGCTCGGGCAGGTGATGCCGGATTGGGAAAAACGCAAACAGCGGTTGGAAACAGCACTTCTATGAATAACGGCTCAGACGTAAAACTCAGACGTAAAAAAGCCACCCCAAGGGGTGGCCTACAGTACGTGATCAAGCAAGCAACTGCTTGGCCAGGGCGACTTCAATGCTGTCCCCCGACTGATTCAGAACGTCCAGGCCGGAATCCGGCATGTCGCCGGATGTCGACTGTGACACGGCGATTTTCTTTGCCATGAGTTCCAGGCATCCCATCTGGGCCGATCCTGCATAGCCCAAAAAGTGCACATCCACGTCCTGCTTCTGGCCGATCCGCCAACTGCGACGGGAGGCTTGCTGCAGGGTATAGACGTTGTAACCGCTTTGCATGAAGACGATGGTCGGGAATTCCAGCATGTCGAGCCCGGTTTTGACCAGCTCAGGGTTGGTGATGATCACCTCCACACTGCGGTCAACCTGATCGAACAGCCAATCTTCCCGTTTTGACGCATCGATGCTTGCCCTCAACACCGCCGTCTTGAATCCTTCCTTTTCAAGAAAGTTTTTCAGTCGGGTGGTGGTGTCACGAGTGCCGGTGTAGGTCGAGTACACCAGAATCCTCCGGCCGCGTGCCTTCTCCGCTTTGCAAATACGCAGCAGTTCCAGCTCTTTCGGACTTGCCTCCGTGCCGTTCATCAACGCCGGCACGAAAGCGAGTTGCTGCTTCGATCGGGGATGGCGAACCAGCTCGTCACGGAAACACGTATCCGGCCAGGCAAGCAGCACGTTCAGGACAACGCCCAGCAAGCTGGTGTCGCCCTTCCTGAGCGCCTCACGGAGATCTTCGCGCAAGCTCATGCTCAACTCGCGGTAAATACCGGACATCGCCTCCGTCATCGGGACTTCCGTGAAATGCTCTCGGTAAGGCGGCAGAACATCGCCGCCTATATCCTTGAGCTTCAGGAACACCGTCTGTGGCAGCACATAACGCATGATGCCCTTCGGGCCGAATCCTGGTCCCTTGGAGGTGCGGTGCGTGATGTTTTTGCCCCGCGCCGTGCGATGCGACTCGCTTTCAGCCTCTTTGAACACGTCCTTCAGGATGCCGTGATCGCGCATGAACGACATGCCGGCAGGCCCCAGCGAATTGCGGTTGTTGTAACCAAAACCGTCTTCGATCATCAAACCCGGGTTAAGCCGGTGCAGGAGATAGAACAGATCGTCGGCATAGCCGCCCATCAAGGTGCCGGTCAGGAGCAGGGTTTTCTTGCACTTGCGTGCAAGAACCCCCATCGCCTGCCCTTGCGCGGATCCCTCGTTCTTGTACTCGTGCCCCTCATCCACCACGAGAAGGCCGAAGTACCCCTGCGGAAGGTAGCGCTTGATGAACTCGGTTGCTTGGTAGCCGCCCTGCCCGAAGGAAAACTCGGTGTTGGCCATTGCACGTTCCATTCTGCGCGCTTGCCGGTCTGTAAAGAACAGATCGCCTTTGTCGTCCATCAGATTGATGAACTCGTAGACGTTGTCCTCAAGCATCCCGGACAACATGTCCTCACCGAACCGATCCAGCAGCCTGTCGGCAGTTTTGGAACCGATGGTAGGTATCTGACGCAGGCTGTCCATAACCAGCTCACGCCGGGATTGGGTGTTTCCACGTTTCGATACCAGCGTCCAAAGACGTTCTCCGCAGGGCACCCTGTCTTCCAACAGCGCTCCATCCACTACCCGCTTCACCGACTGCTGATTGGTGCAATAGGATCGCGTCTGATTAAGCCTGCTTTCAGCCAAGGTCGCTGGCAAGGGGTTGCCCTCGTCATCCACCAGCAAAGCGCCGCACTTCGGACAGGCTGCATAGGTTCTCACCTGCTTGTCCTGGCCCTCACCCACGATAGTCCGCTTTTGAGTGTAGGCCGGCTTCCAGTTGAACCCCATGCGCATGCGCACACGTCCCATGACAAAGAACTCTGGAACGACCGGCTTCTCACGCAATTCCCGTAGCTGCAGGAGTTTGCGCAACGTGTCAGGGCCGTTGAGAATCCAGACCCGGGCATTCGGCACCGTCGCCTTGATTTCGCGCCGCCACTTGTAGACAAGATGCGGTGGCGCGATCACCAATGTGCGGCGATAGCCCTCCTCATGCATTACTGCTGCGGCGGCAATCGCCATCATGGTTTTACCCGTACCCATTTCAGCGTTGATGATCGCTGCGGGCTGGGCTTCGTCGACCAGAAGGCGCGTTACAGCCTGGACTGCATCCTGCTGAGGCGGAAAAGGCTTGCGAAGCAACTCTTCCATCAGGATGGCATGCCTGGAATTCGGCACACCATCGTAGATTGGCGGATTCTGCTGCTGAACCGCGCTCAGTAGCCCTTCCCCGAACTCGTGAATGAAATCGCTCAAAGGAATGACTTCCTGCTGCGATACTTCAATGACTGCTTCCATGACGACTCTCCTAAAAAACGCGGAGGCAGCCTTCCCCTTGCAGGGTGGATGCACCCCGCTGGGTTGATGAATTGAATCCCGGCCTCCATGCCCTTGTGGGGACATCGAGGCGTTCCGGTCTCAGGGACTGACCGGACTCATAAGGCGATGCCTGACGCGCATCGGGCGGGCTGTAACTGACAGCCAGCAGTGAAACACATCAAAGGCCCGGAGCCTTTCTCCAACACGCCGGCCGCAGCCCGCGCGTTCGAGAAAAGCCCCCGAAGGGGGCAGTTAAGAATCAGAACATTGCCTGCGAAGAATCATCCATACCTATCCTCCAGCGCCTGCTTGATCTGAGCCATCGGGGTGGGCTTAAAGTGGAAATCCAACTCGGCGCCGACACCTGTATCAACAAGCTCTGTGATCGGAATATATCCATACTCGGCATTGATCAAGTCGCCGTGCAGGATGGCATATCCGAAAGCCTGCTCGACCTCCCCTTCCCTGTCCTTCTCGGTGATGTACCAGTGGCAATCACCCAGAAAGTAGTGAAGGTGTGCAATGGCCTCGTCGCCCTTGCCATCTTGCTGGTACGTGACCGGCATGCCTTCGACAGTGGCCGCAATCTCAACCATTTTGTCGAAGAAATACTGCCGCTCTTCCCCATTCATACATGTGGCAACGATTCGCTTCTGTCTCTCTGGCATGAACAACCGAAGACGAAGGAACGCTTCAACGGCATCACGTCGACTGACAGAGTTCACTTTTCCGTCAAGACTGGGCTCTGCCTCGGGAGAACGGGCCGATGGAGTCGGCCGTCCGGGTATTTCAATATGAATGTTGTCTTCAAATAAACGCATGGTGTTTCTCCTTGAATATGCCAAGAACGGAACACCCCTTGCGGGAATGTTCCCCGCAAGGCGATTTGATAAAACTCAACGAATCGAAACGACTTTCCCAAAACCCGGACCCGGGGTGAAGTCGATGCCGGTGATGCTTGGCACAAACTTGTCCGTATAGGTCAGGATTTCTGACACGGAGCCATCGGCACGGGTCTCGAATGTCGTCTTGAGATCACGCTCCTTGAAGGTGTCACCTTTGATCAGGAGACGCCTTCCATTGCCAGACTCCACCACTCCCGAGATTTGTCCTGCTGCCAGCGCCAGCGCCAAATGCCAGTCAGAAAGCGCACGCAAGGGCCGGCGGTGAGTATCGTCAGCACGCACAAAGTGCGTCCCGAACATCGGCCAGAGCGTATTCTTGCGAACACGCTCAAGCTCAGCCTGGAGCTGGGGACCGTCAATGCGAATTGACGTGAAGCGTGCTTCGGCCTCCTTGATCTGTGGAATCAGATACTGCTCACCTTGCCAATACTCCGGCAATACGACGGGCACTTCCCCGCGACCACAGGCCTCCAGCACCCTCTGCACGCCTGGATCCGCTCCGTCTGCACGACGCTTGACGCCAAACACGACGCACTGCTTGAACCGTGTTTCCGGCGCCATGAAGACCTGAACCTGCTCGAAGTGCCGGGCAATCATTCCGGAGAACTCCTTGTCCAGAACGTAGTGCGGAACAATGAGCACCATGACACCGCCGAACTGCAGCCAGGCAACCGTCTTGCGATAGAACACCTTCTCAAGACGATCATCCCGGGAACGATCACCCGTGGCCGCCTTGTCCGATACGACATCGCCATACGGTGGATTCAGGAACAGCAGCCCCTGACTGCGAGCCGATACAAAGACGTCGTTCACATCGCTGTGCGCGACTGTGTCGAGTATCCCCTTGGCATGCCACGCGCGCTCCGCATCGAACTCGATGCCATTAGCCACGACAGATGCTCCGCATTGAACCAGGTGGTGCTTAACTTCAGCCAATGCCGTTCCTTCGCCGCAGCACGGGTCAAGAATACGCAGTTGCCCACCACCAATGTCGAGCGCCTGGAGAATCCGGGCCAGCGTCACTTCGTCCGTCGGGAAATATCCGTTCTTGATAAAGTTCTGGGCCAAACGAGGAAAGATGAGGCTCATGCCGACACCTCGCTTTCCGGCTCATTCAACACCATAGCCCCGTCGATTTTTCCCTGCAGTGCAATGATTTGCGGGATGCCGAAGTCGTTTTCTGTGTAAGCAATTTCGCTGCCACCGAAGCGGTACGACTCATCCGCCCACCTGTGTGCTTCCCGCTTTTCTGCAAGGAGCAAATCCAGCCCCTGGGTAATCAGGTTCACCTCAGACTCCGAGAATTCTTCTCTCATCATGATGATCCCCTTTAGATAATGCCCAGAAGGCTGAGCCAGCTATCGGGATGGTCGGGCTCGACACAATCCCCTTCCGGGGTTTCACATACCGAGTCGAGCACCCACATTTCGATTTCGGACATTGATGGCACCTGATAGGTCTGTCCGCGCCACTGAATCGTCTTGGGAAATACCATTGCTGCTCTCCTAAATAAAAACGCGGAGGCAGCCGTCCCCTTGCGGGGTGGATGCACCCCGCTGGGTTGATGAATTGAATCCCAGCCTCCATGCCCTTGTGGGAGCATCGAGGCGTTCCGGCCTCAGGGACTGACCGGACTCATATGGCGATGCGTGACGCGCATCGGTCGGGCTATAACTGACAGCCAGCAGCAAAACACTTCAAAGGCCCGGAGCCTTTCTCCAGCACGCCTGCATGACCCGCGCGTTCGAGAAAAGCCCCCCAAATTGGCGGGGCATATGTCCAGATGCCTCAAACGAAGTATCTGTAGTTTTCGAGTGCTTTGGCACCTTCCAGGCGTGTTCTGAATGATCCAATGCGGGAGCCATCGACCCACTCTGCTTCCCAATGCCCTGGACGCCCGCTCAGCATGCCAATTCGCCCTGGGCATGGGGTGCCGTCCACCAAAAGGCGAACTTCGTACATTCCTGCCTCACGGCGGGTGATCTGATAGGTGCTGGTAGCAACCATACGACCCTCCAAAAGATCGCGGAGGCAGCCATCCCCTTGCGGGGTGGTTGCACCCCGCTGGGTTGAAAAAATCGCTGACGCTAAGCTGCCATGGTGTTGGCGCTTCGAGCTTGTTCGAGGTAAGCCTCTTCCTCGCCATTCAAGCCGATCATGCCTGCCTGAACCATTCTCGACACGTCGTCAGAAAATGATTCGGTCAACATGACTTTGGCAGCCGTTACCTTTCCGATCGGTGGATGGTCACTGTCTTCCAGAAAACTCACGCACTTGGCATGGGTTGCCCGTATGACTACGTCCCTCCAGCTATCGAGCAACGGCACAGGTGAGAGGGTCTTGTACGAAGACCATATCCCCTGCAGCAATCGAGGCCTTGCTTCCGGTGTAAACGGCTCGTCCAGCATGAACCACGCGGTCTTGGTAGACCTGTCAGGCTTTAGCAGAGCTGCATCGTATATCCAGGTATGGACAAGGTTCCCAAAGAGGTTGTCCCTGGGTAATCGTCCGCTGAATTTTGTTAGCCGGTCCGGACTGCGTACATAGACTTGCTCGACCGATCGGCCATCGCCGTCATTGACTGGCGTGAGGCGGAATCCAGACAAGCCTCCGCAGCTTTCCTTCAGGGTGAATGCGGCGAGAAGCTGCTGAATCGCAGTGTCCCGACCGTACAGGGAGAGGAACATCAACTCGCCCGATTCGTCCCGGATGCAAGCATCCGCATACAGGTCAGAGAGTTCCGATATTTTGTAAAGCATGGCGTGCTCCTGGAAAAAAGGGGAGCACTTTTCCCAAAGGGAGCGTGGCTCCCCATGGGGTGGTTGAACTGCGATGGAATTCCAGGTCGGAAGACCCGCCGTTTTCAGGAACTGAACGGCATTCAAGGGCGATGCATGACGCGCATCGCTCGGGCTGATACTGACAGCCAGCAGGTGCAACTGCGTTAATTATGCGCGTTTCAAGAGCCTTTACAAGCCTGGCTCCGCCCACTTAATTGCCTGCGCCTGTATCGATAATTTCCTCGATATATGCCGCCGCGCTGTGATTGTCAGCATACCGCAGACTGGCTGCCACGGTGGTCCAGTCACTCCGAATCAACAACACATGGGTACATCCGGAAAAGTCCCTCAGCTTTCCTTGAAGAACGCCACCTTGCCCGGGATCAACATCATCTGCGTAAAGGGACACCGCCTCTTCAAGGTCGTCTAGATGCAGGACATGGCGTTTCATCTCGATGGATATCATGCCGTCCACTTCATTTGATGCATGTTGAGTCCACGAGGATCTGGAACATGCCTCATCAAGAAGCCTGGCAATGAACCCGCTTTCTGATTCCAGTGGCGCGATGTCACCCGGAATACCGTGCTTCGCCATCACTTTCCCGATCAGATCCCAGTCGAGCTTATGCTG
>Ga0208958_1001591_pt1 | contig 22127 bp, 29 predicted proteins | sample RifOxyB1_FD_184032 | JGI IMG/M metagenome (GOLD analysis project Ga0208958, IMG submission 184032) | Soil microbial communities from Rifle, Colorado - Rifle Oxygen_injection B1 (SPAdes) | ecosystem: Environmental > Terrestrial > Deep subsurface > Rock core/Sediment | place: Rifle, Colorado... | reverse complement strand
GGGAATCGACTATAAAGGAATCACGGCCGAAGATTTAAGTATTATGAATGAAATTATTGAGAAAGGGGGGTTGGTTGTTTCGGAATGGGAAGATCAGGCAGGTACTTTATGGACTTTTCCGCAGCGGGACAGGATTATGGCTGCTCTGGCGGACGAAGTATATGTGGTAGAAGCTGCGGTTAAAAGCGGGAGCATGATAACTGTGGAATGGGCGATAAAGCTGGGGAAAAGAGTCTGGGCGGTGCCGGGACCGGTGACAAGCAGAGTATCTGACGGTACAAACCGGTTAATTGCCGAGAAAAAGGCACAGATGTGGTTGCCGGAGCAACAGGTGAGTCAACGAACTACTAATGATGCTAAAAGCGATGATAAGAATGCAGATATTTACAGATTGTTAGAGAATGAGACGTTGACGGTAGATGAACTGGCTAGAAAATTGATGCGCTCGGTAAATGAAATGGGGGCGCAACTGTCAGTGATGACGCTTTCCGGGGAAATTAAAGAAAAAGACGGGAAGTATTTTATCGGTGGGTAATGCCGGATGTACCGTAAAGGATCAGACGATTGACCTGACCGATCTAATTGTTCTAAAACAGAGAAAGTGCTGGTAAAAGTTAGGAGTGTGGCGAATGTGGGGTTGGTGACGATGCCGGTGGAGGTGGAGGTGGATGTGGCGGAAGCCGGATTTCCGGGATTTACCATAGTCGGGCTGGCGGGTAAGGCGGTAGAGGAGGCCCGGGAGCGGGTGAAGACGGCGATTAATAATTCGGGGATGGATTTTCCATCCAAGAAAATTACCGTAAACCTAGCGCCGGCGGATTTACCCAAGGACGGGGGAGCATACGATTTGCCGATGGCGGTGGGGATACTCGCTGCCTCGGGACAGCTAAATTTTCAATTACCATTTTTCAATTTTAAAAACACCATATTTTATGGTGAATTAAGTCTGGATGGAAGTTTGCGGGCAACAAAGGGAGTGCTTTTGGTTGGGCTATTCGCCCAACAAACACAAAATTCAAAAATCAAAACTCAAATATTTGTTCCGATTGAAAGTGCGAATGAGGCGGCGGTGGTGGAGGGAATAACCGTATACCCGGTGAGGAATTTAATAGAGTTGACGGACCATCTGAATGAAGTGAAGCAGATAAAGAAATTGGGTAAAGTGGAAGTCAAGGAGCTGGTTGAAGAAGGGGGAGTGGAGTATGATCTGGCGGAGGTTGCCGGGCAGGAACAGGCAAAACGCGCTCTATCCATAGCCGCAGCCGGAGGACACAACTTGTTGATGTGGGGTCCGCCGGGGACGGGAAAGACCATGTTGGCCAGGGCAATGCCGGGAATTTTGCCGTCATTAAATTCAGCTGAAGCGCTGGAAGTGACACGGGTGTACTCGGTCGCGGGACTATTGGAACCGGGTGAGTCGTTAGTGAGGAGAAGACCATTTCGAAGTCCGCATCATGGAGTATCGGCAGCGGGGATGATCGGCGGGGGAAGCAATCCATTACCGGGAGAGGTGTCTTTGGCACATCTGGGGGTGCTGTTTCTGGATGAAATGCCGGAATTTCCCCGGTCGGTTCTGGAAGGCTTGAGGCAGCCCATGGAGGACGGTCAGGTGCAGATAGTCAGGGCGGCGGCGCATGTGTCTTATCCGGCCAGTTTTACTTTGGTGGCAGCTGTCAATCCCTGCCCGTGCGGGTATTTGGGACATCCCCGGCGGGAATGCCGGTGCAGCGACAAACAGATCAGGAAATACCGGGCCAGGATGTCCGGTCCGATTCTGGACAGGATTGATTTGCATGTTCAGGTGCCGGCGGTGGAGACGGATAAGTTGAGTTCAAGTCCAAGCTTGCCTGCCGGCAAGGCAGGTCTAGGTTCAAGCTCCAAAGAGGTGAGGAAAAAAGTAATTGATTCGAGGAAAATTCAGGATTTGAGATTTAGAGATGAAAGCATCTTTACCAACTCCCAGATGAAAAATAAACAGGTTAGAAAATATTGCCCGCTGACAGGGGAGTCGGAAAGGATTTTGCGGCTGGCGGTGGAGAAATGGGATTTGTCCGCCAGGGCATATTTTAAGCTGATAAAGGTAGCGCGGACGATTGCCGATCTGGCGGGAGAGAAAGACATCTTGCCCGTGCATATGGCGGAGGCGCTGCAGTACAGACAGGTGGGCTAACCAGAAGTGAATGCTTTTGTTTCCAACACTTTAATACGATTTTCGTGGTTATCGACCTGGTATTTAGTAGCCATGGTAGTTGAGAGGTTTTTAATATCCCCCCGAAGTTTATTGGATTCGTGCTTAGTATCATGCCTAAAATTTTCGGTGATCCTGGTTTCGGTTTCACTGATAGTCTGACTGAGAGCGTCTACAACATCTGCGATATGGGAGGATACCTGCTTAATTATTGAGGTCTCTAAATTAGGATTGTTAGTTTTAAGAAGGGACTTTAATTGTTTGACTTGAATTTTGTTAAAACCTACATTAGACATATTCATATTCTATACTGGAATAAATGAGAAGATTCAATAGGCAAATCGGAAGATTAGGAGAGGATGCGGCGGCGGAATTATTGGTTAAGAAAGGATTTGAGATGGTTTTGCGCAATTATTCTACCCGATATGGAGAAATTGACTTGATATGTAGGGATAAAGATGTGTTGGTATTTGTAGAGGTTAAGACCAAAAAAGGACTGCTTTTCGGCCAGCCGGAGGAAATGTTTACCCGGAAAAAATATGAACGGGTAAAACGGATGGCCCAGGTGTATTTGGGAGGTAAAGAGGTACCGTGCAGGATAGACATGGTGGCGGTGATATTAAATCATGAAGAACAGGCATTGCTGATAAAACATTTCCAGAATGTATACTTTTAGTGTTAAAATTCCGGAAAAGTTTTATGGTTGAAGTGAAGTATCCGGTAAAATGGTATTGAAAAGTAACCAAAAGACGGGTGTAAGGGAATTGGTGTGTCAGCAGGGACGATGTCCCCGATGGTTGAGGGCGGACGATTCCGACAGTGAGGAAGTTAAGAGACCTTGATGCCCATTGAGCGGGCGGTACCCGTAACTGTATTTATGGCGGCTTCCAGGGATTCGGTGTTCAGATCCTCCAGCTTCTTTTCGGCGATATCTTTCACCTGGCCGGCAGTCAGGGTACCGGCCGTTTCACGGCCGGGTTTTTGTGAGGCCTTTTGCAGGCTCAGGATTTTTTTGATCATGGCTGACACGGGGGGCAGTTTGGTAACGAAGGTGAAGGAGCGATCTTCGTAAACAGTGATAACAGCCGGGATGATGTTGCCTTTTTGGTCTTTGGTTTTGTCGTTGTACTGTTTGACAAAATCCATGATGGGCAGACCGTGCTGACCGAGTGCCGGACCGACCGGCGGGGCGGGAGAAGCCTCCCCGGCGGGGAGATTGAGTTTAAGAGTGGTTTTGATTTTTTTGGGAGCCATACCTTAAAAATACTAAATACTAAATTCTAATAATCAAATAATATCTAAATTTGAAATAATATAAGCTTAGAATTTGGTGAATTATATCTTCTTTACCTGTAAAAAGTCGAGTTCGACGGGGGTTTCGCGGCCGAAGATCGAGACGAGCACCCGGAGTTTACCGGCAGATTCGTCGATACTTTCGATAGACCCCAGGAAATCGGCAAAAGGACCGTCGGTAATCTTGACTGCTTCTCCCAGGCTAAAATTAGCTTTGTATTTGGGAGCTCCCATTTGGGCGAATTGCATGATGGCGGTGACCTCGGTATCCGAAAGAGGGGTAGGCTTATTACCTACACCCACGAAACCGGTGATCCCCTGAGTGGTGCGGACCACCAGCCAGGAATCGTCGTCAACGACCATTTTTACCAGCAGGTATCCGGGAAAGATTTTTTCCCTGACTGAGGATTTCTTGCCATGTTTGATGTGGATTTTGTCCTGGGTGGGAATCAACAGCTCAAAAACTTTGTCGGTCTGGCCTAAAGTAGCCACACGCTGACGCAGAGTTTCGGCCACCCGGGCTTCATGGCCGGAATATGTGTGGACCACATACCAGTGAGCGTTGGCCGCCAGTTCTTTTTTGTCATTTACGATAATGTGGCCGGGAATAACTTTTGATCCCAGACCACGCTCAGTGACGGATGTCTGCTCTTCGTCCATATTTATTTGACTATAGAGGTTAATAGATTGGTAAACAAGAAATCCAGCGAGCCAATATAAATGGCAACCAAAACCGAGATTCCGATGACAATCAAGGTTAATTGGATGGTTTGCTGGCGGGTAGGCCAGGTGACTTGTTTTAACTCGCTTAAGGTCTCACGTAAATAGGTTAGGGGATTCATGGTTTTAATTGTATCACCCGCACAAAAAATGAGCCTTGCGACTCGTGTCAAGGATTATATAAGAAATTTACGGAATTAGCAATGGAGTGGCAAGAATGAGCTGGCCATGCAGGGAACCGTCTGAGGTGGGTACTGGAACCTGAGCAGTGAGAGTACCGATGGCATGAGTCGCAATTGTGTTGTACAAAACGCTTATTTCATAAGAGGCGGCAATAAGTCCGAATATTATTGCCAAGGAGATTAAGCCCAGAAGTATTAGTTTTTTGGAGTGCTCTTTTTTGATCTCTTTCATAAGCAAAAGGTTATATTATTATACCTTATGAATCACTTGTTTGAGTATTTTTGCGAGCTTGACCGGGTCGTGGCGGAGTCGGGAATATTCCGGCGTGACTGAGAAAATTTCTGCAGGTACAGGCGTAATTTTGAATTTCTTCAGAACCGCAAGCTTTTCTTTGTCCCAGCCTAAAAAGTGCGAATGCTCAGCACCGTAGTTGGCAGCAACTTCGGGATACCGGATCTCGAAATCGTGGCGACTGGTGTCCGGACAGAGGAACAAATTGAACGGAGGATCCAACCGGGTATATTTCGCGAAAAGGCGGAAATAGTCCGTGGGAGTGAATTCGTGAGTCTGGTTGCGGTTGGAAACCAGGTTTGCAATCAGGATTTTTACTGCCTTGGAAGATTTGAGTACGGGAGAGATGCCCCTGGCCAGAAAGTTTACCAGGACGGAGCCGTAAATACTGCCCGGACAATAAATAATATGGGTAGCCTGACGGATGGCAGAAATAGCCTGGGGGGAAGCCGGGGCCGGGCCGTCCAGCCAGAAACCGGTAATGGCGTTTCTGGACATGGTCTGGCGATCCAGCTCGTGTTCGCCGTGGAATACGGCGCCGGACTGGGTGGAGAAGCTGATGTGGGTAGGTTGCAGAGTGACAGGGATGGCGGTTCCCGCAAATTTAGCTCCCAACAAACGTTCGAGGTGATTTTGCACAGCCAGGAAATCGCCGTCATACTTTTCCAATAATGCGTAGTAAAGGGTATAGCCCAGATTGCGGTTGCGCCCGTCCGTGAACCCGAGCAGGTCAGTGAAGGCAGCCACATGTTCCAAATGTTTCTGACGGGGGGAAATCAAGGCCAAAAGGTTGCGTAACAGGTCGGAGATGGCGATCACACGGTCCCGTTCGTCAGTTCGGAGCTGGCCGGTCTTGCCGCCCGAATCGGTGGAGGCGGAGATGGCGGAAATATCCGAGAACCCAGCCAGGAGGAGAGCCCGGATAACCGTAGGGGCCCCAGTTCCACCGCCGATGGTTACTATTTTGGGAGATTTAGCCACGAGTCTAATGGTATTTTATGACAAGCTGGGGAGGATAGGTATTGGAGCCGGAATTGTTGGAGTAAAAATAGGCTACGTCCTCAGAACTATCGCTGTCGGTTTCGGTAGAAAAACGCAAGCGGAATTGGGACCGGGAGTGTCCGGCTGTAACGTCGGATGAAATTGCCGATGTGACAGAAAAGTCTTTCCATTCAACGACGGGACTGTCGGTCAGAGCACCGATGTTTGAGGAAATCGGGCTGCGGTCATAATCATCAGAAGCCAATTCCGATCCATAATCCAGATGATCAATTATCAATTTGTTTCCGGATGCATACGGCGTGCCCGAGACCTGGTATTGGTAGAGCCGAAGAGTAGCCTGGTCGATGATTTTGCCTGCTACTTCCGAGGGTACACTAAAACTGACGAAACCCCGGGAAACCAACTCGTAAGCCGGAGCACCAACCATATTGCCATTACCCGCCCGGATTTCGATAGTGGAATTGCCGCCGTTGTTATTTGCCCGGAAACCGTCAATACCGGAATTGGAGGTAACTGTGATGGTTTTGGAAGCAGGAGTGGGTGAGGGGGTGGCGGACGGAACGGAGGTGGGTTTGGGAGTGGTTGTCGGTTTGGGAGTGGAACTGGGTTTGAGAGTAGGTGAGGGGACGGCGGTAGGTTGGGGGGTAGGCGAAGGTGTGATTTCAGCCTCGGTACCCAATACCGCTGTGGATTCGGGGGCGGGACGGGTAAACCAGTAAATGCCCGTACCGATTCCGGCCAGAATAAGAATCAGAAGCAGACTATTAATTGCGGTTCGTATCAGGCGGCGGTCGGATTGACGGGGGCTAATAGGAGTCTCTGTGAAATCGTCCATGTGCCGTGGATATTAAGCCAGCGCGAATGCCAAGTCAAATTGTGGTATACATATATTTTATGCGGATAGGGTTTGCTTACAACGTAAAACATGATCAGGGTCAAGGAATGAAAAGAGAATTGGATTTCGATTCTCCGGAGACGATTGAGGCGATTATAAAGACTATCGAAGGGTTGGGACACCGGACGGAAAGAATGGAGGCGGATTCACGGGCGTTTGAGAAACTTAATGATCTTAGGGATAAAATTGATCTGGTATTCAATATAGCCGAAGGTTTGAGCGGCGATGCCAGAGAGTCACAGATACCCCTTTTTTGCGAGATGTTGAAAATTCCCTATACTCATTCGTCGCCTACGACGCACGCGATAAAACTGCGTAAGAACCTGACCAAACTTGTAGTGACCGGAGTGGGCGTAAAAGTGCCCGGGTCGATGCTGGCCCAAGCGGGGGATGTTGTAAAACTGCCGAGAGGTTGGGATTGGCCGGTGATAATAAAACCCAACACCGAGGGATCGAGTATCGGGGTGTTTGATAAAAATGTGGTGGACAACCAGGAAGAGCTGAATGCCCGGATCGGGGACATGTATGCCGGGGGTTTTGAGGGACAGCTGCTGGTGGAAGAGTTCCTGGACGGAAGAGAGTTTACTGTGGCTGTAATGGGTAACCGGGAGCTGCAGGTGCTGCCGATTATCGAGCAGAAATTTGATTTCCTGCCCCAGGGGATGAGAAAAATCGCGGGTTTTGAACTGAAATGGCTGTATGAGGATACGCTGACGGATGTGTCTCAAGCCTGCGACTGTCCGGCAAAAATCGACCCTGGCCTGGAGACGGAGATTAATGAAACGGCGAAACTAGTCTATAGGACATTGGAAGTACGGGACTGTGCCCGGATAGATTTCCGGATGAACTCCAGGGGGGAGCTGTATTTTTTGGAGATAAATACATTGCCGGGAATCAATCCAGACGAGAAAGTTATCAGTTATTTTCCGCTGGCTGCCAGAACAGCGGGGATGGATTTCCCGGCATTGGTGAAAAGGATTATCGATCTGGCAAGCGAAAGGTACGGAATAAAGTAGCCGACTTTCAGGGGCAGGGAGCGAATTTGCAATCAGGAAGCACCCGACCGACACTGGTGCCGTCCGGACAGACATTGGCATCCATGGGACAGGCGTAAATCAGAGGGCGGTTAGCCGAAGTTTTAAACCAGACCAATACAGTGATTGCCAGAAAAATAATCAGAATCAAAAAGATGGCGCGTTTAGGCATGGAAAGGATATTACGGGTAAATAATAAATAAGTAAAGCGGGACCAGTAAGATGAAAATCAAAGCAAAATATTTGGGTATGACCCGGCCTTTGTGAGCAAACAGAGTGAGGCAGAATCCCAGGGTGGTTAAGAGCAGGAAGACGAAATCCGTCAGGGGTAGTATCCGGACAAACGGGCGCGGTGTAAGCAGCAAAACCAGGCCTCCTATGAGCAGCAGGTTGTAAATATTGCTGCCGATGATATTGCCGGCAGTGAGTTTGTCCTGATGGTCGTTTTGACTGAAAAGAGTAGTAACCAGTTCAGGCAGGGAGGTGGCTATGGCGGTGAGAGTCAAACCAAAAAAAGTGGTCGACAGACCGGTTAACAGGGAGATATTTTCCACTTGGATAACGGTGATATACCCGGCAACGAAGATGGTAGCCAGGGAAAAGACCAGGGGCGGCCATTTGAAACGGGGATAGTGCTTTAGTTGGAGCCGGGCACGGTCTTCCTTTTTTCTTCCGGCCAAACCCCAAAAATATTCCAGTCCGGTAAATATGACCGCCAGAAGCAGAAGAATCAATCCCGGAGGGAACCGGGAAACAGGGGAATGGGCCTGAAGAGAAAAAAGGGTGGTAAACAGCAGCAGCAGGAAAATGTTTCTGGGGGTTTTGGTAGTACCGATGCGGATGCGGCCGGACAGCAATCCGACGGAAAAAACCAGCAGAATATTAAGGATATTGGAGCCGATAATGTTACCCAGCGCCAGTCCGTAATCCCCCCTGACCGCGGCGGTGACTGAGACGGCCAGCTCGGGCATGGATGTTCCAATAGCGACCAGAGTAGTTCCTATTATCAAAGGGGAGAGACGCAGAGAACGGGAAGCATTTTCCGCCTGAATTACAAATAAACGGGTGGACCAGAGAAGAATCAGCAGTCCTGCGGATAATAATAAGATGGATAAGAGCATGGTTATGGACGGGCAGAGCCGTTTTGTATAATTTTCTGAATGTGGCCTGACAGTTGTTGCCAGAAAATACGCACGCCGTCGCCTCTGAGTTCCGGGTGGTTGAGAAAGCCGGTAAAATTGGCCATGGATGACAATACCGAAGCATTTTTGAAACAGGTGATGGCCCGGGCAGCAAGACTACCGGTATCGGGCAACATCAGACAACGCCAGTTTTGAGCCCGGCGGTAGAAGGAGGCATCCATGCGGGAGGTAGAATTGTGACGGCAGAGATCATTTAGAATTCTGGCATCAGCAGCGTCGGGCAGCAGCCGGTGGCGACGCAGGAAATCCAGGTTGTCATATTCCTGACGGCCGACGGGCCGGGTAAACAGGAGTATGACTCCTCCCCGTTGGTGCGGAGTCAACAAGGCTTTAAAAGACTGCTCGGACGGCTTGGTGATTTCCAGACTGAATACGGAACGGGTAAGGGCATGCTCGTATGCGATCACCGTCTCCAGATCCTGCAGGTGACTGATGACCTCAATCCCGGGAACCGTACGGCACCAGCTGAGAAAAGAGGCGGTGGCGGGCGACTGCCGGGAGATAATGGTGAGGTGATGATTATCGGCGGCGTTGAGACCGGAAATCAAATCGCGAAAGTATGATAGCTGGACGGCGGCGCCGGATACCGGCAGAAGGATATTTAAGGGTGAGGGGGTGTGAGGTTGCAGCTGGTGCACCCGGGCTGTGTAACGGGCTGCGGACAAGGGGACGGTTAATCCCGGGGCAACCGGATACGGGGAGATGATAACCAGAGGCCGGGGCGGAGAGAAACGCTGCAGGTATTTGTCCAGAAGAACTTTGGTCTTCAGGCTGGGGACAAAAATAAAGTCGGCTCCCGGGACAGCCCAAATTCGCTGTGGGGAATCGTCGGTGACGGTCACGCTGATGATAAGCCGGCAATTGTATTCACGAAGGAGGCGGGTTTTGACGGCTGCGGCTTCATGAGCGAGGCTGAAATGGGTGCAAACCAGAATTATAGTCCGGGGGTGGCGGCGGCGGGAGAGAACCAGCCGGGACAACGCGCGGTAGGTGTCTGAAGCAGAAACGGAGAGGTAGGACCGATAGGTGCGGGTAAAAACCTCTTCAGCTCCGGGATTGTTCTGGAAGAATTCAAAAAAAGCACGTAACATCACATGGCGGCTGGTCAGGCGATGAAGGAACTGCAGGGAAGAATGACTTAAGCCAAGGACAGGAACTGACTGATGCTCAGGTAAACCGTTTTTAAGGGCCTGGGTGACCCGCAGATGGCCAAATCCGGTGGGGGCAGTGGCCAATACCACCAGAATGTCCGGGTGGCGAAAGATGTCCAGGTAGTCGGCAGGGGACATTAATTTGATTTTATAATAAATATATTAAACTGACGATTTTTCCAGGGTGTAGAATCGGAGTATGAACGGAATCAGGATGATTAACGAGGCAGTGGTAGTGTTTATCCGGCATGAGAGTCAATACCTGATGTTAAAACGCATCGAGAACACAGATATCGATCCGGGGTTGTACAACGGAGTGGGAGGCAGGGTGGCATTAGGGGAAACATATTTGGATACCGCGGTTAGAAAAGTGCATGAAGAAACCGGGTTCCGGATGGAGGAAGGCCGGTTTAAGCTGGTGGGAATAGTCAGGCAGGAGGGTTGCAAGCATGGAGACTGGATAATAGCGAATTTTGTGGTGGAATCGGAAGGCGGAGATCCGCCGGCAGGTTGGGAAACCAAGGACGGAAAGCTGGAATGGATACCGGAATCGGAGGTGCTGAAGAAACAGGTAGTAGCTGATCTGCAGCATACTTTTCCGTATGTATGCGGCGGGCAGGGGATTTTTTATGGGGTAGTCACACTGGATGCAGCGCAGAATATTGTGAATGTCAGATTAAACCTGACCCAATAGGCATCAGGTTAGCGGTTGCGTTCTCGGGCGACAAAGATTCGGGTGCCGATCAGGAGGAGCCCGACGGACATGGTCAGGATGATGAGCAGATTGACCAGAGGGGAATGGGGGCGACGAACATTTCCTGGGCAAAATCGGTATCTCGGTCAGTGACCAGGGAAATAATACCAGAAGCGGAGGACTGAAAAAAAGTTTGGGCCAGCACTCCCAGGAAAGTAAAAAGCAGAAGGTTGAAGCCCAGACTGGCACTTAAGTTGGCCTGAAGACTGGAGCCGAGAATACCGATGAATATAAAGGGAAAGACGAAACTGAAAAGTACCCGGGTCCGGTCACGGGTAAGTTTGATGACATCCCGGGAGGCAATGGCGATGATAGCCTGGATATGCCTGTTCCAGGGTGGTGTGGCGGCCGGCGGCAATTATCCGGCCCTGGTTGATAATACATACCTGATCTGAATTCTCAGCTTCTTCCGGAGAGGTTTTTGACCGGCTGTTGCAGCTGGGCGGCGGTCAAACCAGAACTTCCGAGAGTCGGGTAACCTGGTTTTTGTAAGCTTCCGGCATGTGACGATACAGCGGCTGAAACGGATAGAGTCCATAGAGAGCCGCATGAAATCGGACGTTTTCTTCGGCGGTCAGGTTCTGGTCCAGGCTGGGCTTCGGAATCGAAACCGGTGACAAGGGAAACGCCGGAAGTGAGAGAAAAATGCTCCCCGGCTGACGTTAAAACTTACACCATCTACCGCAGGTACTGGGGCTTTGGAGTACTTTTTGACCAATTTTTTGACTTCGATTGCATAGCGCATGCCGATGATAATACCATGTCACTTTCTGACAAATAAAATAGCGTTGGGAAGGTCCCTGCCGGGGCCGACTTTGTAGCCGCCGCTGTAGAGGGCTGTCGAGCCGCCGTCGTCAAGATTGAGCCCGTTTTCCATTCCCAGAGATTTGAGGACGCGGGCGGATTCGGCCACAGTGGCGGAGTGGACGACACCAATGTAAACCGTATTGCCTTTGTTAGCCACAAAACTGCGGTTACCCTTACTGCCCTGTTTGGGATCGTCGTTGCCGCCGAAGATGATGTTACCTCCCTGAACCAGGAGGGGGTAATTTGATAGAACTCCGTCCACTCCCGTGTCCCGGCCCCATTGGGAAACCGCGGAAACAAAGCGGATATACCCGCCGCCGAAAATGACAGCCGGATTATTACTGTAGACATTGTTACCGGAATTGAAATAATACTTGTTCTTATTCATGACTAGCAGGTCAAAGGTGTTGGTCTTGCCGGAGCAGGTGGGGTATGAAGCTGGACAAAAGTAGGAGCCGTTGACACCGGCGAAAGCGCCGGAACGGGAAATGTAAGTTGCCAGGGGCAGGACGGGACAGTTGTTGCCGCAATCGGAATCGGAAGAGGTATCGACTATCACGCGGGTGCTTCTCAGATCGGCAGAGACAATGGAGACCACGAAATTACCGGCATCGCTGGATACGGTCTGGCGGCTGTAACCGGCGGAGGGTGGGGCATTGTTTTGGGGGGCAGCGGCAGGCGGGGGGATGGCAGCAGCTACTTGTTTGGCAGATTCGGCGGAAATGTCCCGGGTCAGCTGATCCATTTTTGAGGAAGCGGATGCGTAGTTTTCTTTAGCCAGTAAGGAGATGGCTTCCGCGAAGGCATTGGAGAGTTTGGCAACCGGAGTTTTCAGATCGGTCAGATTTTCGTAGACTGTAACGGATTTGGTATAAGCCTTTTTAATTTCAGTGATGTCAGCTGATAATTTTTGGTTTTTGAGGCGCTGGTCTTCGGACTCCAATTCAGCTATCCGGGAAGCGTGGGAGGCAACACTGGCGCTGGCGGATGAGATTTGCTCTGTTTGGGTGAATATAGTTTGTTGCAGGAGAGACAGGCGGGTGTTTAAAGAGGCCAGGCGGAAAATCAGGACTGAGAACACCAGAACGGCCAGGAACAAAAGGATTACAAAATGGATTTTACTGCGGGGCAGTTTGGGCACTTTGGTTTATGTTATCACGGATCAGACAAACTCGACGTGGGAGTAGGTATCGTGGCCGCAGCGGGTACAGTGCCGGAAGTGTGACCTTTTTTCCATGGAGGTAAACCTCTGGATATGGCGGGCGAGGGTGGTTTTGAGGAATTTATGGCCCATCAGGGTACAAATGAGCTTCTTGGTTTTAGTCATCGCCCCGGAATTATAGGCCTAGCGGATATCAAAAGCAATGATGGCGGCTATGACCCAGAGGAAAAAGAATAGAGTCCAGGCGGTGGTAAAAAGTATCAGCTTTATAGCTTTTTTAGTGTTTTTGTGCTCCCAGAATAATAAGAAAGGATAACCGAGAAATATCAGGGAACAGATAACCGCAGAGGCAATGAACAAAAGCAGGAAGAGAGTGGGCCCCAGAAAGTTAGGAGGTGGGCTGAACCAGGCATTGGCTCTGATCATGAGATTTCCGATAAAACCGCAGTAAATGAGCAGACCAAGAGCCTGAAGGAAGGCGATAAATTCCAGGGACAACTTCTTCGGCATCACCTGTATTATGACACATACAAGCAATACCGGAGAAGAAGTCCTACTAAGGGCAGATAAACTGTTTTTTCAGGATACAACCTGATCGTGCAGCTCTGATTTGGTATATTTTTTAGGACCATCAGGGATCATGGTTTTTAAGTCTTTCAGGACTGCCGGTTCCACATCCATTCCCTGGCAGGCGTCCACAATTTCCTGTTTGGTGGCCGGCCAGGTAATGTGGTCATCCACGTGCTGGCGATGGGTGTCCCATTGTTTTTGAGTCATTTTAAGCGTCACCTCCTTTCGTGATGAAATGAAGGACGAAAACCTCACCCCGGTAGGTAACCGGGGTCATAATAACCTTGACAGCAATTTTTTGCCCTTTTTTGGTAGTCATAGAGACCACCAGAGTCGAAGCTTTCAATTGGTCTGAAGCTTTGACATAAGCATCTATAACTTTATCCCGGTCTTTCGCAATGACGTCGCTTACGGGATTCGGGTTGTCTACCCATTCCTGCGGGGAGAGGTATCCGAGCAGGTCGGCGAATTTTTTGTTACAGATTTTGTGTTCGTCATCAAGGTAGAGATAAACCGCCTGGGGGGAACGGGAAAATACCGGTTCCAGCTGATCCGTCAGCTCTTTGACGAGATGCTCGTGGTGGGGATTGTCTGCCATGAAACCAGAGTGTAATTCGGACTGGCGTTCATGTCTGTGAGAAGGATTACAGTAATTTACCGGTAAAGCTAATTTTGGGAGGGGCCAAAATGCATGTAGATGAGGAGCAACTGCTGATTGAGCAAGGGTGCGTTAAAGAGGATTTGTGGGGAGGCGGGTATGATTCCATTGTCAATAACAAGCCTGGTACAAATGCCAGCTCGGATATATTAGATCCGGGGATTAGAAAGAAGTTTGAGGATATAGTAAGAAAATTACTGAATATATGAACAGACTGCAAATTTGGCAGTCAATTGCGCTTGATTTAAAGGGATGAGAAATATGTTAAGTTTGAAGGAAATGCTGAGGATTTGTTGCTCTCCGGAAGTATAATTTCGACCAGGATTTAGATTTAATGCAGTAGAGGCTGGTGCATTGCAGATGGTGAGCGAAGTCGAACCATTATGTTGGAACCTGATTCTAACTTAGCGGGGGAGATTCAGCGGCGTGCCGTTGGATTTAACTTCATCGGCCAGGGGATTGTATTTTTCGGTAAAGTCTTCCGGGATCATCGGGTGGGGTTCTATGCGAAGGTCTACTTGCCCTGCAATTTCGCCTAAAAAAACAGTTTCGTCAATAATGTCCCGACCTAACATCGGTGATACGATTGGAAATTTATGCAGCCCTGGATGGAAGACATGTGCGGTTTCACCTCCTGATATCTTCGCACCACTTCGATATCAGAACGAACCTGGTACGCACAAATTAATTCTTGAAGATACTGCTATCTAGGGATTTGGCCATTTTTAGCAAGAAATTTTCCATTTCTTTTTGATCAAATGGCACCAATATTCGGGGTAAATCTTTAACTGTTACAACTTTCGCCAAATTTTCACCCATTTGGATAGGGTTTATGTCCCAATCAAACTTGGCTTTGGCAAGACCAATCAGTTTGGGGAGAGACAATCCCCATTTTTTGTCCTTAAGTAAGAAATACAAATCAATAAAATCACGGGATCTTGGTTTGACTGAGATAGTATGAACTTTATTTACAGCTATATCCTCAATACTGTCGATGTTGATATTGTTCCATTTTTTACTGGTATTTATACGAAGAAAAGGATAATAATTGAAATCGATTTTTAGTTGGTTATTCTCATTAAAAGTGAGGACGAAAGTGTGGAGTCCTAAAAATCGGGTATAGCTGATGCCCTTGGCTCCTAGTTTGGCACCTACAATGCCAACAAAATCCTTCACACTCGGCAAATTAACTTCATCTGCTTCTGTGAATAAATCTATATCCTCGGAGTCACGGTGGTGTAAATAGAATTCAGATAGGACAGTCCCGCCCGTCCAATAATATTTTGAAGTTAAATATTTTTCTGCTTGGACAAGCTCCAGAAATTTTCGTTGAATTGGGGTGAGGATGGTGTTACGTCCCATAAAAGATACTCTAAGTATACTGCTTTGTGGGGATCTAAATCGGCTTTAATTTTCGTCCACGCTTGTTTAACCTCGTGTCTATCTAACTTTTCACCATCCAGGCCGTAGTTAATTAGTTGGGTGAGTCGCCAAAGACGATATTCTTTTGGGTGGCTTTTTTTAAATTTTATTTCGTCAGTGGACCAGTTAATCATATGTTAATCATATCATTTTCGAGGCTGTTTTGCAGGGGCAGGTGGGTCTGGGATGGTGAACCTGGTCGAAGCACTATGTTGGAACCTGTTAGCTTTATAGGATTAGAAATTACGAACGATGGTACAATACGCGGAAGATGGGCGTAGAAATTAATGCAGAAAGAACAGTATTAATTGTTAATAAAGTTCTGGGTGCATTGGAACAACAACAGGGATTTTTTTCTGAAGGAGTGTTTCGGCCAGAAGAGTTGTTTATTGAGTTAGCTAAAGACTATGGCAGAAAAACTGGTAAATCAGAATTTGCACCAAATGCAGTATTCCTAACGACCGCTTTTGTGTTTGGTGACGATACTGGAAAATTATTTAGCAGGATTACTGATCCCAACAGGTTAGCTGAATATTCATGGATATTCAATCCAAGTGAGGCTTTAGTGTGGGATGATGGAAAAATAATGGCTGGTTGTGCCAGTTTTTTCCGACCGGCAGGATATAATAGAAGAGTAGTCCAAGAGTGGTCATATAATATTCGGATATTAGGTGAAAGATACGGGAGTGACATTAGGAATTTTCTGGATGAACTTGGTGGTGACGCGGAAAGAGTGGTTCAGGCATTGACGGTACGGCCGAGAGCGAAAACTGAAGAGAAACGGAAGAAAGGGGTGTTTACCAGATATGGTCCAAAGCTGTCAGCATTGGTTGTTCAATGGATGAACCAATATGGTCTATATGAATTTCAAGGTACAAATGGAGGAGGATTACCAGTAGATTTTCAGGTAGCCAGAGTACTGGTTCAGACGGGAGGGGTGACGCTCAAGCAGCCGGAAAACGTACACCAGGTGACTACTGCTGTAAACAAGGTGCTTGGACAAGTTACTTATGAAAACGGTTGGGACACTAGACGAGTATCAGAAGTGTTATGGAATGTAGGAAATCAGGGTTGTAATAAAAAAAGACATAATGATTGCCCATTAGAACAGGAGTGTGACAGATTAATTTCACGAAAATCTTATGATAAGGATGGAAAATTTGACCCTAAAGATACTGGGCGTTGGGAGTAGGGTAGTTATAGAAAAGGCACAACAAAAGCTATTTCTTACCGCACTTTGTTGTTTCTCAATGCTCAGCTTCGCTTCCGCTTTCGGAAGTCGTGAGGGGCGTGCTCGGACGATTCTTCCTTTGTAAACAAAAAATCCGGGTATAAGTCCCGAACTTTTTATTTTGCAGAAGCCTGTGAACGAAATGAGGAACACCTGGGCGGATTTAAACAGATTTGATATGAATATAGTTATGAGTATATAAATATCTTAATGAATAAACCCTTATCCAGGTGGATATGGATTGGAATAGTAGTTTTGCTGCTGTGGGGTGTAACCCATGTACTTAATATGTTGTTTGGAGTTTGTATGGGTATTCAGCCTGCAGAGAGAAATAGAATTACCGGTAAATGTGCAGAAGAACCTTCGTGTTACAAGCCCTTTTGGAATTTCCTTATATATAAAACGGATGCAACTTGTGCTTCCCGCCTAAATTTTCCGGATTAGCGTTTTTGTTTGCAGCCTTGGATGGAAGACATGTGCATGGTTCGATTAGCTCACCACTCCTGTATCTGCGATACAGAACGAACCTATTACGCTCAAATTTGAATGGCTGGAGGGTTGGTGGATCTAATGGCTCCGAGGGTGGTAAGGGGTGAGGCTGAAGCGTATTCTTCCGGGGTCACACCGTAAGCGTGTAAGTCGTAGGGGAATCCGCTGCTGGCTCGATAAATGATTTTCAGACGAGTGTCGGGATCGTATTTGGAAAAATCCCGAGATAAAATCAACAAATCTATATCACTGTCTTCTTTGGCCGTTCCTGTCGAGGATGAACCGAACAAATAAGCTTCGTCTATAGAGACGAATTTACTGAGTCTGACAAGATAGTCCTTTAGGTTTTGGGTAATTGCTGTCTGATCCATATAAATACCTCCCGGGTCTTGGAGTAAGTAGGCTCAATAGATTCTTTTGAGGTATAGACAAATCTTTGGAAGTCGGGGTAGCGAACCCGCCAGAAGTGGCGGGTGATTTCGGCTAGGTCTTCCAACCAGATTTCAGGAAACTTTAGTGTGGTTAGACGGGCCAGAGCGTCCAGATTGTGGGATTTGGGGGGAAGCTGGTTGGCAAACTGAATAATGCAACCTTTGAGCAGTTTTTCCAAGGCTTGGTGGCAACAATAGACGGCCATTGAGTATCTGGAGCCGGAGTAGAGAAACTCGGCGTCTTTGAGGCTGTCTTCAGCTTGCTCGAGCCAGGTTTTAGCTTCTTCTTTCATGGATTTAGTATACCACGGTCGGAATTATAAATTTTGCAGCTCTGGATGGAAGACATTCGAACCTTTTATGCTCGTCATTGATATAATTAACGCGTGTTAACTAGGGAAGAAAGGAATTATCTAAAAAAGATTGATCCCTTGCGGAAGGCAAATGTATTTCCGTTTGATCCGATTGGAAAAAAGCTTGGTGATGAGATCGTTTTGAAAATAAGAAATAGTTTTCCAAATGCTGTAATTAAATTTATGGGGTCAGCGGCTCTAGGTATATCCGGGCAGAAGGATGTTGATATTTATGTTTTAGCTGACGCAAACGATTTTGCTGATTATTTACCAGATATGGAGAAGTTATTTGGTGAAATAAATAAACAGGGGGATTATGTAAAAAAGCGATTTGTAGAATGGAAGTTTAAACAAGAAGGATATGATATTGAAATTTACCTAACTGAACCTCCTAATAGGCAGATTAAAGTTTTTGATATTTTAAGATCAGACAATAAATTATTGAAAGAATATGAGGAATTGAAGTGGAGGTTTAATGGTAGAAGTTATCGGGATTATCAAGAAGCCAAGTATAAGTTTTACAATAAAATGTTGAATGATAATAAGTAGAGAGTTTAAGTACCTGGGTTCGATTCCATTTGTCCGTTGATATAGTTTGATACAAAAACTAGCTTCGGAATTTTTTAGCAGCCTTGGATGGAAAGTATTCGAACCTGGTACGCTCAAATTTAGCTTAGTATCGGGTTATCGGTGTAGAATTAGGACATGTCTGACAACACAACTGCCGAGTTTGTTGGAGTAAGGGTAGTCAAGGAACAGAAGGTAGATACTTCAGGATTGTTAGGACTTCAGGCTGTAATTCAAAGAGCTGCCGAAGTTGGGGTAAACGAGAGCAGGATTTGGTCTCTTTGAGGAATAGGTTGTCTTCTCATGCCGGAGTCAGGCTAGAAAGACGCATGGATGTGAACCAGTTTTCGAAGGCTCATGGTTTGAAACCTGAGGAAGCATTGGGAATGGTTAGAGATTTTGCGAAGGAGAAAGTAAAAGAGACTGAAAAAGGGCCATTAAACCATTATCATCAGATGCCTGTTGATAGAATAGATAGCGTAATTACAGACAGAGCATTATTTTCGACGGATATGCAGAAAGCTTTGGGTCGAAAGACTGGGGGTACGGCTAGACCGGATGTAGTGCAGATGACTCGTGACCGATATGATGCTCAGGGTAATTTGGTTAGAGGGGGTTTGGGAGCGGCGAACCTGACGGGGGAAGGTATGGCCACTTGGGTGTTTAAACCGGGAATTATGGAGTTGCCGGGTTATGATTGCACAGGCGAATATCCGGATTTGCCATCTATTCCTTTACAGTCTGAATATATTGAAGCTGTTTTGATTTCTAGCGAGCACAAAGTTGGCAATGTTCAATCTAAGTTAGAAGCCGGTGGTATTCAGACTAGAGTTCTTACTCAAGACGCTTGGAAGCAAGAGTACCCCAAGCATTAGGTTAATTTTACATTACAGGTTCGATACCTGTTGGGGGTTGTAATGTTTTTATGTAGATTGATACCAATAGCTGAGGCCGAGAATTTTTCCAGGGCTTAGTGGCCAAACTTCGCCAAATTTGGCTTAGTTTGAACTCGTATGACTTTGGTTTGGAGGGGATTGGGAAATTTCTGAAACCAAGGTTTGGACCAGCTTATTTGGTGGAATTGTCGTCCTCATGAGTTTCAGTGTTTTGATGTTTGGGATGAAGTTTTTTTGGACCATATACAAGTTTCGTCAGATTATAGGACATTGTTGCAAAAAATAGCCTCACCGAATCTAATCTTCCACCAGAAAGAGGGTTTACTTCACCCGCTTTTTCCCTTTTCATGGCTAATTGGAGATTTGGAAGTTCTTCTACCAGCAGTTTACCTTTACGTAGTTGGGCAACATAATAATCGTGGTGTCTTTGGCGGGCTTTGTTTTCTGATGGCATAGTATTACTTTTTGGCAACAATGTTTGAGACAAATTCTGGGCAAATATCAATTAAGGGAGAATTATATTCTGATTCCCACTTCCATTTACGACTAACTTCACCGTGCATATCTTGACCAACGGTACATGCATTTCCGGTAGCATTTGACTTGATACAAGCCAAACAAATAACAGGGGTATCTGCGTGCTTGGCAATAGAAAGTAAGGTTTTTAGTACATCGGCGTGACCTAACGCTTCATCACGGATAGTTGCTACTGAGGATTCTTGTTGTGTCTGTGCCATTTGTGAAGTATTGTACCAAAGGAACAAAAGATAGTCAAACTATGGGTTATTTTGCAGGGCTGCCAGGATTCGAACCTGGACGAGCGGTTTTGGAGACCGCCATGCTACCGTTGACATCACAGCCCTATGAGGAGATTTTAACGCAAGAAGGGTAACAGGGATACTATTTAAGCTTTGAGGTTTCTTTGTGGAGGGTGTATTTACGGCAGCGGCGGCAGAACTTTTTCAATTCGAGTTTAGTTTCAACATTGATTTTGTTCTTCTCGGAGATATAGTTCTGGGTTTTGCAGATGGAACAGACCAGAGCTAGGATCTGACGGGCGCCTTTCTTTGCCATACACGGAATTTTACGGGAGAAAACACTCCCGTGCAAGGTGCAAAGGGAGTGTTTTAGAGTCTAAGTAATCCGGTTTATACGCCTTTGGTCGTATCAATTCCCGGAGCAGCCACGGGTTCTGCCGGGACAACCGGTTCCATAGGAGGCATCTGCGGCATGGGCGGGATCTGGGGCATGGCTGGAGTTTCCACCGGGACTGCAGCCGTTTCTGCCGGGGCCATTAATGGTTCATTCGGCTGGCCGCAACTTTTGCAGACCCAGACTTTGGAACCGTCTGCCAGGGTGACTTCGCCACAGTGATCACAGGTAAGATTTGCTTGCACTTGGGGGTCCAATATAATCACCACCTTTCAATTATTCTTATACTCTATCTACTGTTGACTCCTTTGTAAAGTCGGAAGACAATATGCTTATGTCCGAGTCTGCCCCCGGAGGGTCTACTTTGTTTTCCCTATCCGGCATGTCCTCTCCCGTTGAGATAGTTGATCAGGTAATCAGCCAGGCAGTGCGGTTGAATGCTTCGGATATTTTGCTGGAACCTCAGGAGAAGGAAGTTTTGGTCCGGATGCGGGTAGACGGAGTATTGCAGTCGTTCGGGGTGATGCCGTTTGGTTCTTATGACCAGGTATTGTCCAGAGTAAAAGTGCTGGGAAATATGGACGTGACGGAAAACCGGAAACCCCAGGAGAGCAAAATAAGATTTGAGGTGGACGGAAGACCATATGTCCTGCGGGCGGCAGTGGTGTCCACCAATTTCGGCCAGATGGCGGCGCTAAGGGTGCTGGACATGCCTGATTTTTCGGATTTTTCCCAGCTAGGGATGTGGACGGAGATGGCTGAAAAAATAAAAAGAAATATCTCCGGGAGGTATGGCTTGTTTCTGGTGTGCGGGCCGACAGGGTCGGGAAAAACGACCACTGTGCACTCGTGCCTCAGGTATCTTAACAGCGGGGAAGTGAATATCATGACTTTGGAAGATCCGATAGAATACGTGGTGCCTGGGATAAACCAGATAGAAGTGGGGGAGGAAGTAGGATTGGACTTTGTGTCCGGACTGCGGACAATATTGCGGCTGAACCCGGATGTCATTTTCGTGGGAGAGATCCGGGATGCAGCCACGGCCAAAATTGCCATCCAGGCGTCGCTTACCGGGCACCTGGTGATTTCCACAATTCACGGCCGAAACAGTGTGGGGGCTTTGTACCGGCTGGTTGATTTGGGAGTGGATAAATATATGGTCAACTATGCCCTGCGGGCAATTGTTTCCCAGCGTTTGATGCGGCGGGTATGTGATCACTGCAAAGAAATTTACACACCGACTCCCGAGGATGTAGAAATTTACGTAAAGGAGAAAGGATCCGGTCCGGGACAACTGATACACGGCCGGGGTTGTGAATTGTGCAATAAGACCAGATATCACGGAAGAGTAGGGATATTTGAGATGCTGGAATTGGATGATACGGTTCGGTCGCTGGTGTTTACGGGGGCGGGTGAGACGGAATTTAAACAGGAGCTGTCACTGCGGGGTTTCCGGGGTTTGACAGCGGAGGGATTGAGGATGGTAGATGAAGGGACAACTTCGGTGAAGGAGTTTGTGCGGACGATGTATGATGCGAGATAATGATTGAGCCTGGGGGGAGAATCGGACTCCCGACTTCATTCTTACCAAGAATGCGTTCTGCCACTGAACTACCCAGGCAAACGTTTTGATTCTAACAAAAAAATGCAGGAGGGAAATGGTTATTTATGGCTTT
>Ga0208958_1001588_pt1 | contig 22158 bp, 23 predicted proteins | sample RifOxyB1_FD_184032 | JGI IMG/M metagenome (GOLD analysis project Ga0208958, IMG submission 184032) | Soil microbial communities from Rifle, Colorado - Rifle Oxygen_injection B1 (SPAdes) | ecosystem: Environmental > Terrestrial > Deep subsurface > Rock core/Sediment | place: Rifle, Colorado... | reverse complement strand
TGCTTGCGTGCCGAGCGGAGTTTCAACTGGGAAAAATGAAGCTTTGGAATTAAGGGACGCGGATGGGAAAGGAGTTTTGGTTGCAATTAAAAATGTGAATGAAATTATTGCGCCAAAATTAAGAGGTAGAGACGTATTAAACCAAACGGAAATTGACAAGCTGATGATTGATCTGGACGGCACGGAAAACAAGTCAAAGCTGGGAGCTAACGCAATTTTATCTGTTTCCATGGCGGTTGCCAGAGCCGGTGCCGCTTGTAAAAAGATTTCTCTTTATAAACATATCGCAGAACTTTCTAATAACAGTGCTAAGCTTTTTATTCCCCTGCCGATGTTTAATATACTAAACGGGGGAGCACACGCCAAAAATGATTTAGATATACAAGAATTTATGATTGTTCCGCAAAAAAAGACAATTCAGGAAAATCTTGTCTTGTGCAATAGCGTTTTTAATAAATTACAGGAGGCGATTAAAACAAGTTTTGGAGAAAATCATTTGGATTTGGGAGATGAAGGAGGATTTGCTCCGCCAATTTCGTCTGCAGAAAGAGCTTTATTTTTATTAAAGGGGGCTTGTGAGGGGCAAGATGATGTTAGGTTTGCCCTAGACTCAGCAGCCTCGGAATTTTTTGACACTTCGGCGGGCTCAGTGGGAAAGTATAATGTGGATGGGCAAGAGCTTACAAGAAGTCAGATGATTAAATTTTATAAAAATTTAGCACGAGAATTTCCAATAATTTCGTTTGAAGACCCATTTGCCGAAGAAGACTGGGAGGGGTTTAAAGAATTTACAAAAGAAATGCCTGATAAAATTATTATTGGAGACGACCTGACAACAACCAATATCAAAAGAATAAAAGAGGCGCATAACAAGTCGGCCATCAACGGAGTCCTTATAAAGCTTAACCAGATAGGAACTTTATCGGAAACCTTGGAAGCGATAAATATGACCAAATCATTTGGCTGGAAAGTAGCAGTTTCACACAGGTCAGGAGAAACAATGGACGATTTTATTGCCGACTTGGCGGTGGGAGCAGGAGCAGACTTTCTAAAAGCCGGGTCTCCGGCAAAAGAAGAAAGAATGGTAAAATATACTCGTTTAATACAAATAGAAAAAGAATTAAACAAAAAATAAAATGGCTAAATTATTTTTGCAAAGGCATTTAAAATCACAATGGAATTTGGAAAATAAATTTACCGGATGGACAGACGTGCCTCTTAGCCAGGAGGGAATTGAAGGCGCAAAAGATGCTGCTGTCGGATTGAGAGATTTCAAAATTGATAAGATTTATACTTCACCATTAATAAGAAACAGAGAAACGGTGCGTTTAATTTTAGAAAAATTGGGGATTAAAAACGACTCTGTTATTTATGATAAATCTCTAGATGAAAGGGACTACGGCGAGCTCACGGGGCTGGACAAAGATGAAGCTAAAAAAAAATTTGGCGAAGAGCAGATAGGGTTATGGAGAAGAAGTTATAACATAGCTCCGCCGGGCGGAGAATCATTAAATGATGTTTACGATCGGGCGGTGCCGTTTTTTATAAAATATATTGAAAAAGATTTAAAAGAGGGAAAAAATGTTTTGGTGGTTGCCAGCCATAATAGTTTACGAGCAATTGTAAAATATTTGGAAAATATTTCTGATGAAAAAATTATTGATTTGGAATTACCGTTTGGAGCATTAAGAAAATATGAATCTAATGAAGGCAGATATTCACTCTTGCAATAAATTTTTCCTATAATATAATAAGCTAATTATAATTAATAAAAATAAAAAATGTCCAGAATAAATAATTTATTTAAAAAAATGGATAAAAATACGATAATGTCGGCTATTGCCGTTGTTGGAGTCGTTGTTGCGGGAGCTTTAATTTATGTAAATTCAAATCCTAATTTTGCTTTTTCAAGTGTGCTGGGATTTGGCTCGTCCGGCCAGAAAATTGCGCAAAAATCGGTTGATTACATAAACAATAAGGGGCTTAGCCAGACTCCGGCCACTTTGTCGGGAACGGCAAGCTCGGAATACGGTCTGATAAAATTTAAAATAAAAATTGGAGATCAGGAATTTGATTCGTATGCCACAAAAGACGGAAAATTTTTGTTTCCGCAGGCAATTGACATAAGCGGAAACGAAGCTGACGGCGGCGCGAATAATCAAAATGCCACCGCCCCAACATCAAAAACTCCGGAAGAGGCCGCAGCTGCCATAAGAAAAACTGACAAGCCAATGCTTGAAGCATATGTTGTATCACGGTGTCCTTTTGGTTTACAGATGCAGAGGGTAATGGCTAATGCGCTTGCCGGAGCCCCTGATTTGGGAAAATATATGAAAGTAATGTATATGGGATCGGTTTCCAGCGACGGAAAAAATATAACTGCCATGCACGGAGAAGCTGAGGCTACGGAAAATCTTAGGCAAATTTGCATTAGAGAGGAGCAGCCGGCTAAATATTGGAGTTATGTTTCCTGCCAGATGAAATCGGCTGGAACAGAGGTTTCCTGCGAGAAATCAACAGGCGTGGATTCTGCTAAATTAAGCGCTTGCCTGTCTGATCCAAAGAGGGGAGTGGCGTTTGCAAAAGTGGATTTTGACCTAAATACAAAATATAATGTTACTGGCTCCCCGACATTAATTTTAAACGGAGAATCGGTTTCAGAATTCGATTTTGGCGGAAGAACTCCTGAGGCCCTAAAGTCAGTTATTTGCGCGGCTTTTAATACAAAACCGGGATTCTGCTCAACTAAACTAGATACAAATCAGTCACCAACAAGTTTTTCTTTGACTATCGCAGGAACAAGCTCTGGATCAACGGGGAATTCGGGAGCTAACGGGACAAATTGCGCCCCAGCCCAATAAATAACATGGTAAAAATATATTCCACGCCCACTTGCGTTTATTGCAAAACTCTAAAGGGATATTTGGCTAAAAACAATATTCAATTTGAGGATATCGACGTTTCAAAGGACGAAAAACAGCTCCAGTATATGATAAAAGTCTCCGGACAAATGGGAGTGCCTGTTATTGAGATAGACGACAATATAATAACCGGTTTTGACAAACAAAAAATAGACGAATTGTTAAAAATAAATAAGTAAAAACATGATAAAAATTGCAATTAACGGCTTTGGAAGAATCGGCAGGCAGGTTTTTAAGAGAATTAATGAGGAATACCCTGATTTAGAAGTTGTTGCTGTAAACGATTTAACAGATATAAAAACATTGGCGCATCTTTTGAAATACGACTCCAACTACGGCCGGTACGATAAAGAATTAACAGGAGTTAAGATTTTTGCTGAAAAGGATCCTGAAAAATTATCATGGAAAGATTTAGAAATTGATATTGTTTTAGAGTGCACGGGTTTTTTTGCCGACAAAGAGGGCGCGGAAAAACACATTAAAGCAGGCGCTAAAAAAGTTATTATTTCAGCTCCGGGAAGGGATGTGCCAGGGTTTGTTTTGGGTGTAAACTCCGATAAGTATGATTCAAAAAATACAGACATTATGGATATGGGATCCTGCACAACAAATTGTTTGGCTCCAATTGCAAAAATTTTGAACGATAATTTTAAAATTATAAAAGGCTTTATGACAACTGTACACAGCTACACCAATGACCAGAAAATTTTGGATTTGCCCCATAAAGATTTAAGGCGGGCCAGATCTGCGGCCATGAATATGATTCCCACGTCAACCGGAGCAGCCAGAGCAATTGGAAAAATGATTCCTGAAATTGACGGAAAGCTTGACGGTATTGCAATAAGAGTGCCAACTCCTACGGTTTCTGTTTTGGATTTAGTTGTTGAGGTTGAGAAAAAAACAACAAAAGAAGAAGTGAACGAAGTTTTTAGAAAAGCTTCAAAAGAAAAGGGATTTGAGGGAATATTTCGAGTTGAAGAAAATCCATTAGTCTCAATGGATTTTAAAGGTGATAGCTATTCGTCAATTATTGATGCAGAAGAAACAATGGTAAAGGATAATTTAATAAAAGTGATTGGGTGGTATGACAACGAATGGGGATTTTCGTGCCGATTAGCCCAGTTTACTGAATTTATTGGTAAAAAATTATAAATAAAAAAACATAAAAAAAGGGGCCCAGCTCTCAAATTGAGAAACTGGGGCCCTTGTCGTTTTACGCTACGAGCGTAATCAGACCTATTTAGTCTACTCGACGATCTGGCGGGACAGTAGCTGTCCGCAAGCGTCATAACGTTCGCGGACCGTGACCGTCTTGGTCACGCCGTTCACCGTTATTGTTCCCTTGGACAAAACGGTGCCCTCGTGTTTGACCGTGCCGGTCTGCACCACGGTGCCCGAATGGGCGACTTTGCCGGTATGGGTGATAGTGCCGGCGTTGTTCACCGTGCCACTAACGTCGATGCATCCACCGACGTCCACGCGCCCGCCGACGAGTCGGATTTCTCCGTCGATTCTGCCGCCCGACGGAGCAAGGCTTCGTCGAGTGACCGTAACAGTGCGTTTACCGCCAACATCCATGATGACGGTTCCGTCGATTCGGCCCATTTCGGCGACAAGGTCGGCCGTTTTTTCTAACTCGGCTGCTGCGCCGAGCGTAGTCGAGGCCTTGATGGAGGCACTTGCTCCCTCCTTGAGCGATCCGGCAATGTGTGCCACGGCATTTGCCGCGGCGCCGTCGGGCGGGGTTGCGGGCTTGGCGGCGAGCTTTGCCTCCAAATCCGCGATCTTCGCCTCCAACGCCGCGTTTTTGCATCCCGCCAGCACCACGCCCAACACCACCACCATCAACACATTCACGCTCTTCATGACTCAACTCCTTCGAAATGTGAAGAACTACCCTCTAACCGCAAACATATGCGGTTTTTCATCCTGTGTTTATTATAGCATAGTCAAGCCTTGTTGTCAATAGTTGCGGGGAATTTTCAAATAATGGTATAATTACTAAATAATTTCTAATTTTAATTATAAATTTTAAACCTATTATAAAAATGCAAAATATTCTTTGGTTTGACGAGATTACAATTAATGATGTGGCAAAAGTGGGCGGGAAAAATGCCTCGCTGGGCGAGATGACAAAAGCGCTTGTGCAACAAGGCGTTAATGTGCCATTTGGTTTTGCAACAACAGCTGAGGCGTATTTTAATTTTTTGGCTGTTACCGGACTGGACAAGAAAATTGAGGAAACGCTAAGGGATTTGAATGTCCAAGATCTAAATCAGCTGGCTCAAAGGGCAAGGGTAGTAAGGGAGCTTATTTTTAATTCAAAACTGCCCGATGATTTGGAAAAAGATATTATTTTGGCTTATAAAAAATTATCGGAAAAGTATTCGGTGGAGGCAACTGATGTTGCGGTGCGCTCGTCGGCAACTGCCGAAGATTTACCCGGAGCCAGTTTCGCCGGCCAGCAGGAAACCTATTTAAATATTGTGGGAGACCAAAATGTTTTGATGGCTGTGAAAAAATGCTTTGCCTCGCTTTTTACAAACAGGGCAATTGTTTACAGACAGCAAATGGGGTTTTCGCATACAAAAGTGGGGTTGTCGGCCGGAGTTCAAAAAATGGTGCGAAGCGACCTTGGGTCTTCCGGGGTTATGTTTTCCTGCGACACAGAATCCGGTTTTGGGGACGTTGTTTTAATAAACGCCAGCTACGGATTGGGAGAAAATGTTGTTCAGGGCGCTGTTGAACCAGACCAATATTATGTTTTTGAAACCACTTTAAAAAGGGGGTTCAAGCCTATTATAGAAAAAAGAATTGGCGGTAAATTAATAAAAATGATCTATGGGTCAGGAAAAGTTTTTACAAAGAACATAAACACAACCAAAAAAGAAAGAGAAAATTTTGTTTTGAGCAATGAAGAAATTTTGAATTTGGCAAAATGGTCTGTGATGGTTGAAAATCACTACCAAAAATCAATGGACATGGAGTGGGCAAAAGACGGCCGGGACGGAAAGCTCTATATTGTGCAGGCGCGGCCGGAAACAGTTCAGAGCAGGAAAAACCTGAAAGTGTTGGAGGACTATGTATTAAAAACAAAACCCGGCAAGGTTTTGGTAAACGGAATGAGCGTGGGCAGTAAGATAGGCGCAGGAAAAGCAAACAAAATATTAAGCGCAAAAGATATTGGAAAATTTAAAAAAGGCGAAGTTTTGGTTACAACCGCAACAGACCCGGATTGGGTGCCGGCGATGAAGCTGGCCTCGGCAATTGTTACGGATTCGGGCGGGCGTACGTGCCACGCGGCAATTGTGGGCAGGGAATTGGGGGTGCCTGTGATTGTGGGCTCTGGAAAAGGCACAAAAGTTATAAAAACCGGGCAGGAAGTTACAATTGACTGTTCGCAGGGTGAAGAAGGCAAAGTTTATGAAGGAATAATTCCCTTTGAAATTAAAAAAACCGATATTTCAAATATTGCAAAAACACGCACAAAAATTTTAATGAACGTGGGCGAACCGTCAAACGCTTTTAATTTGAGTTTTATTCCAAACGACGGAGTTGGCTTGGCGCGTGAGGAATTTATTATTATAAATAATATAAAAGTTCACCCAAACGCGTTGATTAATTACAAAAATTTAAAACCTGCCTTAAAAAAGAAGATTGACGCCTTAACTTTGGGGTATGAAAATAAAACCCAGTTTTATATTGATAAATTGGCAGAAGGAATTGGCATAATTGGCGCAGCGTTTTACCCAAAACCGGTTATTGTGCGATTTTCTGATTTTAAAACAAATGAATACAGGTCTCTGGTTGGAGGAGAATTGTATGAGCCGGAGGAAGAAAATCCAATGATTGGCTTTAGGGGGGCTTCAAGATATTACGACCCGAAATTTAAGGACGCGTTTGTATTAGAGTGCAAAGCAATGAAAAAGGTTCGTGAAGAGTTTGGTCTGGATAATGTTATTCCAATGGTTCCTTTTTGCAGAACATTGGACGAGGGCAGAAAAGTTGTTAAAATTCTCGCGAATGCTGGGCTTTCGCAGAAAGACGGGTTAAAGATTTATGTCATGTGCGAAGTGCCATCAAATGTTATTTTGGCCGAGAAATTTTTGGAAATTTTTGACGGTTTTTCTATTGGATCTAATGATCTTACTCAGCTAGCATTAGGCCTTGACCGAGATAATTCTCAGCTATCCGCCATCGGTAATGAAAAGAACGACGCAGTAAAAGAGCTTATTGAAGAAGCCATAAAAGTGTGCCAAAATAATAATAAATACATAGGCATTTGCGGGCAAGGTCCAAGCGACTTTCCGGACTTTGCCCAATTTTTGGTGGAAAGGGGGATTGAGTCAATTTCTTTAAACCCAGATTCTGTTTTAAAAACCAAAATCGCAATTGTCGAAACCGAAAAAAACCTAAATAATAAGAATAGTTAAATATAGACACACCCGTGCACTGGTGCACGGGTGCAAGAGTATGACAACGTTTCATTTAAATAATTTACCGAAACAGAACAGAATTCAAATGATTGGTGAATTTTATGATACGATTGATTCATTGAAGGATAGGGATGAAGTTCGTTTATTTGTTAAAGGTTTGCTAACTGCCGATGAGATTGCAAATTTAATGAGAAGGATTGAAATAGCTGTGCTTCTGTCGGGAAATTATAAGTATAAAGAAATTATAAAAATGCTTGGAGTTGGAAATGAAAAAATTTCTAATGTTCATAAAAATTTATTGCAGGATGACAGTGGATATAAAATTATTGTAAAAAGATTAATTGAAAATCGTAAAGAAAGGCTGAAAAGAATAAATAAAATAGAAAAAGGCGCGAGGGGAACTGGTGTGTTTAAAAAATCATTGGCGTCAAAAGTTTTACCAGACTTGCTGGACGCAGTTATAGAAAAATTTGAGGACGATAAAGAATTAGAAAAAGAGGCATTGCTTTTTACTCCATCGCTCGCGCCGTTTAGTAATAAAAGTAAAAAAAATAGAATTAAATAAATAAATTATGTCACAAAGAATTAGGTCAGGTATTAAAATCGGCTTATTGTTCGCTTTTATTTCTTTGATATTTTATTTTTTAGGGATGATTTTGAGATTTCGCGTGATGCTTATTTCCTATGAATTAGATGGATTATTAGAGGCTTTATTGTCTTATGTGTTTCTCTTGCCCTCGTCATTGTTGTCAAGAGTTTTCGGCTCTTCCGTATCTACGGTTATTTTAAAAAATATATTTTTTATTGAAATAAATTTATTTATTTTTTTTATTATAGGATTTGTTGTTGGGCTTATAAAAAATAACCGCGAAATTAGTAGCAGGATCATAATAGTTAGAACAATATTATTTTTTGTAGCATTTCCCATAATTTTAGCGATAGCCTCGTCGGTTCTTATGGGTAAATGTGATATCCCTTCGCGGGGATATAATCGTAATAATTGTTACGAGAATGCCGCGATAGAACAGGCAAATGTTGAGATTTGTAAAAAAATTAGCGACGGCATGTCTACCATAAAAAGAGACGATTGTGTTTATAGAATCGCTAAGCAAAAAAACGATATAAATTTATGTGGCGAAATAATAAGGGAGGAAATTAAATTAGGATGCGTAGCTTTTTTAAAAAATGATATCAAATATTGCGATTCAATTCAAAATTGGAGCGATAAACAAAATTGCTATATTTATGCCGATTAAGAATTTCTAATTTTAATTTTTAAAAATTAGTAGGATAATGTTTAATAAAATGTACGATATTATAACTTTCGGTTCGGCGACAAGAGATATTAATTTAAAATCCAAGGCTTTTAAAATTACAAAAGATACGTCTGCGGGCGCAGGGGACAAGGACTTTGTTACCGGCGAAGGCATCTGCCTGTCTTTGGGTTCTAAAATTGATATTGATGAAATAAAATATACTTCGGGCGGGGGCGGGACAAATACCGCCGCAACTTTTGCCAAGCAAGGATTTAAAACTGCTTTTTGCGGAGCAATTGGCGCAGATGAAGCCGGCTTGCGTGTTGTAAAGGAATTAAAAGATATGAAAATAGACGTGCGGTTGTTGCAGAAGCGCAAAGAAAAATCAACAAACCAGTCTGTAATAATTTCAAACGGAGATGGCGAGGATAGGACAATTTTAGCCTATAGAGGGGCTGCGGAGCTGATGGATAAAAATACAATTTCTTGGAATAAACTAAAAACAAAATGGATTTATTTGGCGCCTTTATCGGGTTTATTGTGCGACACATTTGAGGAAATTGTGGATTTTGCAAAACAGAATAATATTAAAGTTGCAATAAATCCTTCAAAACAGCAATTGTCTTTGCCAATTGACCAACTGGAAAAAATTTTTCAAAAAGTTGATATTTTATTTTTAAATCAGGAAGAGGCGTCTTTTTTAACAAAAGTTTCCTTTCATGAAGAATCTGAAATTTTTAAAAAGTTGGACGAGATGTGCCCGGGTATTGCGGTTATGACAAAGGGAGGGGAAGGGGTTGTGGCTTCGGACGGAAAATATTTGTATTATGCTAGCCCAAATCCGGACAGGAAAATTGTTGACACAACCGGAGCAGGTGACTCTTTTGCATCAGGATTTTTGTCAGATTACATGAGATATAATGGTGACATTGAAAGGGCAATTCAGCTTGGATTGGGGAATTCAGAGGCTAATTTAAAAGAAATTGGAGCCAAAACCGGGCTTTTGGAAAAAAATGCGGGGTTTGTGCGAGTTCCGGTCACAAGACAGCTTTGTAGTGAAAACAATTTATGCATAACAAAATGACAATAAATCTTACAAAGAATTTAAAATATTATTTTGAGAAGGCAAAAAGGGAGGGGTTTACTTTGGGACAGTTTAATTTTTCTGACTATTCGCAATTAAAAGGAATTGTAGAGGCTGGGAAAAGATTAAAATCGCCCGTTATTTTGGGTACATCGGAAGGCGAAAGCAAATTTTTTGGTCTTCAAGAAGCAGTTGCTCTACGAAAAGTTTTGAGAAAAAAAAGCGGAATGCCGATTTTTTTGAATTTGGACCACGGAAAATCGTTTGAATATTTGAGAGAGGCAATTGACGCAGGATATGACATGGTGCATTTTGATGGGTCAAAACTGCCCATAGAAGAAAATATTAAAATTTCAAAACAAGTTAGGAGTTATGCTAAATGGAGGGGTGTTTTGGTTGAAGGCGAGGTGGGCAGAATTGGGACTGACGCATCAAAGGTTTATACAGAAAAATTTGAAATTAAAGAAGACGACTTAACAAGGGCGGATATTGCGAAGGACTACATAGATAAAACAGGTGTTGACTTGCTGGCTGTTTCAATTGGAAACTTTCATGGAATTGAAATTTCCGGGATTGACCCGAATTTACGCCTTGATTTGCTGGAAAAAATTAAAAAAGAAACCGGTGAAAAGGCCTTTTTAGTTTTGCATGGGGGCTCAGGTACGCCAGAAGACGACATTAGAAAGGCTATAAAATTGGGGATTGTTAAAATAAATATAAACACAGAATTACGGCTGGCGTATTCGGGGAATCTGCGAAGAGCCCTGCAAAATAATACAGAAGAAATTGTTCCTTATAAATATATGCCCGAAGCCCAAAAGTCGTTGGAAAAAGTCGTTGAATCAAAGATAAAACTATTTGACAGCGAGAACAAAATATACTAATATAGAAATATTATAATAACATGGCTAGGATTAAACATGAGAGAGAAAAGTGTATCGGATGCGGTTCGTGCGCGGTGGTTTGTCCCAAATATTTTGAAATGGCAGACGACGGGAAAGCTCATGTAATTGGATCAACCATACAAGATATAGAGGAATTAGAGGTGAAAAAAATAGAGTGCGCCGAGTCTGCCTCAGAAATATGCCCTGTTCAATGCATTCATATTGAAAAATAACATGATAAAACTTAACGCAAAAATTAGGACAGAAGCAAGGAAAAAGGTAAATAAATTAAGGGAATTGGGAAAAATTCCTGCTGTTGTTTATGGCCACAAGGTTAAAAATGTTTTGTTGAATGTGGACTATAAAGAGTTTAAAAAAGTTTTAGAGCAGGCGGGAGAAAGCTCTTTAATTGAACTTAACGTAGAGGGGGAAAAAGAAAAAAGGCCTGTTTTGGTCCACGAACTGCAAAAAGATTATGTTTCTAATAAATTTACGCACGTAGATTTTTTCCAAGCTTCCTTAAAAGAAGAAGTTGAGGTAAAAGTTCCTTTGGTTTTTGAAGGGGTGTCTCTGGCGGTTAAAGATTTGGGCGGAACGCTTGTTAAAAATATTGACGAATTGGAGGTTAAAGCGCTTCCTCAAAATTTGCCTCACGAAATCAAGGTTGCAATTGACGGATTGAATACCTTTGAGGATAGAATTCTGGCAAAAGATATAAAATTGCCCGAAGGCGTAAAACTAAAAATAAAGCCCGATGAAATTATCGCATCTGTTGCTCACGTTGAAAATGTTGAAGCGGAGCTTGCTGAAGAAATAAAAGAAGAGGTTGAAAATGTTGAAAAGGTGGAGAAGGAAAAGAAAGAAATTGATGTTGTTGAAGATGAAAAGCCGGCAGAAGAAAAAAAGCCCGAAAAGAAATAAAATAAATTTTATAAAAGGCCCTGTGGAAAAGCAGGGTCTTTTATTTTTGAGATTAAAAGGTAATAATAGAAACAGATATGAGGCTTGAGGCTAAGATAATTTTTTTGTTTATTTTATCGGCACTTTTTTTGCCGTTAGTTTCGGTTGTGGCCGAAGATTTGGCGTCCCAGTGCGCGATTATTTCCGAATCAACGAGCGGGTGCCCCAATTTGAGTTCGGCAGATTGTAAGGTTTTGCTGCAAAAATGCTCAGACTACTACGACCAGCAAACATCCCAGCTAGCGCAAGATATCACAAAAACTTCACAGCAAAAAAATACTCTTTCAACGCAAATATCGGGGTTAAAAAAGAAGATACAAGGCCTGGAGGCCCAGATAAGCCAAAGCACTGTAAAGGCTAAGGGGCTTAGCTACCAGATTGAAGACACAAAATCATCAATTGATAAAACATCCTTAAAGATTGGGGATTCGCAAAAAGAAATAATTACTATTTTACGGGCAATTTATGAGGAAGATAAAAAGTCGTCGTTTATCGTTTTACTGGAGGGAGACCTTTCAGACTTTTTTAGTAATTTGGCGCGGTTAGAAAGCCTAAACTCCAAAATAAGCGATCTGCTTGAAAGCACAAAAGACTTGCAATATTATTTGCAGGGGCAAAAGGTAAAAATGGACGGGGAGGTGGACCAGCTTCAAAAAACAATTGCTTTGCAGGCCTCGCAAAAGCAGGAAAATGAGAAAAATAAAAAAACGCAGGAACAATACCTTAAACTCACAGAAACGCAATATCAGCTGCAACTGCAAAATAAGCAGGAAATTGAAAAAAAAGCGGCAAAAATAAAAGCAATGCTTTTTCAGGTGGTAGGCATTTCAAAAGCGCCTACATTCGGAGAAGCCTTGGAGATTGCGAAAAGCGCCGCTACGTTAGTCGGGATAAGACCGGCATTCTTGCTGGCAATAATAAGTCAGGAATCGGCAATTGGCCGTAATGTTGGGCAGTGTTATATGACCGACCCCTCCACCGGAAACGGCGTAAAAATATCCACGGGAGCCAGTATAATAAGGGTTATGAAGCCAACAAGGGATGTGCCGCCGTTTTTATCAATTACACGGGCATTGGGCAGAGACCCGTACAAAACTCCGGTTTCCTGTTGGATCACAGACTACAGAGGAGGGATTCCTTATGGATGGGGCGGAGCAATGGGCCCGGCGCAGTTTATACCCTCAACATGGAATTTGTTTGCCGCCAGGTTGAAAGCCGTTTTGGGAAAAGCAGCCGACCCATGGGCTATTAAGGATTCATTTACTGCGTCTGGCATGTACCTTGCCGATCTGGGCGCCATAGCGCAAACAACCTCAAAAGAGAGTAGCGCGGCATCGCGATATTATGGAGGTTCGTCGGCCTATGCTAGAAGTGTTTTAAATAGGGCAAGTTGTATACAAAGTTTTATGGATTCTGGAACAATGTCAACTTATTGCGAAAACCTCATTTTTTAATTTTTAATTTACAATTTTTTGTCTTCAAAACAAAAATCCGCAAAGAAGCGGATTTTATCGTGCAACAAAACATTTGCCTCAGATTTATAAATATGCTATATTTTATTTAGTGGGGGCGAGGGAGTTGTTCGCTAGGCTGTCTCATCGGACCAGCCTGGCGATAGCCGAAGCCGCTCTCTCGCCCCATTTTTGCTCTTTTCGTGGCATTTAGCTCGCCAGCGTTTCGCTTCTGAAAGGAAACCTTTTCGGGACCCCTAAGGTTAAACCTTTCGTTGCGATCCGCCACTATGGGCGTTTCGTTTTTCGATGGAATTCACACCTCGGCGTGATGCCCGATTCCATTGAGAGCGAAACGCCCTCTTTTTTTATTTATTTTTTGAATGCTTTTACAATTCCGTCAAGTTTGCCGTCCATTATTGATTCTATATCATGCCAGCTCTTGTTTATCCTGTGGTCTGTAATCCTGTCTTGGGGAAAATTATATGTCCTCATTTTTTCTGACCTCGTTGCCCAGCCAATTTGGTCTCGTCTTTCGGTTGATAGTTTTGATAAGTCGGATCTCTCTTGCGCTTCCAAAAGTCTGGCGGCCAAAAGAGTCATGGCAGTTTCTTTGTTTTGCAACTGGTTTCTTTCAGATTGGCAGGTAACAACAAGCCCGCTTGGTTTGTGGACAATTCTTATGGCAGACTCTGTTTTATTTACATATTGTCCGCCCGGACCCGAAGATTTAAATGTTGAAATTTCCAAATCTGCCGGAGAAATGTTTGCTTCGGTTTTTTTGGGTTTTAGTAAAACAGCAACAGTTGCGGTGGAGGTGTGAACTCGGCCTTGTTTTTCTGTGCTGGGAATTCTTTGAACCCTGTGCACTCCGCCTTCGTTTTGAAGTTCGTCATAAACTCCTGTTCCAGACAATTCAAAAATAATTTCTTTATATCCGCCAACAGAAGAAATATTTTGGTCCAAAACTCTCTCTTTCCAGCCTTTTGTTTGGCCGTATCTTGAATACATTCTGTATAGGTCATGAGCAAAAAGTCCGGCCTCGTCACCTCCTTGTCCTGCTCTTATCTCAAAAATCGCCGACTGTTTTTCAGTTTTTTCCTCCTCTTCGGGAATGTCAGGCTTGTAATTTTTCCAATCTTCAGCTGTAAATTTTGAGAAATCCTGTTCTGTCATATTTTTACTTATTTAAAAATTTTAGCACACAATCTTGCTTTTGAAAAGATTTTTTGTTAATATTCAGCCAGCACAAACGAGGTGGTCTCGTTGTGGTTCAAATTTAAGGAGAAATCTGTGAGCGACTATCGGGTTAAATACAGGATTATGCCAATAGGCAAATCTGGTTATTACTGGACAGAGAGAACAAACATCCTTCCTGCTACTGATGGTAACGAGGCTAGAAACAAGCTATTGGAACTTGTAAAAGCCGTTAAACAAGGCGAGCTTGATTCTCCTAACAAATGGCACATTGAAATTCAAATTTTGGAATTTGTGAGAATTGTGGTGGTTGAGCAAACCAAAGTTATTAAATTGCCACCCCAATTTTCTTCAGAACGAAAAATTTGAAACATGGGCGCGGTCAAACCTCGTGCCATTTTTTTTGCATAAATTTATTATTTATTATCTTATTCGTACGAATGGTATAATAGAGCATTGTGTGACATAAATCTTGATTTTGGAAAGATTATTTGGTAAAAATAAATTAAGGAGTGGCCCATTTTTTGTACCTCGTCAAAGGAAGGTGCCATGGCTCGTTGCAAAACCTGTATTGAAAGTGTTCGTTTGTCCGGAGGCCCGAGCGGGAAAAAGTGCTCAGAGTGCGGTGAAATATTAGGAAATCCGGCAAACAAGGTTTGCGAGAAGTGTTCGCAGAAAAAAATCTCTGCGAATACTGTGGAAAACCAATCGTCTAGGGCAATTCCCTGGTAGGGCGTTTGCAGGAAGCACTCGCCAAATTATACGACGGGTAGAGGGATGTAATAGCGGGAGAGCCATTTGTGCATTTCCCGTGGCTGGCGAAAGCCAGAGCCAACCCCTCTACCCGCCCTTTTTTATTGTAGGCATTGCGATTATTGCTATTGTAAAAAAAATATGATATTATTCTAAATATACAAATTATCAACAAAATACAATGAAAGCAGACATACATCCAAAATATTACCCGAAAGCTTCTGTCCACTGCGCGTGCGGAAATGCTTTTAACGTTGGAGCAACAAAAGAGTTTATAGAAACCGAAGTCTGCGCCAAATGCCATCCATTTTACACAAAGCAAGAAAAAGTTATGGACACATTGGGAAGAGTTCAGAAATTTAAAGAAAGATTGGTAAAGAAAACCGGAGTCAAAAAAACAGTTAAAAATCCGAGAGCGAAAAAATCTAAATAAAAAAAGAAGTAAAGCCCTGAGCGTAGTCGAAGGGTTTGTGTAACTTTTGAGTTCAATTGCTTTCTGCAATTTGCCCTCACGAAGTTATATGAGAGCTTCCTAAAATAAATGGCAAAAGATATCAAAACAAGTGTTGAGGAGATGGCAGCGGCCGGTGTGAATTTTGGGCACAAGGTTTCAAAACTTCACCCAAAAATGAAGCAATATGTTTCGGGCATTAAAAACAATGTGCACCTTTTTGATTTGGAAAAAACAGAAAAAGAGCTTGAAAAAGCCCTGAAGTTTATTGCAAAAACAATTACAGACGGAAAATCAATTGTTTTTATTGGCACAAAGGCTCAGCTAAAAGCAATTGTGCAAAAATCAGCCGAAGAATGCGGTTTGCCTTATGTTACAGAAAGGTGGCTTGGAGGAACTTTCACAAACTTTGAAACAATCCAGAAAAGGGTTGCGTATTTCAAAGATTTGGAGGCAAAAAGGGCTTCTGGTGGGCTGGATAAATATACCAAAAAAGAAAGATTGGATTTTGACAAAGAACTGGTAATTTTAAAAACAAAGTTTGAGGGCGTCAGAAATATGACAAAATTGCCCGACGTTGTTTTTATTGCCGGAATAGACAGGGACATTACAGCTGCCCGAGAGGCCAAGAAAAAAGGAATTAAAATTGTGGCAATTGTTGACACAAACGTAAATCCTGACATTGTCGACTATCCAATTCCTGCCAACGACGACTCGATCGGCTCGGTGCAATATTTACTTGAGAAGATAAAAAATTGTATAATAGAGTCACGACAGGTAAAAGCATAATAAAAATGATTAGTATTGAACAAATAAAACAATTAAGGGAAGAGACGGGAGTTTCGGTTTCCGAGGTTAAAAAAGCCTTAGAACAATCTGCCGGCGACCCGGTAAAAGCAAAAGAAATTTTGCGAACCTGGGGTAAAACAGTTTTAAATAAAAAATTATCCAGGGAGACAAAATCGGGATTAATTGAGGCATACGTTCACCAAAACGCAAAAACAGGCGTTTTGCTTGATATTAGATGCGAAACCGATTTTGTTGCTAATTCACCCGAATTTAAAAATTTGGCTCACGAAATTTGCTTGCAAATAGCTGCAATGAAGCCCTTGTTTATTTCAGAAACAGATATTCCCGAAGAAATTTTGGCAAAAGAAACCGAAATTTACGCGGCTCAAATGAAAGACGCAAAAAAGCCGGAAAATGTTGCAAAACAAATTTTGGAAGGAAAATTAAATAAATACAAGCAGGAATTTTGTTTGCTTAACCAGGCTTGGGTGAAAGACGATTCAAAAACAATAAAAAATTTACTTGAAAACGTAGTTTCAAAAGTGGGGGAGAACATAGAAATTAAAAAATTTGTTAGGTACGATATTTAATAGTATGGTAGAAATTATTTTCTCTATAATTTTTGTTCTAAGCTTTGGAGGAGTTTTGCTTATTTTGGCGCGAAAAATACCGGTTTTGATTACTTTGCCCCAAAACGGCCATCACGGAATTAAAAAACATCATATTATTTTAGATATTGAAAACAAAGTAAAAGATTTTTTGTTGACATTGGAGAAGCAAATTTTCTTACACAAGCTTCTTAGCTGGATAAAGTGCCTGACAATAAAAATAGAAGTAAAAGTTGATAATTGGCTTCATAGTATCCGCAAAAAAGCGCAGAAAATTGACAAAGAACAAAACGAAAAAAAATAATTTTATAATTTTGCCTCTTTAGCTTAGTGGCAAAGCAGCGGTTTTGTAAACCGCAGACGTCAGTCCGATTCTGACAAGAGGCTCAATGGATAGTAGGTTCAATTCGTGTAGTCGGCTCTTTAAATTTGTGGTATAATTGATTAATGCCACATAGTTTTTATAACAATAGAGAATACAGGAAAAGCCAAGGTGCAATAACTAAGAAAAATTGGGATAGCGGTGTTTTTGATTTTATGCGCAGAAAAGAAGAAAGGATTTGTGCTAGAGACGGATGTGGTAAAAAGTTTGAAGTTATACATAGCGACCCAAAAATTTATTGCAGTCATAATTGTGCCGCAATGGTAAATAACGCCAAGAGGGGACCGATGTCTGCGGGACAGAAAGTGAAAATTGGCGAAGCACTTAAGGGTAAAAAAAGTCCACACGAAGGGAAAATTTTTGTGTCAAGAGTTAAAATTATTTGTGCTAATCAAAAATGTAAAAAAGTATTTTTGGTAGAGCGGTGGATGAAAAGAAAATATTGTTCCAATAAATGTGCAATGGCGGTGACTGGTGGAAAGCCGACTTCGCCGAAGGCTTCGCGCGGAAAAGCTGGAATTAGGAAAGATATTAGCGATACAATTTACTTTCATAGTCGTCTTTTTTATTTGGTACAATTTTTCGATTCTAAAAACAATGGATATTTCCTCAATAATTCTCTTGCTTATAGTTATCTATCTAATTTGGAACATACCAGAGAAAATAAGTGAATTTGATGAAATGAAGCATCATATACAGTCAATCAAAAACTATTCTGAGGTTATAGACAAGCGATGTGATAATATAGAGAATAAACTGAATGATATTGAGAATCTTATAAATAAAAAACGAGGTTTGTAAAAATTGACACACTTTTTTGCGGGCGTATAATGGAATTATAATAGAATAATAAACTTATCAAAAATATGCTGGATAAAAAAGATGTCGTAAAATTAATAGATGCGTTGGAATTATCTTTTGCTACAAAGAAGGATTTTCAGGGAATAAAAGATGATATTTTTGATTTTAAGAGCGAGGTTTTAACTGGAGTAGATAAAATTTTGGGGGAAGTGAAGGCGCTTAGGCAAGAAAAAACTGTTGGCGACGACCAAGATAAGAGGCAGAAAAAGGTTTTTGAGATACATAATGCTGCCCTAAAAACAAACAAAATTTTGTCCGAAAAACAAGTTGCCGAAATTGATAAATTAGCTACATTTTAATTCTATGCCAGAGCTAAAATTTAAGGCGTGGTATTGACACTATAAACATTTTAGAATAGAATACACCTTGTATTGGTAAAATACAATTAAATAACAAAATCGCAAAAAATAATATTCTAAAACTTAAACAGTTTTTGAGAATATCCACGAAGGTTTCTATAATATAGATATCTTCGTGGGTATTTTTTTCAGCTTTGACCGAAGGGAAAGAATCTTGAAAATTAAGTAAATTAGTTTTTTAAAGTTGTTTCGAATTAGATCAAAATTTTCGCAAGAAAACTAGATCACACATTAGTAAGTAGTTTATTCTAACTAGAGTAATCAACCACAAATGTATATTTGAGAGTTTGATCCTAGCTCAGGGTGAACGCTGGTAACGTGGATACCGGCATGCAAGTCGAGCGGACAGTAATGGTAGCGGCGAACGGCATAGTAACACGTGGGTACATACCCCAAAGTGGAGGACAGCTCGTCGAAAGACGGGGTAATACTCCATAGCCTCGCAAGAGTAAAGTCTCACGACGCTTTGGGAATGGCCTGCGGCCTATCAGGTAGTTGGCGGTGTAATAGACCACCAAGCCTATGACGGGTAGGGGGCGTGAGAGCGCGACCCCCATGAATGGCACTGCGACACGGGCCATACTCCTACGGGAGGCTGCAGTCGAGAATCTTCCGCAATGGACGAAAGTCTGACGGAGCGACGTTACGTGAATGATGAAGCCCTTCGGGGTGTAAAGTTCTTTTTTCTGGGAAGAAGTTATTGACTGTACCAGAAGAATAAGGAGATCCTAATTCTGTGCCAGCAGGAGCGGTAATACAGAATCTCCGAGCGTTACCCGGATTTATTGGGCGTAAAGGGTCCGTAGGTGGCGTAGTAAGTTGAAAGTTAAAATTCATCGGCTCAACCTTTGAAGTGCTTTCAATACTGCTACACTAGAGGGCGTTAGGGGTGAACGGAACCGACAGAGTAGGGGTGAAATCCGTTGATATTGTCGGGAACACCAAAAGCGAAGGCAGTTCACTAGGACGACCCTGACACTGAGGGACGAAAGCGTGGGGAGCAAAAAGGATTAGATAAATCCTTGAGCAATTTTTATAATTGCTCTAAATGGTGTCCTCTATATTGGTGACAATATGGAAGCATCCAGCTATATCGGGGAAACCCATTTTAAAAATGGATAATCCCGAGGGAAGTATAAGAACTAATTTTTGTAATTTTAGTTGCCTTTGCGCTCGTAGCGCAAAGGCGATGTAGTCAACCAATCGGGAAGAAACACACGAGAAGGAAGGAGTAGTTTATGTCAAAGTCAAAGTCAAAGGCGAAGTCTTGCAACCACAAGTTCCAGATTTTCACGGTATTCAGAGTTCCGAGCGACAGGGATGCATACCACGAAAGATGTTCGACAATAGCTCAATTCCAAAATCGTAGGTAAGTAAAAAGAAAACTTCTCGACGAGGCAAGAGAAGAACTTAAACAAGACTATGCAGGATGTGAAATACTCTTTGGACCAATGTTGGTCCTTCTGGTATAGTTTCCCCTCAACGACTATGTGCTAAGGCGAAAATTGAAATCAGGCGGGCATGCAAAATGCCTCTACCCGCAATTTTTTTCAAAATTACAAAAATTAGTTCTTATACCCCGTAGAGACTATCCCTAAAGGGAGTACTAAAATATTTTAAGATATTTTAGGAAACGCTGGATTTCTGAAAAATTATTTTCAGAAAATGATATAGTCCGATCCTCCGAGTAATCGGAGAAACAAAAAAATCTACAAGAAGACCCTTGTAGTCCACGCTGTAAACGATGATTACTGGCTATTAGCAGTGTCGACCCTGCTAGTGGCGAAGCAAACGCGTTAAGTAATCCGCCTGGGAAGTACGGTGGCAACACTAAAACTCAAAGGAATAGACGGGGACTCACACAAGCGGTGGAACATGTGGCTTAATTCGACAACAAACGGAGAACCTTACCAGGTCTAGAAATCCAGACGAAAGCCCTCAGAAACGAGGGCCCCTCACAAGGCGGCTGGACAGGTGCTGCATGGTTGAGCCTTTTAAGGCTATCGACCCTTTCCGCAGTAATGCGGATTGAAAAACCAGCTCATAACGGTGAAACCCTAATAAATTTATGTTAAAATAAGTTTATGGGCAATACCGTGGGAAGTTTAAATTTTCTTCGGTTATCACGTGATAACCTGAAATATTTTTACCCCGTAGAGACTCAGCTCTCACTGAAAAGGCAAGAGAGCTCAATACTTAATTAAATAGGTATTACACGCTGGGCACCATTATTAGTCCTAATTACAGGTTCCAAATAAGTTCTAAAACAAAAAAATCCACGCGACTTTCGTCCGTGGTGTAGTCAGTTTAAGAGTTGACGCTCTCTTCTTCGTTGATAGGTACTACCCATCAACGAACATGTCGGAGTCCGATTCGCCTCCAGCATACCGGCGATCTTCTTGGCTGGATAGCAGAGAGGGCGGTAACGAGCTCTCTGCGTACTCCTTTGCGTAGAATTTGATTCTCTCCAGGACCGCGTCAAGCGTGCCCTGCGAGGATCTTCGTCCGCCGAGAGTTTCTACTTCCATGTAATACACGCCGTCGGCGAACTTCAGTTCGATATTCATCGCTTTCTCCTTGAAAGAGCTGTTTTATAGAGATGCTCAAGCTCGAAATAAGCTTAATTCTCTATACTTGATTATAGCATAAGCAAGAAGGCTTGTCAATAGCAAAGGTGGAAAAATAGCAAACAGCTAAAAATTTAGAATTTATTTGGGATTTGTAATTTTGGGATAGTAAATGGTGTATGGTATAGTCCACACTTTTAGTAATAGGAGATAATGTGGTCGTCAGTTCGTGTCTTAAAGTTAACGTCTTGAGACCTTCGGGAGTAATCCCGATGAAAAATCTGACTCATAACGGTGAAACCCTAATATCCTTGTGATATAATAAGGATATGGATAACGCCGTGGGAAGTTTGCAGCTTCCAAAAATTCTTCGCGCAAGGAAAAATTTATGTTTGGCAATAACGGATAGGCAAAGAGAAATTTTAATAGGTTGTATTTTAGGAGACGCTCATATACAGAAATTGGGAAAAATAATCATTGAGCAATCCGCAAAGCAGGAAGATTATCTGCTTTGGAAATACAGCGAGTTAAAAAATCTTTGTTATCCCGCAAAGCCGGCAAAAATTATCCGCACAGATAAAAGGAATAATAAAGAATATTATTCTAATGTCTTTTATCTAAGACAGTATTTCAGAGAATGGCGAAAAGTATTTTATCATGAAAACAAAAAAGTTTTTCCAGATAATTTATTATTAACGCCTATATCTGTAGCTGTCTGGTATATGGACGATGGGTGCTTTAGTAAAGAAAAAAGCACCATATCTATCGAAGGATTTAGTGAAGAAAACCGGAACAAAATTCAAAAAGCTTTTTACGAGCAGTTTGGAATAGAAACTGCAATAGGAAAAAGTAAAAAGTTGGTTATAAGGAAAAAATCGCAAAGTAAATTTTACGATTTAATTTATCCTTATATTATTCCGAGTATGGAATATAAAATTCCATCCAAACCCCGTAACGACTTTCCGGAAATTCCGGAGGAGTAAAGTTTAATACACTTTGCTAATACGTCAGCCCCATTTGTAAAAATGGGTGAAGGCATAGTCTAAATTATAAAGTAATTTATAAATAATTGGAGACGTACCGTTAATTCGGGTAACGAACGCAACCCTTGCCCTGTGTTTTAAATGTCACAGGGGACTGCCCGAGATAATTGGGAGGAAGGCGAGGATGACGCCAAATCAGCATGGCCCTTTGATGAC
>Ga0208958_1001581_pt1 | contig 22177 bp, 2 predicted proteins | sample RifOxyB1_FD_184032 | JGI IMG/M metagenome (GOLD analysis project Ga0208958, IMG submission 184032) | Soil microbial communities from Rifle, Colorado - Rifle Oxygen_injection B1 (SPAdes) | ecosystem: Environmental > Terrestrial > Deep subsurface > Rock core/Sediment | place: Rifle, Colorado... | reverse complement strand
TTGTCGCCGATGTAGCTGCTAATGTTGATTTATATGTAACGGGTGCTAGTACAATAGATGCTGATGGAATCGCCACCACAACATTGACTGCATCAGTAACTGATACTAACGGTAACCCAGTTAATAACGAAACCGTTACTTTAAATATTCCTGCAAATGGTGGATCAGTGCCTGGCACCGTTAATACTAATGCTTCGGGACTCGCTGTATTTACATTAACCAGTTCAACGGTGGCTGGAACTTATAACTATACCGCTACTGCCAATAGTGTTACCTCATCACAAAAGCAAGTCACCTTTGTGGTGGGAGCAGCTGCTAACGTTGATGTTTATGTAACAGGAGTATCGACAATTGTTGCCAATGGTGTCTCAACTACAACTCTTACAGCATCAGTAACTGATACTAATGGTAACCCAGTCAATAACGAAACCGTTACTTTAAATATTCCAGCAAATGGTGGATCAGTACCTGGTACCGTTAATACCAACGCTTCAGGACTCGCTGTATTTACTTTAACTAGCTCGACCGTAGCTGGAACTTATAACTATACCGCTACTGCCAATAGTATTACCTCGACCCAGAAACAAGTCATCTTTACTGCTGACGTAGCTACCGATGTGGATGTCTATGTAACCGGTGCTTCTTCAATTGTTGCCAATGGTGTCTCAACTACAACTCTTACCGCATCAGTAACTGATACTAATGGTAACCCAGTCAATAATGAAACCGTTACTTTAAATATCCCCGCAAATGGTGGATCAGTACCTGGTACCGTTAACACTAATGCTTCAGGACTCGCCGTATTTACCTTAACTAGTTCGACGGTAGCAGGAACATATAATTATACCGCCACAGCTAATAGTGTGACTTCAACTCAAAAATCTGTAACGTTCACTGCTGGTGTAGCAACAGACGTTGATGTTTATGTAACTGGTGCTTCTTCAATTGTAGCAAACGGTGTATCAACTACTACGCTTACTGCATCAGTAACTGATACTAATGGTAACCCAGTCAATAACGAAACCGTCACCTTAAATATCCCAGCTAATGGTGGATCAGTGCCTGGTACCGTCAACACCAATGCATCAGGACTTGCTGTATTTACCTTAACGAGTTCAATTGTAGCTGGAACTTATAACTATACTGCTACTGCTAATAGTGTAACTTCAACTCAAAAATCTGTAACGTTCACTGCAGGTGTAGCAACTGATGTAGATGTTTATGTAACCGGTGCATCTTCAATCGTGGCAAACGGTGTATCAACTACCACTTTAACTGCATCAGTAACTGATACTAATGGTAACCCAGTCAATAACGAAACCGTCACCTTAAATATTCCGGCAAATGGTGGATCAGTACCTGGCACGGTTAATACTAACGCTTCCGGCTTGGCTGTATTTACCTTAACTAGCTCAACCGTAGCAGGAACTTATAACTATACTGCTACCGCAAATAGTATTACCTCAACCCAGAAACAGGTCATCTTTACCGCTGACGTAGCTACCAATGTAGATGTTTATGTAACCGGTGCTTCTTCAATTGTAGCAAACGGTGTATCAACTACAACCTTAACGGCATCCGTAACTGATACTAACGGTAACCCAGTCAATAATGAAACCGTTACTTTAAATATTCCAGCTAATGGTGGATCAGTGCCTGGTACGGTTAACACTAACGCTTCAGGACTTGCTGTATTTACATTGACCAGCTCAACAGTAGCTGGAACCTATAACTATACCGCTACTGCTAATAGTGTTACTTCAACTCAAAAATCTGTAACCTTTACTGCTGGTGCCGTGGCCAACGTTGATTTATATTTAACCGGATCAAATTCAATTGTGGCCAATGGAGTGAGCACGACCACCTTTACCGCTTCAGTAACTGATACTAACGGTAACCCGATTAATAATGAGGCCGTGGTTTTAAATATTCAATTAAATGGTGGCTCAGTTCCTGGATCAGTCAATACCAATGCTTCAGGTCTGGCTTCCTTTACTTTAACAAGCTCAACGGTAGCAGGTTCTTATAATTTTACCGCCACCGCCGATGTTATAACTTCGGGAGTCCAGTCAGTAACTTTTGTCGCAGATGTCGCTACTGATGTAGATTTATATGTAACTGGTGCATCTTCAATTGTGGCAAACGGTGTATCAACTACAACTCTTACAGCATCAGTAACAGATACCAATGGTAACCCAGTTAATAACGAAACCGTCACTTTAAATATTCCAGCTAACGGTGGATCAGTGCCTGGTACTGTTAATACTAATGCTTCAGGACTCGCTGTATTTACTTTAACCAGTTCAACGGTGGCCGGAACTTATAATTATACAGCTACCGCTAATAGTGTGACTTCAACTCAAAAACAAGTTACCTTTACCGCAGGGGTCGCAACGGATGTAGATGTTTATGTAACGGGTGCAAGCTCAATACTTGCTAACGGAGTTACCACTACGACTTTGACAGCTTCGGTAACAGATACCAATGGTAACCCTGTTAATAATGAAACGGTAACTTTAAATATCCCCGCAAATGGTGGATCAGTGCCTGGTACCGTCAATACCAACGCTTCAGGTTTGGCAGTCTTTACCTTAACCAGTTCAACTGTAGCAGGAACTTATAATTATACAGCTACCGCTAATAGTGTGACTTCAACCCAAAAACAAGTGACCTTTACTGCAGGTGTTGCTACCAATGTAGGTTTATATGTAACTGGTTCTAACACCATAGATGCTGATGGAATTGCAACAACAACCTTAACCGCATCGGTAACTGATACCAACGGTAACCCGGTCAATAATGAAACCGTTACTTTAAATATCCCCGCAAATGGTGGATCAGTGCCTGGTACTGTTAATACCAACGCTTCAGGATTGGCAGTCTTTACATTAACCAGTTCAACCGTAGCTGGAACCTATGACTATACCGCCACTGCTAATAGTATCACCTCAACCCAAAAACAAGTCACCTTTGTGGTGGGAGCTGCGGCTAACGTAGATGTTTATGTTACTGGTGCATCTTCCATTGTTGCTAATGGTGTAACCACCACAACCTTAACGGCATCCGTAACCGATACCAATGGTAACCCAGTTAATAACGAAACCGTTACTTTAAATATTCCGGCAAATGGTGGATCAGTACCTGGTACCGTTAACACTAATGCTTCAGGACTCGCCGTATTTACCTTAACTAGTTCGACGGTAGCAGGAACATATAATTATACCGCCACAGCTAATAGTGTGACTTCAACTCAAAAATCTGTAACGTTCACTGCTGGTGTAGCAACAGACGTGGATGTTTATGTAACTGGTGCTTCTTCAATTGTAGCAAACGGTGTATCAACTACTACGCTTACTGCATCAGTAACTGATACTAATGGTAACCCAGTAAATAACGAAACCGTAACCTTAAATATTCCAGCAAATGGTGGATCAGTACCTGGCACAGTTAACACCAACGCTTCTGGACTTGCAGTATTTACTTTAACTAGTTCGACAGTGGCAGGAACCTACAATTATACTGCTACCGCTAATAGCGTGACTTCAACTCAAAAACAAGTAACCTTCACAGCAGGCGCCGCCACTGACGTGGATGTTTATGTAACTGGAGCCAGCTCGATACTTGCTAATGGTGTGACCACTACAACTTTAACAGCTTCGGTAACTGATACTAATGGTAACCCGGTTAATAATATTACTGTTACTTTGAATATCCCCGCCAATGGAGGATCAGTACCTGGCACCGTTAATACTAATGCTTCAGGCTTGGCCGTATTTACGCTGACCAGCTCAATCGTAGCAGGAACCTATAACTATACCGCTACCGCTAATAGCGTGACTTCTACACAGAAACAAGTGACCTTTACCGCTGGGGTTGCAACTGATGTTGATGTGTATGTAACCGGAGCCTCTTCTATTGTTGCCAATGGTGTAACGACCACCACCTTAACGGCATCAGTAACTGATACTAATGGTAACCCAGTTAATAATGAAACCGTTACTTTAAATATTCCCGCCAATGGTGGATCAGTGCCTGGCACCGTCAACACCAATGCTTCAGGTTTGGCTGTATTTACCTTAACTAGCTCAACCGTAGCAGGCACTTATAATTATACAGCTACCGCCAACAGCGTGACTTCAACTCAAAAACAAGTAACTTTTACTGCAGGGGCCGCAACAGATGTAGATGTTTATGTGACTGGTGCATCCTCTATTGTTGCCAATGGTGTGACGACTACGACTTTAACTGCATCCGTAACTGATACCAACGGTAACCCGGTTAATAATGAAACCGTTACTTTAAATATCCCAGCAAACGGCGGATCAGTACCTGGTACCGTAAACACCAATGCTTCAGGTTTGGCCGTCTTTACACTAACTAGCTCAACTGTGGCCGGAACTTATAACTTTACCGCCACTGCTAATTCAGTTACGTCATCTCAAAAACAAGTAACTTTCACTGCTGGTGCCGTAGCCAACGTTGATTTGTATTTAACGGGATCAAATTCCATCGTGGCCAATGGAGTAAGTACCACCACCTTTACTGCCTCAGTAACTGATAGTAACGGTAACCCGATTAATAATGAGGCCGTGGTTTTAAATATTCAATTAAATGGTGGTTCAGTTCCTGGATCAGTTAATACCAATGCCTCTGGTCTTGCTTCTTTTACCTTAACTAGCTCAACAGTAGCAGGTTCTTATAATTTTACCGCTACCGCCGACGTTATAACTTCGGGAGTTCAATCAGTAACCTTCGTTGCTGACGTTGCTACTGATGTAGATGTTTATGTAACTGGTGCTTCATCAATTGTAGCAAACGGTGTATCAACTACAACTTTAACCGCATCAGTAACTGATACTAATGGTAATCCAGTTAACAATGAAACCGTCACTTTAAATATCCCAGCAAATGGTGGGTCAGTACCTGGTACGGTTAATACTAATGCATCAGGTTTGGCAGTCTTTACCTTAACCAGCTCAACGGTAGCAGGCACCTATAATTATACCGCTACCGCCAATAGTGTGACTTCATCTCAAAAACAAGTCACCTTTACCGCAGGTGCTGCAACAGATGTAGATGTTTATGTGACCGGTGTATCCTCTATTGTTGCCAATGGCGTGACGACAACAACGTTAACGGCATCCGTAACCGATACTAATGGTAACCCGGTCAATAATGAAACCGTTACTTTAAATATCCCCGCAAACGGTGGATCAGTACCTGGTACCGTCAACACCAATGCATCAGGACTTGCTGTATTTACCTTAACGAGTTCAATTGTAGCTGGAACTTATAACTATACTGCTACTGCCAACAGCGTGACTTCTACTCAGAAACAAGTAACTTTCACGGCAGGTGCTGCCGCCAACGTAGCTGTATATGTAACGGGAGCAAGTTCAATCGTTGCTAACGGATCAAGCACCACGACTTTAACAGCTTCAGTAACTGATACCAACGGTAACCCGGTTAATAATAGCACTGTAACTTTAAATATTCCTGCTAATGGTGGTAGTGTTCCTGGAACGGTTAATACCAATGCATCAGGACTTGCTGCATTTACGTTAACCAGTTCAATCGTGGCAGGAACCTATAATTACACTGCAACCGCCAACAGCATTACTTCTACTCAGAAACAAGTAACCTTCACTGCTGGCGCTGCCGCCAACGTAGCTTTATATGTAACGGGAGCCTCTTCAATTGTGGCTAATGGATCAAGTACTACTACTTTAACCGCATCAGTAACAGATACTAACGGTAACCCAGTTAATAACGAAACCGTCACTTTAAATATTCCAGCTAACGGTGGATCAGTGCCTGGTACTGTTAATACTAATGCTTCAGGACTCGCTGTATTTACTTTAACCAGTTCAACGGTAGCAGGCACCTATAATTATACCGCTACCGCCAATAGTGTGACTTCATCTCAAAAACAAGTGACCTTTACCGCAGGTGCTGCAACAGATGTAGATGTTTATGTGACCGGTGCATCTTCAATTGTGGCAAACGGTGTATCAACTACAACTTTAACGGCATCAGTAACTGATACTAATGGTAACCCAGTTAACAATGAAACCGTTACTTTAAATATTCCGGCCAATGGTGGATCAGTGCCTGGTACCGTCAACACCAATGCATCAGGACTTGCTGTATTTACCTTAACGAGCTCAATTGTAGCTGGAACTTATAACTATACTGCTACTGCTAATAGTGTAACTTCAACTCAAAAACAAGTAACCTTTACGGCAGGCCCGGCAACCGCAGTAGCAGTCTATGTAACGGGAGCTAGTTCAATCGTTGCTAACGGTTCAAGCACAACGACTTTAACAGCTTCAGTAACGGATACTAACGGTAACCCAGTCAATAACGAAACCGTTACTTTAAATATCCCAGCAAATGGTGGCTCAGTACCTGGTACCGTTAATACTAATGCAAGTGGTTTGGCAGCATTCACTTTAACTAGTTCAATTGTAGCAGGAACCTATAATTATACCGCTACCGCTAACAGCATTACTTCTACCCAGAAACAAGTAACCTTCACGGCAGGTGCTGCCGCCAACGTAGCTTTATATGTAACAGGAGCCTCTTCAATTGTGGCTAACGGATCAAGTACTACTACTTTAACCGCATCAGTAACAGATACCAATGGTAACCCTGTTAATAATGAAACGGTAACTTTAAATATCCCCGCAAATGGTGGATCAGTGCCTGGTACCGTCAATACCAACGCTTCAGGTTTGGCAGTCTTTACCTTAACCAGTTCAACTGTAGCAGGAACTTATAATTATACAGCTACCGCTAATAGTGTGACTTCAACCCAAAAACAAGTGACCTTTACTGCAGGTGTTGCTACCAATGTAGGTTTATATGTAACTGGTTCTAACACCATAGATGCTGATGGAATTGCAACAACAACCTTAACCGCATCGGTAACTGATACCAACGGTAACCCGGTCAATAATGAAACCGTTACTTTAAATATCCCCGCAAATGGTGGATCAGTGCCTGGTACTGTTAATACCAACGCTTCAGGTTTGGCAGCATTCACTTTAACCAGTTCAATCGTGGCTGGAACTTATAATTACACTGCAACCGCTAACAGTATAACTTCAACACAAAAATCAGTAACCTTCACAGCAGGTGCTGCCGCCAACGTAGCTTTATATGTAACGGGAGCTTCCTCTATCGTTGCTAATGGATCAAGTACTACTACTTTAACTGCATCAGTAACGGATACTAACGGTAACCCAGTCAATAACGAAACCGTTACATTAAATATCCCAGCAAATGGTGGATCAGTGCCTGGCACCGTCAATACTAATGCAAGTGGTTTGGCTGCATTTACATTAACCAGTTCAATCGTGGCAGGAACCTATAATTACACTGCAACCGCTAACAGTATAACTTCAACACAAAAATCAGTCACCTTCACTGCTGGTGCCGCTGCCAACGTAGCTTTATATGTAACGGGAGCTAGTTCAATCGTTGCTAACGGATCAAGCACCACGACTTTAACGGCTTCGGTAACAGACACCAACGGTAACCCGGTTAATAATATTACCGTTACCTTAAATATCCCGGCCAATGGTGGATCAGTGCCTGGTACGGTTAACACCAATGCCAGCGGTTTGGCAGCATTTACACTCACAAGTTCAATTGTAGCAGGAACCTATAACTATACCGCTACGGCAAACAGTATTACCTCAAGTCAAAAGTCAGTCACCTTCACTGCTGGCGCCGCCGCCAACGTAGCTTTATATGTAACGGGAGCTAGTTCGATCGTTGCTAATGGATCAAGTACTACTACTTTAACAGCATCAGTAACTGATACCAACGGTAACCCGGTCAATAATGAAACCGTTACTTTAAATATTCCAGCTAATGGTGGATCAGTGCCTGGTACTGTTAACACTAACGCCAGTGGTTTGGCAGCGTTTACACTCACAAGTTCAACCGTAGCAGGAACTTATAATTACACTGCTACCTCCAACAGTATTACTTCAAGTCAAAAGTCAGTAACCTTTACGGCAGGCCCGGCAGCGGTTGTGGCAGTCTATGTGACGGGAGCAAGTTCAATTGTGGCAAACGGAGTATCAACCACAACTTTAACTGCTTCCGTAACTGATACTAATGGTAACCCAGTTAATAATGAAACCGTCACTTTAAATATCCCAGCAAACGGTGGATCAGTGCCTGGCACGGTTAACACTAATGCTTCAGGTTTGGCAGCCTTTACCTTAACTAGCTCAATTGTACCTGGAACCTATAATTATACAGCTACCGCCAATTCAGTCACTTCTTCTCAAAAACAAGTCATCTTTACCATGCCTACCGGAATTTTATATATCCGTCCAAGCACCAATCATCCTGCGCAAACCGATGCCACTTCGGTTGAATACACCGTGGTCTTTAGTGCAGGCGTTTCAGGACTTGGTCTGAGTGATTTTAATTTATCAATTACTGGTACGGCTACTGGAGCTATGCAAAGTGTGACCACGGTTTCAACTTCAAGTTATACCGTCACCATTAATTCAGTGGATGGACTGGGACTGCTCCGTCTGGATTTTAATGATGCTAATTCAAGTGTGTTGGATGGACTTGGAGATCCGTTAATCACCAACACCGCCTCGGGACAAAATTTTGAAATCACCGATCGCTTTGGTTTTGGTGGTGCTCATTACGGCGTAAAGGTCGTTGGAAATTATGCTTATGTGGCCCAAGCTCAAGGATTATATATTTATGATATTACTACGCCAGCCACTCCATCCATACTGGGAAAATATAAAACATCTGGAGTTACCAAAGGAGTGGATGTATCTGGTGATTACGCCTATCTGGCCGATAGTGCAAATGGTTTAACAGTGGTTGATATCAGCAATCCTGCTAACCCAAGTTTTGCCGGAAACTATAATACGGCCGGAAATGCTCTTGGCGTAGCGGTATCGGGCAATTATGCTTATGTGGCGGATGATACCAACGGTCTAGTGGTGGTCAACATCACCAATCCGACCAGTCCGACCTATGTTAATTTTTATAATTCTACCGGAGTTGCTTACGGAGTGGCGGTATCTGGTAGTTATGCTTATGTGGCCGATGGAACCAATGGTCTCGTGGTGGTCAATATCAGTAATCCGGCGAGCCCAACCTACGTTAACCGTTACGATACCGCCGGAGATGCCCGTGGAGTCGCCCTATCTGGCAATTATGCTTATGTAGCTGACTACGATAATGGCCTGGTTATCGTGAATATCAGTGTCCCGGCGACACCTACCTTGGCGGGAGGATATAATACTGCGGGATCGTCCTATGGAGTAGCTGTCTCTGGAAGTTATGCTTATCTCGCTGACGATGAAAATGGTTTGGTAGTCGTCAATGTCAGTAACCCCGCCAGTCCGACTTTGGCCGGAACTTATGTAGTTGCGGGAGATTCTTTCGGAGTTGCCGTCTCTGGAAGCTATGCTTACCTGGCCAACGGTTGGAATGGCTTGGTGGTGGTGGATGTAAGTACTCCAGCTTCGCCTACTCTGGAAGGCCGTTATGCTACAGCGGGATTTAGCTCATTAACCACCATCTCTGGTACTCATGCTTATGTAGCAGATGATCTAAACGGGGTGGTTATTCTAGATGTCAGTGATCCACTGAGTATCAGTGTGCTGGGCCGCTATGATACCGTTGGAGCAGCTTACCAAATAGATGTCGCAGGAAATTATGCTTATGTGGCAGATTATACAAACGGATTGGTGATATTGAATATAAGCGACCCAACCAATCCAAGTTTGGTGGGCGGTTATGATACCGGAAATGCCTACGATGTAGAGGTTTCTGGCAATTATGCCTATGTAGCCGATGAAGTAGCTGGCCTGGTGATACTGGATATAAGTAACCCCGCCAGTCCAAGTGTAGCTGGAAGCTATGCTAGTGGAAGTGCATATGGATTGACCATCGTTGGCAATTATGCTTATTTGGCTGCCAATAATACCTTAATGACGGTGGATATAAGTAATCCTGCTAACCCAACCTATGTGACTGATTGGGGTGGTGTAGGGACGTCTTACGGTAATGCGATTGTTGAAAATTATGGCTATTTAGCAGCTGGTACGATGGGATTATGGGTATTTAATATCAGTGATCCAGCGGATACAACTTATGTTGGAAGTTATGATACTGCTGGAACAAGTTTCTATGTTCAGGTCTTAGGAAGTTATGCTTATGTGGCAGATCAATCGAATGGTCTGGTGGTGTTTGACATAACTGATCCGGCCAATCCAGACCCGGTAAAAACCTACAGCACCGTCGCTATCTCATATGGTGTGAATGTTTCAGGGGATTATGCCTTTGTAGCAGATGATTATAACGGCGTTGAAATTATCAATGTCGCCAGATCCCTTGATCCAACCCTTTTATCTATCGTAGGGGATGCCGATCTGCTCGATCAAACCGATAGTGAGTCTATCGATTTTACGATTACTTTCAATGAAGCGGTCACCACTCCTTCTACGCTTGATTTTACTTTGGTGACCACTGGAACCGTGACTGGCACGATCGCTTCCGTCACGCAAATCGATGATCACACCTATACGGTCACCGTCAATACCATAACCGGCACCGGTCAATTACGACTTGATTTTAATGACAGCAACTCGAGCATTACAGATTCTCAGGGCAATACCTTGATTTCCACTACCGCTTCGGGCGAGGGATATGAAATGACCAGCCGATTTGGCTTTGGTGGATCACATAACGATATCGTCATTGTAGGTGATTATGCCTACGTTGCCCAAACCCAGGGTTTATATATTTATGATATTTATACACCGGCCACTCCTATCCTGGTCGGAAGATATAAGACTTTAGGCGTTGCCAATGGTGTGGAAGTCGTTGGCAATTATGCCTATGTGACAGATGTGGCAAACGGCCTGGTGATTGTTGATATCAGTGACCCGACCGATCCAAGCTATGCAGGAAGGTACAATACGGCGGGTACGGCAAATAAAGTGGATGTGGTTGGAAATTATGCCTATGTAGCGGACGGCACCACTGGTTTGATAGTGGTGAATGTCACCAATCCGGAAAATCCAACTCTGGCAGGAAGCTATAATACCGCCGGTACCGCTCATGATGTGGTCAAAGTGGGTAACTACGCTTTTGTCGCAGATGACACTAACGGTTTTGTGGTGGTCAATGTCACCAATCCTTCTAGCCCGACTTATGTCACCCGCTATAATACGGCCGGCACCGCTTTAGGAGTTGCAGTATCTGGCAATTATGCTTATGTGGCAGACGGTACCAATAGTTTGGTCGTTATTAACATTACTACTCCAACCAGCCCGACTTATGTCACAAAACTTGATATCCCAGGGGGGGTAGATGCGCTGGTTCTGGAAGGTAGTTTTGCCTATACGATCGGTTGGGGTGGTGCTTTCCATATCGTGGATATAAGCACTCCGGCAAGCCCATTCATTGCGGGATGGTATTACAACCCCTCAGGGCCTATGGCTGTGGCCAAAGCAGGCAATTATGTTTATATAGCTAGTGCATTTAATGGTCTTACCGTCATAGATATAACTGATCCGGTAAATGAAGGCCCAATCTTCGCATATAACTATGGTACCGTTGGTATTACGGCGGGAATAACGGTTTCAGGTAACTATGCTTATGTGACAAATATGGAGAATATGGGTGTGTCGAATGCAGGTCTGTCAATTGTAGATATCACTGATCCTACCACTCCCCAATATGTGGGATTTTATGATACGGCAGGATCTGCATGGAATGTCGATGTATCTGGTAATTACGCCTATATTGCCGACGGTGATACTGGCCTGGTTATTGTGGATGTTACTAATCCCGCCAGTCCGACTTTAGCAGGAAGTTATAACACTGCCGGACATGCTTATGAGTTAGTCGTCTCTGGAAATTATGCCTACATAGCTGATGATGCCAATGGCCTGGTTATTGTGGACGTTAGTGATCCGGAAAATCCAAGTCTGGCCGGTCATTATGATACAGCTGGAGGGGCCAGTGGAGTCGTACTATCGGGTAACTATGCTTATGTGGGGGACTATGCTAACGGTTTGGTGGTAGTGAATATCAGTGATCCTGAAAATCCAACCTATGTCACCCGTTATGCCACCCTTGGTGGGGCCAACGGAGTAAGTATGGTAGGAAGTTATGTTTATGTAGCTGATTCCACCCATGGTTTATCGATTATAGATGTGAGCACTCCATCCAATCCGACCTATGTGGGTGGATATGATACACCAATCTATACTTACCAGGTGGAGGTTTCAGGAAATTATGCCTACGTGTCCGATGATAGTAATGGAGTCGTGGTGCTTGATATCAGTAACCCAAGTAGTCCAAGCCTGTACACGACCTACTCGACTAAGGTTTCCAGTTTCTGGCTTACTATTTCTGGAGATTATCTTTACGTGGCAGATACGGAAAACGGTCTGGAAATTATCAATATCGCCAGATAAGAAAAGGTATTTTGAAAATTTTATAAAAGGTGAAAGGAATCCCCCTTTTTTAAAACGGACTATCTTTAATTGGTTTCCTCAAAATTTCTGTCCGGGAAGGGTGGGGTTGCCGGGGATTTAAATATTGATCCATTTTTTCAAGTCCAAAATCCTTGATGGCCTTTCGCTGATTGCAACTCTTACAGAAAATTTTAATATTCGACAAATCATTCGTTCCACCCATGGCAAAGGGGATGATGTGCTCATATTCCAGATTATGGGTGGAGTTACAATTTTCACACTCTCCATTTGCCCGTTTATAAACGATCTCTTTCACTTTTCTGGGGATATAGCGACTATTTTTTATCGGGACATTTTGAGTCTTTCTTTTAACTTCCACTTTTTGATTGATATAGCTATCGGCCATCAAAGAAATGATTTTATCCAGATCCTGCTCTTTGGTCAGGTTTTTGATTTTTTCCAATTTCAGTAACGTCTCGCTAGAAAGATTGACATGTACCCTAGATGAATGTGGGGAGGTTTTTTTAATGATGGTTTTACCCGGAACCTTTAGTACCCCATGCTCTTTTTTGAGTTCAAAAATTTTTTCCTCGCATGCCTGCTTGGTGGTGTTTTTAATTTCTGCAAAAATCTCAAGCTGTTTTTCTCTGGAATTAATTTGGGCCTCTTTAAAGAGACTGCTCGCCATGTTGATATTAGAAAGGGAGAGTGAGCCATCATCCACTTGGCTTTTTAGTTCAGGTAATTTCCTGATCACTCGCATAGCATTGATCCTGCGCCATGCTTGTTGTTCTGTATAGAGTAACTCCTTCAAACAATAGTCGAAGAGGGATTTATATCCAAGATCGGAGTAGAGTTTTCTTCTTTCAATTTCTTCCAGATGCGAAAGAATTATGGAAAGAAGCTGTTGTTCTTTTTTAACAAGCTTTTTAGTTTTCATAAGTAGTTCTTGATCGCTATAGTTTTTAATATTCATCGGCTTTCCCTTGGTGTTTAGTTGCTTAAATAGGTAGCATAAATATCAATAAAAGAAAAATGTCATAATCTCCTGTCGCCGTGCTCAGAGCGCCTTAAGGTCAATGCGGTTACTTATTGTAGCTGCTAAAATACATTTTTAAATCCATGGGTTTTAAAAATTAAACAAATAAGATAAAAAATAAAAATGAGGGAGTCTAGGTATGGTTTCTGTGCTTTGAAATATTTTTCAAAAAAATCTTACCGTGAAAAATATTTTTATTCGTCCATATTAATGCTTGGATTTTTAAGTTGATCGATAACCTTTGGAGCACACTTCATGGACAGGTAAAAGCATGAGGCAATACTTGCTATAAGGCCACGCACTTATATTGGTATCGGTAGGGGAGTTCTTGATTATCCTCCAAGAAATTTCCGGATTCAAGCATTCCTCCTTTATGCGTAGTTAATAAAAATTTATCAACTGTAAAAGTTGATTTTTCCCAGCCCAAAAAATCAAGCGGTGCTGACAAAAATAGATCTGAATTTAATTGGAATGAAAAAATTCCATCATCGGTTGGGGAAGTCATTTCAGCAAATATTTCAAACGTTTCATGAACTTGACCAAAGTTATGGTTGAGTCCACGGGTGAGATGGCCTTTTAGTTCGTCTTTTGAAATTGTACCCACAAAAACTGAAAAATTACCGTTATTATGATTTGTACTACAGCGTATCGATGCATTCGTTGATTGAGTTGCTCGTACATTGCCTATCGTTAACAGGGCAATTGAAAAAAAAGTTGCAATCAGTTGTTTCATCTAACTCTCCTTGATTATGCTATGGTTATTCTTTTTAGTAGGTTGATTTTTAGACCAAATTATTACGCTAATATTGTATAAGACATTGGTTTTTTTAAGGAATTTTCGGGCTTCTCTGTATGTAAAGATGCTTGTTTAATTTTCATTTCATTTTCATTATTCTTGTCTCTGGAGGGTGATTCCTCACAAATCTCTTGAGAGATCGTTTGGTCTCTAATTTTTACATGGTCAAAGGAGTCCTAAATAAAAAAGCCGAAAAATGCACAAATTATGGGCAAAATTCTAAGAAATCTTATCAAATTACCACTAAATAAATAATAAATCATGATTTTGGTTTGTTGCCTAACATATTAAAATTAAAGAATAATTATGGAATTACGATAAAAATACTATAGTGCGTTAGCATAAACAACTCTCGGCGTTATACTTGTGGGTAAGTAATAATCTCCCTAGATTATAAATGCGGGACGTTGGCTCTCTAGGAGAATACTTTGGTGATATTTCCAAAAATCTATTTAATCATGCTGTTTGGCTTAATTATAAGCTCCTGCATGTTTCAACCTGATCAGCTTAATGTCAAAGTTGTTTTAAAGAATAATGTCAATAGTTCTAGTGGGGCATTGGCAGTTAGATTTGTCATTATAGATCCTGTCAACGTGACCACTAGTGCTACCGCTATGATTACCATTCAGGCGCACAATGCAGCCGGACAGGTCGTGACCAGTTATCAAGACGATGTGGATCTGGTAAGTGACGGTAGTTCATTGATTAACGGTCTTTCCCAACAGGAAAGAGTTGATATTGTAAACGGGGTTGGAACCATCGCCCTCACCGATTCGGTGGAAGAAACTGTTCATTTAACTATGGCCAATTCTTATGGATCAATCACCAATCTCACTAATACCCAGGACATTATTTTTTCAAACTTGGTGGCCACTAAATTTGTAATTCTAAATCCGGTAGATACCACTGTGGGGGTTCCCACCCTGGTGCGCATCCAGGCGCAATCGGCCGGAAGCGTTCGGGTGTTTACTTATCAAAACGATGTTGATCTGCTCAGTGATGGCGATTCGGTCATCGGCGGAATTGCCCAGTCCTACACACTTAATATCGTGAACGGGGAGGGCTCTGTCTTCATTAACGATCTTACTCCGGAAACCGTCAATCTGACCCTTGCTAATCCCCAGGGAACGATTGTGGATGCCACCAGTGTGGCAGATGTTATTTTTAATCCGGGTAGTGCTTCCGTGGTGGCCTTATATGTGACCGGAGCAAGCTCGCTGGTTGCTAATGGAATAACTACGACAACTTTAACTGCATCCGTAACCGATACCAATGGTAACCCTGTTAATAATGAAACCGTCACTTTAAATATCCCAGCTAATGGTGGATCAGTACCTGGCACCGTAAATACTAATGCTTCAGGACTTGCTGTATTTACCTTAACCAGTTCGACTGTAGCAGGAACTTATAACTATACCGCCACTGCCAATAGTCTTACTTCAACCCAAAAATCAGTAACCTTCACAGCCGGTGTAGCAACAGATGTTGATGTTTATGTAACTGGCGCATCCTCTATTGTTGCCAACGGTGTGACGACAACGACATTAACCGCATCAGTAACTGATAGCAACGGAAACCCAGTCAATAATGAAACCGTTACTTTAAATATTCCAGCAAACGGTGGATCAGTTCCTGGTACCGTTAACACCAATGTTTCAGGACTCGCTGTATTTACTTTAACTAGTTCAACTGTAGCCGGCACTTATAACTATACAGCTACTGCCAATAGTGTGACTTCAACTCAGAAATCGGTAACGTTCACCGCTGGTGTAGCAACAGACGTTGATGTTTATGTAACGGGAGCTAGTTCGATACTTGCGAATGGAGTGACTACAACGACCTTAACAGCTTCCGTAACTGATACCAATGGTAACCCCGTCAATAATGAAACCGTTACCTTAAATATTCCAGCAAATGGTGGATCAGTACCTGGTACCGTTAACACTAATGCTTCAGGTTTGGCCGTATTTACATTGACCAGTTCAACCGTAGCAGGAACCTATAATTATACTGCTACTGCTAACAGTGTGACTTCAACTCAAAAATCGGTAACGTTCACGGCAGGAGTTGCTACTGATGTAGATGTTTATGTAACTGGAGCAAGTTCAATTGTGGCAAACGGAGTATCAACTACAACCTTAACGGCATCCGTAACTGATACCAATGGTAACCCAGTTAATAACGAAACCGTCACTTTAAATATTCCAGCCAATGGTGGCTCAGTACCTGGAACAGTTAATACCAACGCTTCAGGACTTGCTGTATTTACGTTAACCAGCTCAACTGTTGCAGGAACTTATAACTATACTGCTACCGCTAATAGCGTGACTTCAACTCAAAAATCTGTAACCTTTACTGCTGGTGCTGTGGCCAACGTTGATTTATATTTAACCGGATCAAATTCCATTGTGGCCAATGGAGTAAGTACTACTACCTTTACCGCATCAGTAACTGATACCAACGGTAACCCGATTAATAATGAGGCCGTGGTTTTAAATATTCAATTAAACGGTGGTTCAGTTCCTGGATCAGTCAATACCAATGCGGGAGGTCTGGCTTCCTTTACCTTAACTAGCTCAACTGTAGCAGGTTCTTATAATTTTACCGCCACCGCCGACGTTATCACTTCGGGAGTCCAGTCAGTAACCTTTGTGGCCGATGTAGCTACTGATGTCGATTTATATGTAACGGGTGCTAGTACAATAGATGCTGATGGAATTGCAACAACAACCTTAACTGCATCAGTAACTGATACTAACGGTAACCCAGTCAATAACGAAACCGTCACCTTGAATATTCCAGTCAATGGTGGTTCAGTGCCTGGCACGGTCAACACTAATGCTTCGGGACTCGCAGTATTTACCTTAACCAGCTCGACGGTTACTGGAACCTATAATTACACCGCCACTGCCAATAGTATTACCTCATCGCAAAAACAAGTTTCATTTGTGGTGGGAGCTGCTGCTAACGTTGAGGTTTATGTAACAGGAGTATCGACCATTGTTGCTAATGGAGTATCAACCACCACATTAACGGCATCCGTAACGGATACTAATGATAACCCGGTTAATAATGAAACCGTCACTTTAAATATTCCAGTCAATGGTGGATCAGTACCGGGCACCGTCAATACTAACGCTTCAGGCTTGGCTGTATTTACCTTAACTAGCTCGACGGTAGCAGGAACTTATAATTATACCGCAACGGCAAATTCAATTACCTCAACTCAAAAACAAGTAATCTTTACTGCTGACGTAGCTACCGATGTGGATGTTTATGTCACCGGTGCTTCTTCAATTGTGGCAAACGGTGTATCAACTACAACGTTAACAGCATCGGTAACTGATACTAACGGTAACCCAGTCAATAATGAAACCGTTACTTTAAATATCCCAGCAAATGGCGGCTCAGTACCTGGTACCGTAAATACCAATGCTTCAGGACTCGCAGTATTTACCTTGACTAGCTCGATTGTAGCAGGAACTTATAATTATACAGCTACCGCTAATAGTGTGACTTCAACTCAAAAACAAGTAACCTTCACAGCAGGAGTTGCTACTGATGTAGATGTATATGTAACCGGATCTAGCTCGATACTTGCTAATGGCGTGACAACTACAACTTTAACCGCATCAGTAACCGATACGAACGGTAACCCAGTTAATAATGAAACCGTTACTTTAAATATTCCAGCAAACGGTGGATCAGTACCTGGTACGGTCAACACTAATGCTTCAGGACTTGCAGTATTTACTTTGACTAGTTCAACCGTAGCTGGAACTTATGACTATACTGCTACCGCTAATAGTGTGACTTCAACTCAAAAACAAGTAATCTTCACCGCTGGTGTGGCAACAGACGTAGATGTATATGTAACTGGCGCAAGTTCAATTGTGGCAAACGGAGTATCAACTACCACTTTAACCGCATCAGTAACTGATACTAACGGTAACCCCGTCAATAACGAAACCGTTACTTTAAATATTCCAGCTAATGGTGGATCAGTACCTGGAACGGTTAATACTAATGCTTCAGGTTTGGCAGTGTTCACACTTACCAGTTCAACCGTGGCTGGAACTTATAACTATACAGCAACGGCAAATTCAATTACCTCAACCCAGAAACAAGTAATCTTTACAGCAGGTGCCGCAACAGACGTTGATGTATATGTAACTGGATCTAGCTCGATACTTGCTAATGGTGTAACCACTACAACTTTAACAGCATCAGTAACTGATACTAACGGTAACCCCGTTAATAACGAAACCGTCACTTTAAATATTCCAGCAAATGGTGGCTCAGTGCCTGGAACAGTTAATACCAATGCCAGTGGTTTGGCAGTATTTACTCTCACAAGTTCAACCGTAGCCGGAACCTATAATTATACAGCTACAGCTAACAGCGTGACTTCAACTCAAAAATCTGTAACCTTTACTGCTGGTGCTGTGGCCAACGTTGATTTATATTTAACCGGATCAAATTCCATTGTGGCCAATGGAGTAAGCACCACCACTTTTACGGCATCTGTCACAGATACCAATGGTAACCCGATTAATAATGAGGCCGTGGTTTTAAATATTCAATTAAACGGTGGTTCAGTTCCTGGATCAGTCAATACCAATGCAGGAGGTCTGGCTTCCTTTACTTTAACTAGCTCAACCGTTGCTGGTTCTTATAATTATACCGCAACTGCTGACGTTATCACCTCGGGAGTCCAATCAGTAAGTTTCGTGGCCGATGTAGCTACTGATGTCGATTTATATGTAACGGGTGCTAGTACAATAGATGCTGATGGAATTGCAACAACAACTTTAACTGCCTCAGTAACTGATACCAACGGTAACCCCGTCAATAACGAAACCGTCACCTTGAATATTCCAGTCAATGGTGGCTCAGTGCCTGGCACGGTCAACACTAATGCTTCGGGACTCGCAGTATTTACCTTAACCAGCTCGACGGTTACTGGAACGTATAATTATACCGCCACTGCCAACAGTATTACCTCATCGCAAAAACAAGTTTCATTTGTGGTGGGAGCTGCTGCTAACGTTGAGGTTTATGTAACAGGAGTATCGACCATTGTTGCTAATGGAGTATCAACCACCACATTAACGGCATCCGTAACTGATACTAATGATAACCCGGTTAATAATGAAACCGTCACTTTAAATATTCCAGTCAATGGTGGATCAGTACCTGGTACCGTTAACACTAATGCTTCAGGACTTGCAGTATTTACCTTAACTAGCTCGACGGTAGCAGGAACTTATAACTATACCGCTACTGCCAATAGTATTACCTCAACCCAGAAACAAGTCACCTTTACTGCTGACGTGGCTACCGATGTGGATGTTTATGTCACCGGTGCTTCTTCAATTGTGGCAAACGGTGTATCAACCACCACCTTAACTGCATCTGTAACTGATACTAACGGTAACCCAGTCAATAATGAAACTGTCACCTTAAATATTCCAGCCAATGGCGGATCAGTGCCGGGTACCGTAAACACCAATGCTTCAGGTCTCGCAGTATTTACTTTGACTAGCTCGATTGTAGCTGGAACTTATAATTATACAGCTACCGCAAATAGTGTGACTTCAACTCAAAAACAAGTAACCTTCACAGCAGGAGTTGCTACTGATGTAGATGTTTATGTAACAGGATCTAGCTCGATACTTGCTAATGGCGTGACAACTACAACTTTAACCGCATCAGTAACCGATACGAACGGTAACCCAGTTAATAATGAAACCGTTACTTTAAATATTCCAGCCAATGGTGGATCAGTGCCTGGCACGGTTAATACTAATGCCAGTGGTTTGGCAGTATTTACACTTACTAGTTCAACTGTAGCTGGAACTTATGACTATACTGCTACCGCTAATAGTGTGACTTCAACTCAAAAACAAGTAATCTTCACCGCTGGTGTGGCAACAGACGTAGATGTATATGTAACTGGCGCAAGTTCAATTGTGGCAAACGGAGTATCAACTACCACTTTAACCGCATCAGTAACTGATACTAACGGTAACCCCGTCAATAACGAAACCGTTACTTTAAATATTCCAGCTAATGGTGGATCAGTACCTGGAACGGTTAATACTAATGCTTCAGGTTTGGCAGTGTTCACACTTACCAGTTCAACCGTGGCTGGAACTTATAACTATACAGCAACGGCAAATTCAATTACCTCAACCCAGAAACAAGTAATCTTTACAGCAGGTGCCGCAACAGACGTTGATGTATATGTAACTGGATCTAGCTCGATACTTGCTAATGGTGTAACCACTACAACTTTAACAGCCTCTGTAACTGATACCAATGGTAACCCAGTTAATAATGAAACCGTTACTTTAAATATCCCGGCCAATGGTGGATCAGTGCCTGGTACGGTTAATACTAATGCCAGTGGTTTGGCAGTATTTACTTTAACTAGCTCGACAGTAGCTGGAACTTATAATTATACAGCAACCGCTAATAGCGTGACTTCAACTCAAAAATCTGTAACCTTTACTGCTGGTGCCGTGGCCAACGTTGATTTATATTTAACCGGATCAAATTCCATTGTGGCCAATGGAGTAAGCACCACCACTTTTACGGCATCTGTCACAGATACTAATGGTAACCCGATTAATAATGAGGCCGTGGTTTTAAATATTCAATTAAACGGTGGTTCAGTTCCTGGATCAGTCAATACCAATGCAGGAGGTCTGGCTTCCTTTACCTTAACTAGCTCAACTGTAGCAGGTTCTTATAATTTTACCGCCACCGCCGACGTTATCACTTCGGGAGTCCAGTCAGTAACCTTTGTAGCCGATGTAGCTACTGATGTCGATTTATATGTAACGGGTTCGAGCACAATCGATGCTGATGGAATCGCCACCACTACTCTGACCGCATCAGTAACTGATACCAACGGTAATCCGGTCAATAACGAAACCGTCACCTTGAATATTCCAGTCAATGGTGGCTCAGTGCCTGGCACGGTCAATACCAATGCTTCAGGACTCGCAGTATTCACCTTAACTTCTTCGACGGTAGCGGGGACTTATAATTATACCGCAACGGCAAATTCAATTACTTCAACTCAGAAACAAGTCATCTTCACAGCAGGTGTAGCAACAGACGTTGATGTTTATGTCACCGGTGCTTCTTCAATTGTGGCAAACGGAGTATCAACTACAACTTTAACTGCATCAGTAACCGATACCAATGGTAACCCAGTCAATAATGAAACCGTCACTTTAAATATTCCTGCCAACGGTGGGTCAGTGCCTGGTACCGTTAACACCAACGCAAGTGGTTTAGCTGTATTTACTTTAACTAGCTCGACAGTAGCTGGTACCTATAATTATACCGCAACGGCAAATTCAATTACCTCATCTCAAAAACAAGTCATCTTCACTGCAGGTGTAGCAACAGATGTAGATGTTTATGTGACTGGTGCATCCTCTATTGTTGCCAATGGTGTGACGACTACAACTTTAACTGCATCAGTAACCGATACCAATGGTAACCCAGTCAATAATGAAACCGTCACTTTAAATATTCCAGCTAATGGTGGCTCAGTACCTGGTACCGTTAACACCAACGCTTCAGGTTTGGCAGTGTTCACACTTACCAGTTCAACCGTAGCTGGAACCTATGATTATACTGCTACCGCAAATAGTGTGACCTCAACTCAAAAATCTGTAACGTTCACAGCAGGAGTTGCTACTGATGTAGATGTATATGTAACCGGATCTAGCTCGATACTTGCTAATGGCGTGACAACTACAACTTTAACCGCATCAGTAACCGATACGAACGGTAACCCAGTTAATAATGAAACCGTTACTTTAAATATTCCAGCCAATGGTGGATCAG
>Ga0208958_1001579_pt1 | contig 22202 bp, 29 predicted proteins | sample RifOxyB1_FD_184032 | JGI IMG/M metagenome (GOLD analysis project Ga0208958, IMG submission 184032) | Soil microbial communities from Rifle, Colorado - Rifle Oxygen_injection B1 (SPAdes) | ecosystem: Environmental > Terrestrial > Deep subsurface > Rock core/Sediment | place: Rifle, Colorado... | reverse complement strand
GTTGATTATTTTTAGAAAAATTAGCTTAAAAAAGGTTTGCTAGATAAATCTGAAAAATTTTCAAATAATTTCTAATTTTCTTTACATAAATTTTTATAAACCATATTTTTCTATATAATTCTATGAGAGATGATCAATGGTTGAAAGATAGGATGGAGAATATTTGGAGGACTATATTTAGTGATGTTGAGAAAAAAAATAATGTTTCTATTAGATTTAAGGGGCGTTGGAAAAATAAATTTGGGCATATCAAGTTATTAAAAACTAAAGATACTGAAATTGTTGTTAATTCTTTATTTAAACATGAGATTGTTCCTGAGGGTGTTATTGATGCTACTATTGCTCATGAATTAGTGCATTATTGTCATGGATTTTGTTCGCCATTAGAACGGAAATATAAGCATCCGCATGCCGGAGGGATTATTAGGCATGAATTACGAAAAAGGGGATTTGAGTATATGATGAAGATGGAGAAAGATTTTGTGAAGAAGCAGTGGGTTGAAATATATAAAGAATTGATGGGGAAAAATTAATAAATGATAGATAAATTTTGTTTTTTATGACTGAGAAGAGAATATTGATTATTGATGATTTGATGGTTGCTAGAAGTTTTAAGAATAGTTTATTTAGAGATTTGGAAGGCGTTGTTATTGATACTCATACTGATTTTAACAATGTTGGCTTAATTAATGGTGTTTATGACTTGGTTATTACTGATCCTATGTCTTATGCTACTGGTATTATGAAATGTGATGATTTTTATTTGGATACTTTGAAAGGATTACAAAGTAAGGGTGCACATTTATGTTTTATATCAACTCAAGAAAAAGATGTGATTGATATTCTTATTCATGGAATAGAAAGCGAGCATAGCTATGCTCTGAAACCTTTGGATAGATTTGTTTTAACAAAATATGTTGGAAGATTTTTGGATGTTTCTCTTAAGTTGGATCGAATAGTTGATGATATTCCTGATGATTATTGTTTTGGACCAGTATTCCAGGATTAAAGTTGCATTCGTGTATATTTTTTGCATTCTGAACAGTAAATAATTAGTTTATTATTATTGATTCTTACTCTAGAATTTATTCCTGGTTTTAAGAATGAGTAACAGTGATTACAGAATTTTTTCTTTTGAACTTTAGTTAATCTAATATTTGTTTTCATAGCAATTTTTCTTGCTAGTGATACATAACGATTGGCTAAAGGTTTATTTTTTTTAAAGACTAAATCTGCTTGCTCGAATAATATAGAAATTCTTTCTCTTGCAATATCTTTAGTTTTATCTGATGCTTTCATGTTTTTTATTAGACTAGTTGATTTAATATAGTTTACTGAGCAAATAATTTTATTATTTCTTTTATTTCTATTAATGAAAGATTAACTATATTTTTGTCTTGAATTGAAGGTTTTAATCTTAAAGAAATATATTCATTAGATTCTGATTTAGTCATACCAGATTTTATTAAAATTTCTCTTAATGCATTCTTGGTTTTTTTGTCGTATTGAATAAAAAATTCTCTTAAAAAGAAATTGCCTTCTTTAGGTAAAATTTTAATTAATGCAGATTCAGTTTTAGGTTTTGGATAGAATGATTCTGGGCCAACCTTTTGAATTATTTCTACATCATAAAATGCATCTGATAATAGTTTTAATCTTGAAGGATTTTTTCCAGTTAAACTTTCAGCGAAGGTTAATGGTACTACAAAAACTAACATTTCAAATTTTTCTCTTGTAAAGCGCCACATCAATGGTTCACAAATTGTATAAGGTAAATTTGAAACACATTTAGTAAATTCTGGAAATTCCAACTTGGTAGCATCGCCTTCTAAATAAGTAATATTTTTATTGTCTGAAAATTTTTCTTTAAGTTCTTTTAGAAGTTCTGAGTCTTTTTCGATGACAAAAATTTTCTTTGCTATTTTCTGAAGATATCTTGTTAAGTAACCAGTACCTGGGCCTATTTCTAAAACTAAATCATTTTTATGAAGGTCTGCAATATTTGTTATTTTAATTAATAATGGGATATCAATCATGTAATGTTGGTCAATGTTTTGCATATTTCTTCAAAGGATTTTTTCGAATATGTTTGTTTATATTCTTTTGCTTTTTCTAGAATGTTTGGAAGCTTGTAATTGCGTGCTATGAATTGGCAAACTTGGGTTATATTTTTTGGGTTTTCTGTTAATTTGCAACGTTCAAAATCAATTAAAATTATTTTATTTTTTCTAACTATTACATGTTTGATTGGGTGATGCATTTCTAGTTTGTTTACTTTTAATTTGTCTAAAATATAACATTGTTCTAGTAAATCTTTAAGAAGAATTTTTAATTCTTTTTTTGGGCAGTTATATTTGACTAATGGAGTGCCTTCAATGAATTCCATAAATAATGCATCTGATTCTAGTTTGATAAACTTTGGGCCTATTTTATGTTTATTGAGAATTTTTAACCAATGTGCTTCATTTTCTAGACGATTAATTGCAGTTGTATCTGGTCTAATCTTTTTTATTATTATATTCCCTTTTTTATAAATAAAAGAACGTTTGCCTTTAGCATAGATTTCCATTTTACATTTCTTCGACAGTTTCAATACCTAATAAATATAATGATTTTTTGCAAACAATCCTAAATGATTCAACTAAGGCTAAAAGGAAAATCTCATTTTCGGAATCAAGAACTTTTGTTTGATGATAAAATTCATTAAAAATATGGGCTAATTCTAATGTGTAATTTGAAATTATTGAAGGTGATAAATTTCTTTGAGCATTCTCTATAACTTCTGGGAATTCTGCTAATTTTTTAATTAATAATATTTCTTTTTCTTTAAGTATTTTAGAGGTTAATTTTATTTCAGGCTTTTTTTTAGATTTTTTTAATATAGAACTTGCTCGTGCATATGAATATTGAATATAAGGACCTGTATCCCCTTCGAAACTTATTGCTTCATTTGGATTAAAAATAATATTTTTGACATGGTCTGTTTTTAATAACATGAATTTTATTGCACTTAATGCAATTTTTAGACTTCTAATGTTTAATTCTTTTTCAGATAATTTTGGAAATCTTTTTTTTATTTCTGTCTTTGCAAGTTTTTGAGTTTCTAAAATTAAATCATCTGCATCTACTACTGTGCCTTCTCTTGATTTCATTCTTCCTTCTGGAAGTTCGACCATTCCATAAGAAAGATGATGGAGATTTTTTGTGAATTTATATCCAAATTTTTTAAGTATAGTAAATAAAACTTGAAAATGATAATCTTGTTCATTTGCAACTACATATATAGAACCATCTAATTTGTATTCTTTATCTTTTAATATTGCTAAGTACATATCTTGGGTAATGTAAATTGAAGTGCCATCAGCCCTTAGAATAACTTTTTCACCTAATTTTTCATCTGTTAAGTCTGCAATGATTGCATTATCTTTTTTTATAAAAATATTTTTATTTAATCCTTCTTGTGCAAGTTCTTTTCCTTGGCCATAAATCTCACTTTCATAATATTGTTTGTCATGTTTAATTCCAAAAAGTTTGTAGGTTTCTTTGAATCCATCAAAAGCCCATTTATTCATTTTCTTCCACAAGGCTATTGTTTTTTTATCTCCTGATTCCCATTTTTGAAGTATTTTTTGGGCTTCTTCTTCGAGGGCTGGATTTTCTTTTGCAGCCTTAGAAAACATAACATAAAAATCTCCAATTAAATGATCTGATTTTATTTTTTCACTTTCTGGAGTTTTATTTTTGCCCCATTTTTCATAAGCATACATAGATTTACAAATATGAACTCCACGATCATTATTTAAGTTTGCTCGAATAATTTTGTTTCCTTTATGTTCAAGAATTCTTGATACACTTTCTCCTAAGGACATATTTCTTAAATGACCTAAATGTAAAGGTTTGTTTGTATTAGGTGATGGGAATTCAATCATAATTGTTTGTTTGTTTTTTTCAGTTCCAAATTTTTCTTTTTCTTTTAGAATTTTTTTGATAACTTCAATAGCAAGGTTTGATTTTTCTAAAAAGAAGTTTAAGTAAGGACCTGTTGCTTTTATTTTTTCTAAATCTTTTGTAATTTTTATTTTTGATTCTAATTCTTTAGCAATTTCAATTGGATTTTTTTTATAAATACTAGAAAGTTTGAAACATGGAAAAGCAATATCTCCTAATTCTGGGTTTGAAGGTACTTCTAAAATAGATAAAATTTCATCTTCTTTTAGTTTTGTTTGTTTAGCAAGAATTTTTGCAATTGCTTCTTTATTATTCATAATTTTAAAATAGAAAGGTTGTTTATAAAATCTGCGTTGAAGATTAATTATATTATTTGTTTACAGAAAGGTTTATAAAATAATTAACCTTAGAAAGTTTTAGAAAAGAGGTTGTATGATGAAACAAGTATTTTTGGGATTGTTTGTTTTGATGTTAGTGGGTAGTTTTGCTTTTGGAGCTGAAGTTTTTTCTGCGCAAACTGGTTTTGATTGGTTATATGAACAAATGGGTACTGATGGAAGTTTCGGAAATGATGTTTCTACAACTGCTTTGGCTGTTGCAGCTTTAGATTCTGCTGGATATGATACTATTTTGTCTCAAGAGTGGCTTGATTCTAAAATTAGCAGTGATGCTTGTTATCCTTCTGGAGCTTGTGATACAAAAGCTACTGCTTTGACTGTTATTGCTTTGAATGAAGTTCAAGATGATTCTAAATTTGATGATATTTTAAGTTGGTATGAATCTGCTCAATCTGAAGCAAGTGTTAGTGGTGGATGGTATTTAGAAGTAATTACTTCGTCTTCTGGAAATTGTATTGTTTCTTATGATTTGGATGGAATTTTGAAAGAAATTATTGTGCCTGTGGACGCAGGGGTATTTACTAGTTGTAGTAATTCTCATTTTTTAGATTTAGATGATTGTTTGCAGGCGAATTTGATTTCTGCTAATCCGGAATTAGAATTAAATGTTGATTGTTCAGAGTTAGATGGGAGTGTTGTTTTGACTTTATTGTATAAATCTTCTTCAACTTATTATATATTGAGTAATTCTAATTCTGCTGAAGGAGATTTTGTTGTGCCTAATGGTTGTTACGGAAAATCAAAAAGTTCTACTTGTGATATTGAAAGTACTTTATATTCTGATTGGGCAATTAAGTATTTAGGTGGAAATATAAATAATTTAGTTTATTTAAAAGAAAATTATGATTCTACAAATGTTATTAGGATTGCTTTAATTTATTTGGTTACTGGTGAAGATAAGTATTTGGTTGATTTAGCTGAATTGCAAAAAAGTGATGGGAGTTTTGATAGGGATCCTTATACGACTGCGTTAGCTGTTTTAGCTTTAGGAAATTCTGGAGATTATACTCAGAATGTTGATGATGCTAAATCTTATTTGAGAGAAGAGCAAGCTGAAACCGGTGATTGGGGTTCTAGTGCAGAAACAACAGCAATGGTTTTGTATGCTGCATTTAATGATGATGATATTACACCTTCTGAGGTTTCAATTATTGATGATGACACTGATGAAGGAGATGAATGTATTTTAGATTTAGATTGTGAAGAGCTTTATGGTTCTAGTTATGAATGTAATAATGGGCTTTGTGAGGTAATTACTATTGGTTGTGGTACTGATTCTGATTGTGATTCTGGAGAAGTTTGTATTGATGATGAATGTATAGAGAGTCAGTGTAATAATGATGGTACTTGTGAATATCCTGATTATGATGAGAATGCTTACAATTGTGCTAGTGATTGTTATTGTGGGGATGATATTTGTGATGATGTAGAATCAAGTTCAAGCTCTGATTATTATTGTGCAGCTGATTGTGGAACAACATCTACTCAAACTGATACAAGTTCTTTTGTTGATGATGAAGAAGAAGGTGGTAATGGAGTTCTAATTTTCATTGTGATTTTAATAATATTAATTGGTCTAGGTGTTGGTGGATATTTCGTCTATAAAAAAGGATATTTGAATTCTATTTTAAATAAATTCAAAAAGGGAGGTAGTGGCGGGAGTGCACAACAACAGTATAGCAGTCCTACATATAATCCTTTTACAAATAGAATGCCTCCTCAACAGCAGCCTAGAAAACCTTTTTAGAATGAAATATTTATTATTCTTTGTAATATTTTCTTTTGCTTTTGTTAGTGCAGAAGATTTTGGTGCAGGTGAGACTGTTCAAGTTTATGTTGATGGAAATTTTAGTTCTAGTGATGTTAAGCTTTATTATAATTATACAGATATAGTGGATATAAATCCAATAATCAAAGAAATTAGTGGGACTAATTTATTGTATTTTGATTTACCAATGGATTCTGATTTAGGTGTTTATTATTTAGATTATAATGTTGGAAATATGACTTTTAGTGTTATTGATAGTTTTGGTGTAATGAGGATTTCTCCTGTATATCATATTTTTGATAAAACTAAAAATAGTTTTTTTATTGAGTTAACTTCTATTAAGGGAGATTTTGAGGTTTCTGTTAATGCATCAAATGCTAGACCTAGAAAAAGTGTAGTTACATTAAGTGAAGGTGAAACAAAAAAACTTTATGTTGATTATAATGATACTAGTTCTTTTGGGAATATTCAGTTAAGTTATGATGTCTTTAGTTATAATGTTAATTTATTTCCTGTTGGAATTGAACCTATCTTAGATGATATTGGAGAAGTTGTTGTTGATAATAAAACTGAAGAAGTTATTGTTGTTCCTGAAGAAAAAGTTCCTTTAACATTCTTATTGTCTAATCCTAATGCGACTATTTATTTAGGGGTTAATCAGTCTGTTGCGGCTATTTTGAAAGTGCAAAATACCTTTGGTGAAAATATTGAGAATTTAAATTATAATTTGATTGGAGATGTTACAAATATTGTTAGTTATAGATCTGAGATTGTTAATTTAGAAGATGGTGAAATACTTGAAACTGAATTTATTTTTAATTATAATAAAAATACCTCTGTTGGAACATATAATGGTGAAATTGTTTTTGGAAATGAAGATTATGAAATTAGTTTGCCTGTTGTTGTTATTGTAAATATTGAAGATGAAGAGGTTAGTGATTCAAATTTAGTTTTAGGTGAAGATATTATATTTGAAGGTCAGATTTTAAATGAGGAATCCGGTAATGGTCTTTTGATTATAGGGATTGTTTTAGTTGTTTTGATGTTATTCTTGATTATTATTGTGATTATAAAATTGAGGCAAAATCCTGAAAAAAGATTTAATCAATTTATTGAAGAGACTAAAAAGAAAAAGTGATTTATTAATCATAAGCTTTTTAAATAGGTGAATAATATTTCACATAATGGATAAATGTTATTTGTTTTTTGAAACTTTGGGTTCTAAGTTAAAGATTGATATTATATTAAAATTAAGAGAAAGTTCGTTTAATGTGAATGAATTATCGAATAAGTTAAATCAAGAAAGGAGTAAAGTATCTCATGCTCTTAAATTATTGTTAGAATGTGGATTTATTAAAGTTAAGAACAAAGGTCGTGAAAGAGTTTATTCTTTAAATGAGGAAACTATTTTGCCATTATTGTCAATTGTTGAAAAGCATGTAAATAGATATTGCAAAGTTTGCAAGAGGAGGTAAAAATGCAAATAACATCTGAAACATCAAAAATATTGTATAGGGAGCATGAGTTTATTTTGAAAGTGGTTAAAGCTTTGGAGTTTGAAGTTGGAGAAATAAATAGGAAAGAGATTGATGTAGTTTTTTTTGAAAAAGTTGTTGATTTTATTAGAAATTATGCTGACAAGTTGCATCACGCGAAAGAAGAGGATATTTTGTTTAAGGAGTTTAATGTTTGTGCTGAAGATGGGGGTGTTCATTGTAATCCTGTTGGACAAATGTTGCATGAGCATGATGATGGAAGAGGTTTTGTCAAGATGATTGAAATAGGTTTAAAACAGAATGATAAGCAAAAGATTATTGAAGGTGCTAATGGTTATATAAGATTGATTAGAGATCATATATTCAAGGAAGATAATATCTTATATCCAATGGCTGATGATGCATTGAGTGATGAAGTTAAAAAAAATATGTTGAATAAGTTTAAAAAAATTGATTCTGAAAAAAAAGTTGCAATTAAAAGATTTGAAAAATTTGCAAATGAGGTTGCTGGAGAATGATTCTTGAAAAAGATATTTTTGGTTTAATTGAATATACTAAGAATGGCATCTTGAGCAAGGAATTATTTAAAGATCAAAAGTTTGACTCGACTTTGTTTTGTATGGCAGCAAAGACTAAAATTTCTAAACATACTGCAACAAGGAGAGGATTGGTTTATATTGTTGAAGGGCATGGTGTTTTTAATCTTGAAGGAAAAGATATTAAGATGAAAAAAGGTGTTATGATATTTATGAAAGAAAATAGTGTTCATTCTTTAGTTGTTGAAGATAATACTTCTTTTGTCTTGGTTTTGTTTGATTAAAAGATGAGCCTGCTGAGATTTGAACTCAGGACCCTCGGCTGGCTTAAGCGCTTACCCAAAGTGAGTAAGTGTCATATAAGACTTGCACATCAGTTATAAGCTGATTCGATGCTCCACCAAGCTAAGCTACAGGCTCACACTTACTTTGAGGGTTTTTAACAATTTAAAAGGGTTTTGGTAACTTAATAATATCCTTTTTTAAACCATTTCATGAATCTTTTTTTCTTATATGGATTGCTTGATCCTATTTTTCGCATCCATTTAATTACATTTTTTTTCCCATGTAATTTTACAGAATCTTTATTGAATGATATTATTGGTTTAAAATCTTTATTTTTTAAAATCTTTATTAATTGCTGTATTAGTAATGGGCTATGAGTTGATAGTTCGATTATGGGATAATTTCTTATTTTTGAATTATTTTTTGTAAAATATATTGAACCATCAGTATCAAAAAATCCTCTTAATGTTTTATTTAAAAGTTCTCCTTTTGATTCGATTTTAGGAGTAATTTTAATATTTCCTTTTTTTCCTATAGGAAAATTTAATTGATTTTGAAAATAATCTATTAATTTTCTATCTGTGAATTTTATATATATTCCGTTTACATTTTTTCTAAATCCAATTTTGATTCTTTTTTTTATTATTTTTAATATTAATCTTTGTAGATATTGGTAATATTCTTTATCTGTTAATGAATTTCCATCAATTCTAATTTCGATTCTTTCTCTGTTTGAACAATAGTACCTACTAATACAACCATCTCCTAATATTATTCCATATAATTCTGCAAGTTCTTTGTTTAATTTAGGCATAAGTAGAATAAGTAATTATGATTTAATCTAGTTTTTAAATGTTCTTAAAAATAAAAAAAATTATTTCTTGCGGGTTGCGGATTTTACTAACCAGTAAATAGCTGCAATTATTAGCCCAATTATTAATATGTATGTAACCCAAGCTAAGGTCGCCATTCCATATCCATATCCGCCAATGCCAGACATCATACTGTACATACCACCATAGCCATAACAAGATGTTGTGTCAACTGCTGATGCTAGGTTTACTAATAATATTGTTATTAATGTAGTTAGAGTTAGAATCTTTTTCATGTTTCACCTCCATATTTTATAGATTATAAGGTTTTAAATATCTTATTCTTTTTTGTTTTGAATAGAGATAATTATTTGAAAAATAAAAATTAACCTAAAATTTCATCGGTGCTTCTTAAATATTCGCCATCGAACATCATTCCTGCACCACCCATTCCTCTTTTGGGATTAAGATATTTTAAGAGGTCAAAAGTGTCTGTTTCTGTGTTAAATCTTCCACCACAAAATGTATATTCTGCAGTCCTTTGTCCATAAGTTAAAATAATTGGTTTTCCTGTAGTTTTTGCAAGTTTTTCAATTTCACTAGCAATCATTGGCCAGTTGATATTTTCTTCTGGAATTTCTCTTAAAATTGCGTCTAAAGAATATTCTATTTTTTCTTTGGTCATAGTTTTATTCTGGAAATTTGCTTTTAAAAGGGTTATGTAGGTGAAATTAATATTAGGGGTATATTTGAAAAACTATTTAAAGTTTAGTTTGGTTTTTTTAGAAGTGTTAATTGGTATTGTTGGTAAACCGAGTACAGGAAAATCTACATTTTTCAAGGCTGCGACTTTAGCAGAAGTTGATATTGCTAATTATCCATTTACGACTATTAAACCAAATCATGCTGTGGGGTATGTAAAGATTGATTGTGTGGATGTTGATTTTAATACACAATGTAATCCTAGGTTTGGATATTGTACGGATCATAAACGGTTTGTACCTATTGATTTATTGGATGTTGCTGGGTTGATTGAGGGTGCTAGTGAAGGTGAAGGTTTAGGGAATCAATTTTTAGATGATTTGAATCAAGCTGATGCGTTGATACATGTTATTGATTTAGCTGGGATGACTAATGCTAAAGGTGAGTCTGTTGAACCAGGTAGTTATGATCCTGCAAATGATATTCGGTTCTTAGAACGTGAATTGGATTTATGGTATTTGAGGATTTTGAAGAAGGGATGGGAGAAGTTTTCCAGAACAATCAAACAAGAGGGTTCAGATATTTCTAAGGCTATTGCAAAGCAGATGTCTGGGTTGAGAGTGGATGAAGATTTGGCTAAAGAAGTTATTAAAAAATTAAACCTTTCTGATAAAATTGATATTTGGTCAGAAGAAGATTTGATGAATTTAGCGTCGATTTTAAGGATGAAAACTAAGCCTATGATAATTGCTGCAAATAAATGTGATATTGGTGTTGCGTATGAGAATTTTGAAAGATTGAAAAAAGAGTTTCCTGAGTATGTGATTATTGCATGCAGTGCTGATTCTGAGGTTGCTTTAAAGTCTGCTGCGAAGAAAGGGATGATTGATTATGTTCCTGGGAATAATGATTTTAAGGATTTAGGGAAGTTAAATGAAGGGCAGAAAAAAGCTTTAAATTTTATTAAAGAAAATGTTTTGAGGAAATATGGTAATACTGGTGTTCAAGATGTTCTGGATAAAGTTGTGTTTGATATTTTGAAAATGGTTGCTATATTTCCAGGTGGTGTAAATAAATTAGAAGATAAAGACGGGAATGTTTTACCTGATTGTTTTTTAATGAAGTCTGGGACTACTGCTTTAGATTTTGCTTATCGATTACATAGTAGTATTGGTGATGGGTTCATTAGAGCTATTGATGTTAAAACCAAGAGAACTGTTGGTAAGGAGCATGTCTTGAAGAATAGAGATGTTATTGAGATTGTTGCAAAGTGTTAGTTCTATAAATGATAATTTTAATAGAATTATTTGAATGGATTGATTGCTGTAATGTTTGGAAATTTATTAAAATCTGTAATATTTTCTGTATAAATTTTATAAATATTATTTTTAATCATTGTTGATGCGATAAGAGCATCCCAAAAATGTATTCCTTTTGAATTTGAAGTTGCATATAATAGAGCTGATTGATCATATTGAATAATTTTCCAATTTGAAAATGAGATAATATCAAGGATAATTTGATTTGCGGCGTCTATTGATATTGGATTTGGTAATTTTTTTGTGACTACAATAAAAAATTCAGCTAAATTTTGAAGTGATATTGCTAATTGAGTTTCTTTTTTCCAACATTGATTTAATATTTTTAATGCTTTTTGTTTCTTTTCTGGTTCGGCTTCAGTATAGGCATAAATTAATATGTTACTATCAATTAAGATTATCTCAGTATTTCCTATCATAAAGTTCCTCTCTATTAAATTTTTTTAGTTTTCCTGTTTTAAAACCTTTTTTTAATAATTCTAATTGTCTTTGTGCTATTTCATTTTCTTCTTTTTCTTTTATCCAATTTTGAATAGCTTCTTCTACAGCTTTTCCAATAATACCTTTACCTTCACCTCTTTCTTTTTTAACTATTTCACGAAATTTTTCTGAAACTTCATTTTGAATATTAATTGTTATTGTTGCCATAGATTCATTTAGATTTTGTTGATATTTAAATGTTTGCATATTGTAAATGTTAAGAATTCAAATTAATAAAACTTTTTGTGTAATTTTCGAAAATTTTTCAATGGAATCTTAAAAAATCATTTGCTTCTTTTAATGTGTTTTTTGTTTCTTTGAATGTTGTTAGTTGTATTGCTTGTTCATATGGAAGCCATTTTGCATCTGTGAATTTTGCTGTTAAAGAAATATTTTTGTCATTTGTTTCAGCTAAAACATAATCAACTTCTTTGTGGATTATTTTTCCATCTTTCATGTAGAAATAGGATTCTTTTATTGTGAAATCTTTGGTTATAAATATACCTTTTAGACTTAAATGCTCGAGTGCAATACGGCGAGCAGTATCTTCTTTTGTTTCTTTTGGAAATTGTATGTCTTTTAAAAATCCCCAATGTCCAGGGATATGCCTAAGTAGAAGAAAATCCTTGCTATTATGGATTATAATGCCTATTGTGAATTCTTGAGGCATACTTTAGTTAAGTTTAATAAATATTTAAACTGTTCTTTTGTTTGATATATACTTTTATTCATAAGGTTTTTAAATGTATAATTTTCTTGTTGTTAGAATTAAGAGGATTATTTATTATAAGAGGTGTAGATTAATTTATCAAAAAATTTAATGGTTTAAAATGAAAAAGTTGTTGTCTGGGAATGAAGCAATTGTAGAAGGGGCGTTGGTTGCGGGATTAAAGTTCTTTTCTGCGTATCCGATTACGCCTGCGTCTGATATTATGCAAGGTATTGTTAAAAAACAAGAGCAAGTAAAATTTATTCAAGCTGAAGATGAAATTGCTGCTGTAAATATGTGCGTTGGTGCGTCTTTAGCTGGTGCGAAAGTAATGACTGCAACTTCTGGACCAGGTTTTTCATTAAAGCAAGAAACTATTGGATTGGCTTTCAAGCTTCCTACGCCGTTAGTGATTGTTAATTCTCAAAGAGTTGGGCCGTCAACAGGAATGCCGACATTAGGTTCGCAAGGGGATATTTTGCAATCAAAATCTGGTAGTCATGGGGATTATGTTAATATTGTTCTATATCCTAATTCTGTAGAAGAATGTTTTAGATATACAATTGAAGCTTTGAATGCTGCTGAAGAATCACTCTCGCCTGTAATTTTATTATCTGATGGGATGCTTAGTCACATATATGAAACTGTTGATTTGGATTCAATAAAATATTCTCTAAAAAATAGAAAGAGAAAACCTTTAGGTGAAGAAAAGAGGCATTTTACAGGTTTATTAAGTAAGAATGATCGACCACAAACTAAAGATTCGCAAGTTTATAGAGAATGGTACAATGAAAGAAAGAAAAAGATATTGGATGTAGCTGAAAAGTATAATTTCTATGAATATATTGAAAATAAAAATGCGGATACTTTGTTGGTTGCATTTGGAATTACTTCAAGAATTATATTACCTTTGAAAAAGAAGTATTCGATATTTAGGCCGATAAGAATGTTTCCAGTAATTGAAGAATTAAAAGAGATTGCAAAAAAATATTCTAAAATTATTGTAATTGAAATGAATGATGGACAATATAGGCACGAGTTAGAAGCTTTTTTGAAAAGAGATATTTATTCAGTAACACAATTGGGAGGTAAAATTTCATTAAAAGAAATTGAAAATGAGCTTTCAAAGATTTATTCGGAATGATGTTTTACCATTAGGATGGTGTCCAGGATGTGGGCTGCATGCTTTGTTTTATGCTACTTGTGAAGTCCTTGATGAGTTAGATAAAACTAATACTATTATTGTTTCTGGTATAGGTTGTACTGCAAGAGGTGCAGGTTTTTTTAATCTTGATTCTGTGCATGGAATTCATGGGAGAGCAATTCCTTTAGCCGTTGGAGTGAAAGCTGTTAATCCTGATTTGAATGTAGTTGTTTTTTCAGGTGAAGGAGATATTACTGGTATTGGTGGAAATCATTTGTTGCATGTTGCTAGAAGAGATGATAATATTGTTGTGATTTGTAATAATAATGAAGTATTTGCTATGACTGGTGGTCAATCATCACCGACTACAAGGATTGGTGGGAAAACTTTGACTGCGCCTGAAGGGAATGTAATGCAACCTCTTAATATCCAAGGTATTATTACTTCAAATAAAAGATTTTTTTATGCACGGGCTACTCCTGTGTTTAAAGAACATTTGAAAGAATGTTTGAAGCAAGCATTTGAGTATGATGGATTTGTGTTTGTTGAAATTGTTTTTCCATGTATTGAGAATTATTCTAAAAAAATGGATCAAACTATAGCTTGTGTTCTCAAAGATTTGAAAGGGAAATATAAAATTTGTAATGAGAATAGAATGCTTAAGGATGATGAATTGGGAATTTTCAGGAGTGAATAAATGACTAAAATAATTATTTATGGAAATGCAGGACAGGGAGTAAAGCTAGTAAGTATTATTTTAGCAAATATTTTACAAAATCAAGGTTATCAGATTGCATTGTCTCATAGATATTCACCATTAGTTCGTTCTGGAGAAAGTAATGCTTATCTTATTTTTTCTAAGGATAAAATTGAAAATCCTTTAGTTGAGGATGCAGATTTTGAATATGATTTAAACAAAACTGATTTACAAGTGAAATTATTAAAAAAGTTTGATAGTCCTAGGATGATGAATATGGTTTTATTAGGGGTTGTGTTGAATGATTTAAAGATAAAAGTAATTAGTGAAGATATTAAAAAATTTTTGCCTAAAAAGCTTGTTGAAGAAAATCTTAGTGCGATTATGAATGGTTATAAATCTTAAATTTTTTTTGTATGAATATAAAGCTAAATACTGAGATTATACTTATTGTAAAACCAAAAATAAAAGTTAAGTTAGGATTAATTACCCATAAATATCCTGCAATTAAACTTGCTGGGAGTGCAATAATGCCTATTAATGTATGAAACGTTCCGAGTGCTGTTGCTCTTATTTTTTTAGTTGATAAATCTGAAATTAATGCTCTTTGATTTGAGTCGATAATAGCGAATGCAATTCCGTAGCATGCAAATAATACTATAAAGGCAATTAAGGAATTAGAAAATATAAACCCTAATGAAGTTAATGAAAATATTAAATATCCTATTGTAATTAGTTTTGTTCTACCAATTTTATCTGAAAGATTCCCAAATGGAATTGAAAGTGAAGCATAGAAAATATTGAATAATATATATAACAAGATTGGAATTATTATTGCTAATCTTTCTGGAAAGAATTGTTGTGCTTTCAATATAAAAAACATATAACTAAAATTTGCAAGTGCGAATATTCCAGAAATTATTAGAAAATATTTTAATGGGTTTGATAGTGTTTTAATACTAAAATTGATATTGTTCTTTTTTTGGAAGGTCTTTTTTTCGGTTACAAAAATCAATGGGAATAGTGAAGCAAAAGAAATTATTGCTGCTATTAATATGATTGTATTAAAGCTTAAACCCCAATACCAGAATAAAATTAGAACTAGGATTGAACCTAATATTGCTCCTGTTGTATCCATTGCTCTATGGAATCCAAATCCTTTACCATGTTTCTTTGGCATTGATTCTGAAATTATTGCATCTCTAGGGGCAGTTCTTATACCTTTGCCTATTCTTTCAAAAGATGAAACTATTAATGCTTGAGGCCAAATTTTGACAAAAGAAAGTAAAAGCTTGAATAAAGATGATGATAAATATCCAACGATTACAAATATTTTTCTTTTTCTTATTTTATCTGACCAATAACCACTAATTATTGTTAAGATATTTGAAATACTGTCTCGAAGACCACCAATAAGTCCAATAATAAAACCGTTAGCACCTAGTGCTGTTAAAAACATTGGAAGAATAGGCATAATCATTTCACTGCTTAAATCATTTAGAAGACTAACAATGCTTAAAAGTTTAACATTTTTGCTAATCTTTTTTTTCATGTTGCTTATTAAGAGGAATATGTTTATAAAAATTTTGTTAGATTTGTTTTTTCTATTACAAGAATATATTTAAATGATTAAAATTGTGGAAAGCTGGGAAGATGAGGTTAGGTTTAACTTATAACGATGTACTTTTGGTGCCGAAGAAGACACCTTTATATTCTCGTGGTGAAGCGGATGTAACTACTAGGTTTACTAAAAATATTTCTTTGAATATTCCACTTGTAAGTTCGAATATGACTACAGTCACTGAAAATAAAATGGCTATTGCTATGGCTAGGAATGGTGGGCTTGGAGTCATACATCAATTTTGTAGTGTTGAAGAGCAAGTTAAGGAAGTTAAAAAAGTAAAAAGAAGTACAAGTTATGTTATTGAAAATCCTTTAATTGTGCAGGATGATATTAATATTTTTCAAGCTGTAGAAATCATGAGGGCGATGAATGTTACTAGTTTGATTGTCATGCATGCTGATGAAATGGTTGGAATTTTTACTTCTAGAGATTATTTATTTGAAGAAAATTTGGATCGGCCTATAAAAGAGGTTATGACGAAAAATGTTGTTACTGCGAATTATGGAATCGGTACTGAAGAAGCCAAAAAAATATTGCATGAGCATAGAATTGAAAAATTGCCTTTATTACAAGATGGAAAATTAAGTGGATTGATTACAACGAAAGATATTATGAAACTTCATACTTGGCCGAATGCGAATAGGGATATTAAAGGAAGATTAAGAGTTGGTGCAGCTGTTGGAGTAAAAGATACTATTGAAAGATCTGCAGCTTTGATTAATGCTGGAGCGGATGTAATTATTTTAGATGTAGCACATGCACATTCTGAGATTGTCATTGAAAGAATTAAAGAATTTAAAAGTCATTTTAGTGTTGATTTGATGGTTGGAAATATTGCAACTGGAGAGGCTGCCAGAGAATTGATTGAAGCTGGTGCTGATGGTTTGAAAGTTGGAATTGGGCCTTCACCTGTTTGTTCAACTCGGACTATTTCTGGGTCTGGGGTTCCACAATTAACTGCTGTGATGGATGTTTGTGAGGTTGCAAGAAGATATGATATTCCTGTTACTGCTGATGGTGGCCTGAAATTCCCAGGGGATATTGCTAAGGCTATTGGTGCAGGTGCATCTTCTATTTATAGTGGTTCTTTATTTGCAGGAACTGATGAGGCGCCTGGAATGATTATGACTAAAGATGGTAAAAGATACAAAAGGTATATGGGAAGTGCTTCATATGATAGTAATCATGAAAGAAAAGAGAATGAGCAAGGAAAGAAATTGAAAGAAAAGATTGATGTGTTTGTTGAGGGAGTTGCTGTATTAGTTGATTATAAAGGGCCTGTTGAGGATGTGATTAATGCGTCTGTGAAAGGTTTGCAATCTGGAATAAGTTATTGTGGTGCTAGGAATATCAAAGAAATGCAGAAGAATGCTGAGTTCATACAAATTACTTTTAATGGTTGGGAAGAAAGTTTGACTAAAGGAAATAAGCTGAGTGAGTGATTTTAAAGATAAATAAATAAAAAAAATTAACACAAAGCTAGTGTTAATGTAACTGTACTTAATTCTGTATCTGTGGAAATAACTTCTACATTTACACCATTAATTTCAAGTTCACTACCTGTGCTGATATAACTAGATGAATAGTCAACATCAATGTCTGCAGAACCTAATGTAACATCTTGGACAGTAATAGTGTGGTCATCTAAAGTTACTGAATCTCCATTGTATAATGTTAATTCTTCGCTTTGTTCATCACATACCATATTACCTTCATAGCTGTTTTCATTGTAATTGCTGTCATCAATTTCTGTGTCTGCAACTTCTATGCTTTGTGAGCATGAAGCTAGCAAAAGTAAACTTATGCCTAAAATCACCATATATATTTCTTTTTTCATTTTTTTATTTAGGTGTTTAATACTTATAAATATTTAGTTGGATGGTTTATATTCAGCGGAGTGCAACGAGCCGAAGGAGTAAAAGGTGCCGCCGTTAAATAGAATCAATGATATCTTTCCATGAATTAACACGATAAATTCCTTGAGGCAATTCATAACTTCTGTTCCAAGGACAATCAAGAAGTAGGATTCTTCTTTTTGAATTAAGGCATTCTAAAGCATATTCTAAAGAATCTTCAATTAAAATATCGACTCCGACAGAATTGCATATTTGCTTCTTTGTTGTTGAACTTCCATTTTGTGAATAATGATTTGTGAAATAAATTTCGGAAAAAACATTTGGAAAATGTTGAGTAATCCATTCTCTTGTTACTTTAGCAACATCGTCTTGTCTGGAAGTTACAACAACTAAATCATTATTCTGTTTTAGAATGTCGACTGATTCTTGAGAATCTAAAACAGGTTTCATATTTTTGAAGTAAAGAGTTTTGTGAAAATCATACACTTTCTGAATTGCTTCTTCTCTTGTTCCTCCCAAAGTTTCCCAAAATCTATAAGAGTGAAATTGTTCTCTAACTAAAGAAGTTCCATAAGTATCATTATGATATTCAATAAAAGCAGGTAAAAAATCTGCAAGGACTTCATCTAAATCAATTCCAATTTTCATACTATTAGGAATTTATCATGTATATAAAAAGATTATTTAAGTGGAAAGATATGCAGGTGATACATTTTATTGGATTTAACATTGCGATTAAGAAAATTTTCTAGAATGAAGTGCAACGAGCCGAAGGAGTTAAGAACAAGCTAGAAAACTATTTATACTATTAAAATATTTCTTTTCTTATGACAATAGAGGATAAATTATTAATTTATGTTTTCGGTGAGTGTCCCATTCTTTTAGAAGATGAATTTCAAAAGAAATATCCAAAGATTGTTGAGGTAGTTAAATATCTATATGAAAGTGCAAGTTGGAGTTACAGGGCGGATGGAAAATATGTGACATTCGATGAACTGGGTATTAGTACTATTACTGAATATGTTCAATTAGTTAAAGATGGTAATCTTGATGCTATAAAAACTTATGAAATATTTAAAGATGTAGTTTAATCTTCCACTTATTGGGATTAAGAGAAGTTAAGTAACTTTTATAAAATGGATTTAATTATTTAAAATTATGAAATTCAATGTTTTAGGAATTGAAAGCACTGCGCATACTTTTTCTGTCGGAATATTTGATGGAGAAAAAATATTAGCGAATGAGAGGGATACTTTTACAACTGTTGAAGGTGGAATGATTCCAAACAAAGTTGCTGAGCATCATGTTGAAATTAAAAATGAAATTCTAAAGAGGGCTTTAGAGAAAGCGAAAATAAAAATTGAGGATGTTGATTTGATTGCTTACTCTGAAGGGCCGGGATTAGCACCTTGCTTGAAAGTGGGTAGAGATTTTGCTGTTGAGTTAGGAGAGAAATATAAGAAAAAAATTCTGGGTGTGAATCATATTGTTGCGCATTTAGAGATTGGGATTTATTGTTCTAAGGCGAAGGATCCTGTGTTTTTATTTTGTTCTGGGGCGAATACGCAAGTAATTATGCATGAAGATAAGTATAGAATTTTTGGGGAGTCTTTGTCTATCGCTGTTGGGAATGCTTTTGATAAGTTTGCTAGAGAAATTGGATTAGGGTTTCCCGGTGGACCAAAGGTTGAAGAAATGGCTAAGAATGGAAAGTATGTAAAGTTGCCTTATAGTGTAAAAGGAATGGATGTGGATTTCTCAGGGATTGTGTCCAGGGCAATACAATTGTATCATCAAGGTTATTCAAAAGAGGATTTGTGTTATTCTTTGCAGGAGACTTGTTTTGCAATGTTGATTGAAGTTGCTGAACGAGCATTGGCGCATTGTGAGAAAAATGAAGTTTTATTGATTGGAGGAGTTGCAGCAAGTAAAAGGTTTTCAAAAATGCTTAGTGATATGTGTATAGCAAGGGATGTTAAAGCGTATACAGTGCCATTAGAATATGCAGGGGATCAAGGGGCGATGATTGCATATCAAGGTTTTTTAGAGAGAGAAAGAGTACAGAAAGAGTTTGATTTTAATCCTAGATGGAGAATTGATGATATAGAAACTTTTTGGAAGAAATAAATTTATATAATTGTTTGTATTTATTGCGCTCGTGCTGGGATTCGAACCCAGAAGTCTTGTGGCAAGACAGAGGTTGTTTCATCCTCTGAGCTTAATTAATTTATAGAAAAATTCCCTTAAAAAATGTTGATGTAAAAAAGCTGAAAAATTTTCAAAAAATAAATAAAAAAATTAAAGTTGTGTTAGATTTTCAAGATTTATATTTATGGCTCACATATTGGACAATAAGGAACTATCCCACTTATAGTTCTTCCTGAACCTGAGCATTCAAATAGTCCATCCCAAATTGGTCTTGTTACTTTTTTCCCCATTATTTCACTGTTACAAGTGTTGCAAACATATTCTTGATTGCCTTGATGGTCTTCTTTGACAATTTTATAAATAGTTTTTCTTCCTTGTGGGCGCATATATTTTTCTCCGTTAGAATCTGTTGCGAATTCAGGAACGAAAAAAAATTGTTTACCTTCATCTAATACTTTTTTCCAAGAATCTGTTAATTTAAACTCGAGTGTTTCTTCTGTCATTTTTCCTCCGAAATTATTTTAAAAATAAATATAATAAAAAAATTAATAATAAGTTTTACCTTCTTTTGGTTCTAATGGATCTTCATCATCGTCATCATCATCTTTGATTAATTTTTTGAAGATTACTATCAAAGCAATCAAGACGATTAATACGATTAAGATTAAGAAGCCAATCTTTAACCAAGAGTTAGAGCCTTCATTAACATCCATATCCATTTGGATTTCTTTTACAAGATTACCATCGGAGTCTAAAATTTGAATGCTAAATTCGTGTTCACCAGCAGCGTCTGAATCAGGTGTAATTGTTACTGAAACTTTTTCAGATTCTCCACCTTGTAATTCTAATGTTTCCGGTGAAACTTCGCTTGAAGCCCATTGACTAATTCCAGAAACTGTAACTTCATAAGTTGCATCCTCTGTATTAGGGTTTGTAAAACTTAATTCTAATGTTTTAGTTTTTCCTTCTTGACCGGATAATGAAGTTGAACTTGTGCTAACAGAAGTTTCTGTTTCTGTAGTACTATCTGATTCTTCACCATCAACATTTACTGTGAAAGTTTTATCAATACTTTCATGGCCATTATTATAGGTTACTGTAACTGCTAATTCATAATTTCCGGATTCTGTATCTTCAGGAATGTCTAAAACAAAGTCTATTGATTCTGAGGATTCTTCATCTGCATTGTCTTCTTCTTCAGAAGCTAGTTCATCAATGTAACCTGATGCTGAATCTAAGTCTTCCAAGGAAACTTCAACTTTGATGTCTTCTTGTTTTTTATCACCATTATTTTCTACTCTAATTTCAATTTGTAATTCTTCCCCTGCGTTTACTGTGGAATCATAGATTACATCCATAATTTCTAAAGAATTTCTTTGCTTTTCTGTATAAATCTCGTATGATTCTCGTTCATAATCGTCACTATCATAAACTTCAACATATAATGTGTAGTCATTGTCTTCAACATCTAAATCATCTGGGATTTCTAGTTCTAAATTTTTTCTGTATGTAACTCCAGGTTCAATGCTGAATTCGCTTGAAACTGCTTCGACATCATCATATTCATAACCACCAATCCAAACTTTTACTTTAACATCTACTTCACAATCATCAACATCACCATCTGGGCAAGTTGTTGTATCTCCAGTTCCTTCAATGTATACTTTAACTTCTACAGAATTTCCAAGTTCAACTTGTGAAATGTCTCCTGAAGAAACTTCAATGCCATCAAGGTATACTGATTCTATATCATAAAGATCACTATCTGCACTCGCAAAAGTTGCTAAACTGATCAATAATACTAGTGTTGTAATTAATATTTTTAAATTTTTGTTCATCTTAAGGTTCCCCCCTGTTTGATGATTTCTGCTCAAGATTTCACTTATTTAAATGTTATGGTGATAGTGAATAGAAATGATTACTTTTTTGTGGTTATGTTAAATATGAATTATTTGTTCCTTTACAGAGATACTTATTTCATCTTTAGAATTTCATTAATTTCATCATCAGAAATTGAACAACCTTTGAAACGCATTCCCCAGATTATAGCTTCTAACATTTCTTTTTTGTTTATCACATTAGAATTTGTATATTTATCCAAGATTCCAAGTTCGTATGCGATTATACTTAGTTCTGTGGATCTAAATATTTTGATATTTGAAAATTCTTTTAAAAATTGTTTAAGGTTGTTTTCGTTAACTTTTACTTTTGTGTGGAGTTTATTACGGAATATATTTGCAAGGAGCTCTGGGTTTTCGATGATTAATCTTGTTGTTCTTT
>Ga0208958_1001563_pt1 | contig 22346 bp, 24 predicted proteins | sample RifOxyB1_FD_184032 | JGI IMG/M metagenome (GOLD analysis project Ga0208958, IMG submission 184032) | Soil microbial communities from Rifle, Colorado - Rifle Oxygen_injection B1 (SPAdes) | ecosystem: Environmental > Terrestrial > Deep subsurface > Rock core/Sediment | place: Rifle, Colorado... | reverse complement strand
GCCCATGCTGTTTCTTCTGAACGACGTCGTGTTCGACCTGGACGAGGCCTGCCCGGTCACGCCCGCCGACGCGCGCCGGTTCGAGAAGCTGGGCTTCGACTATGTGCTGGAGCTGGGCTGCGAACTGTTCGCCGAGGATCCGCTGCTGCACCGCCACGATCCCGCACGGGCGCGTCGTCTGGCCTGGCTGATCGCCGACCGCAGCCCGGACGTCAATGCGGCCCTGTTCGCCGCGCCCGAGGCCGGATGCAATCCCGATCTGGTCGAGCCGCGCTTCTGCACCCTGCCGGACGCCGTCATGGGACAGCTGCACGACAAGGGCCGTCGCCTCGACGCGATCGCCGCCGATCGCGCCGTGTGGAACCGCCTGGCCGCCTGAAAGCGGCGGCCTTCAAACCCGCGTCAGAACGCCGTGAACAGGATGTGCACGGCGCCGGCCACGGTGAAGATGAAGCCGAAGCCCATCACCAGGCCGATGGCCGGGTGCATCTTGCGCGGGCGCTCGTAGGACGAGCGCGCCAAGCCGGAAACGCGGTCTTCTGGATGGATCACAGCCATCGTCATTTCCTTTCCCTATGGTCCCGGTTCGACCCGGGAGGGGAGCGTCGGGCTCTGACGGCCTGATCGTCCTCCGACCCGACAATGACTCCAATAGCCCCTTATGGCGAGGGGTTATTTGATGTGGCGCAAAGGCGCAGCCTTCCGTGGAAATCGACCTCGGCCTGCTTCTGCGGCTTTACGCGACCGCACAACCTCTGCGACTAAGAACGGAGTTGCGGAGGGGCTTATGAAGCGGACGGGTTGGAGCGCGGGCGTCGCGGCGGCGCTGGCGCTGATGGGGGCGGCGACGGCGGCGCGGGCCGATTGGCTCAAGGCCGAGAGCGAGCGGTTTATCGTCTACAGCGAGGGGAGCGAACGGTCGCTTCGGGACTATGTCCAGAAGCTGGAGACCTTTGACCGGGTCATGCGCTATCGTTCGGGCCTGCCGATGAACGAGGCGCCCCCGCGCAAACTGCCCATCTACCTCGTCGGATCGAGGGCCGGCCTGCTGCGGGTTCACCCTCAGACCGCCCCGAATGTCGTGGGCACCTACTTCCCCACTGCGGAGGACATTTTTGCGGTCGCCATCCGGGGCGAGAACGAGGAAGTCCTGCTGCACGAATACGTGCACCACTTCATGTGGGCCAGCGCGGCCGCCGCCTACCCCGGCTGGTTCGTGGAAGGATTCGCCGAATATTATATGACGGCCGACGTCACGGACGACGAGGTGAAGCTGGGCGGTTACAGCGACAATCGCGCGTATTGGTTGTTCAATGGGACTTGGCTCCCTCTCGAGGTTCTCCTGAGGACCCGACCGGGCGAGGTCACCCGCAGCAGTCACCGCGAGACCTATTACCCCGTCGCCTGGCTGATGACCCACTGGTTCTTGAGCGATCCCGAGCGCTCTCGCCAGCTGGGCGCCTATCTCACGGACGTGGCCGCCGGAGGCGATCCGGTCGAGGCCATGGAGGCCGCCACGGGACTGAGCCTCAACGAACTGCGCTCCGAGCTCCGGAAATACATGATGGGTCGACGGTTGTTGATCCGTACCCTCAGAAGCGACTTTCCGGTGGCAAACATCGTCGTCACCCGTCTCCCCAAGTCCGCCAACGATCTGCTGCTCATCAATCAGAGACTGAAGATCGGCGTGCCTGACGAGGATAGGGCCGCCCTAGGTCAAGAAGTGGCTCGCATAGCCGCCCGGCACGGCGACGACTCCTTGGCGCTCTTGGCCGCCGGTCACGCCGGCATGCATTTCGGCGACCGCCCTGCTGGAGAGCGCGCCTTGCAACGGTTGATCGAGCTTGAGCCCGACAACGTCGAGGCCTTGCAGTTCCTGGCGCAGGAACGGCTACGCCGCGCGGATGAGACGGAAAACGACACCGAACGGATGACGCTGAAGCGTGAAGCCAGACTTTATCTTGGCCGCGCCTATGCCGCCGCAGAGAACGACTATCGAACCCTGATGCTGATCGCCGAGTGGCGGAGCGGCGAGCCCGGCTATCCCAATGAGAACGACATGCTGACCTTGGGCCTCGCCTTTGACCGCGCGCCGCAACTGGCCGAAGTCCGCCTGAGCTACGCCGCCGCCCTGATCGAAACCGAAGACAAGGATGAGGCGATCAGAGTGCTCGGACCCTTGGCCAACAATCCGCACGGCGGAGGGGCGGCGGATTTGGCGGCGCGGATGATCGCCGCTCTGGAGAGCGGAGAAGCCATGCCGGCGCTCGACGAACCCATTATTGACGACGACTCTTCGGTCCAGCCGCCTGCGCCGCCCGAAGCCCCGCCTGAATCGCCCCCGGTGCCCGCCGGCGAGTGACTTTCTGCGCCGGGCGCGCTAGTCGCGCGCCATGTCCACATTGACCCTGCCTGAAGAAGCGGCGCGCCGGCGCACCTTCGCCATCATCGCCCACCCGGACGCCGGCAAGACGACCCTGACCGAGCACATCCTGCTGGCCGGGGGCGCCATTCGTGCGGCCGGCGCCGTGCGGGCGCGGGGCGAGAACCGCCGGACGCGGTCCGACTGGATGAAGATCGAGAAGGAGCGCGGCATTTCCGTCAGCGCCTCGGTCATGACGTTCGAGCACGACGGCAAGATGTTCAACCTGCTCGACACCCCGGGGCACGAGGACTTCTCGGAAGACACCTATCGCACCCTGACCGCCGCCGACTGCGCCATCATGGTGCTGGACGCCGCCAAGGGGATCGAGCCGCAGACGCTGAAACTGTTCGAGGTCTGCCGGCTGCGCGACATTCCGATCATCACCTTCATCAACAAGCTGGACCGCGAGGCCCAGGACCCGATGGCCCTGCTGGACGACATCGCCTCGCGGCTGCAACTGGACCCGGCGCCCATCTGGTGGCCGGCCGAGAGCGGCAATCGTCTGCGCGGCATGGTCGAGGTCGGGACCGGCCGGTTCCAGCCCTATGCCCGCAAGGCCGCCGGCGCCGCCGAGGACCCCGACCATCCCCCCGCCCTGCCCCTGGACCAGGCGGCCCAGTATTTCGAGGCGGGCGAGCAGGAGGCCCTGAGCGAGGCGGTGGAACTGGTCGAGGGCGGCTATCCGGCCTTTGACCGTCAGGCCTTCCTGGAGGGCCATATGACCCCGGTCCTGTGGGGTTCGGCCCTGCGCCATTTCGGCATAGACGAACTGCTGAAGGCCATCGGCGACTGGGCCCCGGCGCCCAAGGTCATGAAGGCGCGGAAAGAAGCCCCGCCTGAGACCCGCAACGCCCCGGCGCCCGTAGAGACGACGGTGGAGCCCGGCGCCGACGAGGTCACCGGCTTCGTCTTCAAGGTCCAGGCCAATATGGACCCCAACCACCGCGACCGGATCGCCATGTTCCGCATGGCCTCGGGCGCCTTCAAGCGCGGCATGAAGCTGAAGGTCCAGAACACCGGCAAATCCCTGTCGGTCAATGCGCCGATCATGTTCTTCGCCAGCGACCGCGAACTGGCCGACGACGCCTTCGCCGGCGACGTGATCGGCATTCCGAACCACGGGGTGCTGCGGGTGGGCGACAGCTTGTCGGAGAGCGGCGTGGTGCGGTTCGCCGGCCTGCCGAACTTCGCGCCTGAAATCCTGCAACGGGTGCGGGTCAAGGATCCGCTGAAGGCCAAACACCTGAAGAAGGCGCTGGAGGGCCTGGCCGAGGAAGGCGTGACCCAGCTGTTCCGCCCGGAGATCGGGGCCGACTTCATCGTCGGCGCCGTGGGCCAGCTGCAGTTCGAGGTCATGGCCGACCGGCTGGGCGAGGAATACGGCCTGGACGTCCTCTTCGAACCCAGCCCCTATGCCGAGGCCCGCTGGATCGCCCCGACCGCCGAAGGGGCCGACGCCGACCTGGAGGACTTCATGGGCAAATACCGCCCCCAGATGGCCCGCGACATCGACCAGGCCCCCGTCTTCCTGGCCAAGTCCAGCTGGGAGACCGGCTACGTCGGCGAACGCTTCCCCAAGGTGGCCTTCACCAAGACCAAGGAGCGGGGTTAACCCCGCGCCATGGCGTCCTCGATGATCTTGGTCGCCTTGTCCGGCCCAAGGCCATAGGCGACGGCGGTACGGAACTTGCCGTCCGGCCCCATCAGATAGACGGTCAGGGCGTGGTTCATCGTATAGCCCTCGCCCTCGCCGACCTTCTCGTAATAGGCGCGGTAGGCGCGGGCGGCCTGGGCGACCTGGTCCGGCGCGCCCGTGAGGCCGATGGTGCCCTTGGGGAAGCCGTCTGAGGACAGATAGTCCTTCAGCTGCTGCGGCGTGTCGCGTTCGGGGTCGATGCTGACGAAGACGATCTGGAGGTCGTCGGCCTTGTCGCCCAGCCGCTGCTGCACGGCGCCCAGCTCCGCCAGGGTGGTGGGGCAGAATTCGGGGCAGTACGTGAAGCCAAAGAAGACGAGGCTCCATTTGCCGTTCAGCAGGGTCTGGTCGACCGGGGCGCCGTCCTGGTTCACCAGCTGGAAATCGCCGCCGATCAGGGGCTGGCCGCTGGAGGAGACCTCGGCCGTCGCGGGGGCGCGGCTGGACACCACCACAACGGTGACGATGGCCAGGGCGGCGGCGATGGCGAAACAGGCGCCCGCGAACAGCAGGATGGAACGGCGCGGCATGACGACCTCTGACGAAAACCTCGGACCCGGTCTATAGAAGGCCGGTGACCTTCGCAGAAGACCGCATCGCGCCGCAGGCGCCCCCGGCCCTGACCGAGGCGGGTCGAGACGACGTCCCCCGGCGGGGACGGGGCTTTTCGCTGCGCACCCTGATCGTCCTGCGCTGGCTGACCATCCTGGGCCAGAGCACGGCCATATTGACGGCGTCCCAGGGCCTGCACTTTCCGCTGCCGCTCTGGCCCTGTCTGATCGTCATCGCGATCAGCGCGGCGGTCAATGTCGGGGCCATGGCCCGGGTGCGGCGGCTGGAGGCCAGCCTGCCGGATGGGCGGACCACGGCGATCCATCTGGGGTTCGATATCTTCCAGCTGGGGCTTCTGCTGGGCCTGACCGGCGGGCTGGAGAACCCCTTCTGTCTGCTCTTGGTGGCTCCGGTCACCATTGCGGCGGCCGCCCTGCCCGCGCGCCAGGCCGTGGCGCTGGGCCTTCTGGCCCTGATCGCCGTGGGGGTGCTGTTCTTCTGGTCCGAGCCCCTGCCCTGGCGTCCGGGCGAGAATTTCCACCTGCCCCTGCTCTATCGGCTGGGCATGGTCATGGCCCTAGTGACGGGGGTGGTCTTCACCGCCGGCTACGCTTGGCGAGTGGCGGCCGATGCGGAGAAGCTGGAGCTGGCTCTGGCCACGACCCAGGACGTGCTGCAGCGCGAGCAGAGACTGGCGGCCCTGGGCGGGCTGGCGGCGGCGGCGGCGCACGAACTGGGCACGCCGCTCGCCACCATCCAGGTGGTGGCCAAGGAGCTGCAGCGCGCCTCGCTCCCCGACAGCGAGGCGGCCGAGGACGCCGCCCTGATCCTGCAGCAGGCCGAACGATGCCGGGGCATACTGGCCCAGCTGTCGCGCCAGCCGGAGGGGGACGACGCCCTCTACGCCGACGTGGCCCTGAAGGCCCTGCTGGAGGAGGTGGTGGAGCCGCACCGGGGCTTCGATCTGGTGTTCGAGGTGCTGGTGAAGACCCCGCCCGGCCAGCCCGCCCCGCGCGTGCGCCGGATGCCGGAGGTGGTGCACGGCCTGTCGACCCTGGTCGAGAACGCCGCCGACTTCGCCGCCTCGACCGTGCGGATCCAGGCCCAGGTCGACGCCGGCTGGATCGAGATCGCCATTCTGGACGACGGGCCGGGCTTTCCCGGCGACATCCTGCCCCGGCTGGGCGAGCCCTATGTGACCAGCCGGCCCCACGGCAAGGCGCGCCTGGCCCTGGCGGCCCAGATCGCCGCCGCCGCCTCCGGCGCGGGACGCAGCCGGCCGGAGACCACGGTCGCGCCCAGCCAGGGCGGCATGGGCCTGGGGTTCTTCATCGCCCGCACCCTGCTGGAACGGACCGGCGGCGTGGTCAGCGTGGGCCAGGGCCTGCCGCGCCCAGGCGCCGCCGCCGACGGGCGTTCCCCTCTGCGCGGCGCGCGGGTGGCGGTGCGCTGGGCCCGCCCGGCCCTGGAAGTGGCGGCCTGAGCGTCCGAACCCTTCGAAGCCGCGTATTGGGTCGAAGCGTCGCAGGCGAGACCTTGGCCTTGACCCGCAAAGCCGACATCCCGACTTGAAAGGGCAGGAGAACAGAATGTCCGAACTCGAGACCCGTATCGCCGCCCTGCCCGACAAGTCCCTGCTGCTGCTGGACGACGACCAGGCCCTGCGCACCCGGATGGGCCGGGCCCTGGAGTCGCGCGGCTTCCAGGTGACCACCGCGGGCTCGGTGGCCGAGGCGACCCAGTTGCTGCGCGATCAGGCCCCGGCCTTCGCCGTGCTGGACATGCGGCTGGAGGACGGCAACGGCCTGAAGATCGTCGAGGCGGTGCGCGAACGGCGCGAGGACGCCCGGATCGTCATGCTGACCGGATACGGCGCCATCGCCACCGCCGTGGCGGCGGTCAAGGCCGGAGCGGTCGACTATCTGTCCAAGCCCGCCGACGCCGACGACGTGGTCAAGGCCCTGCTGGCCACGGCCGACGAGGCGCCCGAGCCGCCCGAGAACCCGATGAGCGCCGACCGGGTGCGCTGGGAGCATATCCAGCGGGTCTACGAGCTGTGCGACCACAATGTCTCGGAGACCGCACGCCGCCTGGGCATGCACCGCCGCACCCTGCAGCGCATCCTGGCCAAGCGCGCGCCGCGCTGAAGCCTAGCCCGACTTGCCTAGGAGCCCGCTCAGCCGGGCCAGCTGCGGCTTGACGATCGGCGTCGTCAGCATGGTCGAACCGACCGCCATCAGCAGCAGGGCGGTGAAGGTCTCGTTGGTGATGATCTGCTTGTCCAACAGGATGTTGGCGAAGATGATCATGATCAGGGCCTTGGTCTGAAGCAGCCAGCCGATGATCGAGGCCTCGCCCTTCTCCCACTTCAGGATGCGGCCGGCCATGTGCACCCCGGCCAGCTTGCCCGCCACCGAGGCGACCAGAAGCACCGCCGCCGCCGCGAACACCGCCACCCCGCCGACGTCCCACTGGGTCCGCAAGCCCGTCGACAGGAAGAAGACCGGCATCACCGCCAGCAGGATGTGATTGCGGAACAGGTCCATCTTGGCCTGGTCAAACCAGCGGTGATCCAGCACCGCCCCGGCCAAAAACGCCCCGACCATGAAGTGCAGGCCCGACCAGTCGCCCGCAAAGCCGCAGGCGGCCAGCCAGATCAGGGCGACATACCAGCGGTCCCCCTCCGGCAGCCGCTTCATCAGCCAGCGCACCGCCCAGGCCGCCACGGCGAACCCGACCAGGAACCCGACCTGACGCCCGACCCGCTCCCAATCCAGCAGGATCAGGGCCAGCACGCCCCAGATGGCCACATCGTCCAGACTGGCGTAGCGCAGGATCCTCTGGCCGATGGGCTGACGCAGGATCTCCATCTTCTCCATGAACAGGATCAGGATCGGCAGGGCGGTGACGGCGCAGGCCATGCCGATCCCCAGCACCACCTGCCAGGTCTGGCCCTTCGGCCCGGCCCATCCGGGAAACTGCAGCATGCCCAGCGCGGCCAACGACCCGAGGGCCAGAGGCGCAATAAGGGCCAGGCCCGAGGTGACGGCGGTCTCGCCCCGCTTCTCCCAGGCCTTGTGCAGATCCAGCTCCAGGCCGGCGATGAAGACGAAGATCATGACCGCCCACCAGGCCACCCCGTTCAGGGCCGTGATCACCTGGGGATTGAAGACGGTGTCGTAATAGGCCGGGAAGGCCGCGCCCAGGACGCCCGGCCCCAGCAGGATCCCGCCGATGATCTGCACTACCACCAGGGGGGCGTAATGATCGGTCTTCAGCCCGCGCCAGATCAGATAGGGGATGCTGAAGATGATCAGCATGGCGACCAGATAAAGCTCGGTCGTGTTCATCACGTGCGGCATCCCACCCCTCCCAAGGCGACGCTACGACCCATACGCCGCATCCGTCTGTCGGGATGTCACGCGTCCGGGCGCCCCTAAGGGCGATGACTGGAGCGGGCGATGGGAATCGAACCCACGACATTCAGCTTGGGAAGCTGACGTTCTACCTCTGAACTACGCCCGCGCGAGACCTTCCTTAGACGGAGGTCTGGCGCGGCTCAAGGCGGCGGGGCAAGGTCTTCTGAGGGGAGGAAGGGAAATGCGGCGAAACGACCGGGGCGGCGGCCCCCACGGCTTGGGCTTCGGCTGTCTGGCCGCCGCGATCCTGGCGGGCGTGGCGGCGGCGGCGCTGTGGGTGATCTTCGCCTGGGGCGTCAATCAGGCCTGAGCGCCGCCGCCGTCCTTTTCCGCTATTCGACGCTTTCGACGGCGACGCCGCGCGATTGCAGGATCGACTGGACGCTGTCGTCGCCGGTCAGGTGGGCGGCGCCCACGGCGATGAAGGCCGTGCCGGAGCCCTGCAGCAGGGTCTGGATCTGATTGGCCCAGTCGGTGTTCCGGTCGACCAGCAGCACCTTGTACAGTTCCGGAGCGTCGGTCTTCATGTCCTCGACCACGATCCGGTCCAGGGCCTCGACGTCGCCCTTGGCCCAGGCCTCGACCATGGAGTCGAGGATGACCACCGCCTGGTCGTAGTCCTTCAGGGTCTCGCGCAGGAACTCCAGCTGGACGTCGTCGGGCAGGGTGGCCAGAAGGCCGATCTGCTTCTCCAGGGTCTCGAAGCCGTGCAGGCTCTTGCCGGCGGCCTGGGCGCGGGCCTTCAGGGCCAGTTCGACGCCCGACTGGGGATCATAGCCGGCCTTGATCAGGGGCGCGACCGACAGGGACAGGGCGGCCAGCCAGGGCTTCAGAGGGTCCATCTGGGCGGCGGAGGCGCCGATCGCCTTGGCGGCCGCGTCCAGCTGGGCCAGTTCCTCCGGGGTCAGGCGGCTGGACAGGGGCGTCTGGGGCGACAGGCCGTACTGCTGGATCAGGGGCATCATGGCCGCCTGGTCTTCCGGATTGGTGATCTCGAACCAGACGTCGCTGGCGCTGTCGAAGGCGGCGTTGACGCGCGGGCTGGCCCAGCCGGTGGTCGGGCGCAGCACATGGACCGAGCCGAACAGATACAGGGTCGAGTCCGCATCCTTGATCACCCACAGGGCCGGGCCTTCGCCCTGGATGGGCGCGGCGGCCGCAGCGGCGGCAGGCGCCGGGGCGGCCTGGGCGAGGGCCTGGGCCGGGGCGCCGGCGATGGCGAAGACAAGCGCCAGGCCGGCGGCGACGCCGACGGCGCCCTGGGCCAGATTGGAGACGGAGGATTTGAGGCGTTTGGCGAGAGTCATGGGTGTTTCCTTGGGTTGATAAGGCAAAGCGGAGACAAAGGGAGTCAGGCCAGGCCGCGTCGGGCGGACACGATGGCGGAGACGAAAAGATAGAGGGCCATCAGGACGGCGTAGACGTCCCAGGCGGTGATGGGCGGCAGCAGACCGAGTCGTTCGCCCGCCGCCCACAGGAACAACAGCCCCTGACCCAGGAAGAAGGTCGCGGTTGCGGCCTCGAGGGTGGCGCGGCGCAGCAGCTCGTCGACACTGCCCCAGACCTTTAGGTTCAGGGCCGTGTGGGCGGCGAACAGCAGGACGATCAGGCCCAGGGCGACGACCGGCGCCAGTCCTGCCAGGGCGAAGACCATGGGCAGCAGAAGGATGAGGCCGGAGAAACCCATAACCGCCGCCTGAAGCCGGGCCTGCCGGCCCTCCTCGGCCGAGGCCGGTTCCTCCATCGCGTACATTTTCGCCAGACGCCGCGGGTCGAAGCTGATCAGGATGACGGCGACCGCGCCGATCATCAGGGCGACGCCCGTCAAGGCGGCCATGGCGTCGGACCAGCGAACCTCCACGCCGTCGAAGGCGTTCGGCCCGATCAACTGGGGCAGGAGGGTCCGGCCGAAGACATAGCCGGCGCCCCCCATGACGGCGCCGCAGCCGAAGGCGACCAGCAGGCGACGCGGCAGGCGAGGATTTTTGGGGGAAGAAACGGTCATCCGTTGCTCTCCTCTTCCGAGAAAATGGATTCGATCGGTTGTTCGAAGATACGGGCGATCTTGAAGGCCAGCGGCAGGGACGGGTCGTAGCGACCGGTCTCCAGCGCGTTGACCGTCTGACGCGACACGCCCAGCAGTTCAGCGAGATGGGCCTGGGACCAGTCGCGCTCGGCCCGCAGCACCTTGAGGCGGTTGTTCATGGTTCAGGCCCTCACCGCCGCGCCAGCCACCACCACCCCCAGACGACGCCATAGCCGATCAGCATCAGGGTCATCAGACCCACGGCGCCGGTGGCGGCATAGGCGGCGGGGTCGGTGCGCCCGTCAAACCAGGCAGGAAGGGTCAGCCGAGCCGCCGGCGGGGTGGAGGCCAGGATGATGAACACCCCCCCCACCGCCAGACCGCCCGAGCCGCCGTAGAACCAGGAGGCCTTGTGGGCCTCGCGCGCCGCCTCGTCGATGCGGGCCATCCAGGCCACGCCCAGCCAGAGGGACAAGGCCATCATCAGCACCGCCATGACGGCGACGATGATCAAGATGGCGGCGTCCTCGGCGATCAATCCCTTTTCCGAGGCCAGCACCGCGACGACGCCGCCTACGACGACCAGCACCACGATGGCCAGAACGCCCGCGAGCGAGAGAGCGATGATTTTCCAGAGGCCCTTGGCCATGACAATACTCCTTGTCGTTATGACAAGGACGCTTGTCTCACAACAAGCAGATACATGTCAAGCACCCTTGTCAAAGAGACAAGGTCAGTTGTCTGTCGGCCCCGTCAGCTCCGGCCGGGTGATGAGGCGCGGCTGGGTTTCGACCTGGGCGAGGGCGGGGATTTCCTTGCCCTCGTGGTCCACCTGCAGATCCTCGAACCGGCGGGCGGAGACCATGACCTGGCTCTCCAGCGAACCGACGAACTGGTTGTATTTGCCCACCGCCTGATCCAGGGCCCGACCCACCGCCGAGGCGTGGCCGCCCATGACCGACAACCGCTTGTAGAGTTCGCGGCCCAGGGCCGCGACCTTGTCGGCGTTGGCCGCCTGTTCCTCGGCGCGCCAGCCGTAGGCCACGGCCTTGCACAGGGCGAACAGGGTGGAGGGGGTGGCGATGACGACCCGCGATTCCATCGCGTCCGACAGCAGGTTCGGCGCATGGTCCAGGGCGGTGGACAGGAAGCTGTCGCCCGGCACGAACAGGACGACGAAATCCGGGCTGGGCTTGAACTGGTCCTGATAGGCCTTGGACGACAGCTGGCGGACGTGGGTCTTCAGGCTGGCGGCGATCCGCAGGCCCATAGACCGGGCGCGCGTCTCCTCGTCCCCCTCCTCCTCATCGAAGGCCAGCGGCACCTTGGCGTCGATGACGAACAGGCCGCCGCCCGGCAAGCGCACCAGAAAGTCGGGCCGGTTCTGCCGCCCCTCGTCGTCGGCGCTGGAGGTCTGTTCGGTGAAGTCGAACCGGCCGGCCATGCCCGCGGCCTCCAGCACATTGCGGCAGGTCTGTTCGCCCCAGCGGCCGCGCCGCCCGGTGTTGCCGCGCAGGGCCTCGGTCAGTTTGCGCGCCTCGTCGCGCGTCGCCGACGAGGCGGCCATCAGCTGGGTCAGCTGCTCCTTCAGGCCGCCGGTCTCCTCGGCCCGGGCCTTTTCCAGCGCCGCCACATGTTCCTGAAACTTGGTCAGGGTGTCGGCCACCGGCTTCAGCTGGGCCGCCATCCGCTCGCGCGCCAGCTGGTCCTGGGCGCGGAAGGTCTCGGTCGCGCGACTGACCATCTGGTCGGCCACCGCCTGGGCCGACTGGGCCGCCTGGGCCTTCAGCAGTTCGCCCATGGTGACCCGGCTCTCCTCGACCAGATCGATCCGCGCCTGGGCCGCCGCCAGCTCGCTTCGCGCCCTCTGCCAGCCCATAAAGGCCCACAGAAAACCGCCGCCCAGAGCGACGGCGACGACGGCGAGGATCAGCACGAGCATGTTCATGCTCCGTTCCTAGCCGGAGTCGCCGCGCGGCGAAAGACGCGCGAGGTCTAGGCCGGCCGTCTGGCCCGTAGAGCCTGAACAATGGTGCCGTCGTCGAGCCAGTCCAGTTCGCCGCCCACCGGCACGCCGCGCGCCAGGGAGGTGACCTGGACGTAGGGGCCGGCGATCCGCTCGGCGACATAATGGGCGGTGGTCTGGCCGTCGACCGTGGCCGGGAGGGCCAGGACGACCTCGCGCACGGCCACGCCCTTCACCCGTCCGACCAGTTCGGCGATGCGCAGATGTTCGGGGCCGACGCCGTCCAGGGCGGACAACAGGCCGCCCAGCACATGATATTTGCCGCGGAAGGCGCCGGACCGCTCCATGGCCCACAGGGCGCCGGCTTCCTCGACCACGCAGATCAGGCCGTTGTCGCGCGATCCGTCCGAACAGATGGCGCAGGGATCGCGCGTGTCGGGCGCGCCGCAGACCGAGCAGGAGACCACATTCTCGGCCGTCTCGGCCAGGGACGCCGCCAGGGGCACAAGCAGCTGCTCGCGCCGCTTCAGCAGGGCCAGGGCCGCGCGCCGGGCCGAACGCGGCCCCAGGCCCGGAAGCTTGGCGAGAAGGGAGATGAGCCGTTCGATCTCGGGCCCGGCGGAGGCGGCCATCAGAACAGTTTCGGCATTCCGGGGATATTCATCCCGGCCATCGGCCCGGCGGCCTCGCGCATCAGGGCGTGGTTGGCCTCGTCCAGCTTGCGCTTGGCGTCGGCATGGGCGGCCACGATCAGATCGGCCAGGATCTCGCCCTCGCCCGGCGTCAGCAGGCTGTCGTCGATCCGGATCGCCGTGATCTCGCCGGCGCCCTTCAGGGCCACGGTCACCAGACCCCCGCCCGAGGAGCCCTCGGCGGTGGTTTCGGCCATCTTCGCCTGGGCGTCCTGCAGCTTTTGCTGCATCGCCTGGGCCTGCTGCATTAATTGGGTCAGGTCTTTCATGCCCCCAAGATAAGACGAAGCCGGGCGGTGCGACAGGGGGGCCGGCCGCGAACAGGCGCCGATTCGGAAACGATGGATTGCGACATTCGCACTTGAAGCGGTTACGGAACCGATTAAATCAGCACCTGCATTTGTTGCTTTTAATCAGGACGCCTTCCCATGGCCTATGATTCCGTTACCCAACGCGACGCCCCGCTGTCGGACGCCGCCCTGTCGCAGCTCTTCACCGAGGCGCGCACCCGCAACGCCTGGAGCGACCGGCCGGTCGCGCCGGAACTGCTGCAGAAACTGTACGACCTCACCAAATTCGGCCCCACGGCGGTCAACGCCAGCCCGGCGCGGTTCGTCTTCGTCACCTCGCCCGAGGCCAAGGCGCGCCTGATCCCGCTGATGAGCGAGGGCAATCGCGCCAAGACCCAGCAGGCCCCGGTGAACCTGATCATCGGTCAGGACATCGACTTCCACGACCACCTGGACACCCTGTTCCCGCATGCGCCGGGGGCCAAGGCCTGGTTCGCCGACGAGGCGGGCCGTCGCGAGACGGCCTTCCGCAACGCCTCGCTGCAAGGCGGCTATCTGACCATCGCCGCCCGGGCGCTCGGTCTGGACGTCGGCCCCATGTCCGGCTTCGACGCGGCGGCGGTGAAGGCGGAGTTCTTCCCCGACAGCAATGTCGAGCCGAACTACATCCTCAACCTCGGCTACGGCACGGACGAGAATCTCTTCCCCCGCTCGCCGCGCCTGTCGTTCGACGAGGCGGCGACGATTCTCTGAGGATCACGCAACAAAAAGGGGCGGACCGCAGGCCGCCCCTTTCCAATTCCCGCCCTGGAGCCGTCAGTTGTTAGACGGCGCCTGGCTGGTGGCAGCGGGCGGCGCCGCAGGGCTTTCTTGCGTCGTCGCCGGAGCGCCCACGGCCGGGGGTTCGCCGGTCGCTTCGGTCGCCGGCGCGCCCTCTGCGGCCGGGACCTCGCCTTCCGCCGGAGCCGCCGCGCCCGGCTGACGCGCCGGATCGGGCGCCGGGATGGCGAAACCGCTAGAGCCCTGGTTCCGCAGCCAGGCGATCAGATTGATCCGGGTCTGGGTGTCGCGAATGCCGGCGAAGGACATCTTGGTGCCGGGCACATAGCGGGCCGGGGCGGTGATGAAGCTGTTCAGCTCGTCATAGCCCCAGGTCGGCGCCTCGGCCTTGTGCTGGGCCATGGCGTCCGAATAGGCGAAGCCCGCACGGTGCATGACCGGGCCGCCAACCACGCCGAACAGATTGGGGCCGATGCCGTCCGCCCCACCCTGCGCCGCATTATGGCAGGCCTGGCAGCGGGCGAAGGCGGCCTCGCCGGCGGCCAGATCGGCGGCGGGCAGGACCGTGCCCCAGTCCGGCGGCAGCTCGGCCTGCTCGGCCCCGGCCGCCTCGTCGGGCGCATCGACGAAATAGCCCATCTTTTCCGGCGGCTCGGAATGATAGATCAGGCCCGACGCCTGCTGCACGACAATGATGACGAAGGCCGTCCCCAGAGCCGCACCGAAAATCTTGTTCCATTTCAGATCGCCGCTCATGCGCGTCGTCTCTTCCCGTCCCAGAGGTTTCCCGAACTCGCTATCTTACGCAGCGAAGCCTTCCTTGCCTGATCAGGTCTTACACGCTAGCGCGGGGTTCGCAACCGGCGCGAAGACTTCACGAACGTCGGTCGATCCCGGCGAGCTTCGAGTAGACCCATGAATCCATTGATAATGATACCCGCTCGCATGGCGGCGACCCGTCTGCCGAACAAGCCGCTGGCCGATATCGGCGGCAAGCCGATGATCGTGCGGGCCTATCAGCAGGCCGAGGCCTCGGGCCTGCCGGTCGTGGTCGCCGCAGGCGATCCCGAGATCGTGGAGGCCGTCGAGGCCGCCGGCGGACGGGCCGTTCTGACCGATCCCGACCTGCCCTCGGGCTCGGACCGGATCCGCGCGGCCGTGGACGCCATCGACCCGCAAGGCGATTTCGACGCCGTGATCAATGTTCAGGGCGACATGCCCTTCGCCGACCCGGGCCTGGCCGTGGCCTGCGCCGCCGTTCTGCACGGCGAACCGACCTGCGACATCGCGACCCTGGTCGCCGCGGAGGCCGATCTGTCGGACCGCGCCAATCCTGACGTGGTCAAGGCGGTCCTAGCCCTGGGAGAGAATGAGCGCCAGGCCCGCGCCCTCTATTTCACGCGTTCGACCCTGTACGGCGACGCCCCCGTCTGGCGTCACATCGGCGTCTACGGCTATCGCCGCGCGGCCCTGAACCGCTTCTGCGCCGCGCCTCCGTCGCCGCTGGAGAAGCGCGAGAAGCTGGAGCAGCTGCGGGCGTTGGAGATGGGGATGCAGATCTGGGCCGCCGTCATCGACGAAGCCCCACTGTCCGTCGACAATCCCGCCGACCTGGAAGCGGCGCGGGCCTTGGCCTGACGGCGACGAACGCCTCTCCCTCCCCCTCGGGGGAGGGTGGCTGAGCCGCAGGCGAAGCCGGGTGGGGACGGCCCGGCAAGACCGCAGACCATAGTTGATAGATCTGTGGCCGAAGTTGATATCTGTGGCTGATCGCCCTGCCGCCCCCACCCGGTCGCTTCGCGACCACCCTCCCCGAGGGGGAGGGAGAAGCGTTGCCTACCCCTCCTCCGCCCAGGCCTTGATCAGGCTGTGGGCGATGGCGAAGGGGGGCGGGGCCGAAATCGTCGGATGCTCGCCCGCCAGCACCGCCCTGGCTTCGGCCCGCGTCAGCCAGGCCACGCTCTCCAGCTCGGTCTGATCCGGCCGGGCCTGGTCGTCCGACACCTCGGCGATCAGGCCGATCATCAGCTGCGACGGGAAGGGCCAGGGTTGGCTGGAGTGATAGACGGCCTCGACCACCGTCAGGCCAGCCTCTTCCTTGACCTCGCGGGCGCAGGCCTCCTCAATCGACTCGCCGGGCTCCAGGAAGCCGGCCAGGGCCGACATCCGCCCCGCCGGCCAGGCCGCCTGGCGGCCCAGCAGACAGACCGGCTCGGCCCCGCCCTTGTAGACCGGCAGCATGATGGTGACCGGATCGACGCGCGGGAAATGCTCGGTCCCGCAGGCCGGGCAGCGCCGCTTCCACCCGCCCGAGGCCGTCTCGCTCAGCGTGCCGCAATTGGCGCAGAAGCCGTGTTTGCGTCGCCAGTCGAACAGGCTCTTGGCCCCGCCCGCCATGGCCGCATCCTGGGCTGGCAGGATGGCCGCGGCGCTGCGCATTTCGTGAAAGACGCCCAACCCCTTGACCGGCCCCCCAGCCGGGTCGATGGAGCCCTCGAACTCGACGGCGAAGACCGGCGCCGCCTTCCACAGGCCCAGGAAGGCTTCGCGGTCGCGGACCATGTCGCGGGCATGGGCCATCGAGACCCAGGCCAGACGCGGCCCCTCGGCCGTCTCCTCGATCAGGGGGCGGCCTTCCCACAGGACCAGAGCCTGGGCGTAGGGCTTGTTCGCCTGTTCCGTCAGCCATTCCGGATCGTTGCGCAGGTCGCCGGCGCGGTCGAGCGGATTGCCGGCGAAGATGTTCTGATGGGCCATGCGGCCTTGTAGCTCTTGATTCCGACGGCTGCACCCGTCATATCCCCGATCGGAGATCGCGGGCGAAGGCTTCGCCAACCTGGTCAGGGCCGGAAGGCAGCAGCCACAACGAATTCCCCTTCGGGTCGCGGTCTCTACTTCCTCTCTTTTTGCGCGCTGACGCTCGGCCGCGCGGTCCTCGCTGGTTGAGCGCGTCTGGTGCGTTGCCCTTCGGAGGGCAAGGCGGACGGTTGCGGGGAGAAACAACTTCTGCGAACGTCGTCTGATGAAACCTTTATGGTTCCTTGGACTGCTGGGTTTATGCGCCTGTGGATCGGCGCCTGAAGAGCCGCGTCCGCAGGTGACCGAGTTCAGCCTGTACCGGACGATGGGCTGTTACGAGACAGCCCTTCAGACAAACGGCGCGCAGATCGACCTCAACCCGGACGGGACCGTCGAGATTTCGACCTATAACGGCGACAAGTCTGCGCGTGTCCCGGCGAATGAAATCGGCCGCCGTCTGTATGAGCTAGACCTCGATATCAGAAACCCGATCTACGTAGAGCCGGAAGCATCTGACCGTTTTACCGACGTGGTTGGAATCCTTAAGGACTTGCAGGCTCGCGGATACGAACATGTGCGGCTGATGAACGTGCCCCTGCGCGATCACGCTTAGGCGTCTAGCTTTCGACCTGCGAGAATCCGACCTTTTCAGTGAACGGCCGCTTCGCTGCGGACCTCGCCCGCTGTAAGACTTTTCGCATGATCGACAGCGACACGAATCTCGAAGGCCCGCCCTGGGAAGAGGACGACGTCGTCGAGCGCGACGAGAACACCGACGACATGTTCGGAGCCCCTGCCCCGGCGGCCGAGCCCGTCCCTGCGCCTGCGCCGGCCGCGGCGCCGCCTGTCGCCGCCGTCAGCGAGGATCAGGCCGCCGACGGCGCCGCCTATCAGGTTCTGGCGCGCAAATACCGGCCACGCACCTTCGAGGATCTGATCGGTCAGGAGGCGATGGTCCGCACCCTGACCAACGCCTTCGCCACCGGCCGGATCGCCCACGCCTTCATGCTGACCGGGGTGCGGGGCGTCGGCAAGACGACCACCGCCCGCCTCTTGGCCCGCGCCCTGAACAACGAGACGGAGACCATCGACAAGCCGTCCCTGACCCTGACCGCCCACGGCCGGCACGACGCCGCCATCATGGCCGGCCAGCATATGGACGTGATGGAGATGGACGCCGCCTCCCACACCGGCGTCAACGACATCCGCGACATCCTGGAGAGCGTCCGCTACGCCCCCGTCGAGGCCCGCTACAAGGTCTATGTGCTGGACGAGGTCCACATGCTGTCGACCCAGGCCTTCAACGCCCTGCTGAAGACGCTGGAAGAGCCGCCGCCCCACGCCAAATTCATCTTCGCCACCACCGAGATCCGCAAGGTGCCGGTGACCATCCTGAGCCGCTGCCAGAGGTTTGACCTGCGCCGGGTCGAGCCCGAAATCCTGGTCGATCACCTGGGCCGGATCGCCGAGCGCGAGGGGATGAAGATCGAGCAGGACGCCCTGGCCCTGATTTCGCGCGCGGCCGAGGGGTCGGTCCGCGACGGCCTCTCCCTGCTGGACCAGGCCCTGGTCCAGGCCGAGCGGGGTCAGATGGTCAAGACCGAGACGGTGCGCGACATGCTGGGCCTGGCCGACCGCAGCCAGACCATCGCCCTGTTCGAGAGCGTCATGGCCGGCCGCACGCCCGAGGCGCTGGAGAATTTCCGCACCCTGTACGGCTTCGGCGCCGATCCGGTGCAGGTGACCAACGACCTGCTGGAACACTGCCACGCCGCCTCGGTGGCCAAGATGCTGGGGCCGAACGCGACCCGTCTGCCCAATGACCAGGCGCAGAAACTGGCCGCCCTGGGCGCCGCCATCCCCGCCGCCACCCTGTCGCGCACCTGGCAGATGCTGCTGAAGGCCTTGGACGAGGTGCGCCGCGCGCCCAATCCGGCCGACGCCGTGGAAATGGCCATCGTTCGCCTGGCCTATGCGGCCGATCTTCCGGGTCCGGAGGAAGCCTTGAAGCGACTGCAGTCGGGCGAGCCCCTGGGCGGCGGCTCGGCCCCGCGTGGAGGCGGCTCCGGCGGCGGGGGCGGAGCCTCGGCCCAGCTGGCCGCCCGGCCTGTCTTGGCCCCGGCCCTGCCGGACCCGCAGACCTTCGAACAGGTGGTCGCCCTGATCGGCGAGAAGCGCGAGGTCGGTCTGCAGATGGACGTCGAACGGTTCGTCAAACCCGTCTCGTTCAAGCCGGGCGCCATCGTCTATGAGAGCGTCGAGGGCGCGCCGGTCGAACTGGCCCGGCGTCTGGCCGGCCGGCTGAAGGAATGGACCGGCCGCACCTGGCTGATCGCCGCTAACGGCCAGGGCGGCGGCGACACTCTGATCGAACGTCAGAGGAAGGAACGGGCCGCCGAGCGCGACAAGGTCGAGGCCGACCCCTTCATCAAGGCGGTGCTCCAGGCCTTCCCCGGCGCCAAGCTGGGCGAGATCAAGACCATCGCCCCGACCGTGGTCACCCCCGAAATCCCCGACGCCGGCGAGGACGACGAGGACTGAGGCCCGTCAGGGTCGTTAAACGCGGCGGGCGCGACCGCCCGCCTGAGCATCAGTAGGCGTTGACGCGCTTCAGGATCATCGGAACCGTGCGCCAGATGATCAGCAAGTCGTCGCGAAAGGTCCAGCCGGCCGCATACTGGACATCGGCCTCGACCCGGCGGGCCATGCAGCTGAGCTGATGGATCTCGCCGCGCAGGCCCAGGATCTGGGCCAGACCGGTCAGGCCGGGGCGGACGGCGAACCGTTCCGAATAGCGGGGCAGCAGGGCGCCGTAGTGATTGTCGTGGGCCAGGGCGTGCGGGCGCGGCCCGACCAGGGACATGTCGCCCATGACGACGTTCAGAAGCTGCGGCAGCTCGTCCAGGCTGGTGGCGCGAATAAAGGCGCCGACCCGGGTGACGCGCTTGTCGTTCTTCGAGGCGTGGGCGATCTTTTCCCCGTCCTCGGTCACCGTCATGCTGCGGAACTTGAGGATGGTGAAGACCTTGCCATCGCGCCCGGTGCGACGCTGGCGGAACAGGACGGGCCCGCGGCTCTCGACCACCACCGCCAAGGCGATCATCAGCAGGGCCGGCAGTAGGACCAGCAGGGCGCCGCCAGCCAGAATCACGTCCATGGCGCGCTTGCACGCCTCCGATCCCGGGCCTCTGCGGAAGGCGGGGGTCCAAACCTGATCGACGGGTTCAGCCGGCGCAGTCCGGCTCGACGCCGCGGCGAGCGACTGATTGGACAAGCTGTCGAACATCTCTGCCTCCCCTTTAGCCACGCAAACTTCCGTAAGGATAGTTAAGCGGCGAGTAATGTTGCATTGCAAGATAAAATGCCGTGACAGCGCCGCCCCTCGCGGCTCTGTTACCTGTCGGCAACGAAAAACACCAGATTTCCGGGTTCATCCTCTCAACCCTCGAGCGAGGCCACAACCCCCGCGGGGGAATTGGAGGGGGCTCGCCGCGACCGCCGAACCTTGAGCCAGGCCCGTATTCGGGACTGGATCCGGTCGTCGATCACGAAGTGGAAGACGAAGGCGAAGGCGACCGCCGTCAAGACCCCGCCGACCCACAGCGCCCATTGCACCGGCGTCGACAGGGCGAACTGCGCGACGACGACATTGACGACTCCGAACCAGGCGATGCGGATCACCTCGTTAGAGATGAACATGGAAAAAGACACCAGGGCGGCCGTCTCCACCAGTTTCGACGGACGGTGGACCGGAACGGCGCCGGCGGCCAGGATGATGATCGAAATCATCGCCAGAGAGATCAGGGCGTTCTTGTCGAAGACCTGGGCTAGCGCCAGGCCACAGAAGGCCGCGATCCCGGCCCAGCCGGCGAAACGGGGCGCGATCCACACCGTCTGGGCGAACCGCGCCAGACACATGCCCAGCAAGAAGAGCGGCAGGGCGCGCAGGAAGCCGTAGCCCATCGGCATCTGATAGACCGGATAGCCGGTCAGGCTCCAGCACAGCTGGTTGGCGATCAGATAGGCGCCGACCCCCAGGCCCAGGCTGCCCCAGGCGCCCATCCGGGTCAGACCGCGCAGGATCCAGGGGAAGCACAGATAACAGCCGATCAGGGCCGAGATCGACCAGGTCGGGGCGTTCCAGCCCAGACCGCCGTGAACGCCATAGGCCTGAACCAGCAGCAGCTGGGCCGGCAACTGGTCCCAGCGGAACCATTCGGGATTACGCGGGGCGGCGCCCAGGGCCGTCGCCAGCACCACCAGGACGACCAGGGACACGCCCATGATCAGATGGGCCGGCGCGACCCGCAGGACGCGCTTCAGGAAGAAGTCGCCCGGCGACATTCGCCCTTCGCCGACGGCCGCCCCGTACACGCGCATCAGCACATAGCCGGAATCGATCAGGAAGAAGTTGGTCAGCAGGAAGCCGCCCCGTTCGAACACCGGATGGGCGATTTCGGCCAGGGGGACGGGCCCCGCCGCCTGGTAGTGGTGGAGGATGATCAGGAAGGCCACGATGAAACGCAGCCCGTCCAGCCAGCCGCCCCGCGCGATCGGGGTTGTCTCGTTTCGGGTCGAAATCAGGGTCCAGGGCACGAAAGACGCCTCCTTGGACCCCGAACTCGCAAGAGCCGGGCCGCAGAGACCTCAGCAGCGCACCAGCCGCAGAAACTCCTCGCGGGTGCGCGGATCGTCGCGGACGACCCCGATCAAATGACTGGTGGTCAAGCTGGCGCCCGGCGCATTGACCCCGCGCAGGGTCATGCAGCTGTGCTCGGCCTCGATCACCACCCCCACGCCCTGGGGCTTCAGCACGGTGTCGATCGCCTGGGCGATCTCGGCCGTCATCTTTTCCTGGATCTGGAGGCGCCGGGCGAAGCCGCGCACGACACGCGCCAATTTCGAAATGCCGACGACCCGGTCGGTCGGCAGATAGGCGACGTGCGCCCGTCCGACGACCGGCAGCATATGGTGCTCGCAGAAGCTGACGAACCGGATGTCCTTCAACACCACCAGTTGATCGTAACCGCCGGTCTCCTCGAAGGTCTTCTCGAGATAGGACAGGGGATCGGTCTCATAGCCCGAGAACAGCTCCCTATAGCTGCGCGCCACCCGCGCCGGGGTTTCCAGAAGCCCTTCGCGGTCGGGATCGTCGCCCGCCCATTCGATCAGGGTGCGGACTGCGGCTTCGGCGTCGGCCTGGGTCAGGCGTGAGGCGGTAGGGGGGACATCGGTCATTGCGGGCCTAATAGCGAGGGGAGACGGAGAAGGGAAAGCCTTCCGCCCGCCATTTACGTCGCCACGAACGATTCAGACGCGTCCGGCCGTCCACGGCCCGCCCGCAGGCGCATTGAGCGCCTCTTCGTTCACGCCTTGTCAGGCCACACGCTTTCAGGCGGCGTCGGCTTCCGGCCCAGGCGCCAAGGCGGCGATGTCCGTCGTCGACAGCAGGTGGGGCAGGTCGATCAGGACGACGAAACCGTCGTCGCGTCTGACGACGCCGGCGATGTAGTCGGAACGCCATTTGACGCCGATGTCGGGCGAGGGCTCGATCTGGTCGGCGGTGAAGGCGGTGACCTCGAACACCCGGTCGGCGACCAGCCCCAGGCTCAGGGTCCGGTCCTCCAGCGGAATGTCCAGCACCAGGATGCGGGTGTTCAGCGTCGGCTCGACCGGCGCCATGCCCAGGCGGACGCGCAGA